>JADMIO010930457.1_pt1 | contig 43471 bp, 29 predicted proteins | sample 8958161 | NCBI WGS metagenome assembly JADMIO01 (sample SAMN16585339, study PRJNA669376) | soil metagenome | isolation source: Crop rotation soil | place: USA: Cullars Rotation, Alabama | collected 2011
GGGGCGAAGGCGCTCCGGTCACCTACACCGTCAGCGGCGGCGCCTTCGATGTCACGCACCAGTACCGGGACGACAACCCCACCGGCACTGGCAGCGATATCTACACCATCGGCGTGACGCTGACCGACGACGACACCGGCACGGCCGCCGCCAGCACGACGACCACGATCACCAACGTGGCTCCGGTGCTCGACACGCTGGCCGCGACCTCGGTGAACGAGAACGGCTTCGTGCACCTGACCGGGAGCTATCACGACGCGGGCAGCCAGGACACGCACACGCTGACCGTCGACTGGGGCGAAGGCGCTCCGGTCACCTACACCGTCAGCGGCGGTGCCTTCGATGTCACGCACCAGTACCTGGACGACAACTCGAGCGGCACTGCCAGCGATGTCTACACCATCGGCGTGACGCTGACCGACGACGACACCGGCGCGGCCGCCGGCAGCACGCCCACCACGATCACCAACGTGGCTCCGGTGATCGACACGCTGGCCGTCACTCCCGTTATCGAGGGTCAGATCGCTCATTTGACCGGCGCCTATCATGACGCCGGAGCTCTCGATTCGCACACCGTACGGATCAATTGGGGAGATGGGAGTCCGACGACCGTAATGGTCGCCACTGCCGGCAGCGGCAGCTATAACCTCGATGCCAGCCACCAGTACATCGAAGAGGGCAGCTACTCCATCAGCGTCAACGTGATGGACGATGATGGCGGCAGTACAACCTCGGGCGTCGTCGCCGCGATTGCCGACGCCGCTCTTTCCGCGACCGGCGGTTCTGCTTTCAGGGCTTCCGAAGGGGTGCCCTTCACGAACCAGTTTGTCGCCACACTCACCGACGGTACCCCGTTCGGGGATGTGGGGGATTTTACCGCGAACATCAATTGGGGCGATGGCAACTCGTCGATTGGCACCGTCGTGCTGGTCGGTCACGGCTCGACCACGAGCAGTTATCTGGTCCTTGGCAGCCATACCTATGCGGTGCATGGCAGCTACTCCATTACAGTGTCCATTGTGGATGTCGGCGGCTCGACGGCGATTGCGACTGGCACGACGGCCACCATCCAGTCGAGCATTGTCCTTCTCAATCCGTCGGTCGCCGGGGCCTTGACCGTCAGCGGACAGGGGGTGCTGAACGTATCCGGCAGCGTGCAGATCGATTCGAACGCGTCTAAGGCGCTGCAGATTTCCGGCCAGGCGAAGATCAACGCCGGCAGCATCAATGTCGTCGGCGGCGAGCAGATTTCCGGCCAGGCGACCACAAGTGTGCCGCCCGTATTGCACGCCGCGACTGTGGCCGATCCCTATCTTGCTCTTCCGGCTCCCAGCCCCGCCCTGTTCGGACTCAGCAACAAGGGGGCCTACAAGCTGTCGGGCGGCACGGCAACCATCGGGCCGGGCATCTACGCCTCGATTAATGTGTCGGGCAGCGCGGTCTTGACGCTGACCCCAGGCATCTATGTCATCGCCGGCGGCGGACTCGTCGTGTCCGGTCAAGCGACGGTCGCCGGTGCCGGCGTCATGATCTACAACGCCGGCAGCAACTTCGTCAACAACGGCGCGCCCGGCGGCGCCTTTGGGGCCATCAACGTCAGCGGCCAGGCCAGCCTCAACATCACGCCGATGACGACGACCAGCGGAATCTACGCGCCGTATGCCGGCCTCGCCATCTTCCAATCCGGCTACAACTCACAATCCGGAGTCAACTCACAGACCGTCAATCTGAGTGGACAATCGATGCTGTCCAATGGCGGAATGGTGTACGCGGCGGCAGCCCAGGTCAAGATCACTGGCCAGGCGATCTTCAAGGCGTCGGTCATCGCGGGAACCATGGACGTCAGCGGCAATGCCGGCGCCTTTCAGTTGGTGGACGGCGCGATCTCGAATTATCTCGCCTCCACTTCCAACTGGATCACCAATGGCGTTCTGACCGTAGCCATGCAAGACGACGCCGGCAACGGTATCGACCCAGATCAATTCGCCCGGATTGATGATGCGATGAGTTATCTGAATCATGCTCTCGGCACGTTCGGGGTGAACGTGAGCTGGGCGGCACCCGGCGAAAACGCAGACGTGCACATCCACTTCGCCACGAGCACGCCGCAAGGCAGCGCGGCCGACGGCGTCATCGGTTTCACGACGGCCGACAACAATGTCTATTTCGTGACGGGCTGGAACTTTTATTCGGGTGCCGATATCAGCGACTTGGGCGCCGACCAGTTCGACTTTCAGACACTGGCGACACACGAACTGGCCCACACCATCGGGTTGGGCGAAAGCAACGATCCGAACTCGGTCTCATACGAGTATCTCTCCGCGGGAGTCGCGCGGCGCTCCTTCACCGAGAGCAATCTCAGCCTGATCAACACGGACGCGGACCGCTTCATGAAGTTTGCGCTCGGGGAGAGCGAGTCTAACTCGTTTGAAGTGGCAGCTTCACGATTGGAGGCGCCGGTCCTGGTGGATGTGCCCGCAGATGGAACCGCAACGCGTCAGCAGAACTCCACGGACAAGACCGTGCTGCCGTTGATCGCACAACTGCCAGCGCCTGATTTCATCCCGTCGTTCGAACGAACCCGGTCCGACCAGATTCTTCCGACGCAGCTCATCGATCGCGTCTTCTGTGCAGCGGCCAGCTCTGAGTCGCAGGACGACAACAAATCTGGTGGCCTTCCTTGGGATTCGATTCTGTAATGCACACTTCAAAGCACCAACGGCGTCGTGTTATGCCGTCATCGACAGTTCGGTGCAACGCGATCGTGAATTACGTTTGTCGGTCACGGTAGCGCTGAACCTCGGGAACCACTTTGTCTTTCTCAAAGCTCTTGGCGGCGTCATTGATCTCTCCAACACACAGACGGTCGCGCAACGAACGTCATTTCAAGTGACCGGTGGCCAGATCGCGCTGGGGAGCGGAACTGCTGAATTCACCGGAACCAGCATCATCACCATTTCCAGCGGCACGCTCACGGCCGGCACGTTGCGTGTCGCCACAGGGGCCGACCTCACCGCCACCGGCATCATCACAGGCAATGTTGAGAATCGCGGACTGTTGCGCCCCGGCAATACACTGGGCACGCTGTGCATCGACGGCAATTTTACGCAACTCTCCACGGGGACACTTTTCGCTCAATCGGCGATCCGGTCACGTTTACGAACTGGCAGAGTGGACAGCCCGATGACGGTGGACCCGGCAAATGGTGACAAGGTGAAGATCGACAAGAAAGACGCCGATCTCGTCGACGCCCTGCCAGTCTGACCGGCTGAAGCACCGGGTGCGAACCCGTCTCGCGCGAGGCGGGTTCGCACGATTTCGTAGCTCGGAAGAGCCCCGCAATGTCTGATCGCGTCGTGTATTTGATGCGTGGATTGCCCGGTTGCGGCAAAAGCTACACGGCGCGCAGGCTCGCCGGCAGCGACGGAATCGTCTGCGAGACCGACGAATACTTCTACACCCAGGTCGGCGACGACCCGCTGCGCTATGATTACAGCGAGGCGCTGCTCCCCGCCGCGCGGAATTGGAATTTCGCCCGCTTCTGCCAGGCCGTCGACGCGGACCGTTCGCCCATCGTGGTCGACCGCGGTAACGGCCTCAATGCCGAAACGCGCGACTTTGCCGTATACGCCGTGGAGCACGGCTACCGGCTGGAGCTGCGCGAGCCCGAATCGGAGTGGTGGCAGGAGATTCGCGTCCTGCTGAAGTACAAACAGTTCCACTGGTCCGATTCTTGACCAATGGGCCGCACAACTTGCTGCTCAAAGCCGCGCACAGCATCGCGTTCCGGTCGCCACCATTCGACACTGGATGCGATGCTGGCGACACGATCTGTCGATTGAGGACATCCTCGCGCTCACCGACTCCTGCTCGGAGGCGAGATTGTGATCGTACTCGAGTGGAGGCCGATCCATCGCAAGCTGATGCACGAAGGCCTTACCAAGTCGTATTGATCGAGGTCGATTCGCTAGCCATCCTTCCCATGCGAACTGCGGAATCGAGTTGATTCTGTTCGCGTGTGTCGATCACCGCAGTCACGTCGGCGGGGCACAACCCTGCGGCCATTCGGTTCATTGCAACCTCGGGCAGTAAGTGGACGGATTCAGCCAGCAGCTAAGCCGGCCTGCACCACTCTACCCGGAAACAGCCGCGATTTTAGCTCGCGCGATTCGGAAACTGAGCGATGCCTTGCGATTGGCTCGACGAAGTGCGATCCGCCCGCACTCAACCAAATTGCCGCCAATTTGGCTCGGCGTCACACGAGTTCGGAGATGATGCCGGTGGCTTCGCCGCCCTGGAAATTGGCGGGCAGCGGCACATTCAGCCGCTCGAAGACGGTGCTCCAGAGGTTGCCCAGGCGGACGTCTTCCTTCACGAGATGCCCATGATGCTTCACGCCCAGCCGCGAGCCGCCGGCGAGCATTGTGGGGAGGTGGTGGTTGTGGTGGGCGTTGATCGAGCCGCCGCTGCTGCCGTAGGCGACAAGAGTGTGATCGAGCAGAGTCGCATCCCCCTCCTTGATCGACTTGAGCTTATTGAGGAAGTAGGCCCATTCCTCCATGTACCAGACGTCGGCCTGGGTAAACCACTTGAGCTTGTCCGGGTCTTCGCCGTGGTGGGTCATTTCGTGGTAGTTGTAGGGATTCCCGAGGTCGCGCCAGGCGCCGGTGCCGTCCTGCCCGTCCATGCGGGCCATGTACGAGACGACGCGTGTGCTGTCGGTCTGCAGGGCCAGCGCGATCACGTCGAACATCAATCGCTGATACGGGCGATACTCCAGCCCCGCTTTGTCCGGATCGAGCCCTTGCTCTTTGCCGAACGTGAGTGACTCGACGTTGGGTTTCGGCTTGCGGAGCCAGTCCTTTTCGTCCTGCATTCTCCGCTCGAGATCGCGGATGCCCGTGAGATACTCGTCCAACTTGCGGCGGTCGTCGGTCCCCAGCGAGCTGCTGAGACGCCGCGATTCCTCGCGGAGCGAATCGAGCACACTGCTGCGGCGAATGAATTCGGCCTCTCGCTGGTTCAGCGTGGCCGGCGTATCGGGCCGAAACAGTTGATCGAACAGAATGTGGGGACGGTTCTCCGCAGGAATGGGAGTACCGCTGGCCGCCCAGGACAGCGTCTGATCCTGATTGCCGCCGAAGCCGGTGCCGCGGCGAATCCCCAGCACCAGCGACGGAAACCGCGTATTCCGGCCGATGGCCTGTGCTAATTCCTGATCGCACGAGATGCGGAGCTTGCCGCCGGCGCTGCGGGTGTTCGTGCCGGTGAGAAACGTGCGGTCGCCGACATGGCCGCCGGAGTGCGTCAGCTTCAATCCCGAGATCACCGTGAAGTCGCGGCGTAATTCTGCGAGCGGCTTTAGAATCGGCGTCAGCGTGTAATCGATCCCTGTATCAGACGGCGTGAAGTCGCGTCCGTTGAGACCGAGTCCCCAGAAGCAGAAGACCGCGCGCCGCGGCGTCTCGGCCGGAGCAATCGAACCAGCCTCCGTCGCGGAAGCGCTCCCGATGCTCATCGCTTCCAGCCACGGCAGCGCCAGCGTAACGCCCGCACCTTTGAGAAACGTCCGTCGGGGAATCGGTTGAAAGGTCATGGTTTGCAACTCTCGATCTGTCGTCTTATTTCGTGACGAACGGTTCGCTGGCCACGATCGCGTGGATCAGCGGCTGGATGCGGTAATCGTTTTCCTGGAGTGTCGCGAGGAGGGAATCGACCAGCTCGCGATCACTGTATCCGACAGGACGGCCGAGGGCGTAGGTCAGCAGCTTGACAGTGAACGCGCGGGCGAATTTGTCTTTCTGCGACAGCAGGCCCGATTTGTACTCTGCCAGCGTCGTGAATTGGCGCCCATCGGGAAACGAGCCGCTGACATTCAATAGGGGGCCGTTGTTGCCGCGGAAGCCCTCGCCGTTGAAGCGCTCGCGCCACTTGCCGATCGCGTCGTAGTTCTCGAGCGCCAGGCCGAAGGGGTCCAGCTTGGCGTGGCAGGACGCACACACTTCGTCGGCGCGGTGGAGTTCGAGCCGCTCGCGGACCGTGAGATTCTTGCCGGATGTGTTGGGCTGAATCTCGCCGGCGTTCGGAGGCGGCGCATTCGGTGGATCGTTGAACAGTTCTCGCAGCACCCACGACGCGCGACGTAACGGCAACGTACGGGTGCCGTCGGCGAGAAACGTCATCAACCCCGCCATCCCCAGCACGCCGCCGCGATGATCCTCGGGGCGGATTGAGACACGGCGGAACTCCGGTCCCGTGACGCCGGCGATGCCGTAGTGCCGGGCCAACCGCTCGTTGATGACGACGAAATCGCTGTCGAGGAACGACGTAATGGGCAGGTTCTCTCGCAGCACCTCGCCGAAGAAGGCGCAGGGTTCCAGCTTCGCCGCCGCTTCGAGCGGCTTATCGTAGTCGCGGTACTCAGCCGCCGGTTGCACCGAACCGTAGTCTCGCACCGAGAGCCACTGCCCGCCGAAGTTCTGCACCAATTGTTCGGACTTTGGATCGGCGAGCATCCGCCGGACTTGCCCGGCGACCACCGCACGGTCGTGCAGTTTGCCTGCGGCAGCGAGTGCGAGCAGCTCGTCATCGGGCATTGTGCTCCACAGGAAATAGGATAAACGCGACGCCAATTCATAATCGTTCAAAGGCCGTCGTTGCGGTTGTGCCGCCGGCTCTTCGAGGAACAGAAATCCCGGCGCGCACAGCACCCGCTGCAGGCCCGCCCGCAGCGCCTCGTGAAACGACAACTTGCTGACCGTTTGCGCATCTTTGACGACGGCGACGATCGCCGCGATTTCCGGCTCGGTCACCGGCCGCCGATACGCCCGCGGCAAAAAACGCGAGAAGATTTCGTGGATGTAATCGTCATCGTGCCGCTCGTCCCCGGCAAACAGGAGCGCCTTATGACTGGCCGGCGGCCACTCCTTCTGAACGGGACCTTCGATTTCGATCGACTCGATCCGCAGCCGAGGAAGTTTCTCGACGTCCATCTCCGGATTGTAGATGTTCGCCACGCCGGTCCAGGCATTGAGCTTCTGTTCCAACACGTCGCGCTCTCGTTTGAGAGCGTCCATCTCGGCGGCAGGAACGCGTTTGGCGGCGGCTTGCTCCATCTTGCCGCGCAGGCCCGTCCACTGAGAAACCAGGCTCATGTAGTTCGGCTCGCGAATTACCGCCTTCTCGGTGTGATTCCACAGCAAGTTGAAGACCTGCGGCCCTTTGACTTCGCCGTTGACCGGTCCGCGCAGAAACAGGAGCGCTTCGGTCGTGCCCGAAGGGTCGAGCAGAACTTCGCTTTCGGTCTGGATCGGCGAATCCATGCCGTATTGCAGACGGAACTTGTTCGGCGTCGTCCGCCCGCGATTGACGACGGTCGCCTTGACGCGTACCCGGTAGTAGCCGTCCTGCGTCACCACCTGGCTGACGGAGAAGTGATCGATCACGCCCCAACCGTCGTACTCGCGACGATACGTGGGGTATCCCTGGATATGTTCGATGTATTCCGGATGAATGATGCGGTCCTGCGCCCCGCGCGGGATCGTGTGGGTGAAGGCAGGGAAGACCTCGACCATGTCCGGCGGCGGGCGCCGCCGCAGGTCGTCAAACCGCGAGAACCGGCGATTCACCTTCGGCGGCTCGGTGACAATGGCCCGCGCCGCGATTTTTTCGGCGACCGCCAGGCTGCGCTCGATTTGCGTTTGATCGAAAAAGAGCGCGACTCCCAGGCGGTCGAACCCCTCGGCCTTGCCGTCCGCCGGAAGCTCCTCGACCAGGGGCCGCACGATGTTCTCGTCCAGCTTCAACAGATCGCGGATGGTGTTCGCGTACTCGTCACGATTCAACCGCCGCATCGGAATCCGTCCGCCGGCGTTTTTCGCCGCCTGGTCGACAGCGTGCAACTGCCGGTTCACCCACCCGGCGAACGCAGCGATTTGCTGTGCCTCGGGCTGCGGCTGACCCGCGGGAGGCATCTCCCCCGCATTGATGCGATCCAGCAGCTCCTTCCACTGCTCAGCCACGGTCGCCGCCGCGAAATCCTGCCCCAAGAGGTCGATCCGGTATCCCGCCTTCGCCTTGTCCGGACCGTGACACGACAGGCAGTGTTGCGCAATGAATGGTTTGATCACCGTGTCAAACTCAGCCGCATCCGGTACAGGCTGCTGGGCTGCCGCGACCTGGCCAACGGCGAAGACCAGCACACTGCTCAGAGACATGGAGACCCCGCCGCGGATACGGAACATCGTTTCGGTCCCTCGACCTCGGTGCATCTTCGGTTGAATCCATCTTTGGGATCCAGGCCCGTTCTGACCGGGGATTTGGATCAGCCTCCATGTTATCACGCCACGCTCCGAATTCGCGACGGAATCGACCCGTCGTTGCTCTCCAGAAAACAGCGAAGATACTCAGATTCTATCGCTGGCCCACGACGTCGGATACGATCACGTCCGCAGCCATCGCCGAGGGCGACTCTCCGTGCTTCTGCTCACCCGCTGAAACATGATGCCCAATTCTGTTGTGGTCACCGAACGGACTTTGAACCTCCTGAGCACCCCGAGCACCGCCACGCTGACGACGGTACTGGCCAAGCAGGGCTTCTGGAATACGTTTCTGACCGGCGTCCGTCCGCTGTCGCCCGGCAAACGCATCGTGTACCCGAGTCAGTGTGCGCGGGTTGCGCACCCGCCATCCGGTTTCGTGCGGACTTGAACTGGTGTTTGGCGGCAGTCGTATCGGGTGAGCGCCAGTTCAATTGATTCAACTCGCGCCGCTGACAATGATGGGCTGAGAAACGACCTTTCGCCATCTCCACATTGCTCACGATCCAGTCTATGGATAAGCCCATTTCCGCGCTCGTCGCGTCATTGTCAGTCATGATTGCGTGCGCGAGTCGCACGGCTGTGGAAGCGGCCGTCGAAACGCACTTCGCCGAGGCCGAGCAGTTCACCGTCGCCTCAGACGGATGGCGGGTCATTGCTGACAGGTCTGTACGTGAGGCGTCCGACACCCGTTGCTTGAACGGCTCAACCGGCGATGTCCGTTCCACTGCTTCGACCAAGCTGACGATCGAGGAAGCTGGTAACTTTCGCGTCTGGGTGCGGCACACGAGTTCGCCTCGCGCGCGGGTCCCTTTTCGTGTCGCGGTCCTGCAGGATGGGCGTGAGATCGCCGGGGCCGAATTCGACGAAGCCGCGGTTGCGAAACCGCGGCGAGAGGCGTTTGTCTGGTCGTCGTTCGATGCCCGTTTCCCTGCCGGCGAGCTGAGATTGCAGTTGAGCAAGGCCGATCAGAAGAATTGCTCGGGAGCGGCGCGCACCATTGATTGCCTGCTCGTCACGTCCGATTTGAAGCTGTCCCCCGACCATCTCGATTACGGTCCACAGACGTACTTGCGAGTGACATTCGGTCCGGAATACACCCGACCGGTGTATCTCCACGTTTTTGCCGACCACCACCACGCTCCGTGGTACCAGCACTGGAGCCTCGCCGGCCGCGGCGCGGTGCAGGCGGTGTCGCCCTCCCGACCTGATTTGCTGAAAGGCGGTCAATCGTCGCCGTGGTGCAACATTTCGCGAATGCTCTACGCTGATGGCGGCGCGCTGCTGAATCTGTCGGTGCGGCATGGCTATACCGAGCCGGCGTCTGAGTTGAAGGCTGTGATCGAATTTGCCACCGCGCCGGACGAGCGGGCGGTTGTGCGAACAATCGCCGCGGATTGCCGCCCGAACGGCATGGTGATCGCGATGCCGCCGCACCTCGGCAGCGCGGAGAATCTGGCGCTGTTGAAAACCGATCGAGAAATCGCCGAGAGCACCGGCCAGTCGGCTGACGCGTTCGACTGGCCGACTTACGGCCGCAAACCGGACAAATTTCCATTCTTCGTCTCAGCCCGTTTCGGAACGGCGCAGCGACCGTGTGACGCCGCGGTCGCCGCGCGCGAGCAGAAGACGCTCGACTACTTCGGATTCCTGCCCAGAGAAGGTCGCGAGATCGGCGGCGTCTGGCACATGCTGGAGCAGTCATATTGCCGGCCGGACCTGGAGAAAATGCAGTCCCGGGCTGCCCTCCAGGCCGCCGAATTCCGGCAGGCGGGGCACTCTGTGGATGACATCCTCTTCTGCGAGCTTACCGATGAACCAACGGGGCAGCCGCTCGCATTCATGGCTCAGGATGCTGCGTACCAGGACCAGTTCCGGAGTTGGCTTAAGAATTCGGGGCTGACCCCGGCCGAGTTGCTGGTCGGCAGTTGGGACGATGTGAAGATCGTCACGCGGGACCAGAGCGAGCAGTCTCCGGCACTCTACTATTTCTCACAGCGGTTCCGCACGCGTGCCCTCGGCGATTTCATGGCGACGCAGCGCAAGGTGCTCGAATCCGCGTACGGCCGAACACTCCCGGTGCTGGCCAACTTCAGCGACGGCGCCGTGTACTCCGCCAACTTTTATGGACAGGGCGTCGATTACTTCGAGTTGCTGTCTGCTCCCGACCAGAACGCCATCTGGGGTGAGGACTGGGCCAATCATTCCTCTACGTACCAATGCGCCTCGTTCAACGTCGATCTGATGCGGGCCGCCGCGCGGGACCGCGGGCAGACCATCGGGCATCACCTGATCGCGTACGCCGGCCGCACTCCCTGGGATGTGAAGCTCAAAGCGACCAGCGAACTGGCGCGGGGTGTCAAGATGCTCAACAGTTTTTCATACGGGCCGAGCTGGGCCGGTCACGAAGGCGGACCATACTGGCGCAGCCACGCCTGGTACGCGAAGCCCGAGATGTGGCGCGCTCATGCCGAACTCCTGCGGGAGATCGGAACGGTCGAAGACTTGCTGATGGAAGCCTCTCCCGCTCCGGCGAAAGTCGCTCTGCTGTACAGTTCGTCCAGCGACATTTGGACGATCGAAAAGAATCTCGCTACCGGTTTCGACCGTATGCATACCTGGCTGGCCCTCGCCCACGCCCAGATCCCGGTCGACATTGTGTCCGAAGATCAGGCGGCACGTGGCGCACTCGACAAATATGAAGTCTGCTATCTCAGCGGCCCGAATCTGAGTCGTAGCGCCGCGGCGCAACTAAAAAGCTGGGTCGAATCCGGCGGTACGTTGTGGCTGACGGCAGGTGCAGCGGCGCGCGATGAATACAATCGTCCGCTGCCGACGCTCGCCTCGCTGCTGCCGGCTACGCGTGGTGAACCACAAGTCCACCAGGCACATCTCGCGGCAGGCAAATTCCTGACCGCCTTGACGCCGCGCGGAACGGTCCGTTGGGAAGGAGGCGACGCCGATGTGCTCTCGCTCAGTCAAGCGATCGCTCCGCATCCCCATGCCGTCGTGCTGGCCCGTTTCGATGACCAATCACCGGCAATCGTCACCGGCGCGGCTGCTCGAGGCCGGATCTACTGCGTCGGATTTCTGCCGGGGCTGGCCTACATCCGACCCGCGCTCTCTGCGCGCAAAGCCGCAGAAGAGGCCGGTTCTCCCCAGGCCGGCGATACCTCCGCAGAGTTCCTCAGCCGCTCCGCGAATCCGTGGCAATTCCCGGCCGCCATTCGCGAGTTGATTCTCCGCCCGGTGCGCGATCGCGATGTCAGAACACCCCTGGTGTGCGACACGCCGCTCGTAGACGCCGTCTACATGACAAGCGCCAACGGGGTGTTGATCCCGATTGCCAATTACACGTTGTCGCCCCTACGCAAAGTCCGGCTGGAGGTCGCATGCGACAAAGCGCCCCAGCGCGTCCAATCGGCACGTCACGGCGCGCTTCCGTTCCGACACGACGCCGCAACGGGACGCATCACCTTTGAACTGCCCGTGGACGCCAACGATTACGTACGGCTCGACTGATGAATCTCCATCTCGGCGCGAACTGAATAGCCTGGATGACCGCGGCACCGACATCGGACGCCGCTCGAGAAAGTCATCCATCCGGCGGAACGCATCCAGGGCGGTTTCCTGCAGGACGTCAGAGGGGTCGAGCCGGGCGGCGAGGCGCGGATCCGAACGGAGGCTGATAAAGCCCCGCAGCAGTTTAAATCTCCTGCCCCAGCACGCGCGCCACCTCGTACACGTCCTTGTCGCCGCGGCCGGAGAGGCAGACGAGGATGATGTCATCCGGCTTTCGCTGCCCGGCGGTCTTCAGCACCTGCGCGATAGCGTGCGAGCTTTCCAAGGCGGGGAGGATGCCTTCCAGCCGCGCGAGCTGTCCGTAGGCGCGCAGCGCTTCGTCATCGGTAATCGGCGTGTACTGCACGCGGCCGGTGTCCTTCCAGTAGCTGTGCTCGGGGCCGACGCCGGGATAGTCCAGGCCCGCGGAAACCGAGTGCACGTCCTGCGTCTGGCCGTCGGCGTCCTGCAGCACGTAGCTGTAGCTGCCATGCAGCACGCCTTTCACTCCGTAGCTGAGCGTCGACGCGTGGTCGCCCGGCTTATGGCCGCGGCCGCCGGGTTCGACGCCCGTGAGCTTCACCGATTTGTCCTCGACGAACGGATAGAACATGCCGGCCGAGTTCGAGCCGCCGCCGACGCAGGCGATCACTTCGTCAGGCAGGCGGCCGTTCATATCCAGGCACTGCTGCCGGGCCTCTCGACCGATCACCGCTTGAAAATCGCGAACCATCATCGGAAACGGATGCGGCCCAACGACCGAGCCGATGATGTAATGCGTGCTTTCGACCGACGCCATCCAGTCGCGCATCGCCTCGTTGATCGCGTCGCGCAGCGTGCGCGAGCCGCTCGTGACGGGGCGCACCTCGGCCCCCATCGTCCGCATGATGAACACATTCAGCCGCTGCCGGCGGATGTCCTCTTCGCCCATGTAAATCACGCAGTCGAGGCCGAAATGGGCACATGCGGTGGCGGTGGCGACCCCGTGCTGGCCGGCGCCGGTTTCGGCGATGACGCGCTTCTTCCCCATCCGCAGCGTGAGCAGCGCCTGCCCGATGGCATTGTTGATTTTGTGTGCCCCGGTGTGATTGAGGTCCTCGCGCTTGAGGAACACTCGCGCTCCGCAGCAGTGCTCGGTCAGACGTTTCGCGAAATACAACGGATTGGGCCGGCCGACGTAATTCCGCAACAGCTCGGCCAATTCCGTCTGAAACGCAACGTCGCTCCTGGCCCGCTCGTATTCCTCCGTGAGTTGCTCCAGCGCATGCATCAACGTTTCGGGGACGAAGCGCCGGCCGAATTCACCAAAGCGCCCCGCCGCGTCGGGCACCTGAGATGTGGCGGCTGAACGGAGCGTCGTGGCTGTCGTCACGGTAGACATGGCGAATGATCGAGTGGTCGATGGATGCAAGTGCGAACTCGTCAACCGATTCTAGGGGGGACAATTCCGGCTCACAAGACGCTCGTCGTGTCGATTTTCGGGCCGACCGTGTCACGGCAGCACGCCGATCCGAAACGCGCTCTTCGCTCGGGCAGACGATAGGGCGGCAGCAACGGCAGTGAGAGCCGTCCACTCGGTTACCATTCCGTCAAACGGTTCACGATGCGGCTCGGCAAGGAACTTCACGGCTCGCTGCAAGTGACGCGGCGCATAATAACGGGCCCAAGGGCAAAGTCAAAAAGTAGGCGGCCGCGCGGCGGGATCAACTCGGCTCGGCTATTCAGTGTGGCCTGAATGGTCAGCGACTGGATTCTCGATTGTGAGAATTCCGTCGCCCCGCGCGCCACAAACCCCTGTATGATGAAGAGCGCATGCGCTCCGCGCCGCATCACTCCCACATATTGACATTTCCCTGGGGAAGTGTTTGACTAAGTTCAACGTGACCATCGTGTTGCGTTCCCGCCTCGCCCGTCCCGCCGCAGTTTCTCACTCCATTCTGGATGACGTCACGATGACGCGTTCCGCGATTCGGTCGATTTGTGTCGCCGCGCTCCGTTGTCGCTATGCGATCGGATGCGGAGTCGCGGCGCTGTTGTGCCTGGCTGCATGGACGTTGGCTGACGATTCGCCGCCCCGGTTGCCGCCGGCCGCGAAGAGACAAGTCGAGTTCGCGGCAGATATTCAGCCGATTTTCGCGAAGTCGTGCGCCAAATGTCACGGGGCAGACAAACAGCAGGCCGGGTTGCGTTTGGATCGCAAGGCGGATGCATTCCGCGGCGGCGATTCGGGCCGCGTGATCGAACCGGGGAAAAGCGCGGAAAGCACGCTCATCCACTACGTGGCCGGGACAGATCCTGACCTGCTGATGCCCCCCAAAGGTCAGGGGGAACGATTGACCGCCGAGCAGATCGGGCTGTTGCGGGCATGGATCGATCAAGGGGCGAAATGGTCCGAAGCCACCGATGCTGCCGCGACGCGCGTGAAGAGCGATCATTGGTCATTTCAGCCGGTCGTGCGCCCCTCCGTGCCGTCAGTGAAGAATGCCGTCTGGGTGCGGAACCCGGTCGACAACTTCGTGCTGGCGAAGCTGGAGTCGCTCGGCATCGCGCCCGCGCCGGAGGCTGATCGCGCGACGCTCATTCGCCGGTTGAGTCTCGACCTCCGCGGGCTGCCGCCGTCGACTAGCGAAGTCGATGAGTTTCTCAGCGACACGCGCAGCGACGCGTGGCAACAGTTAATCGACCGGTTTCTCGCGTCGCCGCACTTCGGCGAGCGCTGGGGCCGGCATTGGCTCGACCTCGCCCGGTATGCCGACAGCGACGGCTACGAGAAGGACACCGCGCGGCCGTTCGCCTATAAGTATCGCAATTGGGTGATCGACGCGATCAATAACGATCTGCCCTTCGATCAGTTCACGATTGAGCAGCTTGCCGGCGATCTGCTGCCCGAGGCGACCCTTGAGCAGAAGATCGCCACCGGCTTCCACCGCAATACGCTGACAAACAAGGAAGGGGGCGTCGACCAGGAGGAGTTCCGCGTCGCCGCCAACGTGAACCGCGTGAGCACGACCGGCGCCGCATGGCTGGGCCTCACGATCGGCTGCGCTCAATGCCACACTCACAAGTACGACCCGATCACGCAGCGCGAGTTCTACCAGTTCTATGCGTTCTTTAATTCGACGAACGAGGTGAACATCCCCGCGCCTTCTGCCGCGGAAGTCGCTGCCTACGAACAGAAGCGCCCGGCCTATGATGCCGAGCACGCCAAGCTCGTTGCCGCACTGCAGGATTACGAGAAGCACGAACTCCCCGCGCGGCAACTCGCGTGGGAGCAGACGATCTCGCCGAATGACGTGAGCTGGACGATCCTCGAACCGGCGAGCATCGAATCGGCCGGCGGCGCGAAGTTCCGAAAACTCGTCGACGGCTCGTATCTGGCGACCGGTAAGAATCCGGCGGCTGACACGTACACGATTCGCGTCGAAACTCCGCTGCACGGCATCACCGCATTCCGGCTGGAAGTCCTCGACGATCCCTCGCTGCCGGCGAAAGGCCCCGGCCGCGTGGCCCACGGAAATTTCGTGCTGTCCGAATTTCAGGTGACCGCTGCGCCGCTCGGTCCGTCTGGCCCGTCGAATCCGGCTGCCATCGCGCTCCAAAACCCGACGGCCGATTTCGCTCAGGGCGATTCGTCGTCGAACAACAAAGCGTCCTACATGGTCGCGTATGCCATTGACGGCAAACGCGAAACGGGCTGGGCGATCGGACCCAGGTTCGGTCAGCGGCACGTCGCCGTGTTCGAGACGAAAGACGACATCGGCAGCGAAGCGGGCACCGTGCTGACATTCACCCTCGAACAGCAGTACGGCCAGCAGCACACGATCGGTCGGCTACGGCTCTCGGCGACGACGGCACCACGTCCCGTGCAGGCGGACGGTTTACCGGATGAACTGCCGATCATTCTCGCGATCGCGCCGGAGAAACGGACGGCCAAGCAGAAGGCGACGCTGTCCGCGTATTTCAAAACCGTCGATCCCGAATACGTGAAGCTCGCGGCCGCCGTCGCCGCGCATGAAAAGCAAGCGCCGGTCCTCACGTCCACACAGGCACAGACCATCGCTGCGACTGACAAGCCGCGCGACACGCACGTCCTCATCCGCGGCGATTTTCTCCGGCCCGGAGACGACGTCTCGCCCGGCACGCTGGCCGTGTTGAACGAACTCAAACCCGCAACGGACCGCCCCACCCGCGTCGATCTCGCCCGCTGGATTGTCGATCCGGCCAATCCGCTGACGGGACGCGTCACGATGAACTACTGGTGGCAGCACCTGTTCGGCCGGGGACTGGTGCCGACGGTGGAAGACTTCGGCATCCGCGGCGAACCGCCCACGCATCCGGAGCTGCTCGACTGGCTGGCGAGCGAGCTGATCGCCCGCCATTGGAGCCGCAAGGAGATGATCCGGCTGATCGCGAACTCGGCGACGTATCGGCAATCGTCGCACACGCCCGCCGAACTGCTGGAGAAGGACCCGCGCAACAACTGGCTCGCCCGGCAGAACCGATACCGTCTCGAAGCGGAAGTCGTTCGCGACCTGTATCTCGCCGCGAGCGGACTATTGATCCCGAAAGTCGGCGGCCCGAGCGTGCGCCCGCCGTTGCCGGCCGGCGTCGCCGAACTGGGATACGCCGGCAGCATCAAATGGCCAGAGAGCAAAGGAGACGACAAGTACCGCCGCGGGCTCTACATTTTCTTCCAGCGGACGGTGCCGTACCCGATGTTGACGACGTTCGACGCCCCCGACTCGAACAACGCCTGCATGCGCCGCGAGCGCTCGAACACCCCGCTGCAGGCGCTCACGCTGCTGAACGACCCGGTGTTCGTCGAATGCGCGCAAAGCCTGGGTCGCCGTTCTGTGCGCGAATCGTCTGAATCATCGACCGAACGCATCCGCCACATGTTCCGTTTATGTCTCGCGCGCGATCCGCGCGCCGACGAGCTGTCGCGACTGGCAGCGCTCTATGGCGACTTGCTGATCCTGGCGCGGGCCGACCAGAAAGGCGCAAGCGACCTGGCCGGTGGGAGCCGCGAAGAGGCAAGCCGCGGCGAGGCGGTGTTCGAGACGGCGGCCGCCGTGGCCCTGGCGCGCGTGATTTTGAATCTGGATGAGTTTGTCGTGCGCGAGTGATCCGATGCATGAATCGCGACCCAAAGCACGAATCATCGAAAAACCCGCCGTTGTGGTGATCGGCAGCCCAAACGGCGCGGGCAAATCGACGCTTGCCCCGCGACTGCTGAGAGCCGCCATGCAGGTGACCGAGTTCATCAATGCCGATCTGATCGCGCAAGGGTTGTCTCCATTTAACGCGGATGGAGCAGCGCTTGCCGCCAGTGAAATCCTGCTGAGACGCATGGAGCAATTCGCGGAGAAACGCGTTTCATTCGGAGTTGAAACAACTCTCGCGTCACGATCGCTGGCGCCGTGTTTGCGAAAACTGATCAGCGATGGTTACGAATTCCATTTGGTGTTTCTGTATTTGAAATCGCCAGATCTTGCCGTCGAACGTGTCGCGGACCGCGTGAGTCACGGCGGGCACAACATTCCAGAGGCAACCATCAGGAGGCGATACGAAGGCGGTCTCCGGAATCTTTTTTCATTGTTTCAGCCTCTGGCGTCGTCTTGGAAGGTGTACGACAATTCTAATCCGCGGCGTCGCGAACTGATTGCATCGGGCGGGACTCTTGAGAACCTGAAAGTAGGTAACGAGCAGCTTTGGTCCGAAATCCGAGTGAGGTACGCATCGTGAACCAAAAACGATCTGATCACCCGCTGTATCCCACTGAGAGTCTGGTAACGCGCGCTCTGAATCTGGCCGCTCAGGATGCAATTGATCTTCATCGGCAGTCAGGGCGGGCATTAATTGGTTGGGAAGAGGGCCAGGTCGCATTCATTCCATGGCAGTTTGCTGACGTGCCGGACAACTTGATGAGATTTACGGCGGAAGTGGATGCGGAAGGCAAACTCGAATTGGCTGTTCCCCTGCCGACAGGAACGAAGGTCGAGGTGCTCGTGATTGCATCGGAGTCCGACGACTGTACTAACTTGGTCGGCGCGTCCCGTCCGACAGATGATTTCCGGGACAATCCTGTCGACGCTGCGGAATGGAATGAACCCTGAGCTAATCCTGCAGTTGTCTGATCAGCACTCGCAAATTCCGAACGGATTGGCAATCCGTTCCACAGTTATATGAGAACTCGTTCTATGCACCCGATTCACGATCACATCCTCGCATCCCGCCGTAGTTTCCTCGCGACAGCCGCCAGCGGCATTGGCGGCGTGGCGTTGGCTTCACTGCTCAAGGAAGACGGCCTGCTGGTCGCCGACGGTACGAGCGCCGGCGCGGCACTCGGGGGCGAGAATCCGCTGGCGCTGCGGGCGCCGCATTTTGCGCCCAAGGCGAAGTCGTGCATTTTTCTGTTCATGGAAGGGGCGCCCAGCCAGCTTGATCTGTTCGACCCCAAACCCAAGCTGAACGAGTTGCACGGGCAGAAGCTGCCCGACTCGATGACGAAGGAAGTGCGGTTCGCCTTCATTCAGAAGGAATCAGCCGTGCTGATGGGGAGCAAGCGGAAGTTCGCCCCGCACGGCGACTGTGGCATGGAACTCTCGGACCTGGTGCCGCATCTGGCGACGTGTGCCGACGATCTATGCCTCGTCCGCTCGATGCATACCGACGCCTTCAATCATCACCCCGGCCAACTGATGATGAACTGCGGCGTGCCCACCTTCGGCAGGCCGAGCATGGGGGCGTGGCTCAACTACGGTCTGGGGAGCGCCTCGCGCGATCTGCCGGGCTACGTGGTGCTGACGGCCGGCCGCGGCACGAGCGGTGGAGCGTCCAACTGGTCGAGCGGGTTTCTGCCGTCGACCTATCAGGGCGTGCTCTTCCGCAATCAGGGGGAGCCGGTGCTCAATCTCAACAACCCGGCCGGCCTTACCGCCGAGATGCAGCGGAAGGGCCTCGACGCGCTCCGCGACCTGAATCAAAAACGGCTCAGCGACGTCGGCGACCCGGAAATTGCGACCCGCATCGCTTCGTACGAACTCGCCTATCGCATGCAGTCGGCCGCGCCGGAGCTGATCGACGTCTCCGGCGAAACGCAGGCCACTCTCGACCGGTACGGCGTCAATCGCGAAGAGGGCGAGATGAAGGCCAGCCGCGGCGGCGGTCGGGGGACATTCGCCTCATTCGCCCGCAACTGCCTGCTCGCCCGCCGCATGGTCGAACGCGGCGTGCGGTTCATCAACATCTACCACGCCTCGTGGGACCACCACAGCAATCTCGACGTCGAACTCCCGTTCTGCGCGAAAATGGCCGATCAGCCCGTCGCCGCGCTCATCCACGACCTGAAGGAGCGCGGCCTGCTGGACGAAACGCTGGTGATCTTCGGGGCCGAGTTCGGCCGCACCCCGCTCGGCGAGAACCGCGGGGCCGACGTGAAAAACTACAACACGGGCCGCGACCATCACCCCTTCGCGTTCAGCATGCTGATGGCGGGCGGCGGGATCAAAGGAGGCCAGGTGGTCGGCAGGACGGACGATATCGGCTGGAACATCGTCGAGGACCCGGTCCACATCAACGACCTGCACGCCACGATCCTGCACCTGTTCGGCCTGGATCACCTCAAACTGACCTACCGCTTCCAGGGCCGCGACTTCCGCCTGACCGACGTCGCGGGTAAACTCGTGCCCAAGCTGCTGGCATAACCGGTAAAGTGTCTTCGTCTACGCGGAATCGAGTGGGCCGATCGAATACGGGCACGGTTCAGTTGATGAGAGGGGGCCGCTATGTTCGGACTGTTGCGTCCGCGGTGTCCGGTGGACCTGCGCGAGAAGACCTGGATTGAATTGCGACTGCGCTGGCTGATCCAGAATCTGCCGATCCACGATCTGAATGCCATCGAGGTCGTGACGCCGACGCCACGGAATTTTCCGGAGAAATACACCGCCAGCGACCAAGACATCGAGCGCATGTTCGACCGGGTGTGCGCTTGGATGCACGTGCCGCGCGGAAGCGTGGCTCTGGAGTTGTATCACGGCCAACGCCCGCCCGAAGCATTGTACGACAGCCGGGGCGCCGCCTTGGGACTCTATCAGCAGCGCGCGCACCGCGATGCAGTGCATCTGATCTGGATTGATGAGGCGCAGCGTCAAAATCCCATGCAGCTTGTCGCCACGATGGCGCACGAGTTGTCCCACTGCCTGCTGCTGGGGGACGGCCTCCTCACCGACCGCGAAGCGGATCACGAGTTCGTCACCGATCTGCTGCCGGTGCTGCGCGGCATGGGGATTTTCCTTGCCAACTCAGTCGTCGCCGAGGAGAACTACAGCACCGGAAACTACAGCTACTGGCGGATGTCGAAACAAGGATACCTCCCGGCGCGGATGTTTGGTTATGCATTGGCCGTGTTCGCCTGGCTGCGAGATGAACATTCTCCGCATTGGGGCCGCTCCCTCCGCGGCGATGCACGAACCGCGCTGGTCCAAGGCCTGCGCTTCCTGCGTCGCACCGGCGATTCGCGTTGTCCTCGTAATATCGGTGCGAGGCGTGCGTCCGGCGGATCGGACGACAGGCTGTCGCTGTTGAAGAGCAGCACGCCCGGCGAACGGATCGAAGCGCTATGGCAACTCCGAATCCGCCCGGAGGGCGGATGGAAATTCGATCAAGACGAATGGGACGCCATTCTCGCTGCGGTCGAGCATCGCGATCCGGTCGTGCGGTGTGAAGCGGCGCACGCCCTGACCGTCATCAATCGGGCCGACTCGGCTGCAGCAGGCAAACTCATCGAGGCCTTGCGCGACGCCCAGGAGGACGAACACCTGCGGGCCGCTTTGGCGCTCGCGCTGGGCACGCAGCCTGAGCCTCGTGTCAACGTGCTGGACGAGCTGCGCGTGCTGCTGGATGAACGCTCGGAAAGCGTTTCTGCGGCTGCATTGGTCGCCATCCAAACCTTCGGCAAGACTTCAGACCCTCGGGTGATTCGAGTCGTGCTCGAACGATTGAAACAAGGCTTGGTGACCTGTAAGCCCAGCTTGTCCATTCTGGCGGCGGCAGCGCTTCGCAAGCTGTCCGCTGCCCCCGGAACCGTCCTTTCCGAGTTCTTCGCCAATGACGCCGAATTGCGGCGAGCAGCGTTTGCCGCTCTGGCGGCGAAATCGCCGCCCGACACGCTAACGTCCGCCGAATTACCGACGCCGCACAGTTTACCCGTCCCCATCCCAGGCTGGCATCCACCCGTGTCCACCGACGACGATTAACCTCTCGCTGCGTATTCGCGCTGGCCGGTGAATGCATTTACTTCGCCGCCGGCCGCAGGTCCTTGCGGCAATCCGCGTCCGGCGGGACGGCGGGGCCGGTTTGGTCGACGGGGTGGGTGAAGAGGTAGCGCCACACGTCTTCGTGGATGAACTTGCCGTCGGCGTTCTTCACTGCGGCGCCGCCGGGCACGACGGAGCTGTGGGCGCGTTGGGCGTCGTTTTTCACGTTGGCGTTGGTGATCAGACGCCGCGTGTGGCCGTAGGGGAAGGGGACTTCATCGACGTTTACGATGGGGCCGAACTGATGCAGGCCGAGCAGCTCCCACGAGCGGCAGTAGTGGTCGCCGGTCCAGCCGCCGTCGAGGACGTGACTGAATCCAAAGAACCGGTTGGGCGGCGTGGCGGAAGGGAGCGCCTGCCACGTCTCGTACTGGTCGCGTGGACCACAGAACATCACCACGCGGTCGACGCGTTGATGCTTGGCGAACCGGGCGGCTGTCGTCGAGCCGTGCGAACTGCCGGCGATGATCACCCGGTCCCAGCGCAAATCCTTGCGGTCGGGCGTGAGGAAATCATCCCAGCCGCCCTGCGGGTTTTCGCGCGCGAGCCAATTAACAAACTTCGTCGCGCGCTGCATCATGCCGTCGGGTTTCTGGATGTTCACGGCCTCGCTGAAGTCCTCGCCGGTCGCCGCCTCCAGCCGGATTTTGCCGAGGAATTTGTCATCCGCCGGGGGCGGCTCCTTCCCGAATTGCGAAAACCAGCCGTTTGCGTAGTGCACGCGGATGATGTGCAGCCCATACCCAGAGACCCGCTCGAACAGCGGCGCGCTGTGCCCCATCAGCCAGATCACGAGCTTGCCCTGAGGAGCGACGCGCGTGTCGACCGACGCATGCTCGATGTCCTGTGGCTTGCCGTCTTTTTCGAACACGAAGTTGATCTCGGGATGCGCCTTCGCGCTCGGGTCGATCTGGCTCGCGCGGGCGGTAAGCTCATACCGTTGCGGGCGGCGATCGTTGAATGTCAGCGATTGCGCCGGCGCATTCACGGCTGCCGACGCCTTGTCCGCCGCGGCCGCCGGCTGGGGTTTCGGTTGGGTTGCGGGCTGCGACTTCGGATCTGCGGCGGGTTTCGCGGGGAGGTTCGGCACGAGGCTTGGGTCGTACTTCGCACCGGCGGTGACCTGCACCATGGTGATGCGGACCTTCGTCGGGAAGAACTTCTCCGCATCGGCTCGTTTATGCGCGTGTCCGCCGCCGCCCGAATCATCCTTGATGACCAGGTCCATCCGCTTGATTCCCTCGGACCAGATGATCGATTCGTTCTCCCAGAAGGACGTCATCGGGATGTCGCGCTCGTAGACGCCGGCTTCGCGATAAATACCCGTGCCGGTGCAACCGTAGCCGTTCTTCTGCCCCTTGTTGGGGATGTAGCACAGCGTCCAAGTCGTCGGTGCGCCCCCTTTCGGCTTGTCGAGCACTTCCAACCTGATGTGCACGGTCCCATTGCGGTAATCGACGGGAGAGGTCCAATCCTTCGGACGCTCGGGATTGAGCTGCGGTTCGCGGACGTAGTAGTGCGATTTGCTCGGCGTCGAGTTATCGGCATCCGCCTTGGTGTAGGTGAACGTGACGTCAAACAGCACAAACTGCTCGGCGTGGACGGCGTCAGGCAACACCGCCAGAAATACCGCCGCCACTCCGGCCGCTGTAATCTGCCACGCTCGTCTCTTCAGTGGATGCGCCATGAGTTGATCGCTTGAATGACTGCAGGTCCAGAATTGCCGGCCTCGCAACCACGCGTGCCGGCGCCCACCCGATGTTCCGCTTTATGCCGGCCATTGTCCAGAGTCTCGCGATTCGCTGTCGTTGTGAGGCACGGCGGGGGTGAATTCCGTATACTCGCTCACAACGTCATTCCCACAACTTCCAGAGCCACAACCATGCAGCGCCTCTTCGTCCTGCTCTTCGCCGCGTTTTTGATCCCGCACGCCGCCGTCGCGGCAGCCGATGCTCCCAAAGCGAAGCTGCCCAACATCGTCGTCATCTTTATCGACGATCAGGGGTACGGCGACATCGGGCCATTCGGCGCGAAAGGATACACCACGCCCAACCTCGATCGGATGGCGGCCGAAGGGCGCAAGTTCACGAACTTCCATGTGCCGCAGCCGGTCTGTTCGGCGTCGCGGGCCGGGTTGCTCACGGGCTGCTATCCGAACCGCATCGGCATTCATGGCGCGCTGGGTCCGAGCGCGAAGCACGGCATCGCCGATCGGGAGATGACGATTGCGGAACTCGTCAAGCAAAAGGGCTACGCGACCGGCATGGCGGGGAAGTGGCACCTCGGCTCGCTGACGCAGTTTCTGCCCCTGCATCACGGGTTTGATGAATATTTCGGCCTGCCGTACTCGAACGACATGTGGCCGTTCCATCCCGAAGCGAAGAAGGGAACGTACCCCCCGCTGCCGCTGATCGAAGGCGACAACGTCATCAACGCGAACGTCGGGCCCACCGATCAGGAGCAGCTTACGACGCAGTACACGGAACGGGCCGTGAAGTTCATCGAGAAGAACAAGGACCGGCCGTTTTTCTTCTACCTCGCGCACTCGATGGTGCACGTGCCCTTGTATGTCAGCGACAAGTTCCGCGGGAAATCGCAGCAGGGGCTGTACGGCGACGCCTGCATGGAAGTCGACTGGAGCGTGGGCGAAGTCCTCAACGCCCTGAAGAAGCACGGGATCGACGACAGCACGCTCGTCATCTATACCGCCGACAATGGGCCCTGGCTCAGCTATGGTGACCACGCCGGGAACGCGGGGCCGCTCCGCGAAGGCAAGGGAACGTGCTGGGAAGGCGGCACCCGCGAGGCGACGCTCATGCGCTGGCCCGGCGTGCTCCCCGCAGGGTCCACTTGTGACGACATGCTGATGACGATCGACCTCTTGCCCACGATCGCGCGGCTCATTGGCGCGAAGCTGCCCGATCACAAGATCGACGGTCTCGACGTGTGGCCGTTAATTACCGGCGAGAAGGGCGCGAAGAACCCGCACGACGGCTATGCGTTTTACTACGCGCAGAACGAGCTGCAAGCCGTCACGTCGGCTGACGGGCGGTGGAAACTGCAATTGCCGCACACCTACCGCACGCTCAACGGCCGCCCCGGCGGCACCGGCGGCGTCCCTGCGAAATACGATAATCGCAAAATCGAGCAGCCGGAACTGTACGATCTCGTCGCCGACATTGGCGAAACAAAAAACGTCGCCGCCGCTCATCCCGAAACCGTGAAGCAGCTCGAAGCCTTCGCAGAACAGATGCGCGCCGATCTGGGCGACGCGCTCCTGCAGCGCAAGGGGAGCGGAGTGCGCGGCCCCGGTCTGGCGACAAAGTGAAGCTCTCAATCCTGAAAGTAGACGTACGGCACGAGCGGCTGCGCTAATTCCGGTCGATGATAGTAGTGCGCCCAGGCGTGCCCTGCGCCGATGAATGGCGCTACGTCCAACTCGGCGAGTTTCGCATTGAGGGTGTCCAGTTCGACGCGATCGTCGGTCGCCAGTCCGCCGCGACCGAGTGCGGCCCCGGTCATTGGCTTGCGAACGGAGTAGATCCCCAGCGCCGTGTCGGACGAGTTCCGCATGACGAGCACGCGTTCGGTTTGCGGCAGCGCCTGACCGTAGCGGTCGCCGGGATTCAGCCACTGCTTGTCTACCGCCGCGGCGATGAGTACGCCGCGAATCCGCCGCGGCGCGATGGGGGCCGGGGCGAGTTGTTGTCCCTCTTCTGTCACGCCCCCTCCCAGCAGATGCAGCGCGGCCGTGGCGGCCCGCGCGCCGTGGCTGTGACCGACGAGACTCACCGGCTGGTTCGGTGGAAGCTGCGAGATGACTTGCGCCAGATAGAATGCGTGGGCCGAACTCTTGCGGCCGAGGATCGCAATATCGACCGGGAAAATGAACGGCATGTTGCCGTCGCTGGGCCACGTGAAGAACACGACCTGCAGCGGCCTCTCCGGCGCGGCCATCCGAATCCAACGCGTGATGCGGCGGCTCTCCGACACCACGTCGCGCCACCAGTTGTAGCTGCCGTGGATCACGAAGCAGACCGGCGCTTGCGGATCGAGCGAACCGTAAAATGTCGCTGCATCTGCGGCCACGAGCGAACCATCCGGCAGGCGCTGGAAATAGTCGAGACAGCAGTTGCCGTCGCCGCGGCAAGGAGAGAAGTCACACCGGCGGCTGCTGACGATCCAATACCCAAACTGCGGGATGCCGTTGGCGTCGATTGTGGGCGCGAAGAGATTCGCGCCGGCCAGCGGCGGGTTCGCGGGCATCGTCGACTGACTCGGCGCCGGCGGAGCCGGGTTCGAGGGAAGTGGCGCCGCTGCGGTTTGCGAGAGCGCCGGTCGGGCGATCGGAACGGATTTGGCAACCCGTTCCACGTTATTGGCGGGGGGCAGCAGGTCCGGCCCGCGCGACGCAGTCACGCGCACCGCCCCGTTGCGCGCGCAACCGAGCAGCAGCACGACCGTCGCAAACAGCCAGACGCGGCGGAACATCGTCATCGCAAGACGCGCGCAAAACCACAGGCAGGCAGTCTGCGGAAATCGTAGCACACGCTCGCGGAATGTCGCCGTTTCGCAACATGCTTCGCGTCGATCTGCCCAGCTGCCCGCGCGGTCGTACCGCTCCGGCAAACCTGAACGCGCGAAAACACCCTTGGAATGCATCGTGGAACGGATTGCCAATCCGTTCGGGACACGCGACGCCCGCGAACGGATCGGGCGATCGTTCTACATAGACCCGTGGAACGGATTGCCAAATCCGTTCTGGGTGATACGACTCACTGGAACGGATCCGGCGATCCGTTCCACTAAAGGGGCTGGCTGGCTCAGTTCGTCTTACTGAGGAACCGGCCGCCGCTCATGAACATGCCGTTTTCGCAGGGCTGGCACCATTCAATGGCGACGCGGTACTCGAATTCGCGCGTGTCGCTGGCGAGTTTCACCGTCACGTCGCCGACCGAGATCGACCCGCGATGCACAAACCCGATCCCGCTGCGGCTGATCTCGCGCGTCATCGCGGCGACGACGTTGCCCCGAAAGGTGGTAATCTCGGCAGGAACGGACAATTCGATCCGTTCGACAGACCGGTTGTGCTCTTCGGGCGACAGCTCGATGCTCTCGAGAATCCGCTTGAGGTCGTCAATTGTGGGCCGCGCCCAGGGATCAGTCGCCATCATCCAACTCCGAATTCGTTTTTTGCCATGTGGAACAGATTGTCAAATCCGTTCGTGTGCAGCTTTCAACAATGGTCGCGGGAACGGATTGACAATCCGTTCCACAGGCATTCCACGGTCACTCCTCATTCAACTATAGGCCACGAATCCGCCGCTGCTTGCGATTGCCCGCGGAGCGACACTAAAATGTGGCTTCACCACTTTTTACGGATGTCTACGCGACCTCCCGCCACGGACCAGATGGACCGCCTCGTGGCTTTTGAGGAACAGATATGGGTGTGATGCGGTTCCTGGTCCATCCGGCCGATGTCCTGCGGGACTGGCCGGAAGTGCACCAGGCGTATCTCAGCGCGGTCGATGCCAGCGTCTGGCCCACACGGGTCGAGATCGACGGCGATCAGATGATCTGCCGCCGCCAGAACTCGGACAGCGGCAAATTGCACGTTGCGTGGCCCGTCGAGGGGTTCGGCCGCCCCGTGCTGACGACCTCTTCGCTGCCCGAGCGGCATCCGCCGTACCTGCTTGTGCTGGAGCTGGCGAGAGGAAAGATCGTGCAGGTCCGCAACCAGTTGGCGCTATGGCAGGGGGCCGGGATGGCGATCCCGCCCGAGTTCGTCGGCCTGCATCGCGAAGCGCATGCGCTGTTCGCCAAAGCGGCCGCGGCCCAGGACGATCTCGACACCGCCGCCTCCATCGCTCAGGCGGCGCTCACCAAAGGTTGTGCGGCGGCCGAAGCGCTGACACAGGCGTACACGCGGCAACGGCTCGAAGCGCGGCATCGGCAATATCCCCAGTTGCCGACGGCGCTGGGTTGCGACCTCGGCGAGAACGCGCCGCAGGCGGAATGGGCGGCGGGCTTCGTCCCCGCGTTCAACTCGGCGGCCGTGCCAGTGCAATGGCGGTTTATCGAGCCGGAGGAAGGCAACTACTTCTGGGACGCCTACGACGCCCAGGTCGAGTGGTGCGTCAACAACGGCCTGTTCATCCGCGGCGGCCCGCTCCTCGATCTCTCGCCCGGCGGGCTGCCCAAATGGCTGGGGCAATGGCAGCACGATTACTGGAATCTCGAAAGCTTCGTCTGCGATTTCGTGGAGACGGCAGTGTCTCGTTACGTCGGCCGCATCCGCATGTGGGAAGTCTCTGCCCGCGTGAACACGGGCGGAGCGCTCACCCTCACCGAAGAGCAAAGGTTGACGCTCGTCGCCAAAACGCTCGAAGCCGCCCGGCAGGTCGACGAGAAGAGCCAATTCGTGATCCGCATCGATCAACCGTGGGGCGAATACCAGGCGCGCGGCCAGCACAAGCTCTCGCCGCTGCAGTTCGCCGATGCGTTGCAGCGGGCCGGTCTCGGCCTGTCGGCGGTCAATCTGGAGATCGCCGTGGGTTACACGCCGCGCGGTTCGGCGTCGCGCGACCTGCTCGATTTTTCGCGGATGCTCGACGTGTGGAGCACGCTCAGCCTGCCGCTGCACGTGACGCTGGCGTTCCCCTCGTCGCGCGCGCCCGATTCGCAACTTGTCAGCGAACTGGACGTCGGCCGCGACGCGTGGAAACAGCCGTGGAGCGAGGCAGCCCAGGCGGAATGGATCGACGCCTGCCTGCCGCTCTTGATGGCGAAGCCCGCCGTCGTCGCCGTTTTCTGGTCGCACTACGCCGACGCCCTGCCGCATCGCTTCCCGCACGCCGGCCTGCTCCGCCCCGACGGCGCGGCAAAACCCGCACTGGAGCGCATTACCCGCTGGCGCAAAGCGTACTGGAAGTGAAAATCATCCATTTTTCTGTGGTCCATTTTTCTGTCGGTCGAATTGAAATCCGACAGAAAGATTGGGGGCAGAAAAATGGTTGATTTTCGAGTGTGCTCGAGTCGTATGCTCCGTGCCCTCTGTTCCTCAGATCTCTTTGTGAGGAAGACTTTAGTCGCCGTTAATTGCTGGTAACAGTTTCCCTGTGACTTCGCCGAAGCCGACGCGATAGCCTTCTCCTTCGCACCAGCCCGTAATTGTGAGGCCGTCGCCGTCTTCGAGGAAGCGGCGGGGTTCGCCATTCGGGAGCGCGAGCGGCTCCTTGCCGCCCCAGGTGAGTTCCAGCAGCGACCCGCGCGAGTCGCGTTCCGGTCCGCTGATCGTACCGGTCGCCAGCAGGTCGCCCGTCCGCAAGTTGCAACCGTTGATTGTGTGATGAGCCGTCTGCTGCCGCAGGCTCCAGTAGAGGTGCTTCAAGTTGGACCGGCTGATCCGCTGCTTGTGCCCCGAGGCCGTCTCCAACCACACTTCCAGTTGAATATCGTAGGTCGCATTTCCCGGATCGCGCAGATAGGCAAGCGGCGGCGGATCCTGGGGCGGACCGGCGACGCGAAACGGTTCCAGCGCCTCCAGCGGCACCACCCACGGCGAAATCGACGTGCCGAAGTTCTTCGCGAGAAACGGCCCCAGCGGCACGTACTCCCATTTCTGAATGTCGCGCGCGCTCCAATCATTCACGAGCACCATGCCGAAAATGTGCTCTTCAGCTTGCGTGACCGGAATCGGCGTCCCCAGTGCATTGCCCGGACCGATGAAGAAGCCCATCTCCAACTCAAAATCGACCGACCGGCTGGGACCGAACACCGGCCGCTCGGCATTGTCCGGCTTCGTCTGCCCGTGCGGCCGATGCAGGTCGGTCCCGCTGACGACGACGGAACTGGCCCGCCCGTGATAGGCAACCGGCAGATGCAGCCAGTTGGGCATGAGCGCGTTGTCGGGCCCGCGGAGCATCGTGCCGACATTTGTCGCATGCTCGCGCGACGAATAGAAATCGGTGTAGTCGCCAATCTCGACCGGCAGCAGCAGTTCGACGTCGCTCATCGGCAGCAGCGCCGCATTGCGTAGCGCGGCGTCATCACGGAGCGTCGGCACATCGGCGCGCAGCAACGACGTAAGGGTCGCCCGCACATCGCGCCACGCTGTGCGGCCGAGCGACATAAAGCGATTCAAGCTCGGCTGGTCGAAGATCGGCATCTGTTGCGGTGCGGACGTCTCGATAGTCAGCAATCCTCTCGCTTCGAGCAACGCCAAATCAAGCAGCATCTCGCCGATCGCGACGCCGACGCGAGCTGCGCCGCCCGCGCGCGGCCGGAACACGCCATACGGCAGATTCTGAATCGGAAAGTGCGAGTCCGCGGGAACGGGAATGAAGCTTTCACAGCCAGCCGAGCGCATGCAGGCCCTCCCGTGGTTCGTCGAAACTGCAGCTTCCGAAGGACATCAGCCCGCCTTGCCGCACCCGCGCGATTTCGTCCACCGATGCGCGCCGGTCGTCGCAAGACAAATGGTCATCAGCGAATTCAAACGCCGCTGCCGATTGCTCGGTGAGAATCGGGATGATCTCCGCCTCCGTCAGACGGTGCGCATGCGCGAGCGCTGTCGCCGCGAACAGGTTGACGAAGCCGTAATGCCGCACCCCGAGCGCCGCATCGAAATGCGCCAGCGGCTGATGCAACCCGGCGGTCGCCTTCCACGGCACTCCCGCATCGCGACAGGCGGCAATCGTCCACGCCACCTGTTCGGCCGTCGGAAACGCGCTCGCCTCCAGCCCGCCGGTCCGCAACTTAAACCCCGCCCGGCAGGTTGTCTGCCCTCGCGAGTCGCTCCCTCGCGAGCCGGTCCCTTGCGAGCCGGTCGCGTTAGCGGCCGGAGCACTCGACCCACCATCACCTTTTCGCGCAATCGCCTCCACCACGCGTGCCACCGCATCGCGCCAATTGTCCCACAGCGGCGCTTCATAAAACACGGCGTGAAGCGGCACCCCCGCGACCTGCACGCGATCGGCCACCGTCGCGAGCAGGTCATTCAAACCGGCCGAGTCGGCAGCCAACACATCCGGCGGAAGACGCAATTCCAACGTATCCACATGGATCGCCGGCTCGGAAGACGCCGTCACGTCGCGGATGGCATGAAGATCGTCAATCAGTCGCGCAACAAATTCGTCGCGCGACGCGCCGCCGGCGCCCAGCGCTGTGACCCGCACCTTGTAACAGTCTGTCGCATCGGATGCAGTTCGTTGTCTCGCCTCCGCAACCAGGCCGGCAAGCTCTTTCAGCCGTTGTGCGGGGCAGACGAACAATCCGAGCAGCCAGCCATCCGGCTCGCGGCGATAGGCGTCGAATGCGCTCCACGCCTGATCCAGCGGCAACCGCGCGGGCGGGAACATTCCCGCGTAGTCGATGCTGCCGGCGATGAGGAGTTTCAGGCTAAATTTCATGCGTGTGATTCATGCCGTTTAGCCGCCGGCCCTGCGGGCCGGCGTAACGCGGCCCGCAGGGCCGCGGCTAAACACTTTTTATGTGGGATGATCCAACCACGACCGCGCGTACTCGGGATCCTCGAACGCCAGCACATTCCGCGCGACCGCCAATGGCCGGAACGTGTCGAGCATCACCGCCAGTTCTTCCGTGCGCGTTTTGCCGATCGACGCCTCCGCCCGGCCGGGTTGCGGGCCGTGCGGCAGTCCGTTGGGATGGACGGTGAGCGACGCGTAGCCGATCCCCTTGCGGCTCATGAATTCCTCGTTCGCGTAGAACAGGATTTCGTCGCTCATCACGTTCGAATGATTGTACGGCGCAGGAACGGCCTGCGGGTGATAATCGAACAGCCGCGGCACGAACGAGCAGACGACAAACCCGTCCGACTGAAACGTCTGATGCACGGGCGGCGGCTGATGCAGGCTGCCGGTGATCGGCTCGAAGTCGTGAATCGAAAGGGCCCACGGGTAGTAGTAGCCGTCCCACCCGACGACGTCGAATGGGTGATGATCGAGGACGACCTCCGTCAGCCCGTTATCGCGTTTGACGACAATGCGGAACTCGCCGGTCTCGGTGTGGACGGGCAGCGATTCCGGCGGACGGATATCGCGTTCGCAGTACGGGCTATGCTCCATCAACTGGCCATCGTGGTTGCGATACCGCTCGGGCGGGCGGATTGAGCCTTCAGATTCGATGACCAGCATGCGCGTCGCGCCGGCGGCCAACCGATAGCGGTGAGCGATTCCCCGCGGCACGACGAGGTAATCGCCCGCGCGATAGGGCAACTCGCCCATTTGCGATTCGAGGACGCCGGCCCCTTCGACGACGTAGACGATCTCGTCGCCCTGCGCGTTGCGATAGAAAAACTCGTCGGTCGCGGTGGGCCGAACCAGCGACATCATCACGTCGCGATTGAACAACAGCGGCGTGCGGTCGACGGTCGGGCTGGAGGTTTCCGGAACCTCAGCCAGGCGAAAGTGACGCATGCGGAGCGTCGCATCAGGTTCGTGTTCGACCGTCGTGTCGCGCAGAAATCTCGAGGAGACGATGCTCGTCGGCCGCCGGACATGGTACAGCAGCGACGCCGGTCCCGAGAACCCGCGGCTGCCCATCAGGTGCTCGGAGTAGAGTTCGCCGTTCGGCTGCCGGAAGACCGTGTGCCGCTTGCCGGGAATTTCGCCGAGTCGCTGGTAGAAAGGCATCACACGTCTCCTCTCGCAATCCTCGATACCCTCGTTCCCAAGCTCCTGCTTGGGAACGCACGTGTCGAAGCTCTGCTTCGCGTTCGAGCCGGTGACGTCGCGAGACTCGAAGCGGAGCTTCGGAGCTTGCGTTCCCAAGCGGGAGCTTGGGAACGAGGGGCTTCGGCGAGCTTTACAGATTTCCGCGTTCCGCTTGTTCGCGTTCGATGGCGGCGAACAGCGCTTGAAAGTTTCCTTTGCCGAAGCCGTTGGAGCCTTCGCGCTGAATGATCTCATAAAACAGCGTGGGGCGGTCCTCGACGGGCTTTGTGAACAACTGCAACAGATAGCCTTTGTCGTCGCGGTCGACCAGGATGCCGAGCCGGCGGATTTCTTCGTGGTCCTCGTGAATCTCGCCGACGCGGTCCCAGATCAGGTCGTAGTACGCATCCGGCACGCTCAAAAACTCGACCCCCTGTTCGCGCAGCAGCGACACCGTATGGATGATGTCGTTCGTGCGCACGGCGATGTGCTGCACGCCCGCGCCGGCGTTGTAGTCGAGATACTCCTGAATCTGGCTCTTCCGCCGGCCGGGCGCCGGTTCGTTGATCGGGAACTTGATCGACGTGGTCGGGTTCGCCATCACCTTGCTGCGGAGGGCGGTGAACTCGGTCGAGATGTCCTTGTCGTCGAAGCTCATGAATTGATGGAAGCCGAGTACCTGGTCGTAGAACGTGCCCCAATCGTTCATCTTGCCGGCTTCGACGTTGCCGACGATGTGATCGATGACCCGCAGCCCCACACCCGCGCCCGGCTTGCGGCGGACTTTGTAGCCGGGCAGAAACGGTCCGTTGTAATCCGCCAGCGAAATGAACGAATGCAGCGTATCGCCGTAGGCGCGGATTTTCGCGCGGCGGATGCGGCCGTTGTCGTCCGATTTGTCGTACGGCTCCAGCGCCGGCCGGGCGCCGCGCGCGACGGCGTTCGCGAAGCATTCGTCGACGTCTGGCACTTCGAAGGCGATGTCGAGCACGCCGTCGCCGTGCTTATGCAGATGCTCGGCCATCGGATCGCTGGAAAACAGCGGCGTGCTGACAACGAGCCGAATCGCCCCTTGGTGCAGCACATACGAGGCCTGCTCGGGCACGCCCGTTTCCGGCCCCGCATACGCGATCTGCGAAAACCCGAACGCGTTCCGGTAGTAGTACGCCGCCTGCTTCGCGTTGCCGACGAGCAACTCGACGTGATGAATGGACTTCAGCGGCAACGGATCAATGGACGACACGGAAATCCTCCCTGAGCGAATCAGCCCGGCCCGTAGCGAAGCCCGGCTTTTGATCGGCAGAAAAACGTCTACTTAAACTGAGCGACTCCGCCAACAAGTTGCAAAGCCGGGCTTCTGGCGCAATGATGAAGCCCGGCTTTTGAGCGGCAGAAAAGCGTTGACTTAAAGCTAAGCGACTCCGCCAGCGAATTGCAAAGCCGGGCTTCTGGCGGTTGGCTGTGGATTTGGCTGATGCTCGACCATCCGTCAGAAGCCCGGCTTTGCTGTTGGTCGGCGATGGCTCTCGAACAGGGGAACGGTTCTTGGCTCTTCGGAAAAGCCGGGCTTCTTTGGCCGCCCGGCTTGGTCGATTCACCGGCTTCTTCAGGCTAGCACCGCGTGCCGCGCGAGTCGCGGCAGCTTTTCCGGATCGAAGCAGCGCGGATTGAAGGCGGTCTTCGGCCACGTTTCGTCTTTTTCGGGCAGCGCGGCAAGCTGCGAGACATAATACGCCTGCACGCCTTCCGTGAGCATCGTCTCGGCGCCGTGCAAAAACTGCTCTGCATCGAACCACGGCTCGAGGAAGTCCTCGAATAACTCATCGAGCGTGGCTTGCGAGTGGTGTTTCTCTTCGGCCTCGTGGTACGTGATGTAGCCGAGGTCAACGGGCTGCTTCAACGTGGCGTTGAGCTTCTTCATCCCGGCGATCCACGGCGTCCACAGGCTGTTCGCCGCCCAGTTCTCGATGGCGAACGACGCCCCGAGCGACACGTTCTGATCGGTGCTGGCGTAGTTGTCGAATGTCGCCTGGACGAAGGCTTTCGTCCCCGGCAGCGCGAGCCAGATCTTGCCAATGTCTTCGAATTTGAGGCCCAGTCCCTTGGCCATGTTCTGCATCCAGGTGAAGTGGACGGTCGCGGGCGACCACTTGCCGGTCAACTCGCCTTCGAATCCGTCTTTGTACGGAATGCCCTTTTCGTTGAGCAGCACCTGCAGACGTTCTTGATAGGCGTCGAGCGTCGGCGCGTTCGCGACCAGTTTCGCCTGCGCCACGTCGAACTGCAGACCGAACACCGAGAACTGCTGCACCTCGTGCCGGGCTTGCGCGAACGTCACGCCGTCCGCAAACCGGGCGAGATAGTTGTTGCTCGCAACAATAGGGTGACACATGACGCGGGCGCAGGCGTCGACGAGCAGTTGTTGAAACTCGTCGGCCTTGTCTTCGCTCAATTCGCCGTGTGCGACTTGGATGCGAACCTCATCCAGCACGCGGTCGGCCTGCTCGGCGAAGAGTTGCAACGAAGCGGGGACATGCTCGGCGTCAGCGACGATGCCGACCTGAGCGAACAACTCCAGCGCCGGAGTTTCCAGAGGAACCTCGACGGTGCGGACCATGGCAACCTCCTTCTGCGCGATTGCGAGGGACGAAGCGTCAGAGGAGCGCGGCGGTCAATTCGGCCGCCGTGTCTTGGCGGTGGTGCACAGCCACAACGAATTATAGTTCGCCCTGAAGGACGGACAACCCGAAGCTGTGGCCAATCATCCGAAGGCCAAACTGTCATTCATCTTCTGGTTCCTTTCCATGTCGTACTGTCCAGACTTCACTTCGCCGGCTGTTGTTTTGCGGCCGGTGGCCTGGCGACCCTTTTCAGTTCGAGTTGGTCGTCTCCGCCGGACACAACGAATTCTTCGCCGTTCTGCGGATGGACCACTTGCGTGCGGCCTTCCGCGCCCGGCCAGTGGATGGTGACGTCGGCCGGACGGCAACTGCTGTGCGTGCGGATCAGGTGCGGCGGCAGAGGGAATGTGTGGTCGCCAATGGTGTAGTGGATTTCGGCGGCCGACTCATTCGTCAGTGTGAACTCGATCTTCTGCGATTCGGGTCTGCCGAACAGTTGCACGGCGTAGAAGTAGCCTGTGTGTGCGCTGTGCGCGATGGCGACGCCAGTCTCGGTCACGTCGGCATCCAGCATGTTGCGGCGGTGCTCGGGCGAATGCTTCCAGCCTTCGAAGAAGCCGCCGGCGAGCTTGTCGGTCGCGAATCCGGCGGAGTTGAATTGATAGGCGATGTTCTCCGCGACAATGCAGAATGCGTAGCCGTGTTGTTTGACGCGGTCGGAGGGCCGATTGCCGTCGGCCGTGTGGCCGTACCGGTCGGTGCGGGCCATGTACTGTGCGAAATCGTGCGCGGTTTGCGTCAGCTTCGCGTTGACCGCGACCGCATCCCGGCCGTCGCTTTTCCGGAAATCGTTCGTCTGGTGGATGATCGACTCGGCTGCAACTTGCAAATCGGGCTGCTGTCCGGAAACGACAGCGCTCCCCGCCGGACGTTTGTGCAACTCGACGTCACTCCCTTCCCGCCATTGAGCGCGGGCCGCAATGGGAATGACAATCAGGAACGTCAATACAGTCGCACGAACCCACGCGGCCATGATTGGTCTCCTCTGTCCTGTGGCGACCATTAGGACAGGCAACTTGCGCGCCCCAATGCCGGTCAGGGGCGGATCGGTGCGGACCACTTCTGGGTACGTCGTTTGCTCCCCACATGCGCGGCTTCAACCGCCGACGCCGTCGCGTTCGAGCGCGGTGGTCTGCGCCGCAGGCAACTCGACCGGATGCTCGGCGAGTTCCTCAAGTTCCGTGGCGAATTCGCTGCTCAGGTTGAGGACGACGTTTTCGCCCTCAGCCAGACCGTCGAGAATCTCGATTGCCACGTCGTTCGTCTGGCCGATGTGCACGTTGCGCAGTTGCGGGCCTTCGTCGGTCAGCACGCAGGTGTAGTGTTGCTGGGCCATTTCGACGACGGCCTGCACCGGCACCTGCAGCACGGCATCGCGATCGTCGACTTCAATCTCAACGTGGGCGGTCAGCCCGGGTTTCAGGCGTTTGCCGCTCGTCGAGTAATCGTCGACGGAGATGACGGCCTCGTACTCCTTCAGGTCGTAGTTCGGCCAGTTGCCCGAGAGCGGCACCGACGAGACGTACTTCACCGAGCCGTGGAACTCCTGGTCGGGCAGCGCGTCGACGCGAATCTTCGCGGTCAATCCGGGCCGCACGAGATTGATGCGCGACTCGTGAATCCGCGCGTCGACTTTCATCTTGGCGAGGTTCGGCAGTTTGACGAGTTCCTGCCGGTACTGCACCTCGGTCCCGACATCGATCGGCGTCGAGCTGCTGCTGCGGCGGTTCTGATTGGCGTACACCACCTCGCCGTCCTGCGGCGCGCGGACGACGCAGGCGGCGATGTTCCGTTGCACGCGCTCGACCTGATTGCGGCGCGTCTGGGCCACGCGCAAATAATTGTTCATCTTCACCTGTGCCTGCACGAGGGCCGCTTCGGCCTTGCGGCGGGCACGCTCGATCTCGCGGGCGGCTTCCACGTGCTTGGCTTCCAGTTCGCTGATCTGCCGCTCGTAGGAATAATCCTGGAGCACGCGCTGCTTGTCCTGCGCGACCTTAACGGTGACTTCGGCCTTCGCGAGCGCGCTCTGGTCGGCCTCCAGCGCTGCAATGCTGTAGTAGCCTTTCATCGCCAACCGTTTGCGGAAGGCGACCAGGTCCTCGGTGCGGCGGAGCGCCTCCTGCGAAAACCGAATGTCCGATTGAAGCTGGTTCAGCTCCGTCGGGTAATCGCCGTGCTTGTACTTCTGGAGATCCAAATCGGTCAGCCGCAGTTGCAACTCGGCCGCGGCGAGGCTGCTGTCGTTGAGTATCTTCTGAATCTCGACGTCCTGCTTGGCCTGAGCCAGGAGCGCTTCGGCGTCGACGAGCTGCATCTGCCGCTCGATCAATTCCTCCTGCAGCACGGCCGAATCGAGTTCGCAGACGACGTCGCCGCGCTTCACTCGCGTGCCTTCCGCGGCGATGGACAAAATCGTTGTTCGATACTCCACCTGACTCAGCAGCGTGACGCTTTGCTGGCTGTCCAGGAACCCGGTGTTCGACACGGCAATTCGCAGCGGACGCCGCTTGACGCTGTCTGTGACCAGGCTGGACTTGCGCGACTTCCCGTGAGCGAACGCGCGATACAGGAACGGAGTCGCGAGCACTGTGCCGCCGAGAATCAGCAGCGACAGCGTCCAAGCCCACGAGCGGCGCGCGCGGTGCGAGTTCATGGTGGTCAGTCCTTCAATTTGGCCCTGAGCTGAAACCGGTCCGTCGGCATCATCGTCTTCCGCGTCGCTCGGTGGGCGCAACGGAAGCGGGACTTGCGAGCCGGCCGCGTCAGCGACCGGAGTTTGGGAAATCAAGCGGCCCGATAAAGGAGGGAAAGCGCTGTCGGGCCGGCGTGTGTTGTTTCAGGCGGGGCGTAGAGGCAGGCAGGTTACGTCACGGTAAAAACTCATGGTGATTGACTTGCGAGCCGGCCGCGTCAGGCGACCGGAGTCCTTCCTCTCAACAATTTAACTCGTTCAGATCAACTCCCTTTTATCACAGATTCGCGGCTGCGACAAGGCGTCTCACTGGCCACCAGTCGTCCCGGACGGGCGCACTTTCTCCAAACTGACGCGCCGATACTGCATGGCACGCGACTTGCTGTTCAAAACTTTCACTATAGCGGCGGCACTTCAATTCCGCTTTACGCCACTCACAATCTTTCGCCAGGAGGCACAATCATGGGACTTCTGAAATGGGCGCTCATCGCCCTCATCGTGTCGTTTATCGCCGCGTTGTTCGGCTTCACCGGCATCGCCGCCGGGGCGGCGGACGTGGCCCGGATTCTATTCGGCGTATTCCTGTTCATCGCGTTGGCGCTGTTCCTGCTGGTCGCGCTGGGGATCAGCGCGTTCCGCTGACCGGCGCGGCGTAGCGCCGCATCAAACGCCTTCGCTGGCGCGTCAGGCTTCAGTTGCTCTCACCGCGTCGCCACGCGACGTTTCTGCCTCAGCCCGCGGGACTGTCACCCGTGGGCTTTTTTTGCGCACCGTCATCAAAGCAGTGGCACACCGAATTACCCGCCGAAGGCGCCGTATCGCCGCACGCCGCGCGCGAACGCGAGCCGGTTGCACACCAGCAGCACGGAGACCCAACCGGCCGCCATTGCGAGGTTGATCACCAACTGCTCGTGCGTGTAGCGGCCGAGCATCACCGCCGCCGGGAAGTACGCCAGATACTGAAAGGGCAGATACTGCACCCATTCGTTGATCGGCCGCGGCAACCAGTCCAGCGGCACCATGTGGCCCGAGAGGAAGTAACTGAGCATCATGTAAATGAAGATCAGCGAGCTGACTTCCAGAAACCAGAACGCCAGGAGCCCCAGCAGGCTCTCCAGCAGAAACCCGATCAAAAATGCCAGCAACAGCGACGCCATAAATGCGGCGATCACCGTCGCATCCGGCCAACCGGGAAAGAACCCGCGGCACAGATAAAACACGAGCGCGAACGGCCCCGCGGCGACGACGTAGTACACCAGCTTGTGAGCGATGCGCGCCCAGAACAGGTAGCCGATCATGTCCACCGGCTGCGTGAGATACTTCTTCACCGTGCCGTCACGAATGTCGCGTGAAATGTTCCCCGCGAGACTGGGCATGCTCGAAAACGCGCGGCCGACCATCGCCAGCAGGTAGTAGGCGACCATGTCGCGGTACGTGTACCCATTGAGCCGTCCGTGCTGATGCGACGTGTTCACGGCGAAAACGGCCCCCCACAAAAATATCTGCGTGACGATGGGCAGAAACCGCACCAGCGTGCCGAATGCGAAGTCCGCCCGATACGTCAACCGCTCCGTAATGCTCGTGCGGAGAATGACCCAGTGGATGCGGAGGGCGGCGGTCATTGGATTTTGGATTTCGGATTTCGGATTCGCGTCGATGGTGGCCACCGCGACGTGTGAGCGGAATCAGGTCAGCACGCCTGCTGCGCCTGCCGCACTTTCGATTTCAAAACGCCAAGAAAGCTGCTGATTCGCTCGTACGCGTCGAGTTCGACTGAATCATCGGCGGTGAATGTTCCTTCCCGGGCCTTCGTCGCCAGCTCATCCACTCGCCTTTGGTCGCCGCCATCGAAAGTCCAACCCAGAATCGCTCGCGCCAAATGTTCCGATAGGTATCGCTCGTCCGGAATAATGACCCGCAGCAGAATGTCCATCTCGCGATCGGGAAGTTGTGTATCGCTCATTCCGGCGATTCTCCGCACCCAAATCCAAAATCGCAAATCCAAAATCCAAAATCCCCCCTCCTAACGCGCTAAGATTCTCCTCGTCTCCCGCGTCTTCCTTGGCAGGGGCCGAAACGTCTGCGAATCTGGACGGTGGTGTTGCGCGCTCGGGTAACCATTCCACAAGGGGAATGCCATGCGATTTGTCCCTGCTCTGTTGTTGCTGGCGCTGTACGGGGGGCTGGCCGGGTTGTGGGGGGCTGATGAGGAACAGCAGCCGGAAAACCGCCCGGCGATTACCTCGCTGCCCCGGCTGCCGCGGTCCATTCACGACGCCCTGCAGGGGCAGGACTTCGCGACAGCGGTCAAACTGATCGACGCCGCCCTCAAAGAGAAGCCGGCCGCTCCCGACTATCTGCTCTATCTGAAAGGCCGTGCGCAGGCCGATCTGGGCAAGGCGGACGACGCGCTCGCCACGTTCGCCGAACTGGAGAAATCGCACGCCGACAGCCCCTGGCTGGCCCGCTCGCGATTCGGCCGGGCCGCCGTGCTCGCCAAGCAGCGGAACTATCGGGCCGCCGGGGCCATTTACCGCAGCGAAGCCGAACGGCTGCTCTCGGCGAAACGCAAAGACGAGCTGACCGACATCTATCTCGAATTCGCCGACCGCTATTACGACGGCGTCCCCGCGGAAGGGCCGACCTCCGAAAAGAAGCCCGACTACACCCAGGCGCTGTCGTTCTATCAGGAAGCCCTCAAGCTCAAGCCGGGCCTCGCCGTCCGCCAGCGAGTCGAGTTGCGGATCGCCCGCTGCCACCAGGAGTTGAACCAGTTGAACGAGGCGATCGCCGCCTATCAGGAGTTCCTGAAGAGCTACACGAAAGGCGACGGCCAGCGGAAGCATCAACCCGAAGCCCGCCTGATTGCGCCGCCGGCTCTCGAAGTCGAAGCCCGCTACCAGCTCGGCCGCGCCCAACTCGCCGCCGGGCAGAATGCAGAAGCCCGCAAAACGTGGCAGGACTTTCTCGCGAGCGACGCCGCCAAAGAAGCCGGCGGCAAGCTCGTCGCCGAAGCCACGTACCGCCTCGCCCACACCTACGGCATCCCGCAACCAGCGACCGCCGGCGACCTGGAGTTGGGTGTCGCCGCGCTTGAGAAGTTCGTGAAAGCCTTCCCGCAGCACGCGCTGGCCGCGCAGGCCGAGTTCGAAATCGCGCAGAGCTACATCCACCGCGGCCGATTCGAGCCGGCCGTCGCCACGCTGAAGGCGCTCATCGCGAACCCGAACTACGCGAAGGCGACGCAGGTCCCCAGCGCGTGGCACTTACTCGGGCAATCCTACGCCGCTCAGAAAAAGTACGCCGAAGCGATCGCTGCGTGGCGCGAGTTCCTCGACAAATTCCCCACGAACCCGAACTGGGCCGACGTCCAGCGGACGATCATCGACACCGAATACGCAATGGCCGCCGAGCAGAAAGAGCAGGAGCACTACGACCAGGCCCGCAAGCTGTGGGAGACGTTCCTCAACAAGTACCCGCTCGACCCCCGCGCGCCGTTCATCCTGCTGGAGTTCGGGCAGATGAAATACAACGCAGCGGTGCAAGTTGAAAAAGAGAACGCGACCGCTGACGCGAAGAGGCAAGCCACGGCGAAGTCAGACGCAAAGAACAGCGACAATTCGAAAAATGCGCCGCCTGAGCTTGCCTCTTCGCGTCCCGCGGATCTGTACCACAGCGCCATCGACGACTGGTCGCGGCTCGTCTCCAAATACCCCGGCTCCGACGAAGCGTCGCGCGCCGCATACAACATCGGCCTCGTCCTCGAAGACAAGCTCGGCAAGCTCGCCGAAGCGCTCGAAGCGTACAAGAAGGTCGAGGGCAAACATCAGCCCGACGCCCAGCGCCGCATCGCCCAGCTCACGTCGAAGCAGCTCGAAATCGTCACCGAGCGCAAGTTCCGCAGCGACGAAACGCCGCGGATCAAAGTGACCACCCGCAACGTCGAGAACGTCTCGGTCAAGCTGTACCGCATCGACATGACCGATTACTTCCGCAAGCTGCACCTCGCGTCCGGAGTGGAGTCGCTCGACATCGCCCTCATCGATCCCGACAAAACACTGGAGCAGAAAACCGCGGATTACGAGAAATACCGCCGCATCGACCAGCAGATCGAAATCCCCGTCGACGGCCCCGGCGTCACGGCCGTGACGGTCACCAGCGACACGCTCGAAGCGACGACGATGGTCGTCGTAAGCGACATCGACATCATCGTCAAAGGCTCGCGGAATGAACTCTTCGTCTTCGCGGAAGACATGCGGAAGGGACAACCGGCCGAAGGCGTGTCGCTCCTCATCAGCGACGGCAGCAAAGTCTTCGCCGAGGCTGCCACGGGCAAAGACGGCATCCTGCAGAAAAAGTTCGAAGAGTTGAAGACCGTCAACGATCTCCGCGTGTTCGCCGTCCGCGAAGGGCACTCGGCGTCGAGCCTCGTCAATCTCGAAGGTCTGCAGTTCGCGGTCGGCCTGTCGCCCAAGGGGTATCTCTACACCGACCGCCCGGCGTATCGCTCGGGGCAGTTGGTGCACGTGAAGGGCCTCATCCGCTGGGTGGCCGACGACCGCTATGTGTTCAAGAAAGGTGAGAAGTATCAGCTCAACGTGTACGACGCCCGCGGCCGCGTGATTCACACGGCGAGCGTGGCCCTCGACGATTACGGCGCCTTCGCCGAACACTTCACGCTGCCGCCCACCGCGCCGCAGGGGGGCTACCGCGTGCACCTGCACCAGCCGGGTCGCGAGCAGTCGTACGAGTCGAGCTTCCAGGTGCACGAGTACCAGTTGGAGCCGATCCATTTCACGGTCGACCTGCCTCGCAAAGTCTTCTACCGCGGCGAGCACGTCACGGGCAAATTCGTCCTCAAGTATTACTACGGCACGCCTCTCGCCGGCCGCACCATCCAGTACCGCCTGGGGGACGACCGCCTGTACACGGCCGAGACCGATGCCAACGGCGAAGTCGCCTTCGACCTGCCGACGCAACGCTACAGCGAATCGCAGCCGCTGGCGCTGACGGCGACCTATGGCGAACGCAATCTCACCGCGGGCGAGACGATTTACCTGGCCACGCGCGGTTTCGAGATCGGCGTCTCCACGCTGCGGAATGTGTACATCGCCGGAGAAACGTTCGACACGACGTTCAACGTGACCGACCCCGCGGGCAAACCGCAGGGGGCGACCCTCAAGATCGAAGTGCTCGAACAGACGCCCGCCGCGAAGGGCTTGCCCGCCGGCGAGCGGCTCGTGCAGACCCACGAAGTCAAAGCCGACGAAAAAACCGGCCAGGCACGGCAGACGTTGCGGGTTGACAAGGCCGGCAAGTACATCGTCCGCGCTCAGGCGACGGACCGGTTCGGCAACCCGGTCAGTGGCTCGGCGACGGTCGCGATTTCGGGCGAAGAAGACAAAGTCCGCCTTCGCATTCTTTCCGACAAACACCACTACAAAGTCGGCGACACGGGCAAGGTGCAGCTCCACTGGCGCGAAGCGCCGGCCCTTGCGCTCGTCACGTATGAAGGGGCGGAAATCCTCGGCTACAAACTGGTCGAGCTGAAGACCGGCTCGAATGCGCTCGACATTCCGCTCGTGGAAAAGCTCGCGCCGAACTTCGAACTGGCAGTCGCCGTGATGGAGCGGAACAAGTACCACCACGCCCGTAGCGAGTTCCGCGTCGCCCGCGAGCTGACGATCGCGCTCAAGACCGACAAAACGACGCTCAAACCGGGCGACCCACTCACCGTCGAAATCACCGCCACCGATCCGCAAGGTAAACCGGTCAGCGCGGAACTCACGCTCGCCCTCATCCAGAAAAACTTGCTGCAGCTCTTCCCCGAGCAGCAATCGAAAATCGACGAATTCTTCAGCGGAGGCTCGCGGCAGGTCTCGTTACGCGACCGGACGAGCTGCACGTTCCGCTATCATCCGACCACGCGGCCCATCAACGAGTTCCTGCTGGCGGAAGAGGATCGGAAGAAGATTCGCGAGATGGAGCAAGCCTCACGCGCCATGCTGGCACAGAATGCGGGGCGACTGGACGATCTCCAGCGCACGCTGGCATTGTCGACTCAGACGGAGCCGCTGGAGGCCGCCAAGGAGGTCAGCGAAATCCAGTCGCTCGATGCCGCTGCGGATCTTATGGATCTGGGTCTGCAGATTCGCCAGGAGCAGAATGGACCTTTCCAGCACAGTGGGATCCGAAGCTTGGAATTCACGTGACTTGAAGTCGCGGC
>JADMIO011246880.1_pt1 | contig 43465 bp, 59 predicted proteins | sample 8958161 | NCBI WGS metagenome assembly JADMIO01 (sample SAMN16585339, study PRJNA669376) | soil metagenome | isolation source: Crop rotation soil | place: USA: Cullars Rotation, Alabama | collected 2011
GACAAGCCGACACGAAAAATCTCTCGATCACGATCAACCTCCTCAACCCGCCGAATATTACGACGACCACGCTTCCAGGAGGAACTGTCGGTCAACCCTACAATCAGACGCTACAAGCGACGGGAGGGTTCGGGGCACGGACATGGACTCTCTCGGGTGGATCACTCCCAGCGATGCTTTCTCTGAGTCCGGCGGGTGTGATTTCAGGCACGCCGACTAATGCAGGCACCTCGACTTTCATAGTCACGGTCAAAGACGCATTGAATCAGTCTGACACGCAGTCTTTCTCGATTGCCGTCAGCCCCGCCAACCAGGGGCCAGGTAATGGAAATGGGGGGCCAGGTAATGGAAATGGTAATGGAAATGGGGGGGGAAGGTAATGGACAAAATTATGGGTCCATCCTTGCCTTTGAAGCCGAATGAACGTTCGGACGGCGGGTCGCCAACGGAGATTCAGATAGGGCTACTTGTAACCATAAGCGTCAATGAGCGGAGGCAGTACAGGCCCTGAGCCCACGTCTCTCTTGAAGAAGCTGCAAGGTTATTTCCCACCCATTGAGTTTTCAACGGTCCCAACCACCGCCTGGCCTCCTTCGTTGACATTAACGTATTGCACCAAAATGCGCTGGGGTCCATTTAGCCGCAGCTTGCGGAGCGTCAGGAGGCCTTGCTGGTAGGCGGTCAGGCATCGGACCGCCGCATTGACGCGTTTCGCTCTGACGACCGAATTGTTGTCGTCTGGCACCGGTGCTAACAGTTCCATCGCCGTTTTATGGGTTGCCGCCAACTGATGGGCCAACATTTTCTCAGCGCTATTGGTTGCTTGGATGGAATCGGCTGCATCGATACCCATCGCTGCCATATCTGGTCCCATCTCCAACAAGAGCCGACTTCGACCAAACGAGGCTTCGACCGCCGCCAGGTTGGGAACTGTTAAGGTGTCATAGAGCATTCTATTTGTCTGGTCAGGAACAGCTTCGCCGTGGGCTGCAGTAATGTCCTTGCTCCTCGCCATTCCCTGTGTTCTAATTTCGTCCGCCACATACCTTGCCCATTCAGCCTTATTTCGAAGTCCCTCGGCGTTCAACGCTGTCGCGAATGATGACATCCTTAAGTTCGCCTGTGCGAGTCACCGAGGGCAGGCTTTCCCCACCTCTCGTTACCCTTGGTGCAATCATACTGGAGGCTCGATCGGGCCAGCCCAGTCACCGTGATAGAGCCAGGGCGGGACAGGATCGGGATCGGTCCACAAGCCTCGCTTTGCTTCTTTCGCTTCCTGTTGCGATTGCTCAAGCGCACGGTCGTTTGGTGCGTGCTTCTAATACAGGTGATCGTAACTATTCCTTTTGGCAGCTTTCAGCGTCAGAAAAAGGCGCTGTGCGGTAGAACATCGCTGCGCCAACCACAGGCATTGGCGCAGCTCAGCAGAGGTTAGATACGAGTTCACTTCGCAACCAGTGTGGGTTATTCCTCCCCAAAGATGTACACGGCCCCGCTGTTCGGTGCGCTATTGTTAGTCTGATTGCCATTCACCCCAATCGCATTGCTGCCTTCTAAGAAGGCTCCGGCCGCCACCGTGTCGCCAAAAACAGCGACACTTTCTCCAAACAGATCCCCTGCGTTCGCATTGGAGGCTTTCAGATACGCCTTCTGTGTCCACACCCCTCCGCTACGGGTGAATAAATACACAGCGCCGCTATCAATCGCATTACTATTTCCCTGATTGCCGTTGAGGCCGGTCGCATCGCTATCCTCTCGTGAGCCAATGGCGACGAGATCACCCGAGATTGCCACGCTACCGCCGAAATTTTGATCGGCTCCAGCATTCGAGGCTTTGAGATAGGCTTCCTGACTCCAGACCCCGGCGGTCCGCGTGAATACATACACGGCGCCGGCGTTTAGCGCACTATTGTCGGTTTGGTCAGCATTGACCCCCCTCGCGCCACTAGCTTCGAACCGCGCTCCTGCGACGAGGGTATTACCGTCGAGACTGAGGCCTTGCCCAAATCTGTCCCCCGCATCGGTATTGGAGGCTTTGAGATAGGCTTCCTGACTCCAGATTCCAGCGGTACGCGTGAACACATACACGGCGCCAGCGTTTGGTGCAGTATTATCTAGTTGATTGCCATTGACGCCCACCGCAGCACCTGACTCAAACGGAGCGCCGACAGCCAGTGTGTCGCCTGCGAGGGCAAGGTTGTACCCGAAGGCTCCTGCGAAGTTTGAGGCTTTGAGATAGGCTTGCTGAGACCACACGCCGGAAGTACGCGTGAACACATACACGGCGCCGTTGGTTGGGGCACTGTTGTCTGTCTGATTGCCGTTGACCCCTGTGGCATTGCTGGCCTCGCCCAACGCCCCCACGGCTAGAGTGTCCCCTACGAGCGCCACACTGATCCCGAACTCGTCGTTAGCATCGGTATTCGAGGCTTTGAGATAGGCCTGCTGCGTCCAGGCCCCAGCGGTACGCGTGAACACATAAACCGCTCCAGCCTGGGTCTTACTATTGTCTGCCTGATTGCCGTTGACGCCCATCGCATTACTTGACTCAAAATGCGCTCCCACAGCCAGCGTATCGCCTGAGATGGCCACGCTGATCCCGAACTCGTCCCCCGGATCGGTATTTGAGGCCTTGAGATAGGCCTCCTGCATCCACACCCCTGACGTACGCGTGAAGACATACACGGCGCCAGCGTGGGTCGCCCCATTGTTCGCTTGATCGCCATTTACTCCAATCGCATTACTCCCTTCCTGAGGGGCCCCCACAACGAGCGTATCGCCGGACAGCGCGACACTCAGTCCAAAATTATCGTCGGCATCGGTATTTGAAGCCTTGAGATAGCCTTGCTGAACGAGCTGTTTCACGGGCGGTGGAGGCGGAGGCGGGGATCCCGCCGACGGGGACGATGGCGCCGATGATGGAGTGGTTCCACCACCTCCACCACTACACGCGCTCAGCAACAGACTTGTCAACATCACGAGGGAGAGGGTTGCGGACAATGGCTTGCTGGTCGATTGCATCATGTTTAGCTCCTGAGGGTAAAATGGCCTTCAATCACTCACGACAATGTGTGCATCATATACTTTCATTCTGACGTGCTGACATAATCATTTAAGGGGGAACGCCCCATCGTTAGGATATAAGCAAGATAAATTACTGAAAAAACCTATTTCAGTACTTTGTTTTGAGAATCCGAAGTGGACGAAGGACTTGAATCGGAGGGAGGTCTGAAAAAGCTAGGTATATGTTGTCTCGAGGCACTTTCTTGAGCTGATCAAGAAAAACCCGTCTGATTTATTCCAGTGTGCGTCGTACTCTTCACAGTTCGATTTTTTCGAGACAGCGCGTGGCCTCGTTGCTGAATTTGCGTCAACATTTCAACGGGTTTCTCTGCTGTTACCAGCAATTTTCAGTCCCGAATGTGTGTTTCTTGCGTGTTAGGAGGCAAGCGAATCGTTACCGGTCACGGCATCGGTTGATTCTTTGATCATTAAGTCATCGCTAATCAAAACAGGATTATCCGTCACCAAGACCCTCGTCTGGATGCAGCAGGCCCGGTGTGCTTGATCTTTGTCAGCCGGGGAAAATAGGGAGCGACGTCTTTCGCAATCTGGACAGCCTGTTCGAGCAGCGTGAGGCGAGTAATGACTTGGCCTTTGAACACGAGAGTTCAGTTCGATACACGCCAGAGGCCGCACGATCAACGGAACATCTACGTGCTAACGCAGAGTCGGCCGCCAAAACGCGTCGTGCCATGCAATGCCTGCTTGACTTGTAAAGCCTTGTCCCCAGTCTCCATTTCCACAAAGCCGTAACCGAGAGGCAACCCATCCGCAGATTCGACGACACGAGCAGAGAGCACCAGGCCGTACGTCGAAGAGAACTCCTTCAGGTTCTTAGTAGTTACCCACGAAGGCAGATTATCGATACATATAGTCCTACTCCCTTCCACGGCTGCCTCCTTTCCCCCGTTCAGCCTCTAACGGTTGCGGCGAGTGGCTTGATGCTTCATCCAGTTGCAACTGCCATACCGCTGGCTTAACGCTCAGCATGAGCAGCATTCATTTTCAATGACGTGCATTGAAGAGCATGCAAATGAAGTGGTTTAGATGGGAAACCCAACTGATCCCAAAGTGAAGGGGAGATCGTTTCCGGGCACCGGCCTTCAACATGGTTCTTTTTTTTATATCCAAAATAGGATGCAGACCATCTATTTGGATACGGTCTTCCTCACTATTGCGCGTCAAGTATCAGAAACCCGAGGAAATGCTTGGAATTAAAGCACAGGTCAAGTTGGCATCAGGATAAACGTCGTCCTCATCAACAAGGTGGTTACACACAATCGACGAGCGTATGTGCTGGGGCGAGCCTAATCAAGGTGGCGACCTTTCTTGTCTGTCGGTTCATATGTTGAGCGCGATGCTCTAAATTTCTGGTGCTGGATAACAAACGAAACGAGACTACTGAGCATGACCGACTGTTCCAATAGGTTGTGCGGTTCTCACCTGGTCCAATCCCTGCGCTTTTCCGCCTGCCGTAGCAGTGTCTCTTGCTCTTCGCCTCCTTTGGCTTTCCCACCAAGAGCATTCATTGAGCTTGGATCTTTAACGATCCAGCTGCACTGACAAAACCATACAGTGTTTAAGTAGTGATGCGCACACGCTGGCGCGTCATCGCATAAGTTCGCAGTAACAGCGCAGAAAAAATACTGTCAAAAGAATGCGGCCATTCGGCACCGGCATTGCACCCTGCGATGTGTGTATCGCGGAGCAATCAATGCAGATGAAGCGGTCATCACACCATCATAGAGGGAGGATGCGATGTCTCACATAAACCGCTCTTACTCTGTGGGTATGTGCGTCACCTGCATAGCGTATTGGATGTTCGTGATGGCTCAGGCTGCAAACGCATTTCCGTTGAGCAGCGCTGCCTGGTCAGATCCTCAGTGGGAAGGCCATTGTCTGTCCGTGAGAACCAGCTATAACCCGCACGCTCCTTTAACGAACACTTCCCTTTCTGTCAGGCCTGACGATCCTCGCTTTCTCGATTTCTTGTATTGGGTGTGGGCCAACAAGATCATCGAGCATCAGGTCGAGCAACTGGGAGGAACCGAATGGGAAGGACCAGGCAGTGGCGTGATTTTCCATTGGGCGCCGGGATCACGGTGGGAAACTCATACCACGATGCCGCTCGAGCATGCCATTCATCATATGGCGCAAGAACACTACTGGATGGATACCATGTTTCAAGACTTTTTCGAACGTTTCGGACCGATACGAGGTGTCAACATCGCCGACTGGTTGTCCGTCTCGACGCCGCCCACATGGGCTGAATTCTTTCAGCATGTGGGGGGACCAGAAAGTCCGTATTACCGGTATGTGTTCCATCAAGAGAGCGTCATCCACCCCGAACAACGAACCGTGACCGTCGTAGGCGGGCAAGGCGTGCGGTTCGAATATACCTTCGAACGCTATCTCGAGGAGATCCAGGCGGTCTTGACCGATTGCAAGAGTTACCAGTTCTTTCAACTCTACGACCGCTATGGGGAAGGCTTTGCCTCGAAAACCGGCTGGGCCGGACAGCCCCTTCTCATGCAATCCGTCATGAAGGAGATATCGCATGATCAACACTAGAGGGAAGACATTACCATGAGGCTGGACAGTCTCAGTCGAACCAGAAGAGGTGACACATGAACCAGACAAGCATGACGACGTTGGGAATCACCTTACTGTTGGGTTTCACGAGCCCGTCGTACTCCAGTCCGGACGATAATGTGACCGAAGTTGAGAGCACCGCCCACTGGGTGAATCCGGACGGCTCGAACGGGGTTTCGGTTATGCCCACAGCGTCAAACCTATCGCTGAAATGGACAAATCCGGATGGCATCCAAGGCATGGTAGAGAGGCATGCTGGGCCGGTACGAGCGTATGAGTATGCCTGGGCGAATCCTGACGGCTATCAGAGGGCATCGATGAACGCTGGCAATGGCGTGAACTATGGTTCGGCCAATGTGATAACGAATCGGACCGCTGTCGCCCAAGATAACACCCAGCAGGTTCACGAAGTAACCATAGGGGATGGACCCTTGAGTAGGCTTCCCCTGTTAGGGATGCTCGTCGCCGGTGTCACCTTCTGGCTCGTCCGGCAGCTGTGGCCGGAATAATTGGAAAATTTATGCGACTGTCGCATGGCCTGGTTGACACCAGTCAACGGCGCTCGCGATTCAGATTCGCGGGAAGCTGCAGCGTTTCTTAGATCCTCAATATAGAGCAGCGAGCGAGGCGTGACCAAGGGCAACTCAATAATGGCCTCTATGGCACTGAGAAATCTCATACCGCACCAATGGAAAGACCAGGAGGACCATGCTATGACACTCTGGGTGCACCGCGTCAACTACTCTGCGACTGCCCTTCATTATATTCAGGATATTATTCTCAACCTGTTGATTGTGGCCTCCGGAATCGCGCTCTTGAGGCTCGCCGTCTTCCTTTTCGGCTGACAGTCATGATCATCCGATCGAAAGTTGGCCGAATCGACGATGACTTCCATTACGGCGTAGACGTGACGTGGCCCGTGGCGTATCTGCCCTAGGGCGGTCTGACGATGGGAGTGTACGGGCGAACGATCGGTGAAAGCAGATCCGTAGTTCATTGGCTGGCGCATCGTCGGTCTGTGTCAGAACCGAGATAAACAGTAGCGCGGCGAGGGACACTGATCCGAAGGAGTTCGTATGTATGAACAATTCGGAGCGATTGTAAATCATGCTAACAAGACGGTGACATTCAAGCTATTTGTACCCGACGGAGAGAGAGACCCGTACCAGTATGAAGGTGGTGGGTTGCCACGTCTAAAAGATGTCTTCGTAGTTGGGAGCTTTCAAAATGCCGCCCATAAACAATGGAATCTCGACAGACCACTTCGCATGAAGGCGAACGATTATTTGGTTGGACATGGCGGACCGCCCAAAGGAGTTCTGTACTCGTACACGACGGCTGCTCTCCCGAACGACACGTTTTATGAGTACAAATATCGCCTTGACTTTGAACAAGCACCGACCCGCTATATCACGGATCCGTGTGGCAAGTACGGGGGAATTACCAATCAAAATTCCGGATTCGTAATCGGTGGAGAAGATGAAGAGGTTAAGGCTTTGGATCGCAGATTGCCATACCGGGACTTAATGATCTACGAGTTGATGATCGATGACTTCACCACCAATATCCAGCAGGCCGCCGAAGCTCCACTGCAGACGGTGATTAGAAAGCTACCGCATTTGGTCAAGCTCGGCATCAATGCCATTGAGTTCATGCCTTGGACGGCATGGACTTATCCAACCGATCCCAGCAAGGATTTTAGCTGGGGCTACAATCCCGTGCAGTATTTCTCTGTCGCGCACAAATATACGTTGAACCCCACCAATGAGGCGAACAAGTTGGTCTACCTGAAGCGCCTGATTAACGCCTGTCATGCGCTGGGAATTCATGTCATCATGGATGGGGTTTTTAACCACGCCGACGCCACGCCACCTGACCGAGGATTCCCATATTACTGGTTGTACCAGGAACCAGCCGACTCGCCGTATGTGGGGAATTTTGCGGAGGCGGCGTTTTTTAAGGATTTAGATTATACCAACCAATGCACTCTGGAATACATTCGCGACGCCTGTATGTATTGGATGGATACATTCCAAATTGATGGAATTCGCTTCGATAACACGGCGGGGATGTATCGAGCCGGCGATCGCGGTCATGGCGTACCGAAACTGCTCTCGGAACTCCGCGGCCATATTTCGCAAAAAGGGTACCTGAATTTCTCATTGATCCTTGAGCATGAATGGAACTATGGATCCATCGATGTGACGAACAAGGTCGGTGCCACAAGTTGTTGGCTCGATCCCTTTCGGAGCCTCAGCATGTCATTTCTCGGCGACAGGCCGCAGGGAGTACCTCAGATCGAGCCGAGCATTATGCGAATGCTCGATTCAGCACGTGATTTTGACGCGAATCGGACTCCGACCATCTACATCGAAAACCACGACCACAAGCGATTCATGTTGAAGGCGGGTGGTCGGGACTATTGGTCCCTGACCCAGCCCTACGTCATCGCACTTTTCACCTGCGCCGGGGCGACGTTGATCTATAATGGTCAGGAGTTTGGTCAGAGCAACGATATGCCGGAATCAGGGGAAGGCCGCGTCGTCTCACGTCCTGTTGAATGGAATATTGCAGACATCACCCCTGGTCCCGACATTCAAGCCTTATATCAGACGCTGATTTCGATCCGTAAGAAATATCCCGCGCTATCTTCCCCTAATTTCTATCCACGGAACTGGGATGAGAGCCAACAGTCAAGGGATGCAGACGGGTTTGGAATTGATCGAGGGAAGAACGTCGTCGTGTACCACCGATGGGAGGAAGATGACCACCAGCGTGTGGAACGGTTTTACATTGTCTTAAATTTTTCTCAAGACCATCAGCACGTCGACTTTGCGATTCCGATTCGAGGTCCATGGAAGGATCTCCTTAGTGAAGACATGGTGAACGACGTAAATGGACGACTACAAGTTGAGGTCGGATCGAATTGGGGACGAATTTTCTATAGAAAAGACTAATGCGTTGCCGAACTTCAAAATGCAACAAATTGCATACAAATTCATAAATGCGGTACAGATCGGCCCCACAGGTTGAGAGTATACTCGGTAACACCCTTTATCACCGGTACTCGATTCATTCGGTGTGTGTTCTTACATCAAGTAAATGGGAGCTGCACATCACGATTCTCTGGGGAAGCTAAAGGCGTGATGAATATGCGATCGTTCGATGTCCCTGGCCTGTACGATACTGCGATCGGGGGGACGTAATGACTTTCATCACCATGCGTATGTGCGCTATCGGCGCCTTTGTGATGCAGCTTTTCTGCCTCTCCGCGTTCGCACAAACGCTGGAGCCTTATCAAGCCAGCAGAAGCATCGCGGATTCAACAGCTTGCCCTAGTGCGCAGTGCACCCTTGATTTTCCAGTGGTCCCGAGTGGGAAGCGACTGGTACTTGATAGTGTCTCTGCCCAATTGGGCCTCGCCTCAGATGTCCTCGTTCTGGAAGGCAATGGAGTTTCCTATTATGTGACAAAGTCCCATCCGAACCTGGGCTATTTGACCGTCCCCGTCACCGTTTATTTCGACGCCGGGAACACTCCAAGAGCCCGAATTTCGTCCACCACCAACCAACACACCTCCTTGATCGTCACCCTCGTGGGGCATCTTGTTCCGCAAGTCAGTGCCGTGCTCTTGTCGATCACCACCAATGTGCTGCCGCAAGGAGTCGTGGGCCAAGCCTTTAGTGCGCAATTGATGGCGACCGGAGGCACAGGTCCGTATACATGGGCTGCTTCGCCGCCTTTGCCAACTGGATTGTCCCTAGACGTCTCCTCTGGCGTGATCAGTGGGGTCCCGATCGGCTCTAGCAACCAGATGCTCACGTTTACCTTGACCGATCAATCCCCCACACCTCAAACAGCCAACAAGGCGTTGCAATTGATCATCGCTCCATCGACGTTGATCATTACCACAACCTCTTTGCCGCTTGGAATGGTGGGTCAGCCCTATAACCACACGTTGCAGGCGACTGGAGGGACGGGAGCGCTGACCTGGAGCATCACCGCAGGGATACTGCCAGCGGGCCTGACTTTGAATGCGACGACTGGGGCGATTTCAGGAACGCCGATTATGCCAGCTGGCACATCCTCGTTTACCGTCCAGGTTCAAGACGCAGGCGGCCTATCGGACACGCAATTGCTGTCAATGACGATCAACCTACCGAACCCGCCCCAGATCGCAACCACGACGCTCCCAGGAGGAACGGTCGGTCAACCCTATAGTCAGACGCTACACGCGACTGGAGGCGTAGGGGTTCTCACTTGGAGTGTCACCACTGGATCGCTCCCAGCTGGTCTCACGCTCAGTTCGAGTGGAACCATTTCGGGCACCCCCACCACTCCAGGGACCTCCAATTTCACCGTAAGGGTCGTAGACACATTCAATCAGTCTGACACCCAGTCTCTCCCACTTGCCATAAGCACGGTTCTGGCGATCACGACAACGTCGCTCCCAAATGCCAAAGAAGGTCAGGCCTACAGTACAATCTTGCAAAGCTCGGGAGGTGTCCCTCCTCTGACCTGGTCGGTGACACCGCCTCTGCCCAACGGTCTGAACCTTAATCCGGCCACCGGTCAGATTACCGGCACTCCAGTGGCAGGGGCGCAAGGAGCGCAGACCTTTCTCTTCACCGTGCAGGATTCGACCACACCGACGCCGCAAGTAGTGCACAAGCCGCTCACATTGGTTATTGCCCCGTGAGAGGTGCCTTCCTGGTTGAATTGTGTGCGGCAAGAGTCTAAGTCCGCTCGACGAGTTGCTGGAGTTGAGTCTGTTGCTCGGCCCGGAGCCCTAGAAATTCAATGCCAAGTTGACCCTTCGCTACCCATCGCACGGCGGCCAGTTCCACGATGATAGGAGGGGCAGTGGGCGACGGCTGCAATGAGAGTTCGAGATAGGTATTCACGGCGACAGGCGCTGCACTTTCCAGCCGGCATCCTTGCATCGTCACATCGGTGACAATCCCTTCAGGCAGCAGGCCCGGTGTGCTTGATCTTTGTCAGGTGGGGATGGAGGTATGGGAAGACGTCTGCAGCAATCCTGGCAGCGCGTTCGAGCAGGGTGAACCGAGTAACGACTCTGAGCGTACGGCTGCCGAGAATTTCAGCGGCAGCCACAAAGGCGTCGTTTTGAATAGCATGTTGCAAGGACGACTAGTCCTGCACCGCCATGGAAGAGTTCCGATATACCACCAGTTGAGGCTGCGATCTCACAGAGTCCGTCAAGATTTCCCCTGACCAAATCTCAGCCGATATCGGCTCATAAAAGATCCACGACCTGAACCAAAATAGATCCAAACTCTACCCTGATGTCACCTTCACATTTCAGCGCATGATATCTGAACAGGCATTATGCGAAGAATAACTGACCTTCTATTCATCCCGGCGGTTGTTCGTGATGGCACAGACCTTGAACTAGCTGCTGGCATCTGTTCATTACAAAGGAGTCATCATGGAACTCTTGATGCTAATAGGTGGTGGCGCAACAGTCATCGTACTGCTTTCCGTTATGGATCAGCTCTGGACGAAGTAAGTTTTGCTGACAATAACAAGTGTGAGACTTTCTGTTCTTTAATGATGAGTCTTTGGGATAAAGGAGACATGTTATGACTGACTACAATTCGGATCTATTCTTTGGTGCGTTGACAGGTCAGGGGCGTGTCCTTGTGGCCGATGATGAACCCTTAGTGAGGTCTGTCGTTCGGATGGTGTTGGAGAAGGCAGGCTATGACGTGCTGGAAGCGGAAAATGGCGACCAAGCCATCGAAGCAATTAGCACAGGAGAGAATCGTTTAGTAATGGATGCGATAATCTGTGATATTCGCATGCCAAAGATTAATGGCATCGAAGCCATACGTTATTTTCAGGAACAATACCCACATGTACCTATTATTGTTCTCACGGGCTACCCCGATGCCGGAATGGCTGTCTCGCTTATGAGGCAGAATGTCATGGACTACTTAATTAAGCCAGTCGACGCGCAGAGACTACAAGCTGCTGTGGCGAATGCAGTGCAGCGACGGCAAGTCAGTCGGGTTTGATACAAGACATCTATTTGAAACCGCAAGGCCAACGAGAGGATTAGCTGAGCGCTCAGTGAGAGCGACTCTGTTATTCCTTCTCGTTGGGAAGGACATACCAGACGAGGGGCCCATTGATAGAATGGGCAAGTTCCCTCCTTATCCATTTCCAATTTTCCAATTTCGTGTTTTGCATTTCGAACAACCAAGCACCACATTTTAATTCACTGGAGGAGACGGGATGGGTCTGCGGAATGTGCAGGCATTAACTCTGGCGGTTGCTGCGGCTGCTGTTCTTTCCGGGTGCAGTTTTGCCATCGCCGAGCCGAAAGACGGCGCCACCGTCAGGTTGCCTGCGAAGACGAAGGTCATGGTGAGGGCCAAGCCCAGCATGTCAAACCTAGTGGTGATGGTGACCGACCAGAACAAGATGACAAAGGACGTCAGCAGCCAGCTCGTCCACGTACCCGCCAACGGCGAACAGGTGGAGGGTGATCTCATCCTACCGGCGGGCACGTACAGCATCACCGCCACGGCGGACATACCGCCGACGTGGTATTCCCCGCATCATTCGGATCAGGCAAAGTTCTGCGTGGCAGCGCCTTGGCCAAGCACTTCGCCGACCTTCACTGCGTTTCGCAAGGGTAGTACCGCCCAAAGTTGGAACAAGATGGACGACACGACCGTCGTTGTGGATGCAGACACTGGCACACCCCAGCACCGTTGGAATCTAGAACGCTCTAGCGGGAGTTTAACGCCTATCGGCATAATCCGGTCTACCGAGAATACGTGCCTCTGCATGCAATCCATGGACGCCACGTCGGGAACGCCGATCGGTCTCGCAATCTGCGACCCGGCCAACCCCCTGCAGCAATGGTTGGCATTCCAAATATCCACCGACTACCGGTTCCAGAATCAAGGCCGCAACGTGAATGACAACGCGTGCCTGTCAGAAGAGGCGGGTAAGCTAATTCAGCGTGGATGCGATCTCAAGGATGAGCAACTCTGGCGGATCAGGAATAACGCGAGTGGAAACTTGGTATCTCCGTTCTAAGAAGCCCGACCGAAGCCCGGCACACGCTTCGCTTGGGCAATCGATGAACGCCAAGCTTTACGGATAAGGAGGGCGGCGCGGACGTAAACTCGTTTCCTCCTATTCAAGCCACCATAAAAAGCTGCGCTGAAAAAAGTCTGCTCGACCTACGCGAGTCGCGGCGGCGCGGAAGAACGCATCCGCCGCACGCTACTGGAAGACGGGCAGATTGATACCGTCATTGGACTGCCTCCGACCCTGTTCTATTCAACAGGAGTTGCGGTCTGCATCCTCCTTCTCAAGAAGTGCAAGAAGCCGGACGACGTTCTATTTATCAATGCGTCCGAACACTTCATGAAAGGGAAGCGGCAGAACCAGCTCACCGATGGGCACATCGAGCGGATCATCCTGACATACCAGAAGCGGGAGGAGCAGGAGCGGTATTCCCGCCGCGTATCCAAGGAGAAGATCGAGGCGAACGATTTCAATCTAAACATCTCCCGCTATGTCAGTACCGCTGCGTTCTTGAGGGAGCTTGATCTGCCGCCCTTGCCGTTGCTCGATTCTGATTCAAAGAAGAGTTGATTGACTGATTTGAGATTGTCCTGATCTTCGGCAAAAACTACCTCGAGCAGCGCCAACTGTTACCTTCCAGGAGAAACGGCGAAGTCGTTTACTAAACCTGGAATCTAAGTATCTTGTAACTATGCAGCATTTAAGGAGAGTGAGGGTCTTCGATAATAGGATTATCGGCGAGGCAGCGAACCAATAAACCGCAGGTAAGCATTTTGGCTAATTGAGCCATAATGATTTTTGGCCAGGACTTAAGCACTTCCCTCAATATGCAGCTTTCAGCAACCGAAGGCTCATCACATCGATTCTCCTCAACACCACACTGAACTTGCGGAATAGCCGCGGCTGAAAAATTCTCATTCATCATTGTCAGACAAAGTCCTGAATCTTTTCCTAGTCTGCCGTTTGTATCGAAATGGATTCTTAATGTCCGCTATGGCACCGATCACCTCGGGACGTTGGAGCCCTTGACTAAGCATGGAAAGACATACCTGAGCGACGAAGAATACAACCAATGTCTTAAGAAAATGTGGAATGATTATTACGCCTTCCTTGGGGGCAGGGTCCTCCACAATAGAGAGAAGGAGTTTTGGCCATTCCATCGTGAGGCGCTGAACAGGATTGGCTATTCAGTAAGTAAGAGGAAAGTTGCCAAGGCGGTACTGTCTGACATATGTGATCTATTATTTAATCCATACAAGACCTTCCAGCGAGTTATTAAGAAGTTCCTGCATATCTCAAAGGAGCAACGAGGAAAGCGAGAACAGTGACTTGTTGGTCATGCCTAGTCTCCTTATCTCGTAAGAGGATTGCGCCAAGCTCCATCTTGGGTATGAAGCTGTAACGAGGAGTCTAAATGTCCCTTCGAAGGACTCTTCGTGCCGTCGAACTTGCCTCATGGAATGCCCGGACCGCCGACACCTCATCGCAAGGTGGTCTGGGGGCGTAGGGAGCTACACGCCAAGCATTAGCACAAGAAACATCGAAGGTCGCTGCTACCGTCCGCCCCACCATGAACAATGTCGGCGTTCAGTTGTATTTGATGTAGGCCGTCTCTGCGAAGAGGGCCACGAACAGGCGAATCAACGAACGGAGGAACGTGAGGCTGCTAGAACGTCCTGAGCGTCCAACCAGGGTCTTCGGCATATGTATCTGACTCCTACTCACAGTATCCTCGAACTATGGGACAGTATGGATATCAACCTAGAAAGCACCTTTGCATTTTCGAGGTGGAATGTGAAGGCCGCTCCTACACGGGAGCGATAGTTTGTACTGTCTGCGGTGTCTATTTATCCTCTCCAGATGGTCCATCGGTACCGGACAAGAAGGGATCGGAACAAGAAAATCAGCGCCATCCGTAACCTAAGACCAATCAGCACTAACCGAATTTACCTCGGTCGGCTATGCAGGTGACACCCAGTCGTTAAGGGTGGCGTGCACACACCCGATCAGTCGACCGGCCATGGTGCGACGGTCGAAGCATGATCTTTAGAATGCCCGCGTTTGATCCTGAGATCGGATAATCAACTGTCGGTAGGAGAGGAAAGGAGGGACAGAGAGTGTCAAATTCGCGCGCCAGGCAAATCGTAACCGCTCTAACTGTACTTGTCTTTGTTATCGGCTATTTGCTGATTGTAAGACTGGGTGTTTCAGATTTCAGGCATATTTTAGGTCTGCTCGCGGCATCGTACCTTATCCTCTGGGGCGGATACTCTCTGCTCTCGTCTCTCGATAAGGAGGAAATTAGAGCTCGTTTCGTGTTGATGACGTTAACACTGGCATTGTTACTATTCTTCGCAGAGCTTCCTGCCTGGTCGAAAATAATCGATTATCGACAGGTATTCTCTGTTTCTAGTGACTTATTATGGGAGCAGCCGGGGTACCAACTGGATAGTGAACTCTTGGCCAAGCCCAAGTCCCATCATGTCGTCAACATGCGCTTCAGCAGAGGGAACATCGGGGATGCTCTCTGTCTTCCCCCTAGGCACGCGGAGTCCTTTGAGCTGAAATATGACCGAAATGGGTTCCGCAACGATCAGGACATTGAGAGTGCCGAAATCGTGGTAATTGGTGACTCGTATGTCGAGTCCCAGATGTTTCCTACCCCGGTGCTATCAACTACACGGCTAGCAAGCACAACGCAAAAGACCGTGGCCAATCTCGGGCAATCCGGCTATGGCCCGCAGCAGGAGCTTGCCGTCCTCAAACGGTACGCTCTTCGTCTGCATCCTGAGGTCGTAGTATGGGTTTTTTATGAAGGCAACGACCTCTTGGACGCTCAGCACTATCAAGAGATGAGCAACTTAGTCCGACACAAATTAGAGTCATGGGAAATGATAGGGAACCGTTCGTTCCTCAAGAATTCGCTTTTGTGGGTCATGAATCTTACTAGAGGGTGCACGCCTGCCCCGACGCTTCCAGCTGTTCCTGCAACGTTTGTGGATAAGAAAGGGAGCGAGCACCAGCTATACGTCAAAGGTCGTTCAAAAACTGTGTCCCTCACCAAGCAAGACCTTGCTGCTCTGCAGAAATCTGTGGCGATGATTGAGGAGGCGTATTGGTCAGTTCAAAATGAAGGCGCTCGGTTCATTGTTGCATTCGCTCCGACAGCGTTCAGAGTCTATGATGACATTGCAAATTTTGAGAAGCCTGGAGAGGCTAATTCCCCCCCATGGGTTCTCGACGATCTTCCGGATCGTTTCGGCACAATGGTTTCTAACATAGCGCCTAACATTCGCTACCTCGATCTGACGCGTGCGCTCAAGGAGGCAGCAAGAGACAATCCCGTTTTTCTCTCCGATGATACGCACTGGTCCATCGAAGGCCATCAAGTGGTGGCCGACGCCGTTGCGGCAGCACTGAACGGCGAAGCTGCGATGCTACCTCAAGATCAGTACCAACAATGAGGCCGGTCCACATATCTGACCCCTAGTGAGATCACAAGCAGCTATGAGTCCTATAGGAACGGCGTGGATCGCCCTGAGTGAAGGGGTAGCGAGCGCAGGATAAAAGATGTGGAACAGCGGTTTAGCAAAGCGGCGTCTGTCCTACTCAGGCTCGCTCACCACCGTTGGTGGTCTGAAGAGCTGCTTTACGCTCTCATTTAGAATAGAAGCTTGGTGTACAGGCGAAATGTTACTTGTCGAAGGCCATGCCTCCTGCAATCGTGGCAGCGTATACCGCGTGTACTGATTGAGGAACCGCGACACAACTACCACTTTGGCCCAAGCGTGGCCTGCCACCCGACGCGCGGTGCATTCCTACAGCAATCATAAGTTCAATAAACAAACAATCTGACTGTATTCTAGAGTAATACTGTCCGCACGTGTCTGACCGACTTTGGACGAGGTCCATGGAATTTCGATCTATATTGAAACCTGGCCTGCCAAAACTGGCATGGTGTGCGACGGTTGTTCGGACGATGGGAATCGTCACGCTTGTCCACGGACCGCTGGTAGAAGTTCGTTCAAACTTCTTTATTGAAGGAGTCTGGAATAGTGCATTTGAAGAGGGTGACTTCGGTGAGACAGACTGCGTATTTGGCACCGGTGGAATCGTTGGAGATCACTCCGTTCGATTCGTCACGAGTGCAGCCACCGTTGACTACTTGTACTACAAAGACAAAGGACACGCTGTAACGGTCTCCAACTCGTTGCCGCTGTTGTTGGCCGCCATCGGTGATGCTCTTGATCCGCAATGTCTCGACTATCCCAAGATCTGCGATTCCGTGATGGACGGAATTAATGCATACCTCAAGGACATTCCGACAAAGAATGGCACAGTGCAACGTATAACGTATCGGAACCTCAATGTCTCTCGAGGGCAGATTTGGGAGTCCGACAAAGTTGTTCCACCCACATTCACATGTTTTGAGGACTACCAAAAGTTCCTGCGATACAACTACGCAACTATTGTTACCAATGCACGCTCTAGTGCACGTGCACAGCCAGTTGAGATTTTTTCAACTCAGTCCACAGGCTACGACACTACTGCTGTTAATTCGATTGCCCAACCGTACGGCATAGATAAAGTCTTTACGGTGTCCAAGGCAAAGAGCAATTTCCATTTGGCGCATAATGATGACGGTCATTTGCCTGATGATGATGGCGGGTCAATATGTGAGGCGCTCGGACTCACGTACATTCGGCTCGACAGAAAAGCGTTTCTCAAAGAATTCGACCAAGAGGCCTTGTATTACAGTGCTCTTCACCACAACCAGGATGCGAACCTTAAGGACGTTGCCAAATACATTAAGAATGTCAGCCTGCTGCTGACGGGAACGTACGGTTCGATTTGGGATACAAAGAAAGCTTTTAGTAACCGAGTCGTATTGGATTCCAATTTGAAGAGATCCGATCTTAGTACGCATGGGTTTTCCGAATTCCGACTAGTAGTTGGTTTTATCCAAGTGCCATTCCCATACATGGGTGCCCGGCGTATGGAGGACATTCTCAATATCACGGAGTCACGAGAAATGGACTCTTGGCGGCTTGGAAATACCTACGACCGCCCGATTGCCAGACGGATTGCGGAAGAAGCTGGAGTGCCCAGGCACCTCTTTGGCCAGTCAAAGAAGGGCTCGGTGGTGATCTTTTGTGAACCGTCAATCCCATACGGCAAAGCACTGCGAGAGCAATTCTTTGACTATTTAGTCGCGAACAAACTTATGGCAAGACCGACGACATGGCTGTGGCCTATTGTGCGGTGGCTAAATTCTATACTGATGCTAAAAGGGGAGGAGCGTTTCGCAGTCGTTCACTACACTGAACGGCTGATTTCAAAGCTCACAGGTGGGCCATTCACCTTCAAACGACTCTGGTCTCAACGAGATGGCCTACTATTTTGCTTTTGCGTGAATAGAACAGCACGTGCGTATTCCACGGTTCTTGTCGAGAATCAAGACTGACTCTCAGCAAAGCCCACAAAGATTCCAGCAAGCTTGGACGCTACCAGATGTCGTTAATTACCAAGAATGCTGATCTCCGATGGTTTAATGGCGTAATCCCTTTCAAAGAAGAGTCTTCGGTGAAGATGGACGTAACACTTCACAACAATATCATTGCCGCCAGTAAGGAGTGGGAAAAAGCTAGCCCCCGTAAAATTTGTCGTACAGTCGGATGAGGAGGATTTTATTCTTTTTAAACGTGGGCCCGGTGTGACACGATGCTCGAGTGATGTCGAAAGAATTGGTGGCCCTCAGGAAATCAAATGTGACTCTGTCTCACCTGTGCGCTCACTGATACATGAAATGGGCCATGCCATCGGCCTTCAACATGAGCATCAACGGCAGGACCGAGATGCTGAGATGGCGGTATCTGCAGCAGCCATTGCACAACGGCCAGAGGACTTTCTCCGTCTTGATGACGAACAAATGGTAGGACCATTACGACTTAGACTCAGTTATGCACTATCCATGGACGACGCCTGCACAACAAGAGCCTCTAACTAAGATCACCCCGTTTGGTTCAGCCACCTATACGTTTCCCAATACACCAAGTGCAGGAGATGCTGCAGGTGTATGTTTTATGTATGGGGTCGTCCCAGATCACACTCCGATTTCCTTAACGATGCGCCATGATGATCACATGGAACTTTGGTGTGTAGCGAACAATGGCAACTGGGCGCCAGCACCTGACCGGCATTTTCGACAAACTGGGCGTCTCCAATTGGCAGAAACTGCTCATCTGCGCCTACAAGTATGAGCTGGCGGAACATGGACTGGGTCGGCATAAGCGTATGTGATCTTGAGCTGTTTGGCGTGTGCACCACAGGGGGTGATCACGAATGATGGATTGATCCAGCTTCTTCATTTCCCTCTCGGCAACTGGCCTTTGCGTTCAAGCTCCGCAACATGTTCAAGCAGCAGTTGGACGACGTATTGTTGAATACTTTGTCCTCCCTTCAAGGCGGCGGCAGCTTTTAATTTGTGTACGAGATCCTCTGGAACATTTCGTAGATACAGAACCTTAGGCTGTGTAGCCATAGGCGCGATGATACTGCAGTAACTCCTCGCGACACAACCTGGCTTTACCTGCGCACTGACTCAGACTATACTGTGCTAGCAACGCTCGCAGTGCTTGCATTGGTGGTAACGGCTTATGGCGAATAGCAGCAAGCCGAACTTTCTCACAGAGGAGCGGCTCCTGGCGTGCCTGATGTTCCTGAGCACACTGCGCAAAAGCGGCGTGACCAATATAGTCGAAATTCGGCTCAAACTGCGCTATGCATTCCCCGATCTTACGACGAATCAAGCGGCCGACGTCCTTGCGTACTGGATGCACACGTTCGCCGCTGCATGACTTCCTGCTCCCATGGTCGAACGCAGCCATCAACGATTTCCCCTCTTCCTGTCGGGAGCTCTCTTTGCCTATGACAAAGTGGGGCCGGCTAAAGTGGGGCCGCCTACCATCCGCTCGGTGGATCTTTCTCGAAATGGTTGCCGGATTGAAAACACGATTCAGGTCGTTCCAGGCATGGATATCGCTCTCTTCCTATTCCCTCTTGGAGAGGACCTTCCCATCGTCATTCATGAGGCCAAGGTTCGGTGGTCTCGGGCTGAAGGCATCGGGATCGAATTCCATACTGTCGCCACCCATTATCGCGACCGCCTAGATCTCCTGATCAATCAACTGAAGAAACCGCATTAGCAACTGTTAGTCTGACCAAAACCGTGACCATAACCGTGCCAGAGCAGTGACCTTCCCGGACCCTTTGCCGGCAGGCGGGGTAGCCAAGTGAGGCATCCGACCTATACCATTGCGAGTAACCACCCTTTCATCCCCATAAAGGAGGAACCCAAATGTCGGTTGCCAAAATCATCGAGATCAGTTGCGAATCCACCAAAGGCTTTGAGGATGCTATCCAGAGCGGCATCGCGAGAGCCGCCAAAACGGTACACAACATCAAAGGGGCCTGGGTAAAGGAGCAGTCGATGGTGGTCGAGAACAACAAGATCACCGTCTATCGGGTGGATCTGAAGGTGACGTTTGTGCTTGATTAGTAACCCCAACGCCATTCTCGGCAGGGCGGAGGGCCGAAAGAGAATTACATTGTCGTCACTTCTAACCTCCTGGAAGAGATCATTTCAGCCCCCGCGTGAAAGGTGTCCAGACAAGGCTGGTCTGTCCTGACGTCACCCAGGGGAGGCTGACAGTCCCTTGACGTCTGAACCGATCGTAAGTGCTTCCTCTGGCCAGAAGCATTCAAGTTTAGCAGCCATGCGGCTTGGATTTGCTAGCAACCGATCATCAAGCGAAGACCGATTTGCACTCGTTTCCGGATGTCGGTCGTAAGCGATATGACAGGCATGGGAGATGATCAAGGAACGGAAAAAAACAGGAAAGGTCCCGTCAGAAGGTAAAGAATCGAGGTCAAAATGAAGGAGCCTTCGTGCAGGGACTATTTCCCACTTATTGAGTTTTCAACGGTCCCAACCACCGCCTGGCCTCCTTCGTTGACATTAACGTACTGCACTAAAATTCGCTGCGGTCCGTTTAGCCGCAGCTTGCGGAGCGTCAGGAGGCCTTGCTGGTAGGCGGTCACGCATCGGATCGCCGCATTGACTCGTTTCGCTCTGACGACCGAATTGTCGTCTGGCTTGGATGCTAACAGTTCCATAGCCGTTTTATGGGTCGCAGCCAACTGATGGGCCAACATTTTCTCTGCGCTATTGGTCGCTTGGATGGAATCGGCTGCATCGATACCCATGGCTGCCATATCTGGTCCTATCTGCAGCAAGAGCCGACTTCTACCGAATGAGGCTTCGACCGCCGCAACGTTGGGAACTGTTAAGGTGTCATAGAGGACTCTATTTGTCGGGTCAGGAACTGCTTCGCCGTGGGCTGTTGCAATGTCCTTGCTTCTTGCACTTGCCTGTCTCTTGATTTCATTGGCGGCATACCTTGCCCATTCAGCCTTATTGCGAAGTCTCTCGGCGTTCAACCCGTCCTGCTCAAGGTCAAATACCTGTTGCATTGTCTGCGCATATTGAAGCGTCTTGGTCATAGACTTAGAGACGCCGTCTTTCCCCGATGTATTGGCTTCAAGGCAGGAATAGCAACGCCATTGAAAGCCAGGCCATTCGCCCGGCCACAAGGTCTCACCTAGATTCGGTGGATTTCCACATTGCTCACAGTGGCGAGGAGGGAGAAAGCCACGTTTCTTGCCCATCACTTACCTCCATTTCCATTTCCGGTAATGGCCTGGTGCCCAGAGCGTATGAGGTAGTCGATCACACCGGCCAAACAGGGATCCGTCCCAATCTTCACGTGATGCAGGATAATCGGAAGCACGTCAGGGCTCGGGGCATAGTCGATTCTTCGGTGTACGGTCCGGTAGCGTCGAACCCTTGCTCGATTCCCCGTCAGGCCGGTGTTTAACATACTTGCACCTCATTCATCTGTTTTGCTCTGAAAGTTTCCGAGAATAGATTTATAGATGCTCACTGCAGCGCCACATTTGGCATATGAGAGGAGATCGTCAGACTTCTCAACCGAGGGAGTCACCTGCAATGAAAAACTCATCAGGCAGGCGATAACGTCGTAGAGCCCGATCAGTTCCGAGGAACAGTCGCTGCCTTTGATGCGAAGGAAGATTTCAGCGGGGCCTTCATCGTCATGGACCGAGATGTAGAGCGTACGCTGGCCGGCGATGCGAACCTTCTGTGTGGTATCGTTGCGGCGAGCGGGGAGGGCACGGCGCGCAGGCGTGTGGCCTATATCGGCTACGCATTCTGTAACTCGTTGTAACTGCTTGTCACTCATCGGAGGACTCCGATGAATGATCTAATTGATTTTCTTCAGGAGTGTTGGTGCTTTTAAGGCGAGGGCCCTGGGTTCGAGTCCCAGGCGGCTCACCACTAAATTCAATACCTTCTGCGCCTCGTCCGGGTGTAATTCCTCGGTCACGATTTAGTCACGGAATAGTCCATCACCCATTTCAGACGCATTCCGGTGTTGAAGTCATCGCGCTGCATGGCTAATGAAGGGAGAGATGCAATGAGGACAAGACTCATTTTAGGGCTTCTTATGCCAACGCTCTTATTCCTCGCACTACCGATACTCCATTCTGATCTACACGCTGCTAATCAAAAAGACACCGACCAGACACCAAAGGGTGAGGAAATGGTACTGGTTGTCAATGTGTATGGGCTAATGACGAACGGACCCCATAGCGAGGTTCGCGTTCCCATAATTAATGTGAGCACTAGCCTCCTTAATCCAGAGCAAACAGCGGTGTGGCAGGAAATAGACGTGACAGGTCACGACAAAGGCAAAAAGAATGCAAGCCCCGAACAACTAATGGTCGCCTGGAGAAAAATCTCTGACATGGTCGGTCGCGTGCTTGTGAAGGAATTATCACAGAAGAGGTAACCTTCAGATGATTGGACGCCTACTCATTCTCTGGGATGGCTGGCATTCTCACCACATGAAACTAAACCTTGCTCGATCAATCTCAATGTGATCGCAATTTCTCTATTTGTTGAAGCGCACAACAATGGCTCCCATGACATCTCCTTTTTTGAAATCTTTCCTGGCGCTTGTCGGATGAGAATTGTGACAGGCCACGCAGGAATCGGCGATGGCAAGATCGGCGGCAAGCCCCTTAAATTGGTTCCCATCTTCGAAGGTCACGATTCCTGTAGAGGGACTAGCGATGAGTTTTTTTAACGCATCTTCTTCTGCTTTGGTTTTCGGGAGATTCTCCTTATAGATTGGTGTCAATCCGATCAGGCTAAGTTCAAAATCATCCAGTTCTCTACCTGCCGCTTTGAGAAATTGAGCTGGAAGCATGATCCCGTGGCTATCCATCGACCAGTTCTCATCCGGTTTGACATTGGATCTGCCCGCTTGCGCGACCACCTGCTTGGCATAGACACTCCTGAATGCTCTAGCCGTGGCAAGGATATACTGTGCTGTCGACGGTTCAGCGGCCACCATTCCATTTCCTCCAGGGAGACAGATCGAAGGTGCCGTAGCCACGCCGGGCTGTCTTAAGCCCCAGGCAGTAGCCAGTGCATGGCAAGTTAATTGGTCAATCCCTTGTGGGAAACTGGTGTACGATTGTGTCGACCGCGCTTTCCCATTCCAATTGATTTCTCCTGAATCCACATCCAAGGCACGAATGTAAATGGAGCCTTCATAAAGCGACTGTCCGAAGAATTCGTAAGTCCGGGACCTAGACACCGCAGCATCAACAAAAATTACTTGCTTGGCTCCGGCAAGCTTTGCTGACTTGAGAACATCAGCATTGGTGAGGGCATGGTTTAAACCCACTTCGGTGGCAATCTGCCGAACCTTAGCCTCATCGATGAGGGTGAGGCGTCGCTTGAGAAGCCAGGTTTTAAGACTTTTGATAGCTTCCGGCTCATCGCCCCAGACGACGGCCTTTGTTGAACTGTCTGGGATCCTGGCAGCAGAACCGTCGGTTTCAGTAATGAGTGGCGCAGGGGAGGTTTGACAGCTGGCAAGAAGTATCAGCAGCGCTGCACGAAAATAGTCGCCGGGGTGAATTGTAAGACCTCGCACGTTCCCCTCGATCCTTTTTGGAGAGGTATTGTCTGCGCTCTCAACCGTATCGTCACCTAGGATTTTGACTAGTCGGACTGCTATGTAGGAATTTGATGTGGATTACGAGTGAAAGCAGGCTAGAAAGAGAAACATCGAACTCAGCTCTGTGACATCTCATTGACCTATGGTTTTGCAGAGCGGACTGGATTCATAACGAGTAAGCTGGTGGCCCAAGCAGCCATTGATCGAAGTCGAGGCGGAATTCTTCCACTTGGCGCGACAGAAGAACTCAGTGCTCTGGCTGCTTCGGCGGACGATCCACATGAAATTCCTGTTTCTGTTCCGCTCCCTGAAGTGAATGTTCCGTCGTTTCGGTCTGACGTACCGGCGCCAGAACAGGTGGTCAACGAATCGGCACCTGATGTGTTGTACAGGCGAGGGATGGCACTGAAAAAAAAGGGACACTTCAAAGATGCCCTTGAATTGTTCGATCGAGCCCGCCAAACACCATCGTATGGTCTCAAGAGCTCTGAGCAAATCGGACTCTGCCACCTCGAAATGGGAGAAGGCCATGCAGCCATAGAGGCTTTACGCGCTGCCTTGCGCGAGCAATCCGCATCTCGGAATGAAGTCGTCAAGGTGCAATATTCCCTTGCTCGAGCCCTTGAATCCGTCGGAGAGGTAGGAGAGGCTGCATCGTATTATCAGCGGATCATGTCCACTAATCCGACCTTTAAAGACACGGCGGGTCGAATGAAACGGCTGAGCGTGCCCGAGTACGCTCTCAACGGGAAACAACAAGTGGATACCAAAGGCTGGTGGTTCGGTCACGTCCTCAATAGTGTGCATCAGATTATCGGCAACCGCCGATAGCCAAATCATTCATATTAGCTCCCGATAAAGGGTCGATAGTGGTCTTACTCACTCTATCGCACTCACTCGGCCATAGCGCTTATCATTTTCGATAAACAGCGAGCTAAGGAGACGCTGTCGATACGGTTTTCGTAATCTGCCTCTGCACACCCAAACGCATGCTGCTAAACCGTACGCCAAACTCTCGGTGACCAACCCACTGAACCGTTGCCTCATCCACTGCGAGAGGTTGACCGTCGTGCGGATAAATCCAACACTCTACCAACGTGCCGAGAGCGACTCGAACGGAACTTGTAATCCGGCAGCCCGACGGCGAGAGGTCTCGTACTTCGCCCTCTCCAGCCAACGTCGGAGCCTTCGAGAAAAATTGACTCAGCATCCGGACAGCTATCCGCCCCTCGCTGCGGCGCTCGAGCGCTTTTTCAACCGAGACCAATCGCTCGCTTGGCGCATATACACGACAGCGCTTGGCCACAGCTGGAGTAGAGCCAAACATATCCCCGTAAGGCACCAGTCGTTGCCAGGCCTGGTTTATGAGAGAAGTCAGCTGAGCCTTAGATTGTAACCACAGCTTGGTCAAATCCCTGCCATGAGCGATCACAGGATGCCGAGAACCGGCCTGTGCCATCCCACGCTCACAGCGATCGCATCCAGATGTTCCTCGTGACATGGCGGACTCCCTTAATTTTTCCAAGGAATGGAATAAGGACGGAGCAAAAAGGAAGCCGTCGAAGGACGACTATTACAAAATGATCGAAAGGTTCCCCACCCAGGAGCTTTGGCCAAGATCCGTATGGTTCCGAGGGCTTAGAATGATGACGAGCTTCAGTGTAACTGCCACCAAACAACGGCCCGGACGTGGTTCTGAAGACCCTTGTGGAGGATACGTATTGCCGCTTGCTACACCGACGGGCAGTAATTTTTGTTGGCGAGTCCATGGAAACACCGCAATGCAACTCGATGCCGTTTCTGGCGCTAGAATAGAAGGCCTTCCACTCAACCGGAGGGGTGGCGAGTGTCGTCTTATGACGTTAGTTTTGGGAATCGTGCCAGGAGTCGCCGCTAGGAATGTTTCCAGGAGCGATGAATGGCGATGAACTCTATACTCCTACTCAGCATGGGCAAGGTCCTACTCGTTCCAATCAGCTGCTCTAAATGCGGACGTCGCCCTTGCGCAAGGGTGCCTCGCAAAACACTAAAAGATGCTTTCATGAGTGTGCTGAAATGGCACCCATGGCGATGTACTGCCTGCGGAATCCGCTTCTATTTGCGGCGGAAGACGGACGATGAGCCAAAACCCATTCATGAGTCCTACGGCAAAACTGGATAGCCTGACCGGAGCACACACCGGAGCAGGAACACTGTCGACGGGCCTTTTGCCTAAACAGGTCTAGGTTTTCCATCACGATGTCCCACCCACCCCATCTCTTCAGCAATGCGTTGTACGTGGGCCTTGAGCCGTTCGTCCCATTCGTTCTCCCACTTGCTCAGAACACTTGGATCGTTAAGTCGGAATCTTCTAGTCGCCCCATAGGTTCTTCCCTGATTAGGTCAGTGAGCGCCTGCACTGTCAACGGCGCGTTCCCTTCTAAGCGATTGTTCACTAGCACATACGCCCGCCTGTTGTGTCCGATCGCATCCTTAATAAGCACAACCTGGCTAGTCGAGAGGGCTCCATGTGGCGGGGGTACATTGCCTTTCATGTGCCCCCCTCGTTCCTCGTCACGGTTCTGGTCACGGTTCAGTCACGGTTTTGGTCACGATTAGTAGTATGCCGCCATCACAGTTCATCGCGATCCGATATGGCTTGACATCAATCCTAGCTTGGTGTTTCTGTATCTAAATCGCACTCAGTCGCGTTCAGTCCTAACAGGTTGATTAGCCCTTTTATGGCGAGGGCCCTGGGTTCGAGTCCCAAGGCGGCTCACCACTACTATCGATATCGGAAAATCGTGAAGATGGCTCAAACAGCGTCGGACTCGACCGGAAACGTGAGGCGAGAGTGGAGAGAAACCTTGCGGAAAGGACAGACGATGGCAGATGTTCACGTCACCTGTATTACGAAGCCGAACCCCGAGAGTCCACACGAGCAGATCACCCATATCGGCAGTGTGAAGGGGACTTGGAAATGGGCGCGTGAGCTGGTCATCGCCAGCATCGAGCTGAAATCCAATACCTTCTATGTTCTCGACCCCAGCACCAACGAGCGATCAGAGATCGGTGTGGTCCGCTCAGCGGGTCAAGCGCCCTACCTTCGAACCCATGTTAATGGCGACTGGAACGACCACCTGTTTTCGCTCCCTCAATGTCCGTAAATGAACTGCATTCCTGGATCGGTCTTCTCTTCGGCTGCCTGCTATTCACGGTCTTTCTTACCGGGACGCTCACCATTTTTGACAACGAAATCACGGATTGGATGCAGCAGCCTGACTACGTTCGGCTCTCGTCGGATGCGCCCGAGCTTGACGGAGCCTCGCCTTTCGTAGCAGCGGTCGGCCGCCAGACTGGCTACCTGACCGGAGATGCTTCAATCGGCCGCCCGCCGCTTCTGCTGGTGAAATTGCAAAAAAATCGAAGTTTCACGGGGCAAACGATCGATCCTGATACGGGTGAGATGGTCACCTTCCGCAACACACAGGGTGGCGATTTCTTCTATCACTTTCACCATGGACTACTCTTGGGTTTCCCAGGAGCATGGATCGTCGGCACGGCTGCGATGGCGATGCTCGTCACGCTGGTCACGGGCGTCGCGATCCATCGCCGGGGTTTGAAGGACGTGTTGGTGTTCTGGCCGCGGTTTTCCCATCAGCGTGCCTGGTTGGACACACACAACCTCACTGGTATCGTCGTGTTCCCGTTTCATCTGATGATTACCTTCACCGGCCTGATGATTTTTTGGTCGATCTACGTGCCGACAGATCTCCAATTTCTGTCCGGTGGCGATTCGACCCTCTCATTTCTGTCCGATCTGCACTTCGCCCAATTCGGAAGCGCAGCGTTACGTTGGCTCTACTTCCTTATGGGGTTGGCGGCAAGCGTGATGATTGCCACAGGTCTTGTGCTATGGAGCAATAAGCGGCGCAAACATCATGTCGAGCGTCCGGGCATCACCCGCTATCGTGTGGTCGAAGTCCTCAATGTGGCGACAGTCGCCGGATTGCCCGTGGCCATCGCTGCATATTTTTGGGCCAATCGTATACTGCCGCTGGCGCTCGGTGACCGACCGCTGTGGGAAACCCGATGTTTCTTCATCCTCTGGTGCTGCTGTTTGGCGTATAGCCTTTTGCGAGGAGGGTCTATCTTCGCTTGGCGAGATCAACTGTATGCAGCCGCCGTACTCTTTGCGCTCTTGCCGTTGCTTAACGGGTTGATGACCGACGGTCATCTGCTGATGACCGTTCCGAAAGGGGAGTGGGCGGTCGCAGCCTTCGATCTCACAGCGTTGACTGCCGGATTGCTGCTAGGCTGGGCGGCCCGACGCATCGGACAGGTCGCGCGCAGGGAACCGTTACATGCCAGGGTGTCTCAATGATTGGACTGCACGTGCAAGCAGGGATGACGAGGTCAAGACTTGCCGAGAAGCGTTTCGACGGACAAATCCGTCTTTAATCCATTGGCCGCAAGCCATTCCGGATTGAAGATCCTCGATTGATATTTCGCGCCGGAGTCGCAAAGGATCGTGACGATCGTCTGGCCGCGTCCTTTCTCCAGGGCCAGCCGCACCGCTCCGGCGACGTTGATGCCCGAGGACAGGCCGAGGAAAAGCCCCTCCTCCCGCAATAACTGGTAAAGGATTGTGAGGGCGTCCTGGTCGGGAATGCGCCAGGCGCCGTCCATGGCAATACCCTCGAGGTTCTTGGTGACGCGGCCTTGGCCAATGCCTTCGGCAAAGGAATCGCCGTCGTTCGTGTCAGTGTTGCCGTTGATGAACCACGACCACATGGCCGCGCCATAAGGGTCGGCGCAGCCGACGAAGACTTGTGGATTGCGCTCCTTGAGATACTGCGTCGTGCCTCCCAATGTGCCGCCTGTGCCGACGGCGGAAACAAAAGCAGTCACCTTCCCTTCTGTCTGTTCCCAGACTTCCGGACCGGTGGTACGGTAGTGGATAAGGCGGTTCGCGGTATTGTCGAACTGGTTCGCCCAGAACCAGCCCTTTTCCTCTGCGAGGCGTCTGGCAACATGGTTGTAATTGCCTGGATTGGAATACGGCTTCTCCGGTACGGTCAGAACCTCTGCGCCCAAGGCGCGCAGGAGGTCAATTTTTTCACGCGACTGGGTTTCCGGAATGACGATGACGGAATGGTAGCCGCGGGCGTGGCCGATGATCGTCAGGCCGATGCCGGTGTTCCCCGCCGTGCCCTCGATGATGGTGCCGCCTGGTTGGAGAAGTCCTCTAGCCTCTGCGTCCTCGATGATGCCGAGCGCGGCGCGGTCTTTCACCGATCCCCCGGGATTCATGAACTCCGCTTTGCCGAGGATTTCGCAGCCGGTCAGTTCCGAAAGACGGCGCAGCCGGATGAGCGGTGTATTGCCGACGTGACGATCGACTCCATGATATCGTGAGGTGTTCATCTGATTGCTTTACGATTCGCGTGCAGTCGAAAAAGGGTGGACGGATTGTAGGCAGAAAAGGACTAAAAAAATCAAAGGGAATTTCTGCACGTCACACCGTGGAGTTCCGAGACGCCCGTCCTCAATTTCATCGAACTAGCCAAAGCATTCAGGAGCGACTGCTAGGCCAGAACACACTCCTTGCAAAAGTGGACATAGCGTCACCGCAAGCCGGTTAGCTAGGGGTTTTCCTAGTACCTCCGAAGCGCGTGGCGCAGCACGCTACCCATCATGGGACGGAAACTCGAAACCGCGAATATTTCCTTCGGGCTGGTGACAATCCCAGTGGGAATCTATTCGGCGATCGACGAACAGGACATTCACTTTAATCAGTTGCATGCGCCTTGCGGCAGCCGGATCAAACAACAGCGGTACTGCCCGGTCTGTCAGCGCGAGGTCAAGTATGAAGAGTTGGTCAAGGGCTACGAGATTGCGAAGGATGAATATGTCCGCATCGATCCAGACGAGTTAGACCGGCTTCAAGCGGCGGAGAGCGAGGCGATGCAAATTCTGGAGTTCGTTCCATTGAGCGCCGTCGATCCGATCTATTTCGAAAGCACGTACTATCTGGGGCCGGAGAAACTGGGAGAAAAAGCCTATCAGTTGCTGGGGCAAGCCATGGAAGACATGGAGCGGGTGGCGTTGGCAAAGTATGTGTGGCGAGGGAAGGAAAGTTTACACGTCGTTCGTTCCGTCGGCGGCCGTTTGCTTCTCCACCGGATGTACTATCAGGACGAGATAAGACCGTTCGAAGAATTATTCAAGAGCGATCAGAGACCTGCCGCCGCCGAGTTGAAGCTGGCGACACAACTGATCGAGTCGATCTCCAGTGACACGTTTGATGCGGGCGCCTATCGTGACGACTATCGGCAACGAGTGCTTGAGCTCATCGAAGAGAAATCGAAAGGAAAAACCATTAGTTTGGCTCCGAAAGCCGCTGTGCGTCCGACGGAGGTCGTGGACCTGATGCAGCGGCTCAAGGAGAGCCTAGCGCAGAACGCGCAGAAGAAAAGCACCCGCTCCCGGGCGCTGTCCGCCCAAACAGCCCGTGAGCCCGCCAAGAGGGCGTCTTCCGGGAGACGATGACCGGCGAATATTCCGCAGCCGACCTTCGCCGAATTTTGCGCCTCGATGCCTCCCAACTGCGGGCCTACCTCCGCGCCGCTCTGCTTCCCGTTTCCCGCGAAGAGTCTTCCTATACATTTCAGAACCTCGTGGTCCTGCGTACGGCAAAGGGCTTGACAGAAGCAGGCGTCTCGACCGGCAGAATCCGAAAGGTCCTCGAATGTCTGGAGCGCCAACTCGGGGAGGAGACCGCGATCTCGAGTTTGAAAATCTATGCGTCGGGGAAACGAGTGGTCGTCTGGGATGGCGCATCACACTGGCAACCGGATTCAGGGCAATTTCTTCTGAATTTTGAAACCGCACAGATGCTCGCGCCCCGGCGATTGGCGCCGGCACCCTCGGTCAAGGAACCGAGCGACCGCCAGGCCGCGCAACGATGGTTTCAGCGGGCGCTCAGCTTGCAGAACAACTCTCCCGAAGAAGCCCGCCACGCCTATCAGGAAGCGATCCGTCTGGATCCCGGCTTGACCGACGCCCATATCAATCTCGGGCTTCTGCATCACAACGAAGGCAACCTCGCCGATGCGGAAACGTGGTACCGTCGCGCTCTGGAGCATGACCCAAAACTGGCACTCGCCCATTTCAATCTGGGGGTGGTTCTTGAGGATCGACACAGGAAGAGCGCAGCCATCTCGGCCTATCAGGAGGCGCTCAAGCACGCACCTGATTTTCTCGAAGCGCATTGTAATTTGGCGCAACTGTTTGAAACACTCGGTCGCAAGCGAGACGCGTTTCGGCACTATGCCGCTGCCAGCCGCCTGAGCAGCTGACGGGCAGGGGCACACTCTCTCCACGTCCTTCGGCCACTGCCATCCTCTGCGCAGCACTCGAAAAGTTTTCCCTGCGAATTGGGGCTTGACGGAGTTTCCGTGACGAACTACACTCGAATAAGAGCATTGAAAGGGGCTGTCATGGCCGATATCTGCGTGTTGAACCAGTCGGAGCCGGTGCCGAAAGAGCGCCTGCCGATGCCCGTGCAAGTGGCCGCGGGATTGGAAAAAATCAGTCTGGCCATGAAAAGCCGCACCTGGCGGCGCGAAGGGCAGGCCGGTCTCGGTCCGTTGCAACGGCAAGTGCTCACCTTGCTTCGCGGCAAGGCCGACCATACCGCGCAAGTCTCTGCTATTGCGAAAGAACTGGTGGTCCGTCTTCCGACCGCCTCCGAAGCTGTGGCCACCCTCGAACGAAAACGGTTGGTCAAACGGTATCGTTCGCATCGAGATGGTCGAATCGTCACCGTCGAACTGACGGCCAAGGGCGCGCGGGCCTGTGCACCGGCCGTGGGCATTCCGAATCAACTTGCTGCCGCTGCGAGCGCCCTGACCTCGACGGAGCAAGTGGCCTTCTTAAAGGGTCTCATGAAAGTGATACGGACGCTGCAGCAGCAGGGGGAAATCTCGGTGGCTCGTATGTGCGTGTCGTGCCGGTTTTTCCGTCCGTATCAACACGAAGACGCAGCCCAGCCGCATCATTGCGACTATGTCAATGCGCCGATCGGAGACCAGGCGTTGCGGTTGGATTGTGCCGAATACGAGACGGCTTCCGTGTCCCAGGCCAAGGAGTCGTGGGAGCGGTTCAACACCGGGCGGCAGGTTGTTGGATAATCAGTTCGGCAAAGCCTACGAGCGATGGCGCACGCGCAGAAAAAGGACTCAGGCATGAAAAAGTTCCCCTGGACATCGTCTGCTCCGCCTGAAGAGTGGCTGGGCGCTGAATCACACATGCCAAATCTCAAGCAGGAGCTTCGCAGGCAGAACCATCAGGGATGGGCTCCCTCCCATCTTGTGGTGGCGGGTGCACTGTTCACGGGGGGGCTGACGCTGGGCAGTCTCGCCGCCTTGTGGTTCACGCGCTCTCGTCGGGATGGCTAAAGCGGCTTCCGCTCTCACTTCCTCTTGTACAACGCCGCATCTTCTTCGATCTGCATGAACAAGTCGTCGAGCGCTGCTTGTACGGCAGCGGCGATGGGCTCCCGATCCGTCGCGGTCACCCATCGGATCCGTGAGCCGACCGCTTCTTTTTTGACAACGTAGGTTTTCGTCGGCGGTGTTGCCATCGTCCCGAGGTCCGACTCAAGTTGCACGGTGTACCGGTAAGCCTCCCGCGAGCGGACCCAGAGCCACGCCTTGACTGTCAGGGTGAGGGAGGCCGGATCTTCTTCAACCGCTCGAAAAGTACCGCGCTGCCGGGCATATTCCACAATGGCCTTGCGCAGGTCGCCGGCCGGCCAGTCCAAGAGGGAGACACCCGGCATCCGATCCGGCCCCTGGATTGCCAGTTGCGGTACTGCCACGCGAACCGTCTGATCAATGAAAGCCGCCGACGTCACCGAAGGAACCGGCGCAACATGGATGTTGTGAGTGCAGGCTTCAGTACTCAGAAGGCAGCAGGCGTAGAGAAGGCTTAGCGCAAGGCGTCTGCTCTGTCGAGCATTCACGGAGTCGTTGCCGAGGCGGACGGTGGGTTGAGGATATTGAGATCCTCGAGTGCCCGGGCGGCCTGCTCGCGATAGGGTTTGTCCGTCGGATCATCATAGGTATTAAGAATGCGTTGATAGGTCGCTTTGGCCTGAGGATACTGCTTCTTGATGGCGAAGTATTGCCCCAGTGCCAGCCAGTTAGTGGCAGCGGCTTCATGGGCGGTCTTCATCAAGGCAAATTCTCGCTCCACCGACGCGGTGCCTTGCAGCGACGCGCGCTTCTTTACGGTCCGTCCCATCTCGCCGGCCATGGCTTCGATCTGCTCGTTCTCATGAATCGCGGATTCCACCCGGTTGGCTTTGAGATCGGTATAAAAGGCTTCGGAACGCTCTTTGATCACATCCGCACGCTCTTGGTACGTGTCGTGCGCGCAGGCCGCAAACAACAGGCTCGAGCCGAGCGTTACCCAAACGCACCAGCGGATCGCATTGAAAGGTCGCATGGCTCGTAGCCTTTCTTCGACGGGGCAAATTCCAAGTCTATCCTACAGGATTAGTTCTGAAAATTCGACCACGGAGTCAAGGTATTAGTGACACGTCGGTCTCCAGTGTGGTATGTGTTTTCCTTCATTTGCCTGCCTTCGTCCCCATCGTCTAGCCTGGCCTAGGACGCCGGCCTTTCAAGCCGGCAACACGGGTTCGAATCCCGTTGGGGACACCAGGGAAACTACGTAGACAAATTGCAGCGAAATTTGAAATAAATTATGTAAACCGTAGACAAACCGCAGGTCACTCATTCTTCTGCTTCTCTCTCCGCTTCCTCGCGACTCCTGCTCGTAGAAGCGCCGATCTTTCGGCAGCGTGCCGCTAGTTCGGCAATTGTTGCTCGTCACTTTCCCGTTTCGCTCTGAACCATTCCACAGCGAGACGGCTAAATATCTTCGATTTTTCAGAGAATTGAGGAAGCTAATCCCGCCCGGTACCCTACAGATTGCCAGGCTTATTGGTTGCATATACAATCATTCCATGATCACCGAAGACATAAGTCAGAGAATGGCCAAAGAATGCATTGCGATGCGGGTGCGGCGTCTCAACCGCGTGGTCACGAAGATCTACGACGACTGCCTGCGTCCCCTCGGCCTTCGTACTGCACAACAAACGATTTTGGCAGCGATCTCACTCATGAAGACCCCGACGCCGACGGATCTTGAGCGGCGGCTAAGTCTGGAGAAATCAACGGTCAGCCGCAATGTCGACCGTATGCAGCGCCGGGGTTGGGTAGAATTTGTCCCGGGTGAGGATGGACGCAGCCATTATTTGAAGCTGACCGCAAAAGGGGCCAAGCTGCTGCGTGAGTCGGCGGCTCTGTGGCAGGCAGCTCAAAAGAAAGTGACCATGTTACTAGGAAAACACGGAGTCTCCAGGCTGTCGCGTATTCTTTCGACATTGGGTGCTGAGTAGCCTTTTTTTTAAGCCAGTGGTTGCATATACAACAATGAGGTGCTTTCATGCTGACGAGCCGTGAAGTCCCTTTCGTTACTGTCATCGGTCTGTTGCCCTTTATCTTGGCGGCATGCCATGACGCCACTTCTTCACCTGATCCCCGGACGGAGCCTCCGCTTGTGCGGATAGAGGTGGTCGGGAGTTCCGTCCAGTCGGAGCGTTCCTTCACCGGCATCGTCGCGGCCCGGGTGCAAAGCGACTTGGGATTCCGAGTCCACGGGAAGGTCCTGGAACGCTTTGTTGACGCCGGGCAACCCGTCAAGCTCGGCCAGCCGCTCATGCGTATCGATCCCACAGACCTGAGGCTAGCCTTGCGTGCGCATGAGGAAGCCGTTGCTGTTGCCAGGGCGCGAGCGCATCAGACCGCCGAGGACGAGGTGCGACACCGCGAACTCCTTCCCGAGCGCGCCGTTTCGGCATCCGAATATGACAAGGCCAAGGCTGCCGCCGATTCGGCACGAGCGGAGCTCAAGGCGGCTAGGGCCCAGGCCGACGTGGCCCGCAATGAGATGAGCTATGCGGTCCTGCTGGCTGATGCGGACGGTATCGTGGTCGAGACGCTGGTTGAGCCGGGGCAAGTTGTCGTTGCCGGCCAGGTGGTTGTCCGTCTGGCGCATGCTGGACGTCGGGAGGCGGTCATCGAACTTCCGGAAACCTTGCGACCCGCGATCGGATCCATCGGCCGCGCGACCTTGTATGGAAGCAGCATCTCGGGCTCCGCGACGCTTCGCCAGTTGTCAGAGGCAGCAAACCGTCAGACTCGAACGTTTGAGGCTCGGTACATGCTGGAGGGTCGTCTGGCATACGCGCCACTGGGCTCGACCGTCTCCATCCAGATTCCGGACGCGCGGTCCAGCCCGGCGCTGCAGGTCCCCATCGGTGCGATTGTCGATCGGGGCATGGGACCCGGCGTATGGCTAGTCCAAGGCGAAACGCCTCGGGTCACCTGGCGTGCTGTGCACATCGCTGGCCTCAGCGACGAATCGGCTTCAGTCGTCGGTGCAGTCGAGGCGGGAGACCGCATCGTTGCGCTCGGTGCCCATCAACTGCATGAAGGCGAGGGCGTGCGACTCACGGGGGGCCATGCTGCATCAAGCATGGCCCTGAATAGGAGGGAACAACCATGAGCGCCTTCAATCTCTCTGCTCTCGCCGTACGCGAGCGCGCCGTTACGTTGTTCCTGCTCGTAGCGATTTCCATCGCTGGCGTGGTGGCCTTCCTGACGTTGGGTCGGGCGGAAGACCCTTCATTCACCATCAAGCAGATGACCGTTGTCACGGCATGGCCGGGGGCCACAGCCAAGGAGATGGAGGAGCTGGTCGCCGAGAGGTTAGAGAAGCGGATGCAAGAGCTCCGCTGGTATGACCGGACCGAGACATTCACGCGACCGGGTCTCGCGTTCACCACAGTGGTCCTACGTGACAGCACGCCGCCTGCCGATGTCGCCGAGGAGTTTTATCAGGCGCGGAAGAAACTCGGCGACGAGGCCCTGAACCTGCCACATGGCGTTATCGGTCCGATGGTCAATGACGAGTATTCCGACGTGACTTTTGCGCTCTACGCATTGAAGGCGAAAGGTGAGCCTCATCGGCGCCTCGTCCGCGAGGCGGAGGTCTTGCGCCAACGCCTACTGCACGTGCCGGGCGTCAAGAAGGTGAACATCATCGGCGAGCAAGCGGAAAGGATCTTCGTCGAGTTCTCCTATGACCGCCTCGCAACGCTGCGCGTAGCCCCTCCAGATCTCTTCGCCGCGCTGAACAGCCGCAACGCCATGACGCCCGCGGGCTCGATTGAAGCCAAGGGCCCGCAAGTTTTTATCCGGCTGGACGGCGCCATCGACGATCTGCAGGCGATCCGGAATACCGCGGTCGCTGCACAAGGCCGCACGCTGAAGCTCTCCGACATCGCCGATGTGAAGCGGGGCTTCGAGGATCCGGCGACCTTCCTGATCCGCAACAACGGCGAACCGACCTTGCTGCTCGGCGTGGTCATGCGCGAGGGATGGAACGGCCTCGATCTTGGCAAGGCCCTGGACGTCGAAGTGGCGACAATCAACGCAGAGATGCCGCTGGGCGTGAGCCTCTCCAAGGTCACGGATCAGTCGGTCAACATTCGGGCGGCCGTGGACGAGTTCATGGTCAAGTTTCTCGTTGCCCTCGGCGTGGTGATGCTCGTGAGTTTTCTCAGCATGGGATGGCGTGTCGGTATTGTCGTCGCGGCAGCCGTTCCTCTGACTTTGGCCGCAGTATTCATCGTCATGGCGGCCACCGGCAAGGACTTCGACCGCATCACGCTCGGCTCGTTGATATTGGCACTGGGACTGCTGGTCGACGATGCGATCATCGCCATCGAGATGATGGTCGTGAAGATGGAGGAAGGGTACGACCGCATCCGGGCAGCGGCCTATGCGTGGAGCCATACGGCTGCGCCCATGCTCGCTGGGACGCTGGTGACCGCCATTGGCTTCATGCCGAACGGTTTCGCTAGGTCAACGGCCGGCGAGTACACCAGCAACATGTTCTGGATCGTGGGCATCGCGCTGATCGCTTCCTGGGTCGTCGCGGTCGTGTTCACGCCTTACCTGGGTGTGAAGCTGCTACCGAACATCGAGAAGCGTGAAGGCGGGCATGAGGCGATCTACAACACGCGGCGCTACAACCGCTTCCGCCAGCTCCTCGGACTTGTGATTCGCCGCAAATACCTGGTTGCAGGGAGCGTGGTCGGCGCGTTCCTGGTCGCAGTGCTGGGCATGGGTCTCGTGAAGAAGCAGTTCTTTCCGACTTCCGACCGACCGGAAGTACTGGTCGAAGTGCAAATGGCGTATGGCACGTCCATCGAACAGACGAGTGCCACCACCGCCAAGGTCGAGGATTGGCTGGCCAGGCAGCCGGAAGCCAAGACCGTTACCGCTTATGTCGGTCAAGGGGCGCCGCGCTTCTACCTCGCGATGTCACCGGAGCTACCCGATCCTTCCTTCGCGAAAATTGTCGTATTGACGGAGAGCGAAGAGGCGCGTGAGGCGCTCAAGCTCAGACTGCGGCGGGCGGTGGCTGACGGCCTGGCGCCGGAGGCCCGTGTGCGAGTGACCCAACTGGTGTTCGGCCCCTACTCGCCCTTCCCTGTGGCCTTCCGTGTGATGGGTCCCGACCCAGACAAGCTTCGAGACATTGCGGCACAGGCATTGGCCGTGATGCAGGCGAGTGCCCTGATGAGAACGGTTAACAGCGATTGGGGCGAGCGGGTGCCCGCGCTGCGTTTTTCGCTCGATCAAGACCGGCTCCAGAGCATCGGCTTGACGTCCAGCGACGTCGGCCAACAACTCCAGTTTCTTCTGAGCGGCATCCCGATCACCGACGTCCGCGAAGACATCCGTTCGGTGCAGGTGATCGCTCGCTCTGCCGGAGACGCGCGGCTCGATCCGAGCAAGATTGCTGATTTCACGTTGGTGGGCACGGCAGGCCAACGGATTCCACTCTCGCAGATTGGAACCGTGGAGATCCGCATGGAAGACCCCGTCCTGCGTCGTCGCGATCGCATGCCGACGATCACCGTGCGCGGCGATATTGCGGAGGGCTTGCAGCCGCCCGATGTGTCCACCGCCGTGTGGAAGGAGCTCCAGCCCATCATCTCCCAACTGCCAGCAGGCTACCGAATCGAGGAGGGCGGTTCCATAGAGGAGTCGGGAAAGGCCAATCGCGCCATAGCTCCGCTGTTGCCAATCATGATCGCCCTCACGCTGATCACGATCATCGTTCAAGTCCGCTCGATTTCCGTAATGACGATGGTATTCGCCACTGCACCACTGGGCCTCATCGGGGTCATCCCGACCTTGTTGGTGTTCCAGCAGCCATTTGGCATCAACGCGCTAGTCGGCCTGATCGCGCTGTCCGGAATCCTGATGCGCAACACGCTCATTTTGATTGGCCAGATTCGCCACAACGAGAAGGATGGATTGGCGCCATTCGAGGCCGTGGTCGAGGCCACCGTGCAGCGCTCCCGGCCGGTCATTCTGACGGCGCTCGCCGCCATGCTGGCATTCATTCCGCTCACCCAGTCGGTTTTCTGGGGAACGCTGGCATACACCTTGATCGGGGGAACCTTCGGCGGCACGGTTCTCACGCTCGTGTTCTTGCCGGCGTTGTATGCCATCTGGTTCAAGATCAAACAGGTGCCGGAGAACCGGCAACTCGTTTCTGCGACTCAGACGGCAACTGTCCCAGGTGAAATGGAGCGAAGCTTGGTGGGGAACGCTACAGCGTAAGGGCAGGGGAAAGCCAATAAATATCACTGATAGTGCTTTTAAGGCGAGGAACCCAGCCAAACCTCAGCTTAAGCGGCAGTTACCACCCCTAGGAACCGGACTGCCCAAGACCCGCTTAGACCGTTACAAAAGCCCTCTAATCCCGTTGGGGACACCACGCAAGGTGCGCAGGGGAATTCGGTACCAATCGCATAAAGTCGCCGGTTCCGCTCACCGTCATCGTCGACCCCTCCGCCCAGCATTTCAGCCCTTCTTCAAACAGCGTCTTGAACAGCTTCCTTGCCTCTGAGATGTGCGAACCAAGTAGAGTTGGTAAATCTGCCAGCCGTTTTTTCATATCTCGTCTGAGCCGTGCCGTATCAAATTCTGGGGCTTCGGTATGCTGGAGCTGATCCAGTTCGGTGATTAGAGCTTTCTTTCTGGCTTCCTCATGCGCTAGAGACGTGAGCAGCGGGTCCAGTTCTCCCTGGCCTCTCTTGATGGCGTCGACCAATCGGGTCTCATACGCCTCGATCAAAGACAGTTCCCTCGTGATCGCGGGAGGCTCGATCAAGCCGTGCATCTTGATGACCTCGAAGATGCCGGAGAGCCTTTTCGATGGCCTCATCCAACACTTTTTCATGAAGGACATCGGCCAGCCCCTTCAACAGCGCCTGATCCAGCGTTTCTTGTTCGGCCATTATGCCGTTTTGACAGATATGGAATACCAATGCTGACGCGGGCAGCCATGATACGTGCAATCTGCCCCTTGGAGCGAGGGCATGAGTGGGTTGAGCTTGGAGCGGAAACTAAGTGGGGTTGCAAAGAGAAAGGCAAGGATTACTAGCCGTGGTCATCGTGAGCTAACGGACGATGAGGCGAGCTTGGTTGATTATTACTGCCAGGAAGTCCTAACAAAGTCATAAAGCGTCAGCAGCCGTCTTAATCTCAAACTGGATCACTCCTTCACAGATCGATGCGTCAGCTTCGAGTCTAAATCGTACATCTTGGTATATGCCGACAGCAATTCATCAAGAAACTGTCCCATCGCTTGCGCGAGCGACCTGGCGTCCGAGAGATACTGTCCGAGCTTCGCCTTGATCTGTGCGCCACCGTCTTTGTCGTTGAAGTCATATGTGACATTTTCTCGAACCTGTTCCGCATAGTAGAAGGTGCACGACTGGTGCCCAGTCCGAGCTTGCGTAACGTGAATAGGCCCTGGTGGTAAGACAGACATGCATCTTGCCACCGCGTTAAGGCGAGGGCCTGAGCACTCCCACCGCTCCGAATGCCACTGCTGCGGTGAAGCAAAATAGAGGCAATAGAATAGGCTCTCGTGGTAGCCACCAGCTAGGCAGCAGCGCGACCAGGCAGCCCTTTGAAGTTATAGGATTCGCCATGACTCAAATAGTGCACTCTGTCTTCGAGGCCTGCCGCTTCCACCTCGCGCTGAAAGTCCGAGAGCGGGGATTTGAAGACGTCATAATCATTGAAGTGGATAGGGATGGCGAGCTTGGGCTTAACGATTTGCATCATGTGCACTCCCTGCTTGCCATCCATCGTGACCATGATGCCCAACACTGTGGTCCCTCCCAAATGCAAGAGAGATAGGTCGAGATGTGGATACCGGCGCGGGATTTCTTTTATGTCGTCGATCACCAGCGTGTCCCCGGTAATGTACATACGGAACAGGGTCCGATCCGTTGAGCGAAACTCCAGAATACTTCCCATGACGTCGGGAAGTACCAGATTGGAGAGCGGCGGGCCATGACGTCCAGGCATGGACGTCACCTGAAGGTGTGTCTCTCCCTTTCGGACCGTGAAGGACGACCAGGTCTCAAGACCGTATGTATTCTTAAATCCACGCTCCGCAAGTTCCGTAACGGCTTCGGGTGTTGTCACGATTGGCAACGCCTTGTTAAGTTCTCGTTCCGCGACCTGGTCAAAGTGGTCGCCATGAAAGTGCGACAGAACAATGAGGTCGAGGGACGGTAGATCCTTAATCTCCCTCGCAGGATTCGTCAGGCGTGTCGCATGGAGTCCATACCCAAGCGGAACCTGATCGTGCATATGGACGAAGGTCGGGTCCGTGAGGATCGTCAACCCAGCATAGCGAATCAGGACCGTCGCATTTCCGATAAATTCAATGGATCCGTTTACGATGTCTGAGCCGCCGGCAGCAGGTAAGGTCAGTTCTTTGATCATTGGAGAATCTCCTGGATGCAAAGCGCATCCAAAGCTGGAACAGCCGTCCCCTCCACGACTCGATCATCTCTTGAATGCCAAGTGTGGTCTTAAGCAATTTGGGCAATGCACTCCAGTCTTGCGGGGAGAGATGCGTGCAAAGACGGAGCCGAAAACAGGAGCCCGTCCCTCTTTAGGTCAACGGGCTCCTACTCTTGGATTCCGGCTACGTTCCTATTGCGGTAGTACAAACATTGCGCCGGAGCATCCACGATTCCTCTCCAGCGTGTCTAACCCTGTTAAATGTGAATGCACAGAGGCAACAGGCTGGCTTATTGGTCCTTGCCCTTTCCCGCTAAGGCCGATGCGGCACGCTCTTTTTCGGTCATGGCTTTGATGGTGGTGATGGTACCCATGTCAGAGGCCTCGACTCTGACGAAATCACCCTTTTTGAATTGGCATCCCCCTGAGCCGCCCACCGAAAAACCCGAACCCCGCGCTGTATCTTTATTGGCGGCCGGATCCGTAGAACCGACGACGTCCTTCAGTTGAGAGGGATCTTTAGAGAGAGGCGGCATTTGATGCTCGGCCTGTTGCTTGTTCGGATCATTCAAGGCCTGCTTCTGCTGTTGTGCTCGGGACGCATCATGGCTTTTCATTTGTCCTTCTGCAGCAGGAGAAATCGGAATTTCTTTGCCTTCTTTTGTATCCTGTTGGCCGGTGGACATTTTACCCCCCTCCCCGCCAGCACACACGATGTTCGTGTCTTTGGTCACTCGTAATTTCACAGCTTGTCCGCGGTCACCTTTTATCGAATACTCATCGCCTTGTACTTGTTCGATTTGTCCGACGATGATGTCCGGTCCTCCGAGAATGACGTTTGAGGAACCGCCTCCTTCCACGCCGGTACCCTGCTGGCTTTTTTGTTGCGAGGTTTCACCTTTGCCGACACCTTTTTGTTGATCGGCGAAGGCATAGCCTGCGCAGGTACCAATTATGACCACGTTCAAAACACCTAGCAGCAATCTTTCCCTCCAATTCATAAAGCTCCTCCTTCTAAGATGCCTGCAGCCCATGGCGCTTTGGTTTCCTGCTTAAGCGCCTTTGGCCGGCCACCAAATGATCGCTGACTGACTTCCGTCAGTATCTCTGAGAAGAGCCACAAGGCGCAGCTATCCTTTACCCTATGTGCTTATATGGAATAGATATGGTGTCGAATCAGAGCGGGGCGTCGACAAAAAATAGGTCCACACCAACCCATGACGGCGGGGTTACAAACTATCCTTAGGGTGGCTCCTAGGGCCATCACGCGTATTGACACTACCTAGAAGCCTAGCGTGAATGGTTGCACGAGACACCTCCCTGCGGTTTTTTGAAGCACACCGCCGACATGGTGAGAAAGTCAGCAGACAGATGGAGAACGTACCCCTTGCGGCGATCAGAGTTCTCCTGATTGACTCTCATGAGGGTCGGCAGTACTGGTCCTCGCGTCTCAGGGTTTCTTCACCCGATTATCTTATTACAGAAGCCGATACGGGCGAGGCTGGATTAGCGATCTGCCAATCACAGCGGGTCGATTGCGTCGTGACGGAACTCGCCTTACCGGAAAAGGTCCTGGTTAGGCTGGTTCCCTCTTTACGCCATTCAGACATACCGGTCATTATCTTGACCCACAACACGCTCTCGACGCGATGGCTGCCTTGGCCTTCAAAAACGGCGCGCGAGATTACTTGATTAAGTCCCGTGTCTCTGGCGATGACCTGGACAGGGCAATCCAAAAAGCCATTGCCACTGTCGGTCCTGGTAAAGAACGTCACTTATTTCCTGAATCTCGTTCACACACACCAAGTAATGGTACCGTTCTCGTCATAGACGATGATGAAGCGGACCTAAAGCATTGGTCTGACATGGTTAGAAAACTGCCATCGAACTATACGGTCATGAGTGCCTCGAACAGGCAGGCTGCTCTTGCGCTTTGCCGAGAGCGAACAATTGATTGTGTGCTCTTGGATCTCGACATGCCGGAATCGGGTTTCCAAGCGTTGTCGATTTGATTCCTGATCGGAAACACCCCAGCACAGCCGTTCTTGTTCTCACTCATCTGCGAAACCCATTTTTAGGCGAGTTATCTAAACAAAACGGAGCGCAGGGATTCTTGTGTAAACAACGTACGTCGTGCCAGGAGCTCCACACTGCCATTCAGCAGGCAATATCTTCGGTCAAATCAGCAGGACACGCCGCGTAGCGCCGCTTTCCCATCACATCACTTCTTTTGTCTTCTAGGTATCAAGATCACCCCGACTTAACGCCTTTTCTTGTGCGCAAGAGCAGTTCAGCAGGCCTTTGGCTTACTCGGCCTAACGTGTAAATGGCCTGCCGAAAGTCGTAAAGAGAGATTGTAGGGGACAGTTTGTTCGCCCTGCGAGACATCTTGCTCATTCGATTGGCGTTTGATCAACCCGAGCGTGGGTCTGGAGTAGACCGCGATGGTCCTGGAATTGCACAGTCATCACTCCATGACTACGAGAGGGGCGTGGTGTGGGTGGTTGCTCGCCATCGCCTATTTTTCTGCCTCCAGTGCGTGGGCCGAATACTATGTCGCGGGACAAGTCGGCGTGAACTTTGCCGACAGACTCACGGGGATTCAAGGGACCGGCAGTTTTGTGACACAAAGCGGTCCTGACCTCGACCTTAAGAACGCTGTCGTGTATGGGGGAAAAT
>JADMIO010001142.1_pt1 | contig 43456 bp, 36 predicted proteins | sample 8958161 | NCBI WGS metagenome assembly JADMIO01 (sample SAMN16585339, study PRJNA669376) | soil metagenome | isolation source: Crop rotation soil | place: USA: Cullars Rotation, Alabama | collected 2011
GCCGCGACTTCAAGTCACGTGAATTCCAAGCTTCGGATCCCACTGTGCTGGAAAGGGATTCTGCAGGTCGGTTACAAAAGGCGGGTAACCCTGCACTTTCATTTCCATGGCCACAAAACCTAAGCTGCTATTATTGAATACGACGATCTTGACCGGGAGGTTATATTGTTTAATGGTGAGTATATCACCCATCAGCATACTGAAGCCGCCATCCCCGGATAAAGAAATGACCTGTCTTTCCGGATAGGTGAACTGGGCACCGATAGCCTGGGGCATGGCATTGGCCATGCTGCCGTGGTTAAAGGAGCCTAACAGTCTTCGCCCTTTTTTCATCTGCAGGTACCGGGCTGCCCATACGGTAGGGGTACCGACGTCACAGGTAAAAATGGCGTCATCAGCGGCTTGTCTGCTCAATTCCGCCGTCAGGTATTCCGGGAAAATAATAGTGTCGCTCCTGCCCTTATCGGCTTTTTTATCCAGTTGCTTCCTGACTTTAGCATAGTCGTCCAGAATATGCCGGAGATGGGAGGCGTCTTCCTTTGGGTGCAGCAACGGGAGTAAGGCGCCGATCGTTTCCCGGATGTCTCCCATCAGGCCAAGGTGTACCGCAGTCCGCTTCCCCAGGTTCTCCGGGCGGATATCTATCTGTACGATCTTTGCCCTGGATGGATAGAAATCCTTATAAGGAAAATCCGTTCCCAGCATCAGCAGGACATCACTGCTCTCCATCGCGATGTATCCGGACCGGTAGCCGATCAGGCCCGTCAGACCGACATCATAAGGATTGTCATATTCTACGTATTGCTTGCCTCGTAAAGCGGTAACCACCGGGGATTTTATCTTATCGCAGAGGGCAATGATCTCGTCATGTGCTTCCCGGCAGCCGCTGCCGCATAAGAGGGTGATCTTATCATGGGAATTGACCAGTTCAGCCAGTTGGCTCAGTTCAGTATCGGCCGGGCGGATGACGGGGTGTTGCAGTAATAGCTCATGCCGCAACTGGGTTTGCGTCACCTCCTGCACGGCTACATCGCCGGATAAGACAATGACGGCCACTCCCCGTAAACCAACGGCATGCTGCATAGCCATCTGCAATACCCTGGGCATCTGGGCAGCGGAAGAGATGAGTTCGCAATAATGGCTGCAATCCCTGAACAAGGCTTTTGGGTCCGTCTCCTGGAAATATCCTGTCCCTACTTCACTACTGGGGATATGCGTTGCGATAGCCAGTACGGGCGCCATACTGCGATGGGCATCATACAGGCCATTGATAAGATGCATATTTCCGGGTCCGCAGCTCCCGATGCAGGCCGTTAATTTTCCCGTCAACTGGGCTTCTGCACCTGCCGCAAAAGCTGCGGCTTCCTCATGCCGGTAATGGAGCCATTTGATTTCCTTATTCTCCCTGATCTCATTGGCAATGGCGTTGGCCGAGTCGCCCACCAATCCATGGACTTGCCCGATACCAGCCTTGACCAGGGTATCTACCAGCATTTTAGCGATCTTCATGGTGAATATTTTCCTGAAGTTACTGAAATCCCAGCACCGGGTGAGGCTGATAAAGCTCTTCCAGTTGTTGGATCTCTGCTTCCGTCAGTTTCACGGACAAGGCGGCTACGGCATCCTCTATGTGCCCTGGTTTGCTGGCCCCGATGATGGGGGCTGTTACGATCTTTTTGCTTAAGATCCATGCCAGGGCTATCTGTGCCTCAGGAAGGCCCTTTTGTGCAGCAATCTCCCCTAAGCGGTTGACTATTTCAAAATCAGTATCGGCTCCATACAGCGACTTACCAAAGCCGTCGGTTTTTGCACGCTGGGTCTCATTCCGCTCTTTCGACCTTTTACCTGTCAACAGGCCCCGGGCCAGCGGCGACCAGGGGATCACCGCTATTTTCTGGTCGGCACAAAAGGGCAGCATTTCCCTTTCCTCTTCCCGGTACACCAGGTTATAATGCGGTTGCATGGAAACAAACCGGGTCCAGCCATGCAAGTCTGCTGTGTACTGGGCTTTGGCGAACTGCCAGCTATACATGGAAGAGGCGCCGATATAACGGGCCTTACCTGCTTTTACCACGTCATGCAGGGCTTCCATCGTCTCTTCAATAGGCGTATCATAATCCCAGCGGTGGATCTGGTATAAATCGACGTAATCGGTACCCAGGCGCCTGAGGCTGGCGTCAATGGCGCTGAAGATATGTTTGCGGGAAAGGCCTTTATCGTTAGGCCCGGGTCCCATAGGGTTAAAAACTTTTGTAGCGAGGACAATCTCATCCCTTTTTGCAAAATCCCACAAGGCCCGGCCCGTTACTTCTTCACTTGCACCGGCCGTATACACGTCGGCCGTATCGAAGAAGTTGATGCCCTCTTCCAGCGCTTTTTTAATAAAAGGGCGACTTTGCTCTTCATTCAATGCCCAGGGCCATCTTTCCGTGGGCTTTCCATAAGTCATCATTCCCAGGCATAACCGGGAGACCATCATACCCGTATTTCCAAAACGTACGTATTCCATATTTTAAATTTAAAAATAATTTACAAGGTAGCCATATCGATAACAAAACGGTAACGTACATCCCCTTTCAGCATCCGGTCATATGCCTTATAAATATCCTTCATGCCGATGAGCTCGATATCGGATACTATATTATGTTCCGCGCAGTAATCCAGCATTTCCTGTGTCTCAGGCAAACCCCCGATCATTGAACCGGCCAGGCTCTTGCGTCCCACGATGACGCTGAAGTATTCTACCGCAGCGGGCGCAGGAGGCGCCCCTACGCAGACGTGCGTGCCGCTTGCTTTCAGGAGGGATAAGTACAGGTTCAGGTCATGCGCTGCGGATACCGTGTCCAGGATAAAGTCAAAATAACCGGTTACCGGCTTCAACTGCCCGGCATCGGAAGTTACCACGAATTTATGCGCGCCTAATTTTTTGGCGTCGGCTTCTTTTTTGAGAGAAGTGCTCAGCACCGTCACCTCGGCGCCGAATGCCACCGCGAATTTTACCGCCATATGTCCCAGTCCGCCCAATCCCAATACCCCTACCTTATGTCCCTTACCTATCTTCCAGTACTTCAAAGGGGACCAGGTGGTGATGCCTGCACAAAGCAGGGGCGCCACGGCGGCCAGGTCCAGCTTTTCAGAGATATGCAGTACAAAATCCTCATTTACCACGATGGTATTGGAGTAGCCGCCATAGGTAGGTGTTTTTTTATCCTGCTCGAGGCTATTATAGGTTTGTGTATGGCCGTTGGTACAATATTGTTCCAATCCCTCCTTACAGTTAGCGCATACCCGGCAGGAATCTACCAGACAGCCGGTTCCGGCCAGATCGCCAACCTTGAACTTCTTTACCTGGTCCCCGACCTTTACCACACGTCCTACGATCTCATGGCCCGGCACCATGGGAAAGATGGACCCACCCCACTCATCCCTGATCTGGTGAAGATCTGAGTGACATACCCCGCAAAAGAGTATATCGAACTGAACATCGTGCGGCTTTAGCGCTCTTCTTTCGAAACTCCAGGGGGCCAGTTCCGTATCTTTATTTTGGGCTGCGTATCCCTTTGCCTGTATCATATTTGAATGTTTATAGTTACTAATTAAGATAACCGGATAAAAGTAACTACAATCAAATCCCGGGACACGACTAAGAAATTACTTATGCGTAACTAAAAAAAGAATTAGTACTTCTGTTCAAAAAAGTAAACGCCTTTTTTATTGGCCACTATAATGTCTTGCAGTCCATCCCGGTTAAGATCCGTCACTACGGCCTGCAATCCCACTCCCGAATTGTCATCGATCAGATGGGGGATCCATTCGGGAGTAGGCCCGGGCTTGAACTCGAACCAATAGAGAACGGATGGTTCCAGGGCCCCGGGATCTTTTTCATTGTGAGCAAAATAGCGTTTGCCGGTGATCAGGTCCGGATGCCCGTCCCCGTTGATATCCGCCATGGCGAGACCATGTGACTCGGAGAATTTATTATAAATGATATGATGTGTCCAGCCAGTATCGCCCTTTGTCTTTTCATGCCACCAGATCCCATAGTTATGGGCGGAGGCGGAGACGAGGTCCAGGCCTCCATTCCCTTTTGCATCCAGGGCATAGATCTGCGAACAGTCTTCGCCCAGGTCTGCCGGATGGAATAGCCAGTTGGCCTGTTTGGGGTTTACAGGGCATTCCCACCATCCTTTGGTAATGATAACGTCGGGCCTGCCGTCCCCATTCATATCATGGAGGCCAAGCCCATGTGTATACCGGCCCACCCCGGCTATATCCCCTTTCCCGATAACAGTTCGCTGCCATACCGTATCGCCTTTGACAGATGGCGGCTTCATCCAGATCATCTCTTTGGCCACGGGGTCATTACAGAGGAGGTCCGGCCTGCCGTCCCCGTCAACGTCGACCAGCGCAGGAGATTCATTGCCGCAATTAGTAAGCAGGGCATGCATGGGCCAATGACCGGGTTTGTTTTTAGGGTTCTCATACCATACTGCTTCTTCGCCAGGCAAACTGATACGGATCAGGTCCACCCATCCGTCGAGGTTTACATCCAGGGGAAAATCCAAAAAGGAGTTGCTGAAGCCGTCTGTTACGGAAAAATGCTGCCCCGTGGCAATCTCGTGCCGGGTCCAATTGGGAGCTTCGAACCAATAGGCGCCCGCCAGGATATCCAGCTTGCCGTCCTTGTTGACATCTCCCACCGCCACTCCTTCGGAGATAAAATCGGAAGTGATAACATGTTTTGTCCAGCGGGGGGCAATAGCCCTCTTTTCTGGCTCCTGGGCCTGGCAAAATAGAATGGAAATGCTGAATAGTGTCGATAATATTCGTGGAATTAGCATAAAGGAAGATAACGAATATTCGCTTCTTCTCTATACTCATTTCCGCCGTAGCCATTCTATTTGCTACCGAATATATATCCCGCCGTGATACCGAAGTTGAGTGTGTGGATACTGGCTTTTTTGGCTTCGTCGGGATCTTCCGTCATGTGGATCATATTCAACAGTCCGAAATCAAAATGAGCTCCCAGAATGATCTGTTCATTCAGTTGATAACTTCCCAGGAGGTTGATGCCCATGTCCACTCTTTTGTAGGTGCGTCCGAAATCGCCCTGGTCGCTGCCAAAACTGATCGACTGCACACGTGTATTGGCCCAGTTATATTTACCTCCCAGGTTATAGGCTAAAAAAGGACCCGCGCCCAGGGACAAACGGCCGTCCATGTAGGGGGAGTGATAGATAAGATCCAGCGGAACTTTGATGAAGCTGACATGAATGCTGGACCGGTCTCCTTCCACGACGGCAGAGGCCCGCTCCAATGAATAGCCAAGGCCGGGACGGAAGGAATAGAGCTTGTTTGCCAGTGGTATGTCGGCAAACCCACCGATCTCAACTCCTAAGCCGGGGCGCGCACCTGATACCTGGTAGGCGGGATATTTCACGATGGCGCCGGAAAGGCTAAGGCCGGCGGTTCCGACAAACCGGATCTTACGGGAGTCGGCCGCTGGTTTTTTACTGGCGGTGGAGGTTTGCTGGCCATAGGATGACAAAGCCAGAAAAAATAGGGTTGTTACAAGTAGAAACAACGTTTTCATAATGCTGATTTAGGGGGTTATGGGTTTAGGGGTTGTCGTCTAAAATTTGGATCCCGGAACCGGCAGTTGACTGTTGTCGGTGGTGTATATACAGCGGAATTTCCCATTGGTAACAGGTAGGGCCGCCCTGCCATTCTGGCTTCCGAACGTCCCGCTGAATGTCCCTTCAATGACACTGTTGGTCTGATCGAAAGTAGTAATGGTGATGGTGCCGGAACCACCGGTCGCCGGGGTGGTATTATAGCCATAATAAGTGGGCGAGCCGGCTGACATCTCTTCGATGTAGGCCCCTTCCAGGTATTTATTGGCATCAAAGGTGAAAGCCTTATTCAACTGGATGTTTTGCGGGAAGATCAGCGCAAAGGCGGTGGTATCCTTGTTGACCGCCTTGACGCCGATCAGCAGGACGATCTTGGCCCCATTGGCGGTGGTAATGGCCGCTATGGAAGGCGAATTCTGGAGACTGGACTTTACATTGGCGCTCCAGTCCTTCCCGCCGACATTGGCCGTGAGATAATAACCGGAGGTATTGGTGGTGTCATCGCCGCCGCCCGAACTTTTCTTACAGCTTTGAACGGTCTGCAGGGCAGGAAAAATCAATAGCCATAAGGCTACGGAACGGAGTTTCATTTTAGTGTACATACAGTATGATTTTAAGATCAGTGGAAGATTCAATCAATAGCTTTGGTACTCGCAGGACATGGGGTGCTCGCAGGATTTGGAGGAAAGCCCAATGGCTTATCTACTGCAAATTTGAGCAAGATAGAGGGCTAATAAAATACCTAGTTCTAACTATTTTAAGAATCAGAGGCTTAGGCCAGTCCATGCTGCTTGGCGAAGTTGACGAGTCCGACGGGGGTGTAAATATTCAGTTTCCGGCAGATATTCCGGCGGTGGGCATTGATGGTGAATTCGCTGATGAACAGCTCCTGGGCTATTTCCTTGGTGGTAAGTCCTTTTACGATTTTTCCGATAATCTCCGTTTCCCGGTCGGTGAGCTGGTATTTTTTCATGAAGTCATCGGTCAGCAGGGAAGAGGCCTCGGCTTCAGGTTCCACTTCCTGGAACCAGGTCCCGCCGCCCGCCACGACAGTCACCGCTTCTTTTATAACGAGGGAACCGCTGTTTTTTAAAAGATACCCTTGCGTACCAAAACCTTTGATCTCCCTGATGAGTTTGGGCTGACCGTAATTGGTAAAGACAAGGATCTTAAGGCGGGGGAAATCCTTTTTTATTATCTTCAGTGTTTCGATGCCATCCAGCTTTGGCATGTGGAGATCCAGCAATACCAGGTCGGCAGGATTTTCGCGTAGTATCCGCAATAACTGAAGGCCATTTTCCACGCAGGCCAGTACCTCGACCCCAGGTATTTCCTCCAACACCTTCTTTAATCCGTCTATTAACATCGGATGGTCATCTGCTATGATCAGTCGGATGGGCATACAACGTGTTTTTTCTAGGGTCTGACATTAATTTCTATAACGATCAAAGCCCCGCCGTCTTTTATTTTCATGATCTCCATTTCCCCTTCAAGGTACGCAATTTTTGACTCGATAGCTGCCAGCCCCTTACCTTTTGTGGCAGTATAATCCCGGATGCCAATGCCATTATCTTCCACCATGAGAATGATCTGCGCTTCATGCTCCACCAGCTCCAGCCTGGCTGCAGTGGCGCGGGCATGTTTGATGACATTATGGAGCAGCTCCTGTGCGATGCGGTAAAGGCTATTCAAGAGGGATACCGGGTATCTATGATTCTCCTCAAAGCCGATGATGACGGTTTCCAGTTTTATTTTCTGGGCAAGGTTGATGGCCTGGGCCATATCTTCTATCGCCTTTCTGAACCCATATTTTTCGATCACCAGCGGGGTCAGGCGGTGGCTGAGATCCCGTATGGTGGACGAAACAGACGTTAATATTTCATAGGCTTTCCCGATCTTGGCCTGTGACTGTCCATCCTGGCTGCCTTTTTCCAGTGCAGAAGAAATATTCAGCGAAGCCAGCGCCAGCATGCTACCGGCTTCATCGTGCAACTGGTCCGCGATCTTATGCCGTTCGTTTTCTTCCGCATCGATGGCGCCCTGCATCACCTCAATCCGGTGCTGCTTCTCCATCTCCGTTATTTTAGTCTGCTGGAGAATTTCATTCTGCCGGGTTATCTGTTCGGCTTGTCGTTTGCGTTGATGCTGATTCCTGCCGTAAGCGACCAGCAACAGGATGATACCCGCCGCCAGTCCGGCAAAGATGGACCCGTAGATCCTGGCCTGGCGGATCTCTTTGGCCTTCGCCTGGTTTTCCTCATGTAGCCGGGTGATCTGTTGTTCCTTCTCCCGGACGCTCATTTTTGTCTCGATCTCCTGTATAGCCCGGTATTGGTTCAGATTGGTGAGGGAGTCCTTGATAATATAAAAAGTATCCAGTGCCCTTGTATAGGCCGGATAATTATTTTTAGCTTTTAAAAATTCCGCATAATATTTATAATAATAGAAACCCAGCGCTGTATATTTCCGGACCTTGATGGAAGTCCCGAACTGAGCAAATATTTTTTCCGCCAGGGGCATTTTATCATTCAGCACCAGGGAGTGTGCGTAATAGATGCCCGGCGGCATCAACAGCAATCCATACGATTCATTTCCGAATTTATATGCCTTTTCAAAATAGGCCAATGCTTTTTCGGGCTGGCCATCATGTTCGGCCAGCATACCCGCCGCAATAAAATAATTGACATAGGGTATCTTATCTTCCGGCAGCTTGAACCTTGTCAGGCTGGTATCCAAATAGCGGCGGGCTTCCCCGTATAACCCCTGGTAATATTTTACAATGGACAGTTCTGTGCTGATATAGGGAACGTCCGCTCCATTGGGATAGGTGGCAATCGTCATGTCATAAAAGAGCTGTCCGTATTTTCCGGCATTTACATAATCCGTCAACAGCAAATTAAGCTGTGTAAGCTGGTAATATACACTCATGGTAGCCAGGCCGAAGCTATAAAGCCTTCCGCTGTATAATTTGGCATTAGGGATCAGGGAAGAGTCCCTGGCCAATGCAAGCAGGCTCTCAAATTCGGCAATCTGGCGTTGGGGATTATTTTGCAAGACCGCCAGGGCATAATTGTACCGGGCGGTAAAAAGAGCGTTTTTATCCGGGAGGCCAGTGGCCAGCCCTACTGCTTTTTCAAGATACTCACGTACGACATCCGGTTGGTTAAGCAGCGTTAGTGCTTTAAAGGTATAGATAAAGGAGAGGGCTTCTTTGTCATTGGTAGCGAGGAACTGTTGTTCGGCCAGGGGGAAATATTTGCTTAAGGAATCCGGGTGCTCCTGCCATTCGCTATACAGAATAACCGTGCCTACCAGGGAAGTCCTTAAAAAAGCGGCGCTGTCCCCTGCATTGGCATGGATCTGCTGGTAAAGCTTTTCGGCATCTACATAGAGACCCAGGGCTACTTTTGTCTTGGCCAGGCTCATCAATAAAATATGCACCCGCCGACGGTCCCCCGTTGCCTTTACAAGGGGGATATATTCCGTTACGATCTCATAATATAAGTTGATATTGGATTTGCCGACATCCTGGGCTAAGTCGCATACAGCGCGGAAATTCTCTTCGGTGACAGGTTTGGTCTTTAATTCCTTCCAGGCCTGGCGGGCTTCTGTTTCCGTACGGGCCGAGCTGTCCATCCATAAAAGGAGCAAACAGCAACATAATAGCAGTAATTTGGGCATGTACGTAAATATAAGATACAGCCTCAACTCTTCAAAATCGTTAGTATTAACTATTTTTTGCCCTATGCAACATTCCGGTGAGAAGGGTGTCTATCCCACATGAAATACATTTACCTTTTTACCCTCACGCTGTTCATTTCCGACAGCGCCCACTCACAACACATCACTCCTGACCAGGCAACCCGTCGGCTGTCCCACATCTTTGAAGATGACCGGCCGAAGCCACAAGTACTGTTACTGGGCATATTCCATTTCGCTGGTGAAAAGGTAGATTCCAATTCAACGCCCGTCAGCCTTCGAGTGGATATGTTATCTCCGGAAAGACAGCAGCAGGTCAGCCAGCTCATCCGGAAGCTGGAAACTTTCCGGCCCACCAAGATAGTGGTAGAATGGCCTCCCTATATGCAACATTACCTGGATTCTTTATTTCACGCCTATTGTGATGGCCAGCCGATGACCAGCAAATATCTGTCTCCCGTCGAAGAGATCATCCAACTTGGCTTCAGGCTGGCTCAGTCCCAGCACCTGCCGAAAGTATACCCGGTGGACGCCCAGGCCTTCCGCTTCCGGCTCAGTCCGGCAGATTCCGTTCTCACCTTCGAAAAATATAAGGATCAGCAAGACACGGCCTTAGACTATTGGGACAAAAAATATGACGAAGCATCGGCCTATGATGATTCTATTCAATACTACCTGCCCCTCATTGATTATTTACGATATCTCAACTCGCCGGAAACACAGGCCCGAGCCATCGGGAGATGGCTGATCGCTACCAGACGTGGCAGTAACAGCGAACCCATCGGAGCAGACGGTTTCATCACTCGTTATTTTAATCGTAATGTACGTATCTACTCTAACATCCAGCGTATCGTTACGTCCCGCGAAGACCGCATACTCGTCATATATGGAGCCACCCATATGTATATGTTGAAACAACTGTTTACCGCCAGTCCGGAATTCAGGTTGGCAAACGTCATGGAATATTTAAAATAGTTCCCGCTAACTATTACTCGACCAGTACGACGCCGCTTGCCTTTTTACCTGCTGCGTTGGTGGCTTTATACATCAATGCCCCTTTCGGCAGACTGTTTACCTGTCTCTTATCGTTGGGGAGAATGTTGTAGCTGGCGATCAGCTTCCCATCCGCAGAATAGAAAGTTATCATTGCCGGGCTATTTCCCGTGTTAAGGATGACCAGCGGCTGCTTATCGCGAACGGGGTTGGGCATCATCTTTATAAAGCCTGTGTTGGAAAAATTGATCGCAACGACTTTTGAATAGGTGGATTTACCATCTATATCAATCATCTTCAGTCTATAATAACCTACACCGTTGACAGGAGAACCGTCGTGGAAGGAATAGGTATGTCCCTTCCCCCCATCCCTGACTGCATTAGCAGTACTTATCAAACTGAAAGCAATATCGTCAGCGCTTCTTTCCAGCTCATAATGGCTAAAATCAGTTTCCTCTGACACTTTCCACTGTACCAGCACCCCACCAGGCCCGTCTTTAACGGCGGTGAAGGACAGCAAGGTAACAGGCAGGGGTATCGTCGAATTGGTAATATAAAACTGGCTGAACGAGCTGATATTATTGCCGGCAGCGAAAGTAAGGCTGCCCGGGTCACCGGCTGTCAGGGCCGTCCCGAAAGCCTGCTCAGCTCCCCAACTGTTGCCTTCGGCATTATCCGGCCGCTTGAACAGGCGAAAAGCAGCAGGGTTGGCGATGTCCGCAGGCAGGACTTTCATGGCTCCGTTAAACTGGATAGAATCCAGGACGGTAAAGGTGGTGTTGGGGCCGTAGTTGTTCACGATCCAATACTTTCCGGAACCGGTAAAGTTATTGGGCAATCCATTGGGGTCCTGGTTGAGCCTGGTTACCCAACAGTCGCCTCCCGGGTTTGTTCCTGCAGGGAAACCTATACTGACACCCGTATTGCCGAAGCTATACAGCCCTGCGGCCGATGCATTGGCCTTGGCGCTGACGCCCGCTCCTACAGGCGCCGTAGAGGTTACTTTGGAAGCAGCACCCGTAAAAGCATAGCTGTTGCCCGTAACAATATTCACGGCAGCCGTATTAGCGGCGTCGTTGAACTGAAAATAGCCCACGAGGTTTGCATCATAAGCAGGTAACGTATAATTCACCTGTTTGTCTTTAGTAAGATGTCTAAGACCCCTGATCTCATCATCGTTGAGGGCACGGTTCCAAAATGTCAATTCATCTAACTGCCCCACGAAGGACCGGTTGGTATAGCCCCTGTTGTCTTCTCCGATGCAAAAGCCATTCAATGACAACAACGGATTGCTCAACCCTGTCTGGGAGGCCTGCTGATTGTTGAGATAAACGGTGGCTGATCCGGGACGAATGACCATAGCGACAAATGACCATTGATCCGGGGGCACGATGAGTCCGCTCCCCCAGGACCAGCCATTATCATTCCATTGATATCCCAGCTCGTTGTTGTCACGCACCATGAAAATGGTGGCGGTCGATGCGTTGGACACCAGGACGGAATAGGGGTTCTGCGTGCCGGCAGGTTTTATCCACCCGGTGATAGTGAATGTATTCGTATTATTTACCACCATATCATTCATCAATATCTTATCAGGATATCCATTCAATACCAATGCCTTTCCGGGGACCGTATCGACAGCCGGCGGAGGAATATAACCCCGGCTTATGATGAGCTGGCCGGAGGACGTAATATTCGCCGGCGTAAAATGGAGGTTCCCCGGGGTGCCTGCGGTAGCAGCGGTGGCATTGTTGAGCGGGGAGCCCCAGGTGTTGCCTTCCGTCCCATCCTCCCTCCGCAGAAGGCCAAAATTACCAGGTATGGCGGCGTCAGCCGGCTGGATATCAATCGCTTTGTCTATTTCAAGAGAAGATAAAGATGAAAAGGCGCTGTCCGCTCCATAGTTATCGATGATCCAATAGGCGTTGCTGGATGCACTGGCTTTCGGGACCACGTCCGGTTGCTGGCCTATGCGGGTGACCCATACATTTCCATCCGGGTAGACACCCAAAGCCGGGAAGGTCAAGGTCACGCCGGTATTGCCGAATGGATAAGCCCCTGCTGCGCCAATAGTCGCTTTACCACTGTTGCCGGCGCCTACGGGTGCGGTAGATACGGCCTTTTTGGCGCCGGTGCTGAAAATAAAGGAGCTACTGTCGATGATGTTGTACCCGGAAGTGCTGTTGGAATCATTAAACTGAAAATAGCCTATCAGGGAGGGGTCGTAGCCGGGCAGACTCTTATCGACGATGTTCTCTTTGGTAAGATGGCGGAGGCTGTCTATTTCATCTGTAGACAGGGCCCGGTTCCAGACAGTCAATTCATCCATCAAACCCGTATAATAGCCGGCGCCCTGGTTGGAGTTGCCTAATACGGGGCTCGTGATGGCAGAGGCGTCCTGGGGAATAATGTGGGTAGCCTGTTTGTCATTGAGATAAAAACTGGCGCTGTCGGGATGTACTACCATGGCTACAAATGACCATTTATCCGTAGGAGCGAACAAGCCGCTTTGCCAGGCATCCATAGCAGGATTGCCATTCCAGTCATAGCCCAATTGGTTGTCATTATGCTGACTGAGAAAGAAATAGCCATTGTCCCAGGCTACGATTCCTGCCTGGCTGGGTTGCAGGCCATTGGGTTTTATCCACCCCGTAATAGTAAACGTATTGGTTGGGGGAGCCGCAAAAGGAAGATGAAAATAAGTATAATCATAGAAGGAGATAGCCCGTCCCGGTACCGTATCCAGGGAGGGGCATCCATTGGCGGAACCGCCGGTGCAGGGTGGTATGGGTCCGATGTTTACGCTATCTATATTCGTGACCGTGCCTTTTCCTGAACAGGCCAGGCCTACATAAACAGCAGTGCCCAGGGTGACGGTATAGGAGTTATAAGCCGTCCATGTGATGCCATCCCCCGAATAGAAGGAGTTAATGTTATTGCCTTTTCGTTGCAGCCGTACCCACATCGGCATGGGCAGGCTGGTGACCGCGTTATAGTTGGTATACGCACCATCCGAAGAACGCCATTGATCAAAAACGCCGCGTGTATCCAATGAGCTCAGGAAAACGTACCCACTATTTGGCGCCAGCGAATTACGGATCATGATACCGGCATTGGTATTGTAGGTTGAAGTGACATCCTTCACTCTGGCGGTGATAACACCATCACCATTCAGGGAGGTGTATACGAACGAGACCGTGTCATTGGGGTCGCTAAGTCCCGATCCGTTACTGGTGATCTTAAAATTTTTAGTAGGAGCCGTGTAACATAGGACACCCGGCGTCGTTGCGGGGCCAATGTCCGTGAATGTCCAGCCGGCCGGAGCCCCCTGGCAGCAGGTAGTGCTGTCATAGTTGATAAAGGCGGTCAGCGTTTGCGTATGGGTGCCATACTGATCGGTGACCGTCAGCGTTACGTCATGACTGCCATTGGCAGCGCCTGCATAACTGACGATAGGATTTTCCAGGGTAGACGTGGAAGGAGTGCCTCCTGGGAAACTCCAGGAATAGCTGGCCCCGCTGCCGCCACTGCTTACCACGCTATAGTCGCGGAACTGAACCAGCGGCATCTGGCAGGATGGACTGGCTGTGGAAGCTGAGATCTGCGCCATCGTCCGTGAATGTTCGTAGAGGTCGTGATCCCAGGCGCCCCGGCTGGTACCGACCAGCAGTTTACCCTGGTTGCCTTTATAATAATTGATAAACAAGTAGCGGATATCCATCCTTGGAAGACCATTCCCCAACGGAGCCCAGTCTGTCATCGAATGGTTCCGGTAAAAAATCCCGGATTTGCTGCCGATATACACTCCTCCATCCGTACCTCGCTGAAAGATAATCTTTGTGACGGGGAATGAACCGAGTACCGGTGTGGTAAGATTGGTGTAAGTGGCTCCCCCATCGGTGGAATGGAGTACCTGGCAGGTATTCTGTACACCGGAATAGGTCACCCAGATTTCCCCGGGATTACTATCGGAAACGGCAATATCGGAGATGTTCCTGACAGAAGATCCCGTGACGGCGGTAGAGGGTGTAATACTTGTCCACGTGGCGCCAGCGTCGGTAGTCTTCCAAAGATTATTGCCGGTCAGCCCCACGACCACATACATAGTATTGGGGTTGGTCATACATATTTTCTCTCTGAATACCTGATCGGAAAAAGTATGGATCACCGAATCGATCGTGACGCCATTGTCATCGCTGCGTATCAATGATTTCTTCCAGATATCCTTCGTCGCCTGCGCTACATTGGTGGGGTATTGTCCCGCGTGATGGGTAATCAGCGTATTGAATTGATGCGGATGAAATTCCATGGAATTGAAATAGGCATAGATGCCCCCTGGATCCACCTGTTGGGCGCCATTGGTAAAAGTTTTGATGCCAGTGCGGGTGACATGATAGCTGTCATATCCCTGTGAGAACAGGGTGACGCTGTCCAGTGGGTTGACATCCGTGTTGCCCTGGTCTGCGCCGAGGGCAGAGTACCAACCGCCCGGCGCCTCATAATCGCGGATCATCAGGGGCCCGTGATTGCATCCTGCCCCCAGGATATCCGATTTGAAAGCGGAGCCAAAACCCCATAGCTCATGATTGGAGATACTATTGGTGACGATGGTAAAATTATCTCCTCCATCCGTTGATACGACGGCAGAGCCATCCGTTCCCAGCAGTACTTTTCCATTCATCATGCTTACACCCCGAAGGTCGGCATGTACGGTAGTGGTGGAGGTGTGAAAAGTAGCGCCATTGTCCGTGGAATATTGTGCATTGCTCTGGCTATAGCTGCCCCAGACGATGTGTTGATCATCACTGATATCCATTGTCAGGTCCCCGTGGTGCAGCATGGTGGGGGAACCATAAGACTGGTCTATGCCATCGACCATGTTGGTCCGGGTCAGCAGGACAGCGCCTGTAGCCGCATCGAGCTTGTACAGGTGGACGGCATGATGCGAATAGGCATTTGTGCCAGTCCCGATGGCAATATAAATAGCTGACGGAGAATTGGTGGCGGTGAGTATTTTCGACCACCCGGTAATATTATCGGTTGTTATGGCCGGCGTGAGGCTGCTGATCTTTGAAAAAGTCTGTCCCAGGTCGCCTGAACGAAAGACATCCACCGTTACGTCATTATCGCTCCGGTCGGTAAAGTAAACTACGCTGGCGTCCGAGGCATGCCAGTCGAGCACTTCGCTGTTAAGGTCGCTATCCCAAACACTGAATGCCTTAAGACCGGATGCCACTGCCGTCCAGGTCGTCCCGCCATCTGCTGAGCGGTAGATAGCCGTTCCCCATCTGGCCAGTACCAGATTGGGATTAGCAGGGGAAACAGCAATATCATACCCGCTGCCGCCAGGGTAGTTGGTAGCATTCAGCGTGGTGGGCATCCAGGTCAGCCCCCCATTGGTGGACTTGATTACGGCGGAATCACTGACTGCATATACATAGCTGCTGTTTGCCTTACATACGTCGATATCATAGTAATGCAGGTCCGGTAAATTGCCGTCGGTGAGCTGCCAACTATTACCTCCGTCACTGCTGACCCACAATCCTCCGGTAACGAAGCTTACAAAATATTTATTGATATTGGTAGGGTCGATACGTACACAATAGGCATAACCGCCGTTGTTTCCTACGCCGGCCCCCACCTGGACGGAATTGCGGGGTCCCAGCATCCGCCAATCGCCCGCCATCGTGTCCGTAACTGAAGCTGGCGGAGACACGGTTAGCGGCCTGATCGTATTATAATTAATGGCCGGGGGCCTTTGTACCCTGTTATGTTTGTCCAGATAGTATACGTTACTTAAGAGCCAGGCCGTTCCAAACTCCTTGGTGGCGCTGCCTTCCAGGGGGTGCCGTTTGAAATAGCGATCATATTTTCTTTTGACTTTGACGTAGTTTGCATTCGGTTTCCTCATCATTTTGAACCACTTCTGCTTTGCATGTTCTTCATTGCTCTCTTCATTTTCATTTTCTTCCGCTTCTGCCGACCGTTTTTTTTCAGGTCCAACCCGGCGTGCAGTATCCGGTCTGTTTTGTTGTGCATGCAGCATGGTAATAAATGAGAGACAAAAAAATGACGAAAGCAGCAGTAGTTTGCTCATGGCGGGGGTATTTATCCGAATATATCTATAAAATATAAACGAAGTCAGCGCAAACGTTTGCAGTAAAATCCCTGCAAAATTACACAATCGTTTGCGTCATGGGTATTCCGGAATAGTTGTCTAATTTCTCCGGCATCATTAACCAAACCATTTATTTTATGAGACAAATTTACCTCCTCACGTTGGCGACCATTCTTTTATTTATCCGGCAATCCGGTTTCTCCCAAAGCAATGCAGCCCCTTCAGAACATCTCACTTATTCATTTCCGAACGATGCCGTCCTGAAGATGCACAAGGTCAACATCGTTCAATCGGCCTTTGCTTCTTATTTTGAAGTACAAAGTTTCACCAACGGCTATGCGGGATTGCAGCAGACGCCGGACAGTTCGCATGGAAGTTCGCACATCCTCATCTCTTCCTTATGGGATCCCAATACCAGCGGCGGCATTTATTCCGTATTGGATTATGCAGCGCCCAATACCTATACGGGGCGGTTTGGCGGTGAAGGGGATGGTTGGCAATCCATCAATCCCTACAAATGGACGTTGAATACCTGGTATAACCTGGTGATCAGAAGTTGGAAGAGCAAAGGACAGCTTTTTGTAGCCACCTTTATCAACAATCTCAGCTCACAAGCCTGGTTTCATACGGCCACCTTTTCTATCCCCGATCCCGGCTCTTACCTGGGTTCCGGCAACGATGCCTTCCTGGAGAACTGGGACGGTTCCAATTCGGGCTGGGATGGCCGGTATATCCGGAAAGCCTATTTTAAGGACTGCTGGAACCTGAACACAGGCGGTACCTGGGATAAATCCACCAGCCGGTATTTTAGCGCCAATGCCAATGATTCCGTCCGCAACGGCATTTACAATAATGCGTTTAATGCCGGGTATGACAGCAGCCAGGATGCCTATTTCATGCAACATGGGGGAAATACTACCCGTTCCGCCGGCTTTAACGGAGGAAGAACGTTGAACCTGCCGGTACAACTCAACCAAGGCACGGCCCCTGCCCTGACCACGGGGCATGTCAACTCGGTCAGCGCCTCCTATACCGGTGGAAAACTCTATGCCAACTGGACCATTGACAGCACCAAAAGCCCGCAACTGGCAGCCAGCGTCCAGGTGACCAATAGCGCCGGCACTGTCGTGTTGAGTTATAAAGATACCCTTCCGCAAAGGAGAAAGGATACCCTTACAGGCAGTTTGTCACCGGGTACTTATACGGTGAAAGTATCTTTCACTGATATTTTTAATCAAACCTCCAATACAGCAACGACTCCTCTCACGGTCGCTGGTTCTTATACTTATTGGTATTCGTTCAAAAATGTCTATAGCTCCAAATACCTGGCTGTTAAGGACAGCAGTACAGCCGACTTAGCCAACATTGTACAGTACACGACCAATAACCGGGCTTCCCAATGGGCTTTGAAAAGTGTCAATGGCGCCACTGTGTTGATCAATCGTAAGAGCGGCAAGGCCATCGATCTGCCGGGAAGCAGCCAGACCCTGGGAACGGATCCTATCCAGTATACAGAGACGGATAATCCCAATCAGCAGTGGAATCTGGTATCTGTCGGCAGCGGGAAATATCTTATTCAGAGTAACCTTTCCAATCATTATGTGCTGGATGATTCGGCCAGCAGCACCGTCAATGGGACCAATATCATCCTCTATTCCGCCAATGGCAGCTCTGGCGGTCCAAACCAGCAATGGCTGCAGCAGGTTGCGGATTCTTCTGTCAGCGGGGCCGCGGTTGCTGCCCAGGAATTGAACGGCGCCGCATCGATGCCGGTGGTCAATGCTGCAACTTTTACTTTATTCCCGAATCCGGTCTCGCAGACCTTACATGTGGTGCTGCCGGTTATGACTTCCGGCCACCAGGTATTACAGATCTATACGCTTGGTGGGAGCCGGGTATTTCAATCGGTCGTTACGAAGTCCTCCATGGATATAGATGTATCTGCGATGGCCAGGGGTATTTACCTGGTGAAGGTGAATGGAGAGAGCAGGAAGTTTGTAAAGGAATGATATAGATTGGGAAGCTGCACCCGGTTTTGAGCCGGGTGCAGCTTTATATTATTTTGTCGGAATTACCTTTTTGAGGGTCCCATCCGGATTGTAGTATAATTTATCGACACAAATGGACCTCAGCCAGTCGAAATGAGAAAGGGCGCTGTTGTGATAGAAGGCATACCATTGCCCCTTATATTCCACGATGGAGCCATGATTGGTATAGCTGTCCGTAGGGTCCATATAGATCCCCTGGTATTTCCAGGGACCCAGCGGGCTGTTACTGACAGCATACCGCATCCGGTTGTGTGTTCCCGCCGAATCATGATTGTCTGAATAAGAGAGATAATAGAGCCCGTTCCGTTTGTGTACCCAGGAGGCTTCATGAAAATCTTCCAGCCCCTTCATGGGTTGCATTTCCCCATCGATCTCTGTCATGTTGTCCTTCAGCTTGCCGCCTTTACAAATCCCTCCGCCGCCATAATAGAAATAAGCCTGTCCGTCGTCATCCACAAAAACACAGGGATCGATCATGGATTCGAGCCCCTGGATATAGCCCTGCACTTTAAAATCGCTGGCCGGGCTGCTGCTGGTGGCAACGCCGATCTTCCAGGTCTTATTCCACTCGCTCCCGCTGGGATGAGGAAAGTAAAAATAATAGGTGCCATTCTTAAAGGCGCAGTCGGGCGCCCACATAAATCCACCCTCCGGCCTGCCCCAGGGAACCTGGCTGGCCCGGAGGATCTCCCCGTGGTCTTTCCAGTGCACCATGTCGTCCGTTGAAAAGACATGGTATTGGTCCATCAAGTCACACCCCCTGGGCGGGGCTATATCATGAGAAGCATAGACATAGAGCCGGCCATCGGCCCAGACATGCGCCGATGGATCCGCTGTATACATTTGAGTGATAAAAGGGTTCTGCTGTGCCCTGCAGAAGGTGGCAGATAACACCAGCCCGATCAATAAGCCTACTTTGGAGAAGAAATACCCACCCGGGATCAGATCAATTTTCATGGCAAGTTTGATTTAGAAATAAGATTGCAAGTAACGTCCGGGAGATTAATCGCAGGGATAACCAGGTGGTTAATTGGGGAATTAATGGTATTTTTTCTTAATTGATGCTCGACCTGAGCCTTTTAGTCACATCTTCTTTATGCAGGAGAGTGTAATCGATAGCAGTTTTGACAAAATCATTCAGCGAGATATTGTGAATCGAGGCAAAGACGGCCGCCGCTTTATGGAGATCGGTAGAGATTCTGACATTGAAAGTACCCTTATAAGTCTTGTTTGGCTCTTTGCCTAGTTCCTTACAGGTGGCCAGATAATCATCCACTGCTTCATAAAAGGCTTTCTTTAGCTCTTTTACGGAAGCTCCCTCAAAGTTCACCAGGTCGTCAATACCAAGAAGTTTACCATAAAATACCTCATCTTCCGAGCTGAAATGCAGGGAGGCGTAATATCCTTTGTACTGTAAGATGTCATTCATCTTTTATATATCCTTTTTCTTTTAGATGCACGATCACTTGTTTGATCGCATATTCTTTTACTATATTACCGGGGTGAGGTTTATGGAGGATGATGATGTTGTTTTTTGCATCGGCGAATTTCCTTCTGGAACCTCCCGTTTTCCCCTTTTTCAGTTCGACATAACCAAACTGGGCTAAGATTTTAACTAATTCCTCCCGGGTTAGGTCCTTGGGGACGGATAATAGACGCAGCAATAGTTTTTCGGTCCGGGACATACTTTAAATCAATTAGTTTTAGATAATTTTTTGGTCGCATACTTTCGGTATTATAATGGTAAAAAAGATTCGATAACATAGTAATGATAGGTTAGCACAACAAATAACGCATCTGCAACTATGTTTCAGTTGCAATTTATATCTTATATTCGAAATACCCTAATTTTTATCCCAGCAAGAACCGGGTTTTCTACCCCTATAGCGTGTCATAATTTTGGGGTATAATAAAAACAACGACAATGGAAACGCAACAGGAAATTGATTATAAAAGAGTGGCCGAAGCCATCGATTTCTTACAACAGCATTTTAAAGCACAGCCTTCCCTAGACGAAGCGGCCGAACATGTTCACCTCAGTCCCTTTCATTTCCAGCGGATGTTCCAGCAATGGGCGGGAGTTAGCCCCAAGCAATTCCTGCAATACCTGAGTGTTGAACACGCTAAAAAAATGTTGAAAGATACGGGCGCCACCCTATTCGATACGGCCTTTGAAACGGGGCTTTCCGGGACGGGCCGGCTGCATGACCTGTTTATCAAAGTGGAAGGCATGACACCGGGAGAGTATAAAAATGGCGGAGAAAACCTGCATATCAATTACAGTTTTGCGGAAAGCCCTTTTGGCAACATCATCGTGGCTTCCACTGCCAAAGGTATTTGTCATATGGCGTTTGCGGACGAAGGCAGAGAGGCAGCTTTTGCCCAATTGCAGTCCATTTTCCCCAATGCAACCTACACCCAATTGGTGGACGGCATTCAGCAGAACGCCCTCTTCATCTTTGGACAGGACTGGAGCAAACTAGGGGAGATCAAGCTGCACCTCAAGGGCACGGCCTTCCAGATCAAGGTGTGGGAGACCTTGCTACAGATCCCTTCAGGCGGCTTGACCACCTATTCCGATCTGGCTAAAAAAGCAGGACACGAAGGCGCCTCACGGGCCGTGGGTACGGCCGTCGGCAGTAATCCGGTAGCTTTTCTCATCCCCTGTCACCGGGTGATCAGGGCCACCGGCGAGATCGGGCAATACCATTGGGGCTCCCTGCGGAAGAATGCCATCATCGGCTGGGAAGCCGCCCGTTTACAAGCCGGATAGTGAATGGAACTTATGCTTTTACCGATTCCTCTTTGCCATATCTCGCCATCAGGGTCCCCCGGCTAAGGATATGCCCTTCCATAGCAGCCTCCAGGACATTACGGTCCACTCCCGGTTTAATATTCAGGCTGCTGTCCAGGGCGAATATGTGAAAGTAATACCGGTGCGTGCCGGAAAGGGGGCAGGGTGGAATATATCCCAGCTTCCCTTTGGTATTAACCCCGCTGACGCCTTTATCCGTGTTTTCTTCGATGCTATTGGTCGGCAACAGGTCATAGACTACCCAATGAGTTACCGTACCGGAGGGTGCATCCGGGTCTTCGACGATCAATGCCATGCTGCGGGTACCCTCAGGGATATTATCGATGACCAGAGGAGGATTGATGCCCGTGCCCTGACAGGTATATTTGACAGGGATTGACCCATTCTCTACAAATTCGGGGCTGGAGACGATGAGAACATTTTTTGCCGATGCCATATTCTATAGTTTCGCTTACCACAGAAAATTTTGTGCCCGGCCAGGCCCGGCTTTACCTTTGCATATATGAGTTTATTTGACGATACAGACCTTTTTACTGCCGGGAAGCCCCGTATTGTCCGGTACGACCTTCCCGATGCCGAACTCACGCTATATGAAGGCTTTTTCCCGAAAAATGAGGCAGATCGGCTGTATACCACCCTGCTGAAGGAGACCAACTGGAAACAAGAACATATAACCGTATATGACAAGACCCACCTGACGCCCCGCCTTACGGCCTGGCACGGTGATGCGCATACAGCCTATACTTTTTCCGGGTCTAAATGGGAGCCCTATCCCTGGAACAGGGACCTGCTGTTCATTAAAGAAAAGGTGGAAAAGGAAACCGCGAAGTCCTTTAACAGTGTACTGCTCAATCTCTATCGCAATGGGAAGGATAGTGTCGGCTGGCATCGGGACAATGAAAAAGAGTTCGGCCGGAATCCGGCTATTGCTTCTGTCAGCTTTGGCGAGACCCGGCCTTTCCAGATCAGGCATAAATTCCGGAAAGAGGTGGAGAAAGTAGAGATACCGTTGACGCATGGCTCTCTGCTGCTGATGGCGGGGCCCATGCAGCATTTCTGGGAACACCAGGTGCCGAAGACGGCCCGGCCGATCCATGCCCGTATCAATCTCACCTTCCGCCTGGTGCATTCTTCCATGGCAGGCCCGGCGGGCCGGTAGCCTATTGCCCCTGCAAGGCTATCTGCGTAAATGACTGCGGGATCCACACCTGCATGGGGCCTCCTCCCCGGTTGCACCAGGCAAAATAGGGGATTGCTGTTGCCTGGCGGGTAGTAGTTAGAATAGACTCGCCATCGCTGCCGACCGTGGCCGCCTTCACGTCAAACCGGATCGTATTCACTCCACCCAACAGACTGGGGTTAAAGGCCGTTTCAAAACGGGTATTACCGGGTAAGATGATGTTCCATACGTTGGCGCCATTGTCCGCACCTTCCACACAATACAACAACGGACCATATTGCAATGCCACCCGATTGCTATCCTGTTTGATCTCCGGGCGGCCCCGGACCTTTTGTACTTTCATCGGTAGATCCATGTCTATCAAGTCACCTTTTTTCCAGGTTCGGTGAAGGATGGCATAACCTTTCTCCATCTTATATTCCACCGGCATCCCGTTAATCGTGATCCGGGGTTTGGTTGCTGTCATTCTCTCAGCCCCTTCATAGCTATAGAGCCCTCCTGGTACAGGTTCCTGCAGCCAGCCGGGAATACGCAACGCCAGTTCCCATTCCCCGTTGGAGGCAGGATCTACCTGCAGCCGGACCTGACCTTTCCAGGGATAGCCCGTCTCCATCCGGATATCGACGTTGCGTTTGCCAACCTGCAGACGGGTATGGCTGCCGATATAGAGATTCACCAGGATGCCCTTATCGGTAAGGCCATAAATATAGTTGCCCAGGGAAGCTACCAGCCGGGCGATATTGGAAGGACAGCAGGCCGTTCCGTACCATTCTTTCCGGGTACGTCCGCCTTTTGAAGCAAGGGGGTTACCATAGAAAAATCGATCCCCCGAGAGAGACAATCCATCCAGGGCGCCATTGTACAGGCTCCGCTCCAGCACATCCACATATTTTGCCTCCCCTGTCAGGTTATTCATTCGGGAATTCCATAATACCATGCCCACGGAGGCGCAGGTTTCGCAATAGGCCGTCTCATTGGGAAGATCGAAGGGCGCCCCAAAACCCTCATTGCGGGCCTCCGCGCCTATTCCCCCTGTTATATAAAGATTGCGCCCCACCACATCCTCCCAGACCCGGTGCATGGCTGCCATATATTTCTGATTGTCGGTAACCGCCGCCACATCCGCCATACCTGAATACAGATACATAGCCCGCACCGCGTGACCAGTAATATGATCCTGGTCTTCTACCGCTACGCTGTCCTGGCAATAGGCGGGATCCTTCCATTCATCCCAGATCTTTCCTTTCCCATAGCCATGGCCTCGCTGATCGAGATACCATTTCGCCAGCTTCAGATATTTTTCATTCCCCGTGTGATGATACAATTTCATCAGGGCCAGCTCAATCTCTTCATGACCGGAAACCCAATGACGATCTTGCTGACGAAAGACGCTGTCGATATGATCCGCAAAGCGGATCGCGACGTCCAGCAATTTTCGCTGACCCGTAGCATCGTGATAGGCGATGCCTGCCTCGATGAGATGTCCTGCGCAGTAGTCCTCATGTTTCTCCATGTCAGTCCACCGGTTTTGCAGGCCGGTAAGGATATAATAAGTATCGAGGTAGCCGTCCGGCAACTGGGCGGCGGCTATCTTATCGATCCATTCATTCGCCTTTCGTTGCAGGCTGCTGTCGGGATGCGCACGCAGAGAATAAGCGATAGCCTCCAGGGCCTTGTACACATCGGAGTCATCATAATAAATTCCTTCATGATGCTCGCCTTTTCGCCGGGCAGCCTTTTCAAAGTTGCGGATCCGGCCGGTCTTATTCTCCGTATATTCTATACAAGCTTGCAGGGTAGCCGTAGCCACACTATTGATCTTAGGCGACCAAAAAGGGTCGGTGATGATGACCTGCGAAAAATTCACCGGCCGGATCTTTTGCAGGGGGGCTGGCCCATCGTTTTGCGCCCCACCCCTGACACCTGCGAATACAGCGATGAAAATCAGTAATACATATCTATTTACCATAGGTTCCTTTTAAAATTATTCAAAATAAAGACGGGCTTCCAGTTGCGTGTATCTCTGACCTGCGACCACGGCAGCCGGCAAAGATATTTGCAAGGTAACGATCCCTCCTTTATCAGAGACGATGTGGGCCTGTTCAAAAATAAGCCGAATGGCAACCAGACAATCAGGCTGCGCACCAAGCTGATCATACGGGATTCCAGTAAATAGCCCTCCGGGCAGGGCTTTTCCTGTACATATTGGCTTTTCTCTAACCGGCAATCCCGGCGAAGCCCCATCCATCAACAGCCCGGCATTATGCCCGACTTTTTCCCTATTTTTAAGACGTATATAAAAATAACTGTTATCATGAGAAAACTGTTTGCGTCGTTCGCACTATTCCTATTGGCTTTCATCACCGGCCAGGCCCAAACCCAACCCCGATGGCTGCAGCAGCCCGCTATTTCCCCTGACGGGAAATGGATCGCTTTCGAATACAAAGGCAATCTGTTCAAAGTTGCAACTACCGGCGGCACCGCGACCCCGCTGACCATCAACGACGCTTATAATGGCTATCCCATCTGGAGCCATGACGGTAAGAAGATCGCTTTCGCTTCCGACCGATATGGCAATTTCGATATTTATGTCATGCAGGCAAATGGCAGCGACGTGAGCCGGCTGACATTCAATTCTTCCAAGGATATTCCCTACGATTTTACCCCGGATGATCAACAGGTCGTTTTCGGCACGGACCGGCATGATATCTATACGTCGGCCCGGTTCCCCTCGGATGCAAATTTTATGAAGCTGTTCGCTGTACCGGTAAAAGGGGGCGCCAGCCTGATGGTCAACAGCGCCGGCACCGAATATGTCCATTATAACGACAAAGGGGATAAATGGATCTACCAGGATCGAAAAGGATATGAAGATCCCTGGCGCAAACATCATACCTCCGCGGTAACCCGCGACATCTGGGTATACGATATTCCCGGCAACAGCTATACGAAAGTGTCTGATTTCAAAGGAGAAGACAGAGAGCCGGTCTGGGGTCAGGGGGAAGTGTTTTATTATCTCAGTGAGCGCAATGGCAGCCAGAACCTGTATAAGTCCTCTTTAAGCAAGCTGGCTAACCCACAGCAACTTACCCATTTTGAAAAGAACCCCGTGCGCAACCTATCCCGTTCTTCGGATGGCAGGTTGGCTTTTACCTTTGCAGGCGATATCTATACCATGATGGAAGGTCAGCAGCCGCAGAAGCTGGAGATCACCCTGGATGCCGATTTTGCCGGGGATCAATCCACTATCTTACCCGTGAAAGGGGATGCTGCTGAAATGGCCGTATCGAATGACGGCAAACAGGTCGCCTTTGTATACCGGGGAGATGTATTCGTCGCCTCCGCCGATGGCGCTACCACCCGTCGCATCACCAATACTCCTTACCAGGAAAGGATGATCCGCTTCAGCCCGGACGGTAGGTCCCTGTTGTATTCCGTCGAACGCGACAGTTGGGACATCGAGCAAGTCACCATCGCCAGTAAAAGTGAGCCTTACTTCTTTGCCGCCACTGTGTTGAAAACGGAGAACATCATAGCTACGCCGAAAGATGAGTTTCAAGGTGTCTATTCCCCGGATGGTAAAAAAATAGCGTATCTGGAAGAAAGAAATATCCTAAAATCATACGACCTGATGACAAAGACCAGCACGGTCCTCCTCCCGGAAGGAATTAACTATTCCTATGCCGATGGAGATCAATATTATGCCTGGTCGCCGGACAGCAAATATGTCCTGGCTCAGTCCACAGAAGGCGGTGGCTGGAACTCGCATGAGGTGGTCCTTATAAAAGATGATGGCTCCGGCAAAAGGACGAATCTTACCGGAAGTGGATTTAACGACGCTGCTCCGCAATGGGGGCTGGATGGAAAGATGATGTATTGGATCAGTGATAAGAATGGCATGAAAAATCTCAGCCGGGGTAGCCAGGATGACGTATATGCCATGTTCTTCGATACCAGGGCCTGGGACCGCTTCCAATTGAGCAAGGAAGACTTTGACCTGAAAGTAGAAGGAGAAAAGAAGGATTCGGCGGCTGCCCACAAAGCTACCGAGCCCCTCACCCTCAATCTCCGTAACCTGGATGACCGGACCCAGCGGCTTACCACCAATTCCGCTCTCCTTAACAGTCCCCGGCTTTCCAAAGATGGAGAGAAGCTATTCTACCTGGCCCGTTATGAAAAAGGGTTTGACCTTTGGGTGACTACGTTACGGACGCACGAGACCAAGCTGCTGGCAAAACTGGATGCCATGAATGCGGCCCTCGAAATGACAAAAGATGGGAAATCCCTGTTTGTCCTCGCGGGAGGTGGTATCATAAAAGTAAATGCGGAAGACGGAAAAGTCACTCCCGTTAAGATCAATACGGAGATGGAACTCAACCCCGCCGCAGAGCGTGCCTATATCTTCGAGCATGCCTGGAAACAGGTCAAAAAGAAATTTTTTGACCCCAACCTGCAAGGGGTAGACTGGACTTACTACCACGACCTGTACAAGCAATTCCTACCCTATATCAACAACAACTATGACTTCCAGGTATTGCTCAGTGAACTGCTGGGCGAGCTGAATGGCTCTCACACTGGGGGCCGTTATGCGCCCGATTTCCCCAATGGAGACGAGACGGCTGCCCTGGGGCTGCTCTATGACCTTAGCAAAAAAGGAGAAGGCCTCCGGGTAAAAGAAGTCATCGCAGGCGGGCCCTTCGACATAGAAGGCACACACATGAATGGCAATTCCGTCATCGACCGGATCGACGGGGTGGCCATCACGTCCGCTACCGACTGGGCCAGGCTGCTGAACAGAAAGGCAGGTCAGTTCACGCTGATCAGCTTCCATGACGCCTCTACCGGAACATCCTATGATGAAACGGTGAAGCCCATCAAACCCCGTGTGGAGACTGCCACGCTGTTGTATACCCGCTGGACCAGGATGATGGAAAGGATGGTAGACAGCCTTTCAGGAGGCAAAGTCGGTTATGTACATGTCCGCAGTATGGATGATCCCAGCTTCCGTGTCACCTTCGACAAGGTATTGGGAAAAAATACAGAAAAGAAGGCGCTGATCGTCGACTCCCGCTTCAATGGCGGCGGCTGGCTGCATGATGACCTGGTCACCTTTCTAAGCGGGAAATTATATTTCACTCTCCGTCCGCAGGGGCATATCACGAAAGGTGGCGAACCGTTGAACAAATGGACCAAACCCAGTTGTGTGCTGATGAGCGAGAGCAATTACTCCGACGCCTTTATGTTCCCCTATGCCTATAAGGAGCTGGGCATCGGCAAACTGATCGGTATGCCGGTCGCTGGTACGGGAACGGCGGTCTGGTGGGAAACGCAGATCGACAAACGCCTGGTATTCGGTATCCCCATGATCGCCACCTATGGCAATGGCGAGACCCATGCCACGGAAAACCACCAGTTGGAGCCGGATATGAGGGTTCCCAATGACTATAACAAGATCCTGAACGGAGAAGATCAGCAGTTGGAGGCAGCCGTGAAAGAGATGCTGAGCACGATCAGGGAATAGCCGTCGCATGTCGGGCAGGCAGGATCGGCCGGTTCGTCCGAATGGCCAGCGCCTGTGTGAAACAGGCGCCAAAATAAAAAATAAAAGAACAGTAGAAAACAAACAATAACAGCAGCACCAGGGAAGTGGAGGCGCCATAGATGGTCTTCATGCTGTTAAAGGAGAAGACCAGGTGCAGCAGCATCTCTCCAAGGGTGAAAAAAAGGCCGGTAAAAATACCTCCTGCGATGGCCGTCTTCCAGGCCGGCCGGCCATAAGAGAGGAATTTCAGGAGCAGGGTGAACCAGGCGATGGATGCCAGCAGGGTCGTCACCCGGTAAAGAAAACCGCTGGCCAGTTGCGGAAGCAGCCATCCTCTGGTGTTTTCTCCCAGTACCACCATGGAGAACAGCAAGCCGGCTATAATGATAATACCAATTGAACGGGCGCGGTATAACAGCAAAACCCCAATTCCCTGATGTTGTTTTAACCGGATCTTCCATAACTGGTTCAGGGAATTTTTTATCACCTCGAACAAGGTAGTAGCCACGAATAAGAGGAAGATAAAACCCGTAATGCGCATGCCCGGACTTAATGACATATAGTGCAGGTTCCGCAGGATCTCCCGGATTTGCGAAGCTATATTTTTATCCATTGCGGTACTTAGCTGTTCGAAAAGCTCGCGCCGGATGGTACGTGGATTTCCAAAAAGGCCCAATACTTCGATGAGAATGATCAGGATCGGGGGAAGGGCAAAACTGGTAAAGAAGGAGGTTGCCGCCGCCATGCGCAGGGGATCGTTTTGTTGAAATTGCCTGTACGCATCCCGTAATATCCACCAAAATGTTTTTAACCTTTCCATTTCTTCTTTTATTTGATCCCGGCGGTCTCTTTCACCCCGGTGAAAATTGTTTTCCAGATAAGGTTGAAGAAAGATTTGTTAAGGATCCGGTTAAAATGTACGTCTGCGACCCTGGGGTCTTTATTCCCTTCCGGGTTGGATTTTTTCATGATAAGATTTGCCGCCAGGCTGGCCAATCCCTTCTTATCGTATTTATTTTCTTTCTTATCCTTTTTCAGCAAGGTAATTTTCATGTCTTTATATAACATTAGCAGTTGACCATTACTGGAAGAGTCCGTTCCGGAGAATGCGAAATGCAAATGATCGATGTTGCCTTTCTCCATCCTGGCCAGGCCCATCGGCTGTAAAAGTACATTCAGGGATTGGGCCTTTATAGCGCCTACGTTTCCCTCGATAGAAAAACTGCCTTTGGGGTCCTTAAGCAGCATGACCAGCTTTGCATCAACCGGTGCCAGATCCAGGAGTTTCGCATTGAAGGACAGGACGCATCGGTTATTTCGGGCAATGACTTCCCTCCTATTGGTTACATTGGTAATAGTCGCTTTTGCATCAAAAAATTGCAATTTCCCCGCGCTGTCGCTCTTGCCGTTTTTTTCCTTGTATTCTATATAGGAGTGTTGAAAGATCACTTTCCTGATGTCGATAGGGATCGGTAACCGCATCAACTGCTGTTGCGGATATTTCCCCACCTTGCTGGTCGTATCCTTTGGACGGGAGAGGTCCCTGTATATTTTAAACGAACTTTTTTGGATGACCAGGCTGTCGGCCTCTATTTTTTTATGCCATAGGCCTTCCCGGTCGATGTGCAGCAGGCTGATGCCTTCCAGTGAAAAATCATAGCGGTCTTTCTGGATGGGGAAGGAGGCGGCGAATTCGGCTTCGGATAGTTGCGGGGTTAGTTTAAACTGTCCTATGGATAAGGAGTTATTCCGGCTCATAAACCGGAGGTGTCCTACAAGTAATTTGTACTTTTTATTTTTCGAAGGAAGAAGTAATTGATCACATGCCATGTCCAGCTCTCTGGAAAAAAGGATTCTCGAAGGGTCTTTATTGGCGACACTATCGATCAACAAGCCGGAGAGCAGACAGGAAATATGATCCCCTTTGAAGAGGGCTTCTTTCGAGTCGATGTTCCTGACAAGAACGTTTGCGTGGATCATCTCCACGCTGTCGATGCTGATCTTCAGCAATTTGCCGAGTAGTTGTTTTGAAAGATCCCTGGCCGGGTTATATACGGTGGAGTCCTTTTTAAAATGATTCAGCATGATCTCGATGGTGGGATTTGTCACCACCACTTTTCCCCCTTCAATCTGTTTGGTGAGTAAGGCCTTGGGGGTTTTTACTCCGGTAATGTCCAAAGCCGGTATGGTCAGCCTGATGAGGGTAGGCGGATCTTTTTTCTCCGCTACCAGTTGGTTGTAGACGGTGGTATCCGGTTCGATCCTGATATTTTTTACGTGCAGGCTGCCGCCCACCTCGTCGACCAAAAGGTTGTCGTATTGTATGTTGTAAAGCCCTTTTGATTTTTCTGAGACGGCTTTATTGATGTTGTCATGTACAAGCCTGTATTTATAGAACTGCCATACGAGCAGGGCGATGATGAATATCCCAACTGCAACAAATAAGTAAGCTAACTTAGACATACCCTCATAAGCAAAATATAATGCCAATTCTCACACTCCTTTAAAACAGGGAAGAAGGGAGATGTCCGGTTTGTTTGGGCAAATTATTCCTCACCCGGGGGGGTAAAAGCCTAGGGTTTGGCAATGCTCACCATTACGCTGGCGCCTTGCTTTCAAAATGGCAGGGGATACCATTCAAAAAAGGCGGACAGTTTGCAAGCTGCATTCGTTAACTTAGTCGGATCAATTCTTATCATGAAAATAGCCACCTATAATGTCAATGGCGTCAATGGACGTCTGCCGGTCCTGCTGCGCTGGCTTGATGAAACAGCCCCGGATGTCGTTTGTCTGCAGGAGCTGAAGGCGCCCCAGGAGAAATTTCCGGAGAAAGCCATACAGGACGCAGGTTATCATGCCCTCTGGCATGGGCAAAAGAGTTGGAATGGGGTCGCCATCCTGGCGCGTAGCGGGCAGCCTAAAGAAGTCTGCCGGGCGCTGCCGGGGGATCCGGAAGATCTTCACAGCCGCTATATCGAGGCATTGATCGATGGCCTACTGGTCGGCTGCCTCTATTTGCCCAATGGCAATCCCGCTCCCGGGCCGAAATTCGACTATAAGTTGAGCTGGTTCAAGCGGTTAACTGTTCACGCAGCGGAGCTGCTCGCATCGGGTAAACCCGTGGTGCTAACGGGAGACTATAATGTCATGCCAACCGAGCAGGATGTTTATAAACCAGAGCGATGGGTGGATGACGCACTCTTCAGGCCCGAAGTCCGCGCTGCTTTCAAGACCCTGGTGGCACAGGGATGGACGGACGCCATACGCAAACTGCATCCGAACGAGACCATCTATACATTCTGGGATTATTTTCGCAACGCCTATGGGCGTAATGCGGGCTTGCGGATCGATCATTTCCTGCTTAGTCCGCAACTCGACAAGCGTCTTGTAGCCGCTGGCGTCGACCGTGACGTTCGCGGGTGGGAAAAATCCAGTGATCATGCCCCGGTCTGGATTGAATTATCTTAGCTCTCAAAGCGGGAGTCCCCTCTTTATTATTGACCGAACGCGTGCTGCAGATACTGTTGCAAGACGATGGCATGGTTATGATCTTCATCCTTAGCTGCATAAACCAGCGTCAGTGCCGGCTCTTCCCGGTATTCATCCAAAAAGGCCTGGAGGGAGTCGTTCTTTTTCAATTCCGCCTTGTATCTCTTTTGGAACTCGGACCATAAGGAAGGGTCGTGCCCGAACCACTCTCTTAATGCAGGGGTTGGCGCCAGCGTTTTTGCCCACTCTTTTATGGCAATCTTTTCTTTGGTTAACCCCCTGGGCCAAAGCCTGTCCACGAGTATTCTGATACCGTCTTCTTTGGCGGGCTTTTCGTAGGCCCGTTTAATTTTAATGAGAGGTTTCATATGCTATGCTGCTGAAGTTGGCAAGATATTTATCTATATAGAACTGCTTGCTGGCCGACTTGTATTGCACGATGAACCGGGGATGTTCCAGCGCAATTATTTTCTCGAAGAATTTATATTCATCATTCAGTTTCCTGAGGTAGGTCTCATTCTTACCTGTACCGAAGCAGAAACAAGTATCGGCCCTCACTCCCAAGGCGACCTGTTTCCTGATATTGTCAATAATAAAATCCCTGACAGCAGCCATTAGCTCTTTGCTGTCATAGTAATTATAGTTTTTTTCCTTTCCTTCCTTGTCCTCTTTTGTGAACCCCAGCGGGCATAATGAATTGATGTAAAATTTCTTGTAAAATGCCTCCACACCGCCAAAGGCATGTATCATTTCATAGACAAAAACTGAAGAAGGCTCATGGGTCGCCTTTCCGCTATAAGGTATGTTGCATTCCGAGATCAGTCGTTTGGAGTCGGTAAAAGGAATGCCTGTTACGCCTGCGCCAAATCTGCCCGGGTTGATGCCCAGGATGATGGACCTGGGTTCATTATCATTATAGTATTTGCGGTAAAATGCAGTAGCAATATCCATGGTCCCTTCAAATTCCCTGTATGGATTCATGATACGTATTCCCGGCGGCAGCGGTTTTCCCGTATAGCTCAATGCTGTGATGAACCTGATAACTTTATCGGCAAAAGTCATTTTTTATACATTAATAAGACCCATGTAATAATTTTGCTAATTTAGGACAAAAGCGATAATCGATGCTGCAGAATCGGGTGGATCCGTTGGGGGCTATTATTAAAACCAGTGCGAGGGGCGCCTGGATGGGCAATCGGGGAGTAATTCACAGCCCTGCGCAGGAGATCATACGCCCCTTTAAATTGAAGGCCTGGATAACCTGTCAGCTTACCTTTAAAGGAAGGAAAAGAAAGGTGATGACTCCTGACCGGTGGACCGAACTTTTCTTCCTGGATGAGGCTACGGCATTTTCCGCGGGTCACCGGCCCTGTTTTGAATGCAGAAGAGAGGCTGCTGTCCGGTTTAAGGCCTTTTGGTTAAAAGGCAATCCCGAATATGGTTTTGATGAAAAGACACCCATCCGGGCAATCGATGAGGTCCTGCATAAACAGCGGATCTATCATGACCATTCAAAAGCAACTTTTACGGAGAACCCTGCTAATCTCCCCAATGGCAGTTTCGTCTTATATGAGGCCCTACCCTATCTGAAATTCGATGGGCAACTGTTTCGATGGTCGCCATTCGGTTATGAAAAAGGGATGGCTGTTCCCCCGGTAGATCAAATCACGGTGCTTACTCCGAGGTCGATTGTAAATGCGTTTCGTGCCGGTTATTTCCCTGAAACGGCTATAGAGAAAGAGGGCAATTCAATAGCATATTTGCATACCGCAAGCCAAATAGGACATAATTAGTGCCATTATTGCAATATATGAGGCAGAATCTCCCTTTTCCAGCGAATTTAGCGTACCATTGCATTATTGGCATGCATTGGGAAAAACCCAACGGGCATCAAATAACGCGATATTTATGAATGAAGGAAAGTTTTTGGCGCTATGGACGAAATATTTGCCCGCTTTCAGGATCCTGCTAAAGAAGGCTGTGACGGAAGAACAGAAGATCACCCTGAGTAAAATGGAGTTACAATCCGTCGATAACAGAAAGAATGTCAATTTCTCCTTTGATCTGGTAATCTCCAATGGAAAAGTTGAAAACAGCATCATCGTTCCCCCCATGGGTAAAGATCTCTTCAGCGTGCTGAATGACGACGTGCTGGTCAGGAATTTTATGCATGATAAAAAGATCCAGATCCAACTATCAAGGGCCTCTTTATTGACCTTTCGGTGTAATTGACAAGCATTGTCAAACACCAGGATTTCCAATTTTTCGTTTCGGTAGCTTGAACCCAACCAATACAAGCCAGATAAAACCTGGAAACCTTGTCAATGGGATAAGGGAAACTAATGTTGGGAAGATCAGGCTAAGACTGCTGACTTCGCCAAAAATGGCCAGCAACAGGCCGGACCAAACCAACCATTTCGGCAATAATTTCATTAAACCACCGGGAACAGCCACTCCTGCTATCAATAGTCCCAGCGGCACCGAGTAACCTACCCCGCCGACTGCGAATCCTATATAATACAATGTACGAATGACCGAAGGGTCCTGAGCGATGCCGGGATAAGCCATCACCCAAAGCAGCAGGGCTGTCAATGCCATATTAAAGGCCGTCATCATTCCCCCGAAGAGAGCAATATAAGGTCCTGTCGCCTTTACGCCCAGAAATTGCAGGCGGCTTACGGCTGTTACGGTCAGGAGTCCAAGCGGTATGGCCGAGGCAAATTGAAAAAAAGAGCACATCAGGACATCGTGGGACTGGTTTTGAAAATAAGATACAATGGTCCCGGCAGATTCCCACGGACTTGGGAAGTGCGGATGGGCGGGAGAAAATGATATGACATAAGACAGGCCGGTGATAAACAAGATGGCAAAGATGATAGTCAGCATACCCAGGTGGGGGCCTCTAAATTTTGTATTCATATATTAATATTGTTTGCGATACAGACTAAAATGATAAAAAAAAATCCTTGTGAATCTACCTTATAGATGAAGGTACTTTTTAATCTCCTCTACATAATCCTCAAAAGCTTTTTTCCCCTTTGGCGTCAGTTTACAAATTGTTTTGGGATAGCTGCCACTGAATATTTTCTCTACTTCGATATACCCTTCGCTATTCAGTTTTTTTATCTGATGGCTAAGATTACCCTGGGTCGACCCGGTAATTTCCATCAGGTAATTAAAATCGGCTTGTTTCACCTTTATCAGAACGGATACAATTGCCAAACGAACAGGCGTATTCAAGACAGGATCCAGCTCATTATACATTATTGGCAATTATACTTTTGGATGATCTCAATAAATATCCGGGGATTAAATAACCGGCAACGATGGCCACCCCTGTCAGTAACGGTTTATCATTGTCCGGCAAATACACACTGACAATAGCACAAACAAAAAATAAAATACCGCCGGCGATCAAAGGTTTAAAGTTCATCGTTAGTCCTGAAACCAAAGTGCCAATCGCTGCAATTATCAGGGTGTAACTGAATGGCACTGATTTTTGAGAGACGGTGACGAAGACCACAATAATAAAGCTGATGCCCAGGACCAGCCAGAGCCTGCTAAAGAAGTGCCCGAAATAGGTTTCGGTTCGTGAAACTGCTCTTGACTTTACATACCTTGAAAGGGTAATCAGGATCCCCGTGATCACCAGGATGGGAAAGGGGAGAAAATAATATCGAAAGCCAGTGTATTGGTGCAGCAGGAAAAAAGAAAAGCTGGCTGTCGCAATAAGCCATCCCCATAACAGGAAGTAAAAGCTGTTGGCTTTAAAGTTATCCTTGGTCTTATTAATAACTTCAGCGATCACATTCAAACTTTCCTGCGGTAAAAGTTGATTTTCTTCTGTTATCATTTGCAATAGTTAAATCTACTATACAAATATAATCTAGTTTGCGATACAAACCAAATTTAGTTAAACCTACCCCTTCAAGGGTAATTCAATTTGCGTCTTGCCCTTCTTTGCTCCTTCCAACGATAACAGGGCGGCCTTTACTTCCAGCCCTCCGGCAAAGCCCGTTAGGTCACCGGAGGCGCCGATGACCCGATGGCAGGGGACGATAATAGAGATAGGATTTCTCCCATTGGCGGCCCCTACCGCCCGTATAGCCCTCTCCTTTCCAATCTGGTTGGCGATGTCACTATAACTCCTCGTCTCGCCATACGGAATAGTAGACAGCGCATTCCAAACGTCCTTCTGAAATTCCGTTCCTACCGGATCCAAGGGCAGGGTGAACGAAGTCCGCTTCCCCTCAAAATATTCCTTTAGCTGGCGCTGAGCTTCTACCAGCATGGGATGTCTGCTATTTTCAGTGTAGGTCCGCACACGTATCCGTTTGGGGTTATCCTCTTCCCAAAGAATGGCAGCGAGGCCTTTATCGCTGGCGACCAGTTTTAGCCGGCCCACCTGGGAGTCTATCTCTTTATAGTAATAAGTTGTTGTTTGCTCCATTAGGCAAAAATACTTCAATTCATTTTAAAGATTTTAAAACCTGCTATTTAGCTGGGGCATGATCTTTTGCCCGATGAGTCCGATAGACTTTAATAGTTGTTCATGAGACAGCCCTGCACTATCCATCTGGAAAGTAAATCTGGATACCCCGCCCAATGCTTCACTATGGTTTCGGATTTTTTCCGCTACTATGTCCGGCGTTCCGATGAGCAGCGCCCCCTTTGGCCCCACCTGCGCATCAAATCCCGCACGGGTAACCGGCGGCCAGCCGCGTTCGCGGCCGATCTTGGTAAAGGTCGCTGCATATCCCGGGAAATATTCTTCCACCGCCTGTTTCGGCGTTTCGGCTACATAACCCAGTGAATGGATGCCCACCTTTAGGTCTTCCGGGGAGAAACCAGCTTCCCGGCCCGCCTGCCGGTACAGGTCGACCAGGGGACGGAAACGATGGGTCTCCCCTCCAATGATGGCCACCATCAGCGGCAGGCCTAGCGTGCCTGCACGGACAAAGGAGGCCGGAGTACCGCCAACACCCAGCCAGACCGGCATTTTTTCCTGGACCGGACGGGGATAGATGGGCTGTTTGTTCAAGGGGGCCCGGAAACGCCCTGACCAGTCCACCACTTCGTTATCCCTGATCTTTAACAGTAAGGCGATCTTCTCTTCGAATAAAGCATCATATTCCTGCAGGTTAAACCCAAAAAGGGGAAAAGCCTCGATGGAAGAGCCGCGACCCACGACCATCTCTGCCCGCCCTTTGGAAATGATATCCAGGGTCGCAAAATTTTGGAACAGCCTTACCGGATCGGCTGCGCTCAGTACGGCGACGGCGCTTGCAAGCCGGATACGCTTTGTTCGGGCCGCCGCGGCTGCAAGGATCACCGCTGTAGCGGAGTCCAGAAACTCTTTGCGGTGGTGCTCGCCAATACCAAATACGTCAAGACCTACCTGATCAGCATATTCGATCCTGACCAGGAGCTCCTCTATGGCCTGCATGTTTCCGCGCGCGTCCAGCGCGGTTTCCAGGTTGCCCGTTGCTGCAAAACTGTCGATTCCGATTTCCATCATTCAAAAGTAACAAAATAGCAGGCTTTAGGTTTGGATTGCCTTTCTTGCTTTATCACCCCAGATAATCCGGAGGGTAAAGTTTCTGTCCATATTTTTCAACGATCGGTAATATTTTTTTCAAGGCCTCTTCATCCATCGGCGGTGGCACGATAGTTAACATATCCTCTTTTGGCGAGGCTCTGCCTATCTCCTATGTCGCGAAAAATGGCAAAAATAAAAATTTAAACCGATTGCATTTTTGAGCTGAAATTTGTACTTTTAGGTGCCTTTTTCACCTAAACGATTGAATTTCAAACACAAAGCCATTGATGATGAAACAACTCCGCCACCAACTTCTATTGATAGCATTTTTTCCTTTTATCTTTTCAGGATGTCACGATGGGGGCCCCTCCTCCGGCGCTGGTACTGATTCCGCAAAAACTTCCGGTGCTGATTCTGCCGGGCAAAAGAAAGTACGGTATTTATCTCAGCCCCTCGTGACACAGATCTATACGGCCGATCCGTCTGCTCATGTGTTTAATGGGCGTATCTATATCTACCCTTCTCATGACACCTCCACAGGTACACCGGAAGACGATCTGGGCTCGCATTTCGATATGCGGGATTATCATATTCTGTCCATGGATTCGATTGGGGGAAAGGTTACCGATCATGGTGTGGCGCTGGACATCCGTAATATTCCCTGGGCCGGGCGGCAGTTGTGGGCCCCGGACGCTGCCTTTGAGAACAATACCTATTACCTTTATTTTCCCGTAAAGGATAAGAAAGATGTTTTTCACATTGGTGTGGCCACCGGTTCCAAACCTGAAGGGCCGTTCATAGCGGAGAAAGAGCCGATCAAAGGGACTTACAGCATCGACCCTTGCGTATTTAAAGACGACGATGGCAGCTATTATATGTATTTCGGCGGTATCTGGGGCGGACAGTTGCAGAAATGGAACAACAGCCGGTATGATTCCACAAAAGGCAATCGCAAACCGGAGGAGCCGGCCGTTCCGCCCCGCGTGGCAAAACTCAGCGCTGATATGAAACATCTCGCTGAACCTGTAAAGGAGATTCAGGTTGTGGGCAGCGATAACAAGTCCTTTTTCGAAAAAGACAATGACCGGCGCTTCTTTGAGGGTTCGTGGATGTTTAAGTACCAGGGGAAGTACTATTTTACGTATAGCACGGGCGATACCCATAAGCTTGTATATGCTACCGGCACTTCGCCCTACGGACCATTTACCTGGCAGGGGGTAATCTTAAACCCGGTAGAAGGGTGGACTACGCATCATTCCATCATCAATTTTGGCGGCAAGTGGTGGCTTTTTTATCATGATATACAGCTTAGTGGTAAGACACATTTGAGAAATGTAAAGGTTACTGAGTTGAAGTTTAATCCCGACGGGAGTATTCAGACGATAACGGCGCAGCGATGAGAAGGCCACCTGTTAACTGCTAACCCGTTCCTGTGAACCGCTCAATACCGACTTCCCCAAGTAGCGACCTGGCCTAATTTCCACATCAGGAAATAGTCCGGAAAAAATAGTAAATTGAAAAATGCGGTATTGGTGGGGGTTCATAGCTTTTTTAGGGTGCAGCATGACCGGGGCCCGGGCCCAGTCCACGAATGCCCAACGGTTCCCCGGCAAGTATAATTTCCGTACTATTGACAACAATAATGGACTCAACAGTAATGACGTCTATGCGCTTACCCAGGACAAGAATGGATACATCTGGATCGGAACGGAAAAAGGCCTGCAACGTTATGATGGCCTCCGGTTTATTGATTGTCTGGACGGTGCCGGTAAAATAGGCTCACAAACAGTCAATTCGGTCTATCCGGATGATGCCCGGGGCAGGATATTTTACGACCAGCCCGATAGACGGATAAGGCAATGGAGTTTCCTGACCAATACTTCCCTGGAAATAACACCCGAAGAATTGGCGTCCGGCCACGCTAACGGATCATACCAGGACGAGACCCGGAGGAGTTGGACGGTAGAGGAGTATTGGCAGGATAGCCGCAAACCGGAAGGCGACAAGGAGGGCATCGCCCTTCTAAAAGATCCCACCACCCGCAGCTATCGACAGGTCAGTTTTACAAAAGATGGTAAACGGGGTCAGACATGGCTAGTCGACTCCGCATATGGATTGATGCTACTGGACGACGTCAACCGAACCATCTCGACTTCGCAAAGTAATTTTACCAACGACCCATTGCTGGCCGGATTGAAATCTATCTCTTCCACTATCCGTAAAGTAGTTGCGGACCGCCATGGCAATATCTGGCTGACAAGCTGGTCTAACGTGTTTTACCGGTATGATCGCCAAAGCCGAAAGTTGTTTACTTATTCGTTGGCCTCCATTTTGGAACAGGAAGGAAATCAAAGTACATTGCCCTGCTGGGTATCGGATATCCTGGAAGATGACCATGGAGCTTTGTGGCTGACGACCGCCAAAGCCGGACTGCTACAATTCGATTTTAGGACAGGCGGCTTCCGTTATCTCCTCCGGCAACCCGGCAATAGCCTGTCTCTGCAATATAACCACCAGATAAATGCCATTTTTCAGGACAGAGAAGAGAATATCTGGTTGGGTACGGATAGGGGCATCTGCATCTTCAATCCCTACCGGCAATATTTTAGCACGCTAAGTAATCAGGATGCCGGAAATCCCGCCGGGGCACTTAACGAAATTTCTACGGCTGCCCTTTCCAATAGAAAAGACCTGTGGGTAGGGAGTTGGGGAGGTGGTATCACAGTATACGATACAGCCTTTCATCTTAAAAAAAGTTACTTTTTCAAAGGGCAATATGCGCAGAATTTGGTTTGGAGCTTTATCGAACAGGAAGACGGAAGCATGTGGGCCGGCTGCCAGGTTGGCTATCTGCATCTCATCGATCCGGCCGGCCGGGTTCGGACTATACGCCCCCCCGAAGCAGAAAACCATACTATAAAATGTATGGTGAAAGATAAAGAAGGCAATACTCTTCTGGGATTGCAGGGCGGTAAGATCATCGTCTACGACAAACTACGAAAAGAGTTTATCGCCTACAACACAACGGCCCAACCGGCATCCGTGGTCCTCTCCCCTATCGAAAGCCTCTATATTGACGACGATAAAACGTGTTGGGCCGGCACGTGGAACGGCCTTGGCGAATATGATATACAAAAAAGATGTTTTGTCGCCATTCACCCGCTCATTAAAGGAAGTCAAATCAGATGTTGGGGAATAAACCGGTATAATGATTCGCTGCTGATCGTGGGAACGGAAAATTACGGCCTCTACTTCTTTAACCGGCGGACAAAGACCTTCAGCAGGATCCCCGTTAATGAAGAGCGGCCGTTATGGTCTGCTTATGCCGTTGCGACCGATGTTGCAGGCAAAATTTGGTTCAGCACGGACTACACCATCGGTAATTACGATCCCGTTAGTAAAAGGGCATTTATCTGCCAACCTGAAAAAGGATTGATCAATACCTCCTTTATCGGTTGTACTTTTTTGCATTCGGATGCTGGTAAATGGTTCACCTGGACCAGTGCGGAGATAGCCTCCTTTTTTCCGGATGAGATCAACGCCGTCCGGAAAAGAGGTGCCCCCGTCACCATCACAGGCTTCAGGGTTTTCTCCACTCCTTTGTTTATCGACTCCCTGATAACCCGGCAAAAACCGGTCCTTCTCTCCTATAAAGAAAATTTCATCGGGGTCGAGTTTTCCAATTTGCAGTTCTCCGATGTGGAAAAGGCAAAATATTATTACCGGCTGGAAGGTGTCGATCGGGAATGGGTATACGGCGGAACACGCGGTTATGCGGGTTATACGAACCTTCCACCCGGAAACTATATCTTTCATGTCAAGACAGAGAATGGGGACGATAAAGATGTTGCCAGTCTCCACATCCGGATTGCGGCGCCATTCTGGGCCACCATCTGGTTCCGGGTGCTGATTGCGACAGTAGCGGCGGCCCTTATCTTTATTTTGTTTCGGTGGTATTATCGTGGCCTGCGACAGGAAGCCAGCATGAAACAGCAGATTGCCACCACAGAAATGATGGCTTTACGGGCCCAGATGAACCCGCATTTTATTTTCAACTGCATCAACAGTATCGATGCCCTGATCCAGTGCGATGACAAGTATCTGGCAACCGTTTATCTTAATAAATTCGCCCGGCTTATCCGCAATATCCTGGATAGTTCGAAACAACATACCATCAGCCTGGCACGCGATCTCGAGACGCTGCAATTATACATCGACCTGGAGCTTTTCCGGAATGACAACAAATTCACCGCTGAGATCCGGGTCGAGCAAACGCTGCTGGAGGAAGATTGCAGGGTACCGCCCCTGATCGTTCAGCCCTATGTAGAGAATGCCATCGTCCATGGACTCCGGCATAAAGCAGGAAGTAATGGCAAACTGACCATTGCCGTCAGCAAAAAAGGCGAGTATCTTATTTTCCGGATCGAAGACAACGGCGTGGGAAGGGCCGCCTCCGGAAAACGGTCTCAACATCGTTCGTATGGCATGGAAATGAGCCGGGACAGGGTAAACTTATTCAACCGGGAGGAAAGCATACCCGTTATCATAACAGACCTGGTAGAGGAAGGGATGCCGGTAGGCACCTCTGTTCAGGTCTCTCTAAAATTAAATTAATGATCACAGCAATTATAATTGACGACGAACAAAAAGGGCGCATTGCCCTCCGGCAAAAAATAAAAGACTATTGTCCTGATGTAACGGTGACCGGGGAAGCCGGCGATGGAGAAGAGGGACTGCGATTGATCGAACAACTTCAGCCCGGTATCGTATTCCTGGATATCGAGATGCCCCGGATGAGTGGCTTTGACATGCTGCTCAGGGTCCGCCAACAGAACTTTCACCTAATCTTTTCTACTGCTTATGATCACTATGCTATCAAGGCGATCAGGTTCGCCGCCTTCGATTATCTTTTAAAACCCGTCGATATTGAAGAGCTAAGGGCCGTCGTGCAGCGGATCAAAAGCGGTGATCAGAATGGTAATACCGCCATGAGAATCGAGACGCTGGCGCACAATTTGAAACATGCGCTCAATAAGATCGCTATCCCCACGACAGAAGGGCTGCTCTTCTTCAATGTCGGCGACATTATTCACATCGAAGCACAAAGCAATTACACCGTCTTTAGCTTCGTCAACCGGCCAAAACTCACGGTAAGCAAGACCCTTAAAGAATTCGAGGACCTGCTGCCTGCCGACGTATTCTTCCGGCCGCACAACTCTCATATTATCAACCTGCAGTTTATCAAACGATATATCAGGGGGGATGGGGGGCAGATCGAGATGCAAAACGGAGACTATGTAGATGTATCCCGCCGAAAAAAGGATGAATTTCTCAGATTGCTGGGTTTGTAAATCAACAGATTCCCCCCTCTGCTAACCAGAATGGCCCACCTGCTCAATGGGCCTGACCACCCTTGCTTTTTTGGCTATTTTCAGTAAATGAGACGTAAACTATTCCTACAAAACCTTATGGCCGGCATTTCAGGATTAACGCTGCCATTCAGCTCCTTTTCAAGAGGCCGGTCCGGAAAATCCGAAAAAAGGGTGGAAAAAGGTTTCTTTGTCGCTGCCGGCAAAGACCGTTTTGAGAAAAGTATCTCTCTTTTCGAAGGAGACACTTTTTTCACGAAGGTGTCTACCAGTGATACCAATGGCGACCTTTATATCTACGAGTCCACCCGGGAGAAAAAGGGAGGGCCGCCCCTCCATGTCCACTATGAACAGGATGAATGGTGGTATGTATTACAGGGGGAATTCATGATAAAAGTAGGCGATCAGCTATTCAATGTAAAAGCAGGTGACTGTGTATTCGGTCCGAGGAAAGTTCCTCATGCATTCGCCAAGGTCGGTGAGGGAGAAGCAAAACTGTTGATGTGCTTCCAGCCGGCGGGGAAAATGGAGGCATTCTTTACAGCGATGAGCCAGGGAGCCGCCAATAATATGACACCCGAGCAGGGCAAAGAGTTTCGAAAAGCTCATGGGTTCGAGGTCGTTGGACCGGCGCTGACCTATCTCAAACAATGATTGCTGGTGAGTCATCCGGAGGCCGTTGAAATGATAGACACCGGCAGGCAATTGCGCCATCGGTATCGTCACCACGCCATTTAGCGACCCGGTGGTCTGCCATGCGGTTCTGCCATCGATCTCAGCAGGGTCAGCTTTTTCACGACCGATCCTGGAAGCGCCGCCTCATGGGTAGCTATTCTGCTCTCAAACTCTCAACCGGATTGGTCGTTCCCGTCTTCAGTGCCTGCCAGCTTATGGTCAGTAGGGCAGTGACCATCACCAGTATGGCAGCTCCGATAAAAATACCAGCGCCCATCGATATCCGATAAACGTAATCCTGCAGCCACCAGTGCATCATCCACCAGGCAAGGGGAGAACCAATCACGATGGCAAGG
>JADMIO010803657.1_pt1 | contig 43452 bp, 30 predicted proteins | sample 8958161 | NCBI WGS metagenome assembly JADMIO01 (sample SAMN16585339, study PRJNA669376) | soil metagenome | isolation source: Crop rotation soil | place: USA: Cullars Rotation, Alabama | collected 2011
CTTTCCCCGTGACCGCGAGGCGCAGCCGCCAGCGCGGGTCGCGCCCGAGCCGACGCGATAGCAGGCCGAGCATCGCGCGCTCGAAGCGCAACGCCGCGATATCGCCGGCCTCGCCCGCCAGGCGACGCTTGCCGACACCAAGCCGTGGCGCGCGCGCGAACAACACAAGATGCCGCCGCACGGCGCCGCTCTCAGCCGTAGATGCGCGCGATGCGGCGCGGCGTCACACCAGCGAAATAGAGCGACAGGCAGAACAGGTTGCGCAACGGCCGCTGGATGTATCCTTCGGCAAGATATCGCCGGGCCGAGCTGTAGAGTGGCGCCGGAAGCGGCGCGAGGCGCCGGCGTCCGAGACGCAAGGCCAGATCGACATCCTCCATCAGCGGGATCGGGGCGAACCCGCCGACCTCGTCATAAAGCGAGCGGGCAATCAGCAGGCCCTGGTCGCCGTAAGGCAGCGCGAGCAGCCGGCAGCGCCATCGGACGGCGCGTTCCAGTCGCCGCGCCGCGGAGCTCGGGTCGTCCAGCGCAAACGCGAAATACCCGGCCCGTCCGGCCGCTCCCGACGACGCGACAAAATCGCGGACAGCCGTATCCCAGCCGATCCCCGGTCGGCAATCGGCATGGAGGAACAGCAGCCAATCGCCGGATGCGGCGGCGGCGCCGGCCGCGAGTTGGCTGCCGCGTCCGCGCGGCGCGCGCACGACCCGCGCTCCCCGAGCCAGCGCAACATTGCGCGTGCGGTCGGTCGATCCGCCGTCCGACACAACGATCTCCGTCACAGGGGACCGCAGCGCCGCCAGCGTGGCCGGCAGTCGCTCCGCGACATCAAGTGTTGGAATGATTGCCGAGAGTGAAAAGAGTTCTTGCAATGTTCTGATCGGCGTATCATGATTGATGCATGGATATGCCGAGCACGGTCACGGCGCGCAAGGGTCGCGGCGCCGCGAGCAACGAGACGAGCCGCTTTGAGAATGCGAAACGGGTCGCCTTTGACGACGGCTGGGATTGTGGCGAGGGGGTCCCGCCGCCGCGGCTGGAGACCCGGCTCAGCATCGACGCGACGCGGACGATTATCGCGCGCAACGACTCGCCGGATATCGGGTTCGATCGCTCGATCAACCCTTACCGTGGCTGTGAGCACGGTTGCATCTATTGTTATGCCCGGCCCAGCCACGCCTATCTCGGCCTGTCGCCCGGTCTCGATTTCGAGAGCCGCATTTTCTACAAGCCTCAGGCGGCTGTGTTGCTCGCCGCGGAATTGCGCAAGAAGGGTTACAAGTGCCGGCCAATCGCGCTCGGCAGCAATACCGACCCGTACCAGCCGGCCGAACGGCGCCTCGGGATCACGCGCGCGATCCTCGAAGTGCTGCGCGATTTCCGGCACCCGGTCACCATCGTAACAAAAGGAGCGTTGATCCAGCGCGACCTCGATATTCTCGCCGACATGGCGGGCGACAACCTCGCGATTGTCACGGTCTCGGTCACGACGCTCGATCGCGAGCTGGCGCGCCGCATGGAACCGCGCGCCGCGACACCCGAACGCCGTCTCGAAACGATTGCCGCGCTGGCCGCTTGCGGCATACCCACCGGCGTTCTGGCGGCGCCGATGATCCCCGCGCTCAACGACAGCGAGATGGAAGCCATCCTCGAACGGGCGCGCGCGGCCGGGGCCACGGTCGCCGGCTACACGATGCTGCGCCTGCCGCTCGAATTGAAGGCGCTGTTCAAGGAATGGCTTCAGGAGCACGCGTCGGAGAGGGCCGCCCGCGTCCTTTCGCTGGTCGCGCAATGCCATGGCGGGCGGCTTTACGACTCGGCGTGGTCGAAGCGGATGGTCGGCGGCGGCCCCTATGCCGAAATGCTGGCGGCTCGGTTCGACCGGGCATGCCGCCGGCTCGGTTTTGGCCGCCGCGCGACCGACGCGCTCGATTCGATCCGCTTCCGCCCGCCATCGCAAAGAGGCGATCAGCTCGCCCTGTTCTGATAGTCTGGGGCCGCGAGATGCTGATGCCCGGCGGGTTGCCGTCCGATCGTGGCGTTTATTGTCGGGCACGAGACTCGCGACCGGATTGTCCTTGCGCGGAGGCGGGCGGCGTGGCCAAGGAAAGGCGGCTCGAGGCGCGCGATGTCGAGGCAATTTTCCGCGCCTTCGCCGAAGCGATGCGCGAACTGCCGCCCGACACCGAGGCCGGCTGGCTCGACGCGTCCGGCGATCTGCGTCTCGCGCCCGATATCGGACGCAAACTGCGCACCGCGCGCGGTGTCCGCGATCTGCTGCGCCAGATGCGGCAATCGCACGATGAACAAGATTCGTAGCGGGGTCCGGGGCGCCGCGGCAGGGTTCGGAGGACGAGATGAAGTTCGGTATTTTTGTGATGCCGCAGCAGCCGCGGAGCGATGATCCCGTGCGCCGTTTCCGCGAGGTCGTCGAGCAGGCAAGGCTCGCCCGCGACGTCGGGTTCGACGCGCTGGCCGCCGGTCATCATTATCTGTCGCCGCCATTTCAGTCATTGCAGAGCGTGCCGCTCCTGGCGCGGTTGTCGGGCGAGGCGCCGGGCATGGAGCTGTGCCTGTCGGTGCTGCTGCTGGCGATGCTGAACCCGGTGCAGACGGCCGAGGAGGTCGCCAGTCTCGATATCATGTCGGAGGGCCGCGTCGTGTTCGGTATCGGCATCGGCTATCGCGATGTCGAATACGAGGCGTTCGGCATGACATCGCGCGAGCGGGTGCCCCGCATGCTGGAGGCGCTCGACCTCATCAAACGGTTGTGGACCGAGGAGGTCGTGACGCACGAGGGCCGCTTTTTCCGCCTGCGCGACGCGACCTGCACGATCCGTCCAGCGCAAAAGCCCTACCCGCCGATCTGGATCGCCGCCAATGCCGACCCGGCGGTGCTGCGCACCGCGCGTATGGGTCTATCATGGTTTATCAACCCGCATGCCGCGTTGCCGACAATCGAGCGGCAATGGCAGCGCTACAAGCAGGCGCTCGCCGAGGCCAACCGACCGATGCCGGCGGCGCGCCCGATCGCCCTCGAATTGCACGTCGCCCCAACCCACGAGGAAGCCGTCGCGACGGCGCGCCCCTTTCTCGAAGCCAAGTACGCCGCCTATGCCGAATGGGGTCAGGACAAGGCACTGCCGGGACAGGAGAGTTTCCGGGTGCCATTCGCGGACCTCGCTCGCGACCGCTTCATCCTCGGCACGCCCGACGAGGTCATCGAACAGATCGAGGAGCGCGTGCGGCGTCTCGATTCGAACTACCTGATTTTCCGGATGGGCTGGCCCGGTATGGAAGTGGCCAAAATCCTCCGGGTCGTCGAGATGATGGGTCGGCATGTCCTGCCGTATTTTCACAACAAATACGGCAGGGGTTGAGTGCCGGGTTTGCCGCCGGAAGCGGATCGGGAACCGGTGCCGGTCTGGTGCCGCACCAGAAGCCGGCGTGGCGGGGCTTGTCACCCGTCCCGTCTTCGGCGATGAAAGCCGCCATGGCTACGCATGGCGGCATCAGCGCGGCGACCGACCCGTCGCGCCGCGAGATGCGTGCGCTGGTGACCCGGCCGCGCGGCGAAACGATAGCGTTGGCCGAGGCGCTTGCCTCCCGCGGCGTCACCGCGCTGATCGAACCACTGCTCGATATTCATTATCGCGACCTCGACACGCCGCTGGATCTTTCCGGCGTGCAGGCCCTGCTGTGCACCAGCGCGAACGGGGTGCGGGCCTTCGCCCGGCTGACCCCGGAGCGCACCCTGAAGCTGTTCGCGGTCGGCGACGCCACCGCGGCGCGGGCGCGCGCGGCAGGATTTCGCGAGGTGTACAGCGCCTGCGGCGCGATCGGCGATCTCGTTGAATTCGCGACCCGGCGCTTGCGGCCCACGGCCGGCCGGTTGCTGCATGTCGCGGGTAGCGTCGTCGCCGGCGATCTGGGCGGCGAGCTGTGCGCTCGTGGCTTTACAGTCGATCGCGCCATGCTCTACGAAGCCCGGCCGGCTGGCGCCTTGAGCACCACGACGGCGGGGGCGCTCGCCGCGGGGGTCGTCGATTTCGCGCTGTTCTTTTCGCCCCGCACGGCCGCTATCTTTGTCCGGCTCGCGGAGCAAGCCGGGATCGCCGAAGCGATGCGTCGGGTTACGGCGATCTCGATCAGCGCCGCCGCCGACGCGGCGCTCGGCCCGCTGCGCTTCCGTTTAAAGCTTGTGTCCGACAGGCCCGATCAGCCATCGCTGCTGGGCGAACTCGACCGGCTCGTCGCCGAGCGACGCCACGCATGAGCGATAGTCCGGGGCCTCCGACAGCCGACGGGCACCCCAAGCCGGGTGATCCGGCCGGCTCCGAAGCATCTATCGGCGAACACGGTTTGACGTCTGACTGGCGAGCGCAGGCATCGCCCGCCGACCAATCGCCAGCGCCCGCGCCAGTCGATCAGCAAGCCGACGCGACCGCGCGCGACCGCGCCGGGGGGTCCATGGCAGCCAAGGACGAGGCCGCGCCCGCGCCGCTCGGCGAAGCGGCCTCGCCGGTACCGCCAGCCCGTCCTCCGAGCTATCGCGGACCCGCGATCGGTCTGGCGGTTGTCTTGGTGGTCGTCCTGGCGCTCGTCGGGACAGCGCCGTTCTGGGCGCCTCTGCTGCCGTGGGACGACGGTCGCGCCGCCGTCGATCCGGCGATTGTCGAGCGGCTCGACGCGGACCAGCGGAAAATCCGACTTCTGCAGCAAGAAACGGGAGCGGTAAGCGCCGCGCTGCCGCAAATCGAGCAGCGTATGGCCACCCTGGAACAGAAACCGGCGCCGCCTTCTCCTGATCTCGGCGAAATTCGGCGCCAGATGGCAACGAACTCGGCGGGCATTTCCGATCTCACGGCGCGCCTCGAACGGCTGGAGACCTGGACGCAAACGCAAGGCCCCGGCATTGCCGATTTGAAGAACGGGCTTGACCGGCTCGAAACGGGCTTGCGCACGCAGACCGCGAATGTCTCCGACCTGATGGCCCGCCTCGACCGCGCCGAACAGGCGCAGCAGGCGCAAGCCGCGGGTCTCGCGGGAACAATTATGCCGCTGGAGCAGGGTTTGCGCGCGCAGCAATCGGCAACGGCTGCGCTGGCGAAGCAATTACAGAGCCTCGAACACGCCGAACGGTCACGCGCCGGCGACCTGACCGATGTGGGACTGACGCTCGCGTTGCTGCAGATCCGCGGGGCGGTTGAAGACGGTCGGCCTTTTTCGGCGGAATACGACGCCTTGTCATCGCTCGCGAAGGCAAAACCCGAGATCGCAGCTTCTGCCGCCCCGCTCGCCGCCGCGGCGGGGACCGGGGTCGCCAATCGCGCGGCGTTGGGACAAGAGCTGCGCGCGCTGAAACAAAAGATCGGCGCGGCTCCGGCCGAGCCCGGCAGCGGTGGCGGCTGGATCGGTGCGGCGCTCGACCGCTTGCGCGGCCTCGTCCGGATCCGCCGCGCCGAGGAGGCCGAGCCGGGCAAGGAGGCCGACGCGGCTATCACGGTGGCCGAGCGGGCGCTCGCCGGCGGCGATCTGGCGCGTGCCGTGGCGGCGGTCGAGACACTGCAAGGACCGGCGGCGGCGATGACGGCGGACTGGCTGCGCAAGGCGCGCGAGCGGCTTGCCGTCGAGGGCGCGCTGCGGCGGCTTGAAGCGCTGCTGACCGGACGGCTCGGCGACACGGTCGCGACGCCCGATTCATCCGGCTGATGCGCATCCTGCCGGCCCTGATCCTGCTGGCCGCCGCGATCGCCGCCGGCGTGTATTTTGCCGACAATCCCGGCCAGGTGGAGATCGCATGGCAGGGGTGGCTGATCGAGACGTCGGTTGGAGTTTTGGTCGCGGCCGTGGCGCTATTGGTTCTCCTGGCGTCGCTGCTGGCGCTGCTTGCGACGGGGCTGCGACGAACGCCCGCGGCGCTGCGGCGACGCCGCGCGGAAAACCGCCGCCGGGCGGGCGAAATGGCTCTGACGCAGGGTCTTGTGGCGCTTGCGGCGGCCGATGCGGCCGCCGCCCGACAGCACGCCGAGCGCGCGCGAACGTTGCTTGGCGAGGTCCCGGTCGTGCTGCTGCTCGCCGCCGAGGCGGCGTCGAGGCAGGGCGATGTTGACGCGGCGCGGCGAGCCTACTCCGTGCTGCTCGATCGACGAGGCACCGAATTCCTCGGTCTTCGCGGGCTGATCGGGCAGGCGCTGCGCGTCGGCGACGATGGCGCGGCGCTGCCGCTCGCCGAGCGCGCCCGAGCGCTCCGACCCGATGTTCCCTGGCTAGCGGAAAACGTGTTGCAGCTGCAGGCTCGCGCTGGGAATTGGCAGGCGGCCCTCGATACTCTGGTGACGGCGACCCGCCGGCGCGCGTTGCCGGCCGGCGTCGCGCGCCACGGGCGCGGTGTCGTGCTGTACGAGCTGAGCCGGTCGGCCGAGCGCGCCGGCGATTTGCGTCGCGCCTCCGCGCTCGCGATGCAGGCACAGCAATTCGCCCCCGATCTTGCGCCGGCCGCCTGTCACAACGCCCGCTTGCTGCTGGCCCGCGGGCGCAAGCGAGCCGCGGCGCGCGCTGTCGAGCGCGCGTGGCAGACCGCGCCACACCCAAAACTGGCCAAGCTTTACCTGGAGGCGCGCGGCACCGTCGAGCCACTGGCGGCGGCCGCCTCATTACAGCGGCTCGCGGCACACAATCCCGATGCGATCGAAAGCCAACTGGCGATCGGCGAAGCGGCGCTCGCGGCGCGGCTATGGGGTGAGGCGCGCCGCCACCTGACGCTCGCGGCGGAGGCGTCGACGACCGCCCCCTCGCGCCGCCTCTGTCTCCTGCTGGCGCGGCTCGAGGAGAGCGAAGCCGGAGAGCCGAAAGCCGCTCGTGAGTGGCTCGATCGCGCAATCGTCGCGCCGCGTGATCCAAACTATACGTGCCGGCGTTGCGGGATGGCGCCATCGCGGTGGCATTCGGTGTGCCCTGGCTGCGGCGGCTTCGATACGCTTGCTTGGCACGCGCCGGAAGAGCAGTCCGCGATCGCTGCCAATTTGGCAACCGGTCCGGCGCCCCTGATGCTGCCCGCGGTCGACGATCCCGGTCGGTCGGCCGCCTCGGCACGGCCACACGAGCCGCTTGGCTCCAGAGGCGCAATGGGATAAGAAGCTGATCCGGGCCGCGACTAGCACAGCCCCGATAGCTCAGCGGTAGAGCAACCGCTTCGTAAGCGGTAGGCCGTTGGTTCAAATCCGACTCGGGGCACCAGCTTTATTACAGGCTTGCGGGGCAATATAACGCTCCCGCGCGGTTGGGTTCGACATAGCATTGACGCAGCGTCCGAGGGATCGGCGGTCGCACCCCATCCACCGCGCAGATGCTGCTCGGCGACACCTTCATGGTGTCGGCGGATTTGGTGCAAATCAATGAACCGCCGGACCTTAGAGTGTCTTCGTCTCCCCCACGAAAGCGGGGTCCAGGGAACACGACGGAACGGCAGCCCTGGAGTCTCGCTTTCGCGAGAATGACGTTTTAACTTGGAGCGATGGTGCGAGGGGGAGCGACTGTGCAGGATTCTGACCACATTGCCGACGAACATGCTGGAAACTCACAAGCAGGTAAGAGCTTTCCGCTCGGAGCATCGGTTTCGCCCGATGGTGTGAACTTCAGCATCTTTTCTAAGAACAGTACGTCCGTCCAGCTTTTATTGTTTGATCACGCGGACGATCCCGAGCCGGCGCGGGTCATCGAACTCGAGCGACACAGGAATCTCACCTATCACTACTGGCATGTGTTTATTCCCGAGGTGACGGTCGGACAGATTTACGCGTATCGGGTGGCGGGGCCGTTCGATCCGCCGCGCGGATTACGTTTTGATCCGCGCAAGGTTCTGCTCGACCCCTATGGAAAATGTGTTGTGCGGCCGACGCACCGCAGCCGCGATGCTGCTCGCGGGCCGGAACCGAACACGGCGACGGCGCTCAAGAACGCCGTCGCCGAACCGGGTGCCTATGATTGGGACGGAGACGCGCCGCCGGCTCTACCATTCGCGAAGTCGATCATTTACGAGATGCATGTCGGCGGCTTCACCCGGCATCCCAACTCCGCCATTTCTCCCGCCAGGCGTGGTACGTTTGCCGGGTTGATCGAGAAAATACCCTATTTGCGAGATCTCGGGATCAGCGCGGTAGAACTTCTCCCTATCTTTGCTTTTGACGAGCAGGATGCTCCGCCCGGTCACAGCAATTACTGGGGGTATCAGCCGCTCTCGTTTTTCGCGCCGCACCCCGGATACAGCTCGCGGCCAGACCCGCTGGGAGCGCTCGATGAATTTCGTGACATGGTGAAGGCGCTGCACCGCGCCGGCATAGAGGTTTTGCTCGATGTTGTTTACAATCATACCGCCGAAGGCAAGGAAGATGGTCCGACGATCTGCTTTCGCGGGCTTGCCAACGAAAACTACTATATATTGGCGGCCGATAAATCGAAATATGCCGATTATACCGGCTGCGGCAACACGCTGAACGCGAACGATCCGATCGTTCGCAGGCTGATCATCGACAGCTTGCGGTATTGGGTGACGGAAATGCACGTTGACGGTTTTCGTTTCGATCTCGCGTCGATCCTGTCTCGCGATGAGACGGGCGCGCCGATGATATCGCCTCCGATCCTTTGGGATATCGAGTCGGATCCCGTGCTCGCCAATGTCAAGCTTATCGCGGAAGCCTGGGATGCCGCCGGGCTCTATCAGGTCGGAAGCTTTGTCGGCGACAGCTGGAAGGAGTGGAACGGCCGCTTCCGCGACGATATCCGTTCTTTTCTGAAGGGCGATGACGGGGTGGCTCGGGCGGTCGCTTATCGCCTGGGTGGCAGCCCCGATATCTATCGCCGAGAAGGACGCGAGGCGGAACAAAGCATCAATTTTGTCACCTGTCACGACGGCTTCACCCTCAATGATCTGGTCTCCTACGATCATAAGCATAATGACGACAATGGCGAAAACAACCGCGATGGCACGGACCACAATCTTAGCTGGAACTGCGGCGCGGAGGGTCCGACCAACGACCCCGAAATCATTCGGCTGCGAAAGCGTCAGATGAAAAATTTTCTGGCACTGACGCTGTTATCGACCGGCGTGCCGATGCTGCTGATGGGCGACGAGGTCGGGCGGACGCAGAACGGGAATAACAACGCCTTTTGCCAGGACAATGAAATCTCCTGGTTCGACTGGGATTTGGTCCAGCGCAACAGCGATATTCTTCGCTTCGTGAAGGGTCTGATCGCGTTGCAGATGAATCGCCACCTTCCCTCGAACCGGCTGAATATGTCCTTGTCGGAGTTGCGGCGGGAACAGCCGGTGCGGTGGCACGGGGTGAAACTGAACCAACCAGATTGGGGCCATACCTCGCACAGCCTGGCGGGAACGGTGCGGTTGATGGGGTATCCGTTAGCGATGCACCTCATCGTCAATGCCTTTTGGGAACCGCTGGAATTCGAGGTGCCGCCGGTCGACGGTCCACAGGATTTATGGCGATACTGCATCGACACCTATCGGGACGCACCGGAGGATTTCCACGACTGGGCCACCGCTCCGCCGCTGCAGGGGCAGATTTGTCGTGTCGAGCCGCGCTCGTTGGTGTTGCTTCTGGGGATTGCGGCTGCCGGTCAGCCGACTGCCTGAACAACGCATGAACGCTCGCCTTCCGGCGCTCGCGTTCGACTGCGATCGAAGGAGGGAAAGTACAGGCGCTGCGACCCGTCAGCCGGTTCGCTGGCGAGCGGCACCGTTTCCGTTACCTGCGCCGCCCGAGCCTTGCGATCATCGGGTTTGCCGTCACCCCATGCGCCAGGACACTGAGCAGCACCGTGCAGGCCGCCGTTACGGCAAGCGTCTCCTTCCCGGGGGCGCCGGCGTCGAAGACGATGACGGCGAACACGATGCTGGCGAGCCCGCGCGGCCCGAACCAGCCGATAAAGAGCTTGGTACGGGCACTGATGCCGGTACCGGCGAGGCACAGGAACACCGGCAGGACGCGGATCAAGGTCAGGCTCAGAACCGCGTAAACCAGCATCGGCCAGGTGACCAAATCCAGCAATCGCGCGAGTATCGGGCCACCGAACGCCACCCAGGTCAGCATCGCAAGGACCTCGCCGGTGCTCGCGGCGCCGCCCAGCAAATCCTCGCGCCGATCGCTCAAATATCCGAATAAGAGGCCGCCGACGAAGCACGCGATAAAACCGCTGCCGCCAAGCGCCTGCGCCGCAGCGAAGGACAACGCCGCCAGCGCCACGACCGGGACGTGCAGCCAGTGCTCGCTGGTCCAGCGGCGGCGGGCCGTGAGCCGCAGGAAGTGCACCGCGACCGCGGCCAGCACGATACCGGTTGCCATGCCCACGCCGATTTCCTCCGCGATCACCAGAATCGCGTGCCCGAAGCCTCCGCGCTCCAGCTCCGTTCCCAGCGCGAGGTCGAGAAGGATGATCACGACGGGAACGCAGATCCCGTCATTGAGACCGCTCTCGAAGTTCAAGGCTTCTCGAGTCTCCGCCGGGACCGCGGGGTTGGTGACAACCGGAGCCCCGAGCGCGGCATCGGTTGGCGCCAGCAGCGCCGCGAGGAGCGCCGCCGCAAACAGGTCCAACGCGGGAAATACCGCCAGCGCGATCAAAAAACCCAAACCGATCGTGAGCGGGAGCCCGATCAGCAGCAAACGTAACGGCAGATCCCGGGCCCGCCGTATTACGCCGAGATCGGCGCGCGCCGCGTCGGTGAACAGCACCATCGCCAAGGCTGCTTCGGCGAGCAGCCTAAGATCGTTGGCGGTGATATCAAGGCGCAAAACGTTCAGCCCGAACGGACCGACGGCAAGGCCGGCGACGGTAAAAAGGATCGGCCCGCTCACCCGCGAACGCGCCACCCGTCCGGCGATCGCGCTGTAGGCCAGAACCACGGCGGCGAGGATCGCGGCGTTCTGGTACATCACAAACGACGTCACCCAATGCGGCCGTCGGTCCCGAACGCGCTTCGCGAAACTCCGCGCACCGGGGTGCCGCTACCAGACCAAGGTGATCCCCACCTCGCCCGGCATCCCGTCGGGAAAGTCGAGGATTTCAGCGCGCAGCCTGTAGCCGTGCGGCTGCAGTTCCGCATGGTAGAATTCGTAGGCGCGGGCGGCGAAGCCGACGAGCGTCTTCGGCCAATTCGGATCGCTGTTGTTTATCGCGCGCCCACGGTCGGTGCAGAGCTCGCTCGAAAACGTCATTACCCGCAGATGGGTTTCGCCTCGCTCGGCCGCGGCGCGCAGCGCCGTCGATACGCGGGCTTTAACGTCCGGGTGCAGCTGCCGGCTCATAAAGGCTTCCTGGAGGTGGTGCCGTTCATCGGCGCGGCGCTTATCGGCTTCCGCGATCTCGCGTGCGCGGGCCATTTCCTTATCGGCGGCGACTTTATGCAGATCACCCGGCTTGATCAGGTCGTCCATGTTGTCCCTCCTTGACGTGGGGTTAACTCCGCTGTTCCTCATAGCGGCGCGGCAGGACGCGAGCAGTGACAGGTCAATCCGAACCGGCCTCCCCGGCCGATGTCAATATCGTTCCGGCACAAACTTCCTGCCATGCAAGCCGGCTTCGGGGTCGTACTTGTCATGTTTGGAGCGCTTCGGAAGCTTTACTTTATCGCGTGGCACATCCTCGAAAGGTACGATGCTCAACAAATGCGAGATGCAATTCAGGCGGGCGGCCTTCTTGTCGTCCGAGCGGATGATGTACCAGGGCGCATGAGGTGTGTCCGTGGCCTTCAGCATCTCGTCGCGCGCATTTGTATAATCGTCCCAGCGGTTCCACGATTCGATGTCCATCGGACTGAGCTTCCATTGGCGCAGCGGATCGTTGACACGAGCCTCGAAGCGGCGCGCCTGCTCCTCCTTGCTGACCTCGAGCCAGTATTTGACCAGAATGAGACCATTATCGGTCATCACCTTCTCGAAAGACGGGACAAGCTGTAGAAATCTGCGGTGCTGCTGCGCGGTGCAGAAGCCCATCACAGGCTCGACACCAGCCCGATTGTACCAGCTGCGATCAAAGATGGCGACCTCGCCAGCCGCGGGAAAATGCGAAATATAACGCTGGATATACATTTGCGATTTTTCGCGATCGGAAGGGGCGGGCATCGCGACGACGCGAAAGACGCGCGGGCTGACCCGTTCGGTGATCGCCTTGATGGTTCCGCCCTTGCCGGCGGTGTCGCGCCCCTCAAAAACCACCACCACGCGCAAACCTTTGTACTTCACCCATTCCTGGAGCGCGCACAGCTTGGTTTGCAGGCGCTTCAACTCTTCTTCGTACTCCTTGCGCTTCATTTCACTCTCCCGACCGCGCATTGGGAGGAGATGCTAACAGAGGCTGGCCGGCGCGTCTCCCCATCCAAGGCGACCTCTGGACCGGCCGGCGGAAAGCCTCGCGGCGACATGCATCCCGATTGGCGCGGCGATGGACGCGGGGCACGAACAGGTTCAGCGACAGACGCCGAGCTGCGCCAATCGGTCCGCCATCTGCCGACCCCAGGTTTCAAAGATTTTGCGCACATCGCGCCAGTCGTCGGTCGTGTCCGCAACGAGGGCCGTCGTGCCGCCACGCTTGTCAACCGCCTGCCACAAAAGCGTCCCGTTCCGCGCATCGGCGGCGTACGCCTGTGCCGTCGCATTGCCGGCGAAGTATCCGACCCCTTTGTTGAATACCCGCGACGCGATGCCGTAAGCCGTGCTCGCGTAGGGTGTATGCGTCGCGGCGGTGTTGATAAGCTTGTTTGGTGTTTTGGCGTCCACCAGCGCGATTCTGATGCGCATCGTCCCCGGCCCGGGCTTGTTGACCATCGCGCAACGCGTGCTCAATGCATTATATACAATGCCGTAAAAATAGTTGGCGACCCCACGCCGATAATTCTCCGGCACGTTTCTGAGCTGCGATTCGGCGTCCGCTATAACAGATATCCGGTCCAGCATGACGCGATTGTAGTTCTGCCAGACCGCATTGGGATTGCGGTAAACGAGGACCGGCTGACCGGAGCCGCCGGGGCTCAGAAGAGCGGGTTGGGGTAAGAATTTACCCACTGGACGGACATCGTCGCGCATCTGGCTGGTACTGCCGCCGATTATCCTGCCCTTGTCGATCAGCGGTTTTTCCTGCGCCGAGGCAGACGAGTAGAACAGCAGTGCCACGCCGAAAACTGCGGCAATGCCGCGGAAACGTGCGGCAATGGCGATCTGGCGGGATGCGGTCGGCTGTCCGATGTATTGCATGTTCGAATTCTCGTCTGCCGCGCAGAACGTTCAGCGATAGTCGTCGGAGATAAGGTCGTGCATGACTCTCCGCCGCGCCGCGTAGTGTAATTGCACTGACATAGATCAATGGTATAGTTGATGCAATGCCTTTCGGCAGGACGTCGGACCTCAAGGTCATCAGAACGCATCGACCGGCGGCACGCGCGCCGCGGCGCGGCGATGACCGGCGAGATGCTGTATATCTTTCGCGGCTACCATATTCTCGGATAAATGAGCATGGTCGTGTCGAACGAGGCTGTCGAACCGCTGATCGGGGTCATAAACGCGGGCTCGTCGTCGCTGAAATTCTCGTTTTATGAAGGCGAGACGCGTCTCCTCTCGGGGCAGGTGGAAGGGATTGGCGCGCATCCCGCCGCGCAAGCCGTCGGCGCCGACGGCAAGGCGATCGAGCCGCCCGCTTTTGTCGGCCAGCCGCCCGCCTCGCCCAGCGAAGTATTGCCGGCCATGCTGTCCTGGGCGCGCGAGCAGCTTGGCGAGCGGCAACTCGCGGCGCTCGGCCATCGCGTCGTGCATGGTGGCGCGCGCCATGCGAAACCGGCCCGCGTCACGCCGGAACTGCTCGCCGATCTGGAAGCTTTGGTGCCGCTGGCGCCGCTGCACGAGCCGCACAATCTGGCGCCGATCCGCATGGCGCTGGCGATGAACCCGGAATTGCCGCAGGTCGCGTGCTTTGACACGGCGTTTCACCGCACCGCCCCCGAGGTGGCGCAGGCTTTCGCGCTGCCTTACGGGCTGTACGACGACGGTGTGCGGCGCTACGGGTTTCACGGGTTGTCGTACGAATACATCGGATCGGTGCTGCCGCGGCGTGCCCCCGAAATTGCCGGCGGCCGGGTGGTGGTCGCGCATCTCGGCAATGGCTGCTCGGCCTGCGCGATGCAGGGGGGCCGGTCGGTGGCGACGACAATGGGGTTCACCGCGCTCGACGGGCTGCCGATGGGTACCCGCTGCGGCGCGCTCGATCCGGGGGTCATTCTCTACCTGATCCAGCAGAAGGGCATGTCGCCCGAGGCCGTGACAGACCTTCTTTATCGCCGTTCCGGAATGCTCGGCATGTCCGGCGATTCGTCGGATTTCAGGGAGTTGCTGGCAAGCAGGGAGCCGCGCGCCCGCTTTGCCGTCGATTCGTTCTGCTACTGGACGGCGCGCCAGATCGCCTCGCTCGCGGCGGCGCTCGGCGGGCTTGACGGCATCGTGTTCACCGCCGGGGTCGGCGAGAATGCCGCGCCGATCCGCGCCGCGATCTGCCGCGCCTGCGATTGGCTCGGGGTCGAGCTGGACGACGCCGCCAACGCGGCGCACCAGACCCGCATCACCACAGGCGCCAGCCGGGTCGGCGCCTACGTCATCAAAACCGACGAGAACTTGATGATTGCCCGGCACGCCCGAGCGCTGCTGCGCCAACCGGCGGCTTAATACCCGGGTCGAGGGGACCTGGGTCGCCGGATCAAGCCCGGCCACGGGGTGTTCGGCCCGGGGTCGTCGGCCAGGGGATCGTCTGATTGCGCCGAGGTGGCAGCGCACAAGCCAATCCCCGCAGCCGACCGGCTACGGCACCGGGCAGGGCTTTGCGTTCCAGATTTCCGCGGCGTACTCGGCGATCGTGCGGTCGCTCGAAAATCGGCCGGAGCCGGCGATATTCAGGATCGCCTTTTTTGTCCAGCCGTCGCGGTCGGCGTAAAGCTCGAGCAACCGCCGGTCGGCATCGAGGTACGAGGTCAGGTCCGCCAAATGCATATAGTGGTCGCCATGCGTCAGCAGCGCGTCGCGCAGCGGCTCGAACACCCCCGGCTCGTTCCGGCTGAAGTGGTTTGAGAAGATGAGATCGAGGGCGGCGCGGGTCTCGGGCTCGTTGTCATAGTGCCATTGCGGATTGTACCAGCCGTTGCTGCCGGCGACTTGCTCCGCGGTCAAACCGAACAGGAAAAAATTTTCCTCCCCGGCCGCCTCGGCCATCTCGATCGTGGCGCCGTCGCGCGTGCCGATCGTCAAGGCGCCGTTCATCATGAACTTCATGTTGCTGGTGCCGCTTGCCTCGTAGCCGGCCGTCGATATCTGGTTCGACACGTCGCTGGCGGGGATCAGCCGCTCGGCGAGGGACACGCTGTATTCCGGTAAAAAAACCACCTTGAGCCGGCCGCGCACCGCCGGATCGCCATCGATCGTACCGGCGAGATTGTTGAGAAATTTGATGATCAGCTTGGCCAGGTGATAGGCGGGCGCCGCCTTTCCGGCGAAAAAGAACGTGCGCGGCGCGATTTCGGCATCGGGGTTCTGGCGCAGCCGATCGTACAGAACGACAATGCGCAATCCGTTGAGCAGCTGCCGCTTGTACTCGTGGATGCGCTTCACTTGGGCGTCGAATATCGAACCTGGATCGACCGCGACACCGGCGCTCGACCTCAGCCATTCCGAAAACCGCGCCTTGGCGTCGCGTTTGGCGTGGCTTGCCGCATCGCGGAAGGCAGGGTCATCGGCCAACGGCTTGAGCCTCGCGAGCAGCGACAGGTCGGTGATCCAGCCGTCGCCGATCGCATCGGTGATAACGCCGGCCAGCTCCGGATTTGACAGCAATAACCAGCGCCGTGGCGTGACGCCGTTGGTCTTATTGCTGAAGCGCTCGGGGAACAGCTCGGCGAGGTCTTTTACGGTCACGGTGCGGAGCAAACCCGAGTGGATCGCGGCGACGCCATTTGTGCTGTGCGAACCGACAATCGCCAGATTCGCCATGCGGATTCTCCGCTCGTTTCCACCCTCGACCAGGCTCACTCGTTCAACGCGAGCTTCATCATCGGGAAACCGGCCGCGCACATCATCGATAAAGCGGCGATTGATCTCGTAAATGATCTCCAATTGGCGAGGCAGCAGCATTTCGAACCAGCGCAGCGGCCACTTTTCCAGCGCCTCGGGCAGCAGCGTATGGTTTGTGTAGGCGAGGGTGCGTCGGGTGAGGTCCCAGGCCTCGTCCCAGCCGAGGCCCGCTTCGTCGAGCAGGATGCGCATCAGTTCGGGAACCGCCAGCGCCGGGTGGGTGTCGTTGAGCTGGATCGCCACCTTGTCGGGCAACCCACTCCAATCGCTGTTGCCGCGGCGAAAGCGCTTGATCAGGTCGGCCAGCGAGCAGGCAACCAGAAAATATTCCTGCACAAACCGCAGACCCTGACCCATGCTCGTCGAGTCGTCGGGGTAGAGCACCCGGGTCACCGATTCGGCGGCGAGCTGCTTTGCCAGCGCGCTGACAAATTCGCCGGCGCTGAACACCTGGAAGTCGAAACCGCTGGGGGTTGCCGCGGCCCACAGCCGCAATGTGTTGATCGTCTTACCGCCATAGCCGACGATCGGGCGATCGAACGGCATGCCGAGCAGGCTGGACGGCCGGCCGGGTATCGCTCGCAGGCTGCCCCCTTGCACCTCGAACGAAGAGCCGAGCTTGATTTCCACCGTCTCCTGCGGTCGCTGGACTTCCCACGGATCGGGATGCCGCAGCCAGTTGTCCGGCTGCTCGCGCTGCCAGCCGTCCTCGATCGTCTGCTTGAAGATCCCGTATTCGTAGCGCAGCCCGTAACCCATCGCCGGGAGCTGCATCGTCGCCATCGAGTCGAGAAAGCAGGCGGCGAGCCGGCCGAGCCCGCCATTGCCGAGCCCGGCGTCGGGCTCCTCCTCGAGGATCGAGAGCCCATCGAGCTGCTTTTCGTCAAGAAAGCGGCGGGCGATCGGGTCGAGGCGGAGGTTCAGAATGTTGTTGGACAGCGAGCGGCCGATCAGGAACTCCATCGACAGGTAGTAGACCCGCTTCGGGTTCTCGCGATCATAGGTGTGCTCCGTCCGATGCCAGCGCTGCGACAGGACATCCCGCACCGAGTGCGCCACGGCCTCGTAGCGCTCCCGCGGCCCGACATCGGCTGGGTCGAGAACGGCGTCGAACATCAGATGCCGTTCGTAAAGCGCGTCGCCGCTGCCGGTGAACGCGATCGGGCCGCAGCCGTACTGCCGCAGTAAATCCGCGGGAATGGGTTCGTCCGCCCAGCTTGTGACGGGATCCGTTTGGTTGTCGTTCACGAGTTGCCTCCCCTGGGCCGGCCGCGTCGCCGCATGGCAAGCCGCCGGATTTCATTCGAGTAATGGGACGCCTGAAACGTCAAGCCGCGATCGGTCCGTTCCACACTCTCACCGCGGGGACGCCGCGATAATCGCCAAGAACGCAGAGCGTTCCGGTATCGAGCAAAAAATGCTGGCCGCTCCTGGCCGGCAATTCGATCCAGCGCGCGACAAGCACGCGCAGTACGTGGCCATGCGCGAACAGCGCCACGTCGCCATCCGCGGCACGGGCCCGGGCGATCACGCGATCGACCCGCACGCCGATCTGTTCCGGCGTCTCACCGCCGGGACACCCGTCATTGAAGACCTGCCAACCCGGCCGCGAGCGATGGATCTCCTCGGTCGTGATCCCCTCGTATTCACCGTAATTCCACTCCATCAGATCGGGCTCGACCACGGCCCTGTCGCCGAGCCCGGTCAGGATGCAGGTTTCGCGGGCACGCCGCATCGGGCTGACGAGAACGAGCGCAAAGCTCTGCTTGGCCAGCACGGGGCGCAATTTCTCGGCGAGACGACGGCCATTGTCGGTCAGCGGGATGTCGGTCGTGCCAGTATGCTGGCCGCTCAGGCTCCAGGCGGTCTCGCCGTGTCGGATCGCGAACACGTTCACGGGCTGCCTCCACGGTTAGACGTTGTCCGCCTCGGTCGAGCGCGCACCCGATGCCATCGTCCCCTGGGCCATCGTCCCCTGGGCCGTGGTCCCCTGGGTGGCCTCGCGGCCCCAGCTCCAGTTCGCGATCTCGGGCATGTCGTCGCCGTAGCGGGCGATGTATTGCCTGTGCTCGATCAGCTTGTCGCGGATCGCTTGCTTGGCGTAAGCGGCACGCGCGCCGGCCTTGGGCACGCGATCGATCACATCCCCGACCAGATGAAACCGATCGATGTCGTTCATCACGCACATATCGAACGGGGTGCTCGTCGTGCCCTCTTCCTTATAACCGCGCACGTGCAGGTTATCGTGGCCGTTGCGGCGATAAGTCAGCCGGTGAATGAGCCAGGGATAGCCGTGGAAGGCAAAGATGATCGGCTTGTCGGTCGTGAACAGCGCGTCGAAATCGGCGTCCCGCAATCCGTGCGGATGTTCGCTGCGCGGCTGCAAGGTCATCAGGTCGACGATGTTGATGACGCGGACCTTCAGCTCCGGCATGTAACGGCGCAGCAGATCGACGGCGGCCAGGGTTTCCAGCGTCGGGACATCGCCACAACAGGCCATCACGACATCCGGCTCCGTGCCGCGGTCGTTGCTCGCCCATTCCCAGATCCCGAGCCCCGCCTCGCAATGCTTGAGCGCCTCGTCCATTGTCAGCCATTGCGGCGCCGGCTGCTTGCCGGCAACGACGACATTGACGTAGTTGCGGCTGCGCAGACAGTGATCGGTGACCGAGAGCAGGCAGTTGGCGTCGGGCGGCAGGTAGACGCGGACGACCTCCGCCTTCTTGTTTACGACGTGATCGATAAACCCCGGGTCCTGATGGCTGAAGCCGTTGTGATCCTGGCGCCAGACATGGCTGGACAGCAGATAGTTCAATGACCCGATCGGTCGCCGCCAGGGGATGTCGTTGCACACCTTCAGCCATTTGGCGTGCTGGTTGAACATCGAATCGATGATGTGGATAAAGGCCTCGTAACACGAGAAGAAGCCGTGCCTGCCGGTCAGCAGATAGCCTTCGAGCCAGCCCTGGCACTGATGCTCGCTGAGCACCTCCATGACCCGGCCGTCGGGAGCGAGATGGTCGTCGTATGAATAGGTTTCCGCCATCCAGGCGCGATTGGTGACATCGAGCACATCCTGCCAGCGGTTCGAATTGTTTTCGTCGGGACTGAACAGGCGAAAATTGCGCGATTCCATATTCGATTTCATGACATCGCGCAGAAAGCGGCCCATCACCCTGGTCGACTCGGCCGTCGCCGCGCCCGGCGCCGGAACCTCGACCGCGTAGTCGCGGAAATCGGGCAGCCGCAGATCGCGCAACAGCAAACCGCCATTGGCGTGCGGGTTGGCGCTCATGCGCCGCTCGCCGCCCGGCGGCAGCGCGGCCAGCTCGGGACGCAGCCGGCCGTTGTCATCGAACAGCTCGTCCGGCCGGTAGCTCTTCATCCAGGCTTCGAGGATGCGCACGTGCTCGGGGCTGTTGTGCATCTCGCCCATCGGCACCTGGTGCGAGCGCCAGTAGCCCTCGGTGCGCCTGCCGTCGATTTCCTTCGGGCAGGTCCATCCCTTGGGACTGCGCAGCACGATCATCGGCCAGCGCGGCCGCTCCTTGTTCCCGTTCCGCGCATCCGTCTTGATGCGCCTGATCTCACCGAAAACGGTCTCCAGCGTCGCCGCCATCAGTCCGTGCATTGTGGCGGGGTCGTCGCCCTCGACGAAATACGGGGTGTAGCCGTATCCGCGAAACAGTTGCTCCAGCTCGTCATGGCTGATCCGGGCGAGAATGGTGGGGTTGGCGATCTTGTACCCGTTGAGATGCAGGATCGGCAGCACCGCGCCGTCCGTCGCGGGGTTGAGGAACTTGTTCGAGTGCCAGCTTGTCGCCAGCGGTCCTGTTTCCGCCTCGCCGTCGCCGACGACGCAGGCAACGATCAGGTCGGGATTGTCGAACGCCGCGCCATAGGCGTGCGACAGCGCATATCCCAGTTCGCCGCCCTCGTGGATCGAACCCGGCGTCTCGGGCGCGACGTGGCTCGGGATCCCGCCGGGAAACGAAAACTGCGTGAACAGCCGCTTCATCCCGGCCTCGTCGGTCGAGATGTTCGGGTAGACTTCGCTATACGTCCCCTCGAGATAGGCGTTCGCGACCAGCGCCGGCCCGCCGTGCCCCGGGCCGGTGATGTAGATCATGTCGAGGTCGTATTTCTTGATCAGGCGGTTCAGATGAACGTAGATGAAATTGAGACCCGGCGTCGTGCCCCAATGGCCGAGAAGCCGCGGCTTTATGTGATCTTTTGACAACGGTTCCTTTAAGAGTGGATTGTCGTAAAGATAGATCTGCCCGACCGATAGGTAATTCGCCGCCCGCCAATAGGCGTCAATCAGCGATTGCTCGGCATCCGATAGCACACTCGGCATTCTCGCTCTCCGTATCGGCAAATACCATAGATTGCCGCACCGGCTGCCCGGTGATTCCTGACCCGGTGTCGCTTGCGGCGTTTTGGCGTCACTCGGCGTGAGGCCCGTTCGCGTTTGCGCGGCGGGGCTCTCCACCTCCTCAATCAGGTTCCGAGGCTGGCGGGGCTACTGCGGAGATACCACGAAAGACGATCGCCCGCGCATCTCCCGTCAGGTGGTCATCGCGACCGCGCCGCGTTCAGCGCGGGTCCCGCACAGCACGCCCAGAAGCGAAGCTGATTGTCCAGTGGCTTGTTCACCCTCTTCGCGCAGGGTGGGCGCCTTTTGTTGGCGACGACGATTCTCTGCCGTTGCGCGACCGAGCCGACAGCGAAATCCCGGGAACCGCTCGGTCATGCGCGACCCTCCCTCTTCGAATGCGAGCGCATACTCTGCTCATGGAACCCTTGGACAAGGAGTTACGACCCTGGGCCGTCCCCGCGGTTTGATCCAAGATCAATTGCGGCTGGCGAGGACGGCGCGCTGTAAGGTAGAACGTCCACCGGCGCCGATCGCGTTGGATGGTTCAATGCCGCTGCGACCGAACCGCATCAGCGTGCCAAGGTTCTTTGTCGTACGCGGCTGATCGAACGCGGTTTTCGGCGCCTCAGGGCCACGATGCCCATCTGACAAGGGAGACCTCGATTATGGCTATGTTCAGATCTCTATCTCTGTCCGCTTCGGTGATCCTCGCCGTCGCGGGCGGCACTTCCAGTTTCGCGCAGGAGCCGAATTTCCCGTGGATCGAGATGGATTCGACCTCGATCGGGCTGGGGCTGTCGGGGCAAGTCGGCGAGGGCATTCTGCACCTGCCCAATCTCGGCACGAACTGCACCTATCCGTTCAGGGTGTCGGGATTCGGCGGGGGGCTGCAGGCGGGCATCTCGCAGATTGCCGCGTCCGGCGCGGTGACGGGCTTGAGAAAGGTGTCGGACCTGACGGGCGATTACCTGGCAACGCAGGGCGAGGCGACGGTGATCGCGGGTGCCGGCACGACGCAGATGAAGAACAACGCCAATAACGTCAGGATCAACCTGGCTGCCAATACACGAGGCGCCGCTCTCGGCTTTGGCGCTCAAGGCATGAAGATCGAGGTGTCCGACCCGCCGGTAAACGCCCCGACGCAGTACATGATGGAATTCGGTTTCGACAAGACCTGGGTCAGCCAGGAAGCGCGCGATACGCTCAATCAGGTCGCCGCGGCATGGAAATGCCGGCCGGTGAACATATGGATCTTCGGATTTACCGACAGCGTCGGCCACGAAGACTCCAATCTCGAGCTGTCGGCGAAGCGCGCGGAGGGTGTGCGCCAGTATCTGATTGGAGCGGGTGTGGCGCAGAACCGAGTGTTCACGCAGGCGATGGGCAAGACCGACCAACGCGTACCGACACCGGACAACACGCGCCTTCGTACCAATCGCGCCGCCGTGGTTATGATCCAGGATATGTGACCGCGCGTCGCATGGCGGGCGGTGTCGCGCGGTCAATGCGGACATCGCCCGCCGACGCACACCAACGCGGCGCCGAGACAGCGGCGGACCACGACTGGCGGGCTTAGCAAGGCGGTCGGTTCGTTCGTTTTCCGGACGAGTCCGATCCCCAAAGAGAGCCTCTCAAGTCCGGCCACCGGGTGCTCCCGATTGCCCTGGTCATTAGCACACAACCGAATTCGCTGAACCCGACAGGCATGGGCGTTCGCCGGCATCCGGATCGGGCCACGCCAAATCGGAGTTGTCGCCGAACACACTCCGAATCGGACGTCGCAGTAATCCTGACCGGGTCGCCTTCCAAAACGATTTCGGACCGCAACCGCCTCTGCGGTGCCCGCGATCAGAATGTTCGACCCGGACCTGAGTTAGGCTTAAAGTAGACGTACTGAATTGGGCGACCGCGCCGCCGCTGCTTCGCTGCTTCAACACGGCGCACTTCAGCCGCAGGATTTCGCAGTCCATGATCGAATTCGCGAATAGCGGACCTAGACGGTCCGCCTTTCCTCAACCGTCCTCGCGATATTGGCGTCCGGCAAAACGCGCCCTCGCCGTCGCCGCGGTGCTGCTCTGCGGGCTGGCCGCCTCCGGTATCGCGCAGCAGCCCGAGCCGGCCGCGGTTCCGGTCGGCACCGTGACGGCGGAGCGGAAACCGATCGCCCGAACCGCCGACTTTGTCGGCCGCATCCAGGCGATCGAGCGCGTCGATATCCAGGCCCGTATCACCGGCTTTCTGGAGCAGGTGCTGTTCAAGGAGGGCGATGTCGTAAAGGATGGGCAGCCGCTCTATCGCATCGAAAAAGACCTGTTCAAGGCCACGGTCGAGCAGGCGCAAGGGGCCCTCGAGGCGAGCAAGGCCAAGAAGCTGCTGACCGCGATCCAGTACGAGCGCGCCGAACAGCTGATGAAGACCAGTAGCGGCACCGTCGTCTCGCGTGACCAGGCGCTCACCGCCGACCGCTCCGCCGCCGCCCAGATCCTGATCGACCAGGCCAATCTGGAAACCGCAAAGGTCAATCTCGGCTACACCGACATCATCGCGCCGATCTCCGGCAAGATCGGCCGCACGATGGTCACAAAGGGCAATGTCGTCAGCCCGCAGAGCGGCACCCTGACGACCATCGTCAGCCAGGACCCGATCTACGTTCTGTTTCCGGTGAGCCAGCGCGCGCTGATGCAGGCGCGACGGGACACGAACGCGGCGGATATCGCCGGCATAAAGGTGCGGCTGCGTTTTGCCGACGGATCGGCCTACGGTCCCGTCGGGAAGATCGATTTTGTCGATGTCACCGTCGACAAGGCGACGGATACCGTGCAGGTCCGAGCCGTCTTCCCCAACCCTTCGGGCGAGCTGATCGATGGCCAGCTGGTGACCGTGAACCTCGAGTCCGGAAAACCCGAGGAACAGGTCATCGTGCCGCAGGCCGCCCTGATCACCGATCAGCAAGGCACCTACGTCTTCATCGTCGAGGACGGAAAGGTCGCGATCCGCCGGATCAAGCCGGGTGGGGCGAACGGTCAGGGAGTGATTGTCGCCGAGGGTCTGTCCGGCGGCGAACAGGTCGTCGTCGAAGGCATTCAATCGTTACGTCCCGGTATATCGGTAAAGGCAAGTCCCGCCACGCCAACCCTGAACCAAGGCTAGAACAATGTTTTCGGCCATCTTTGTCGATCGCCCGCGATTGGCGATCGTCATCGCGCTGGTAACGACGATCGCCGGGCTGGTGTCGCTGATGGTGATACCGATCGCGCAATACCCCGACATCGTTCCGCCGCAGGTGCAGGTGACGACCAATTATCCCGGGGCGAACTCGTCGGTGGTCGAAACGACCGTCGCCCAGGTAATCGAGGCGCAGGTCGTCGGCGTCGACAAGATGATCTACATGAAGAGCGTCAGCGGGGACGACGGCAGCTATACGCTTATCTGCTCGTTCGAGCTCGGCACCGACCCCGACATCAATACCGTCAACGTCAACAATCGCGTCCAGATCGCGTTGGCCAGCCTGCCCGACGAGGTCAAGCGGCAAGGCGTCACCGTAAAGAAGAAATCGTCCGCGCTGCTCGGCGTGATCGCGGTCTATTCGCCAAAGCGCAGTTATGACCAACTCTTCCTGTCGAATTACGTCACGATAAACCTGCTCGACCAGATCAAGAGCACGCCCGGTGTCGGCGACGCGGTGCTGTGGGGGCCGCAGGACTACGCGATGCGAGCCTGGGTCAAAACCGACGCGCTGACCGGTCTCAACCTGACGACCGGCGACATCATCAACGCCATCCAATCGCAAAACGTACAGGCCGCCGTCGGACGCATCGGCGCGCGCCCGGTCTCGAACGACCAGCAGCTGCAGCTCAATATCCAGACCAAGGGACGGCTGACCTCGCCGGAGGAGTTCGAGAACATCGTGATCCGCACCAATCCGGATGGTTCCGTGCTTCGGCTCGGCGATGTCGCGCGTCTGGAACTCGGCGCCGCCAACCTCGATCGCGAGACCCGGTTCAGCGGTGCTCCGGCGGCGGCGATCGCGATCTACCAAAGCCCCGGGGCAAACGCGATCACCACGCTGCAGGCGGTGAAGGACAAACTCGCGGGGTTGCAGAAGCGCTTTCCGGACGATCTGGCGTGGAAGGTGACCTACGACCCGACGGTTTTTGTCACCGATACGATGCACGAGGTGCAGAAGACGCTGGTCGAGGCCTTTATCCTTGTCGTGCTCGTCGTCTATCTGTTCCTCGGCAGCGTGCGCGCGACGCTGATCCCGACCCTGGCCGTGCCGGTCAGCCTGATCGGCACCTTTATTGCCCTCAACGCGATCGGATATTCGGCCAATACGGTATCGCTGCTCGCCATCGTCCTGGCGATCGGCATCGTCGTCGACGACGCGATCGTCGTCGTCGAGAATGTCGAGCGTGTGATGGAGGAGCATCCCGAGCTGTCGCCGGCCGACGCCACCAAACGCGCGATGGCCGAGATCACCGCGCCGATCATCGCGATCACGCTTGTGTTGTTGTCGGTGTTCGTCCCGGTGGCGTTCATCCCCGGGATATCGGGGGAATTGTTCCGGCAGTTCGCGGTGACGGTTGCCGTCTCGATGTTCCTCTCGGCGATCAACGCCCTGACCCTGTCGCCGGCCTTGTGCGGCGTTCTGCTGCGGCCGCATCACGGAGCGCGGCGCGGCCTGATCGGCATTGTGATGCGCCGCATCGACCGAGTGCGCGATGCCTATGGCGACGCCGTCGCCCGTATCGTCCGGTTCTCGTTTATCGGCATCGCGATGGTGGCGATCGCCGGCGTTGGCACGGTTGCGTTGCTGCGCGTCACGCCAACCGGCTTTCTGCCGGAGGACGACCAGGGCGCGTTCTTTGTCGTTGTTCAACTGCCGGGCGGGGCCTCGGTGGCGCGAACGCTCGACGTGGTCGAAAAAGCCGAGCAGGTCCTGAAGAAAGAGGAGACGGTTGCCGATTATACCTCGGTAATCGGACTGAATTTCATCGACAACTACTCGCAGCCGAACGCCGCTTTTATTGTCGTCACGCTGAAACCGTTCGATCAGCGCAAGGGCACCGATCTCGGCGTCGATGGCATTGTTGCCCGGCTGGGACCGCAGTTCCGGCAAATCGGCGGCGGGACGGTACTGCCGCTGAAGCCGCCGCCGATCATCGGCCTCGGCACCGGCGGCGGCTTCACCTACGTGCTCGAGGATTTGCGCGGCGGCGATGCGCAGGCGCTCGCGCAGGTGGTGCGCGGGCTCACCATAGCCGCCAACGAGGACCCGCGCCTCAATCGCGTGTTCAGCACGTATTCGGCGACCAATCCTTCGGTCTATCTCGATATCGACCGCGACAAGGCGCAGATATTGGGCGTGCCGCTCAACAACGTCTTCCAGGCGCTGCAGGCCTCGCTCGGCGGCTACTATGTGAACAACGTCAACATGTTCGGCCGCACCTGGCAGGTCCAGGTGCAGGCCGAGGCCGAGGACCGTCGCGGTCTCGACGACATCTATCGCATCAATGTGCGCAGCGAGGACGGCAAGATGATCCCGCTGCGCAGCCTCGTCGAACCCAAGATCGTTACAGGTCCGGCGGCCCAGATCCGCTACAACAACTTGAAGGCCGTTACGGTTCAGGGCGGCCCGGCGCCGGGCATCTCCACCGGACAGGCGTTGAACGCGATGCAGGAAGTGGCGGCGCGCACGCTGCCCGACGGGTATGCCGGCGAATGGACCGACACCGCCTTCCAGGAAAAGCGCGCCGAGGGCAAGACCGCGATGATCCTCGGTTTCGCCGTCCTGTTCGCCTACTTGTTCCTCGTAGCGCTTTATGAAAGCTGGACGATCCCGGTCCCGGTCCTGTTGTCGGTGATTATCGGCATCGCCGGCTCGGTCGGGGCGATCGTGCTGGCGGGTCTGACGCTCGATCTCTACGCCCAGATCGGCATGGTCGTGCTGATCGGACTTGCCGCCAAGAACGGCATCCTGATCGTCGAATTCGCCAAGGAGCGGCGCGAGCACGGCGTTCCGCTGCTGCAAGCCGCGACGGACGGCGCGCGCGACCGGTTCCGGCCGGTCATGATGACCTCGTTCGCGTTTATTCTTGGCCTTTATCCGCTCGTCGTTGCCTCCGGTGCGGCGCAGCTGGCGCGTCGCGATGTTGGCACCCCGGTCTTTGGCGGGATGATACTCGCGTCCTTTATCGGGATTTTCGCGATACCCCCGCTGTATGTCATGTTCCAGGCCATCCGGGAGCGGCTCAGACCGGCGGCGGCAGGCACGCGGAAACCGACCGAAGGGCAAGCGCAACTCGGCGAACCGTCAAGGGCCGCCGAATAGCTCGTCCGCGTCCGGCGTCGCCGCGGTCGAGAATGCCGGGGTCGGAGGGCCTGCGACGAGCAGGGCATGCGGGTCGCCATTGTTTGGTGATCCGTCCGTGTCGTTAATGGAAAACGGCGGGGTTCCGATGAGGTCGGCGATGAGTGCTCAGCTCGATCAGGATGCGACGGACGGCGGGAAGACCGCGCGGAGCGCCTGGATAGAACGCAGCCTGCTGGTTTTGCTCGTCGTCGGCCTGGTCGTCGGGGTCGCGGCGGTCGTATGGCCGTTTACAACCGCGATCCTGTTCGGCGCCTCGCTCGCAACGGCCGCCTGGCCGTTGCGCCAGGCACTGGTGCGGCGGGCTGGGTTGCGGCGAGGCATGGCCGCGGCTGTGCTGCTGTTGTGTTCGCTCGCGGTCGTCGGAGTGCCGGTTTTCGCGGTCGCGCCCAATCTTACCGGTCAACTCCGCACGGCAATACAGACCACGCACGAATTCTTTGCAAGGTCCCCACCACGGCCAACATGGCTCCCAGCCGTGCCGCTATTTGGTGACCGTCTTGTTGCCGAGTGGGACCGGATGGCTGAAACCGGCGGTAATCTGCGCGCGTTGTCGGCGCCTTACGCCTCCGATATCCAGCAGGGGGTTCTTACGGCGGCGCGGGCGCTGGCCGACAGCGTCTTGCAGCTGCTTTTGGCGCTGGCGGTCGCGACCATGTTCTGGTCGAGCGGTGAGGCCGTCGTCGCGTTGTTGCACAATGCGCTGCGCCGACTGGGTGGGGGCACCGCGGAGCGGATGCTTGATGTCGCGGCGTCGGCGATACGCGGGGTCGCCTACGGCATTATTGGAACCGCGCTCATCCAGGCCGTTCTGCTCGGGATAGGGCTGGCTCTGGCGGGTGTACCCGGAGCGGGGATGCTCGCTTTTGTCGGCTTTCTTTTGGCCGTCAGTCAGATCGGGGCGCCGCTGATCGTACTGATCTGGGGTGGCGCCGCTTGGTGGCTGTTCGGCCAGGACCACCAGAGCTGGGGCGTATTCATGATCGTATGGGGGTTGTTCGTCAGCACGATCGACAACTTCATCAAGCCATGGCTTATCGGCTTCGGAATGGAAATGCCGCTAATGCTTACGATCCTGGGTGTATTCGGGGGGTTTTTGACCTTCGGCTTTCTCGGCCTGTTTATCGGCCCGACATTGATCGCTGTTTTTTTAACTCTGCTGCAAGCATGGAATGACAGCGATCGGGAGTTGACCCCGTGAAGCCGGTCACCGGGCGCTCCGTCGCGTCGTCCGCAACGGCGACGCCCGGATGGGCCAAAATCATTCCCACTCGATCGTGCCCGGCGGTTTTGAGGTGACGTCGTACACGACGCGATTGATGCCGCGGACTTCATTGATGATACGGGTTGCTGTGCGGCCCAGGATTTCGTGCGGGAATGGGTAGTAATCCGCCGTCATGCCGTCTGTCGAGGTGACGGCGCGCAGCGCGCAGGCAAAATCGTAAGACCGCGCGTCGCCCATCACGCCGACGGTGCGGACCGGCAACAATACCGCGAAAGCCTGCCAGATCGCGTCGTAGAGGCCGGCAAGGCGGATCTCCTCGAGAAAGATCGCGTCCGCCTTGCGCAAAATATCGAGCCGCTCGCGCGTGACCTCGCCGGGGATGCGGATCGCCAAACCCGGTCCCGGAAACGGGTGGCGATCGACAAAATGCGCCGGCAGACCCAGTTCGCGGCCTAATTCGCGCACCTCGTCCTTGAACAATTCCCGCAGCGGCTCGACCAGCCTCAGCTTCATGCGCTCGGGCAGACCGCCGACGTTGTGGTGCGACTTGATCGTGACCGATGGGCCGCCGGTGGCACTCACCGACTCGATCACGTCGGGGTAGAGGGTGCCTTGCGCCAGAAACTCGGCGCCGCCGATTTTGTGGGCCTCCTCGTCAAACACATCGATAAACGTGGCGCCGATCGCCTTGCGCTTCTGCTCGGGGTCGGTGACGCCGGCGAGGCTGGCGAGAAACAGCTCGCTTGCGTCGCGATGCACGAGCGGGATGTTGTGATGGCCGCGGAACAGGCGCACGACCTCCTCGGCCTCGCCCTGTCGTAACAACCCGGTATCGACAAAGATGCAGGTCAGCCTGTCGCCGATCGCCTCGTGCAGCAACGCCGCCGCGACAGCGGAATCAACGCCGCCCGACAACCCGCAGATCACGCGGCCGGTATTCGGTCCATTTGGGCCAACCTGATCGCGGATTCGCGCGACGGAATGGGCGCGGAACGCTGCCATGGTCCAGTCGCCGGCGATACCGCAGACGCGGCGGGCGAAATTGTCGAGCAGCCGGCCGCCCTGCGGCGTGTGCGCGACCTCGGGGTGGAACACGAGGCCGTAAAAGCGGCGTTCGTCGTCGGCGATCGCGGCGTAGGGCGCGCTTTCGCTTGATGCCACCGCGCGGAAGCCGGGCGGCAGCGCCTCGATCTTGTCGCCGTGGCTCATCCAGACCTGCTCGCGGGCGCCCGGCGGCCACAGGCCCTCGAAGAGCCGGCACGGGCCGGTCACGTCGATAAAGGCGCGGCCGAATTCCTGATGCTCGCTCAATGTGACCCGCCCGCCGAGCTGGGCGCACAGCGTCTGCATCCCGTAGCAGATCCCGAGCACCGGCACGCTGAGCCGGAACACGATATCGGGCGCGCGCGGCGTATCTTCGCGGGTCACCGAGGCCGGACCGCCGGACAGGATGACACCGCCAGGGGCGAAGTCGTGGATGCGTTCCGCGGCGGCGGTATAGGGCCAGATCTCGCAATAAACGCCATTCTCGCGTACGCGGCGGGCGATCAACTGCGTGACCTGGCTGCCAAAATCGAGGATCAGAATGCGGTCGGTCATCATTCAGCGGTATTCAGAATAGCCGGGCGGCGAACCCGATTGACCGATCAATGCGTCAGGAAGCAGTTCGGCCGCAACTCGGGATATTTCCAGGCGCAACAGGCGACGAGCACAGCCAAAATCGGGATCGAATGTTGCACGAGGTAGTGCCGGCCCCGTTCGGCGTTGCCGATAGCGGCGCAGCTTCCAGTTTACGATACCCGGCGGGGTTCGGCAACAGGGCTCACCCGTTGGGATCGGTACTTCGGGGAGGACGCTTCCATGCGCGAGGTACTGTCGGGTTCGGCTGGCGGGCTGCCATGGCCGCCGCCACGCTAAGCCCGGCGAGCACCAGAAAGCACTGCAAGGCGGCCGTGTAGCTGCCGGTCAGGTCATGCAAGGCGCCCGAGAGCACCGGCCCGACGGCCTGGGCGAGAACCTGCGCCGGCAGAGCGATGCCGCGGATCGCGCCGAAATGCGCGCGCCCGAAATAATTGGCCCAGGCGATCGGCAGCAGGGTCAGGATCGCGCCGATGCCGAAGCCGAACACGCCGGCCGCGATATAACCCTCGACCGCCGACCCGACACCGAGCAGCAGCAGGACGCCAAGCGTCAGGATTGCTCCGGTCGCCGCCAGCGGATAGCGGATCGGCATCGCATGCGGCAAGGCGCCGCAGGCCAGTATCGCCAGCGCCGACGTCAATGAAAACGTGCTGACGATCGTGGCCGCGATCGTCGGATCGATCCCGCGCTCGATCAGAAACGGCGCCTGGTGGAGGCTGACGCCGGCCTGCACCGGGTAGACCAGCACGGTGTACAGCAGCAGCAGCCAGAACGCTCCGGTTCCGAGTGCCTGCCGCCGCGTATAGACCGATTCGGACGACCCGGCGAGGCGAGCGTCGGCGGATGCGGCACCACCCGTCGGATCCGGCGCGCCGTCGGGCAGCAGCCCGAGATCCTCCGGACGACGCACCGCGAAGAGCCAAATCGGAACAAACCCGATAAGCAAGGTCAGGGCGCCGATCGCCAGCCAACCGGCGCGCCAGCCCTCGCCCAGGATCGCGACCTGCGCGACCAGCGGCATCGCGATCAGCCCGGTCGCCTGCGCCAGGGTCAGTATCGAACTGGCGAGCGCGCGCCGCCGCACGAACCAGTTGTTTAGCGCGCCGTAGAGCCCGAGTTCGAAAGGCGCGGCCCAGTTCATCCGCGCAACGCAGAACAGCAGATAGAACACCAGCAGAGATGGCGTCAGCGACAGCAGCATCAGCAGAGTGCCATTGATCAGAACCGCCGCGCCCAGAACGAGCCGCGAGCCGCGTCGGTCGAGCACCGGGCCGATCAACGGCGCCGCGATCGCCGCCAGCAACCCGCCGAGCGAGACCGCGCCCGACAGCGCCGTGCGCGACCATCCGAAGTCGCGGGTCAGCGGCTCGATAAAGATCGACAGTGTCGCGACCGCCGGCCCCTGCCGCGCGAACCCGGCGCAGCACAGGCAGGCGAGCACGATCCAGCCGTAAAACACGGGCAGGCGGGGACCCGCCAACCCCATCAGCATCGACTTCCTCATCAGGTGTCGAAGACAGCGAAAACCGGCCAACTTGTCGACCCCGTCGCTGCGAGGATCGGCCGCCGCGGGAAAACCCGGCGCGATCACGGCCCGCGCGTGACGCATCAGCGGCGACTATCAACCCGGACCGGTCTGCACCCGGACCGGTATGCAAAGGCCAAAATCTATGGTATGCGCGGCTTGGCTTGTGCCGGTGTCCCGCGACGACCACTGTACAATTGGGATCGCGCCACCATTACGACTTACGCCAGCTTGTCCCCTCTCGTCGGAACTGGAATCGCCAGACGTTGATGCTCGCGCATTCCCGCTCCCGCATCGCTAATCAAACAAACCATTGTTGAAGTGGTCTCTTGCCATACGAAAACCTCAGGATTAAAATCTGCGACACATCCTGATTTGGATCGGGCGGCTCCGATCCGGTGTGTGACGGAAAGGACAGCAGGCACGATATGATCGAAGGGTTGGTTATCGGTGTCGGACTCGATGCGAAGTCCGCGGCAGCGGCTGCTATTTAGAGGTCGTTCGCATGATGCAGGGCTCGCGCGGATGCATTCTTTTCGCGACGATGGAGTTTCATCCGACGAATCCCGGCGGCGCCGGTATTCTGGTTCATCATACTGTAAGCGTGCTGCTCGAAAAGGGGTATGAAATAGTCCTGCTGTTCGATGGCGGGCGCACGGAAGGCGAGAAACTGGTCGCCGTCGATCGGCTTGGGATACCGTACGCGCATCGATTGCAGGTTCATTTGATTGATGAGCTATGCGAGGATTTGGTGATTGATCAGGCGTCGCGCCTCGATATCGCGATCGTCAAATCGTTGCGGCTCAATCACGCTCTCGGCAAGCTGACGAAGAAATACAAGGTTGATCTGATCGAGTTGTACGATTATTGCGGACATGGTTATCACTATCTTTCACAACCTCCCGAAGATCGGCCGCCAGTCGCAACCCGGCTGCACAGTACAATCGAGTTGATGGAGCGAAGCACCCGGGCGGCGCTGGTCCCCGAGCGACTGTGGCTGTATGCGCTGGAGCGGGCCCAGCTGTTGCTTAGCGATGCGGTGTTGACACCGGGGCCTGCCTATTTCGCGAAAAACGTACAGCCGCTCTACCCGGCGTTGAACCCGGAACGCGTTCTCGAATCGTCGCCTGTTCACCAGTCGATCGGGCAAATCGAATATGATGACGAGAGCAGGGACGTTGTTTTCTACGGGCGTCTGACAACACTCAAAGGTCTTGATACGTTTCTGCGCGCCGCCATTCTGGCGCTTGAAGACCCGGCGTTTGATCGATGGCTGGGCCGTTTCCTGGTAATCGGACCGGAAGACCATGTAATATCGGCGCTGGGACCAAACGAGCTCAATGCGCTGCTGCCAAAGAATAAAGCGAAGCGGTTCGAATTTACCGGCAGGCTTGATCACGCGGGGCTGCTGGACAGGCTGCGGGGCGCGGCCTTTGCATGCTTCGCCAATCGGGTCGAATCGTTCTGCTATGCCGCTCATGAGCTGCATACCGCCGGCGTACCGTTGATCGTGAACACCATCCCGGCGTTCGAGGACGGGTTCGAGGACGAGGTCGGCGCCGTGTTCTTCGACGGCACCGCTTTCGATCTTGCGCGGCGAATGACGCAGCTCGCGCGCGATTCGGAGCTGAGGCGACGCTTGTCGCTGTACGGAAAAGAACGCGCGCCTTCCTACTGGCAGGACCGTTACGCCGAACACCTTGCATGGCTCGGGAACCAGCAAAGGGGCGAAACCCGGGTTGGCGGCGTCAGCGGGTCGGCCGTCATTTTGTCGACCGGCGACCGACGGTCGGTCGCGCAAACCGTGGCGAGCCTGTCGAAAGTAGGGTTGACCGTCTGGGTCCTCGAACTCGACCCCGAAGGAGATCTGGATTTCGCGGGGAGGCGTTGGCGCGGCGTCGTGGAGTTGAGCGGGACAACAAGCCGGCTCGCGGTGCAATCGATCGGCGACGTCTGCCTGTTTTTGCGTGCCGGAGACAGCGTCGATCCCGAGTGGGTTCGGCAGGCGCTTCGAGTTCTCGCCCAAATGCCGATTGTCGGCGCGGTCGGAGGCTGGGTTCGTCGGCACAGCGGCATCGAGACCATGGGCTATCTGCTGGTCCCCGAACTCGCTCGCGCCGATGAGCCGGGATTGCGAGTGCTGTTCCGGACACCCGGCAACGCGTGTTTCGGGGAGTACCTGCACGGCTGGTCGAGCCAATCGGAACGTTCGTACCTTCTGGAACATCGCGCGGCCGGCCGGGTCGCTATCGAACTGCCGCGGCTCGCGGTAGACGCGCGCGAAGCGGTCAATTTTCCCGCTGTCGCGGATACCGCCTTTGCCAGCGAGTTCGACCGCTTTTCACGCGAGTTCCTGGCCGTCGCGGGCGCGGCGAATGCCGTTCCGTCGCGGTTGGATCCAGGGGCGGATGATGTCGACGTGGCGGCCACCAAACTTACCTCTTCGCTTGTCGTAATACGAACCGCGAGCGCGAATAGCGGAGAATTGTGGGTACTGGGTCTCTGGCGCGACGATGGTCGCATCGATTTCGACTGGTCCTCGGTTGTCCAACAAGGCGATTGGGAGGACGTGGTTGCGCCCGACGCACCCGCGGGCGTGCGGATGACCCGATGCGGCTCGCTGCGTTTTCACGCGTTCTGCCGAACCGGGATCGAAATGCTGTTTGGGCCGTTCTGCGGCGCCTGCGAAATCGTCCATCGTGGCCGGGTCCACGCGGTTAGCTTGAAGCAGCCGGCCGCCAAAAATCGAACGATATGGCTGGATGAGCTTGCGCGGGAGGATCGACCGAGCCGAGCGATAGGCGACGGAAAGCTCGCTTTCACGACGATCCCGGTACTGCAACCGGAGCATGCGGCCCTTGAGAAGGGCGGTTTCGATGTAATGGCGATTGCGCCGCGAAATGGCTCCGGGATCGCCTCGATGTTGCGATTCCACCCGCGCACCTGCGTGCTCAACCCCGAAGACCTCGGTCCGCCGAGCGCTTCCAGTCCGCTCGAGGGAGCCGCTTACGCGTTGCAGGTCCTGCGACGGACAAGCTGTCAAACCCTGGCGATTGACACGGACTTGCCCGAGGGGGCAGAACTCGCCGAGGGCTTTTTGCGAAACGACGGGAACGCGTCAGTCGTGGCGCTGCTGGGGGAGCAGGCACCGCTCGGAATCGGCGGCGCCATGGCGGTTTATCGCGGCCTCGGGTCGTGGTTGCGGCTCGGCGCGCGATTTCCGCGAAGACTGATCGCCGCCAGCCGCAACCCGGCATTGTGTGATTTCGTCTCGCAATGCGGTCTTCGTGCGCTCACGATACCGTCGCGCATGCCGCCCATCGGTAAAGTCGAAAACGGCGAGACGCCCACGGTCGAGGTGGTCGTTGCGGGTGGGACCGGTACCGTGTCGAATATTACGCACATGATTGCTGGTGTATCGCATGCTCGGCGAACCGGTTTGAACATAAGCCGGCTGTGGCTGCCGAGTTCCGACGAACTTGCCATAACGGTGGCTCGACGGCTCGACGCAGCTCCGGTAGTGGAAGTTTATGTAACGTTGCAGGAAGTATTCAAGGACGCGCAGCGGCATATCATGCTGGACATATTCCCCGACAGTGGTGATTTGCCCGAGGCCGCGCGGTTCGCCTTGTCCGCTGGTTGCTTGCCGATCCTCGGTCCTGGGTCAGTATTTTCCCGCTGGCCGGCATTTCATGATTCGCTTTGTGTAACGTATTGGGAGGATGCAATTGAAATCGCTGAAAGACTTAATCGAACGGCTGAGATATTCGACCATCTGACAGCAGAGTACGAGCGACTCCGAGCCGCACAGGACGAAATAATAGAAGCCGGTCTTACCGCGCTGGTAGCCGGATCACTCCCCTCCGCCGCCGCGAACGGACGCTTTCACACCACATGACAATATTGGACCGCAATATTATCGCCGATACCGTGCGGTTGCTGGAGCAGCGGACGATTTCGGACGCGGACGCCGACAGGTTGTGCGGCGAGTACAAGTCGCGCGATGTGTTCCTGCGCGAACTCTGCGTGACGCGCGGCTTTCTTGCCCGACACCCGGATGTCGCCGCGGCGATCGGCCGAGTGCGGTCAACCAGCAGATTACAGCGCGACGACGCCCGGAGCCGCCGTGGCTTCTACGAAAGCGCGTTTGCCCAGCTTGATCCGGGCGAACCCGTCGCCGTCTATGTCCCGCGATGGCGGGGGGTCGCGGCCGCTACCCGCTGTCTTTATCGGCAGAGCATTCCGATCCCCGCCACGCCCAACAAGCATCCTGAAGACATCGATGCGGCCGAAATTGCCGTGTATGCCGATTTTCTTCTTGCGAGCGGTTGCCGTCATTTCGTGATCTCCGGAGGAGATAATTTCCACCTTGAGCTGATCCACCAGGTTTTAGGAAAAGATCCCGACATTCGTTTTGATTTAGTGTGGCATTCGAATTACCTGCAAATGGGAGAGGAGGCGGATTGGAGGCAACTTCGCAGATGGGTGCATGCGGCCCAGAATGGAGCGATCACCCGGTTTGGAGTGATAAAGGCAGGCCTGGACGAATTCCTCCGAAAATTGGATATCGACTCCGTTCTTTTGCGATTGTTCCTTCCCATGCGAAGGGTGGAGCCACGGCGCGGAGAGATCCCCAACGCGGTTGGCATTTGGCTGTCCGGATCCTCCTCGTATCGCAAACTGCCGCATGCGATGATTGCGGCCGTGAAAGCGATGCCGACGTTTTATCTCAAGGGCGCGGGTATTGGTCCAGAGGGGATGGCCCTGGTCACCGCTCTCGATGTGCCGTTTCTGCAAGTCCTTCAAGACCCAATCCCATATACACGGATGTTGAACGAAATCGCAAAAACGAAGGTCAGTCTATACGTGACAATTTCAGAATGCTCGCCGATGTTGCCGGTCGAGAGCTTCTCGGTCGGAGTGCCATGCCTTATTGGCCCCAGTTCCGATCTGTTCCGAGACGATCGGTTATTGCGAGAAATGCTCGTCGTCGAAGAGCCGTACAATCCGGGTCTGATTGCCGAGAAGGCGACGGCTGTGGTGCAACGGACGGACGAGATCCTTAGTGCGTACCGCAAATACAATCAGTCGGTTGAGATCCGCGCGCGCGAGGCGCTGGCGCGGTTTCTGGCGTAAGGCAACATGTCGGTGCTCGGCAGGTCTTCGACGATGTTCTGGCGGCGCGGCCGCGGTGCGACGCGTGGCGCGCCGCTCCAGCTATTCGGCCGCGCGATTCGGCCGCGCGGCCCGGATCTGAGTTCGATCGGCCGTGTCGATGATGAGTTGAACCCGGATGACTGCCTCGCCAAGGGCGAGGCGTTGTTGCGGGCGGGCCACGGCGAGGAGGGACATCGATTTCTGCGCCAAGCTCCGCGCCTTGAGCCGAAGCGTCGGAAGGCCGCCAAGTTGAGCATTCGCGCCGGTGCCGCGGATTTCGATTTTCAACGATTGATCGCACAAGCCGATCAGGCTCGAGACGCGGCGGCATGGACGAAGGCTGCGGGGTTATACAACGCGGCCCTACAGCTTTATCCTTGGCATTTTGGGTATATGGTACAATATGGACATTGCCTTAAGGAATCAAGCCAATTCACCTCGGCGGAATGCGAGTATCGCTCCGCCCTGGCGTTAGGCGCGCCGGCTTCCGACGTCGAAGAACATCTCGCTTTTGTTGCGGCGCAGCAGGGTTATACAGCAAGATTCAACAAGCGGCAGCACGGCGAGATCGACGACGCCGAATCGTTGAATTTGCCGCCAACCAAGGCGGATGTCGAGCTGTTAACCTTTGTTTTCCTTGGTCGGACCCCGGCGGTTAGCGAGACGTTGAACCTGTTGCGTGATCATTCAAGCTTGGAAGGCGTTATAAACGCCTTGATCGAAGATGACGCATTTTGTGCAGCTAACGCGAGCTGGCTAGCCTCCTTCGAGTTCGAAGCGCTTCTTGAAAAACCTCCAACCGTAGCAATGAGGCGTTGATCCGTGTCTTGGGCGCTTTTGGAAAACCCTTGGAAACAGCACCAGCCGAATAGCCGGCGCGGTTTGTTTGAGCAGCTTTTGCGGTGTTGCCGACAGTCGGGAATTTCCCTTGCGCGTGGCCACCGATCGGCAAGCCTCTCCGGCGCATGGATGATGGTTCACGAGTTGTGCCCGAAGAGAAGCTCCTGGACCGTCTATTTCCTGATGGCTGCTTCGCATGAATGTTTCAGTTGTGATCAGCACCCTCGACCGATGCGAGACCCTCCGAAAGACTTTGCTATCGTTGAGCCAACAGCGCTACCGTGACTTTGAAGTAATTGTGGTGAACGGTCCATCGACCGACGGTACCGACCAATTATTGGCCCAATGGCACGATAGGATCAAAGTAGGGCGGTGCCCGGTTGCCAATCTTAGCGTGTCGCGCAACATCGGTATCGCGATGGCTGCCGGTGATATCGTCGCTTTTATCGATGATGATGCCATCCCGCACCCGTGCTGGATCGAACGGATCGTGGACGGCTACGATCGTCCCGATATCGGGGCGGTCGGCGGTTTTGTTTTTGACAATACCGGCTTTTCCTTTCAAACGACCTATATTGTCGCCGATCGGTTCGGTATGGCCGATACCCACTATCCGTTTGACCCGATCGATGCATTCAATACGCCGGGTGGCTTCCGGTACGCCGCTCACCTCGGTACAAATACCAGTGTCCTGCGATCATTATTGGTCCGCCTCGGCGGATTTGACGAGGAATTTGAGTATTATCTTGATGAGACCGATCTTTGCGCACGCATTGTCGACAGCGGGTATATTGTCAAAATTGTACCGGAAGCGCTTGTTTACCATAAATTCGCGGCAAGCCATATCCGAAATTCGGAAAAGGTTTTGCTAAGACGGTACCCGGTCATAAAGAACCAAGCGTATTTCGCGGTAAAGCACGGCCGCGGCATTCGCGGGTTTCAGGCGGCGCGGGACTCGAGCGATCGCTTTGTAGAGGATCATCGACGGCAAGTGCTGGATCTGGTCAAGAGGGCCGTCATACCGGCAAATTCGATTGAAATCTTTGAAATGGAGGCGAGTCGTGCCGTCACCGACGGAACCGCGCGGGCACTCGCGCGAACGGAAGCCGTGGAATCGAGCGGATCGTTGTTCCCGAAACCGGCCGCGTTCAAACGGTATCGACACCGCAATATAGCATCGGATCGCCTCACGCTTTGTTTTCTTGCCGAAACCGAGGATGCCGGCGCGGTGGCCGAGGTGGCGGCCAGGATCGCGACGTTGGGCCACACGGTTCACCTGCTGAGCCCTTCGTCCTGCGGTAACCTCGTGGACTTTGACGATGGCGTATGGAGCCATCGCGTGGCCGTCAGGCAAGCGGCTCACTACCTTTCGGAGGTTCCCGCTTCTCTCTGGGACCGCAGCGAAACGCTTGCCGGCGAGGTCAACCGGATCGCTAAAAGCGATCGTATCGACGTCATTTACGTCCCAACAAACGGCTGTTTGGCGACTGGCGTCCTTGCCGAAACCTCCATACCCGTCGTCGCGACTATTCAACAGCCGATCGCGGCGCGCGTGCTGGCTCAGCCGCCGGATTTCTACTCCTTTGTCGGTACGGTAGTCGCGGAACTATGGTGGGAGCGGCAAACGATTATATTTGCCGATGGATTATGTGTCCCGGATATCGAAACCCTTCAATACCTCGAGCGCGAACACGGCGTCGTCGTGGACCGTAGCAGGCTGGTCCTGCATTCCCCGGGTCACCTTGATCCGGTATCAGATGTTGAGCTTGTCAGTCTTTTTCAGAAACTCAGGTGCTCCGATAACCAGCTGGCCCGACGGGTATTGCGGTCATCGGCCGCGCCGACATTCTCCCGTCAATGCCGAGTGGGCGAATTCTGGTTCGGGTCTCCCTTATACTCCTGGCTCCGCGGATTTTCCGCGGGCCGCGTTGACTGGAGGCTTTGGGCGTATTGCAATATGTTGAAGGAAATGGCTAACGTCTCGTCGCGGCCGGTGTTGATCCTCACCGACGAGATCCATCCCTACGCAATAACGCCCGCAAGATCGCCCGAGATCAGCCAGGTGACCGACGCGACCGTCACCACGGCAATAGAGAACGCGCGATATGAGCACGGCAAAGCGGAATTCGCCGCTGTGTTTTGTCATTTGCTCGTTGACCTTCGCGATAAGGAGTGCGTCGATATCCTCATCCAGCTTGCTGAGTTATGCTGTCCGGGCGGACCGATCTATATAACGGCTGCTGTCGGAGGGACGGCCGAGTGGCACCTGGCTCTCCGCGATCGATTAAAGAAGAGTGGGATCGACGCCGAATTCGATCCTGAGTTGCTCGGGGGTGCGCCCGAACCTCGGCGATATAGCGATATCAGGATGGAACCGTATATTTATCCCGAAATAAACGGTACACCGAGTGTTGTTGCCGTATTACGTTTCAGGCGAAATAAACCTTGCGCATAGGTATCGATCGAACCGCGTCGTTACATGAGAAAGCGCGTCGAGCCGCCACGCCACCGCTCTATCGCCAATCTGCTGAAGCGATACGGAGCGAGATTTAGCCGGGTACCCGCACCCTTGTCGCAGGCGTTTACCTGCAGGGGAGAGATCGATATCCCGTGCCACTTCTTTTTTGGTCCACGATTTGTCCTGGATCAGGGAGAGTATTTGGTTTCGATCTGGTTGCGGGTGGCGGCTGATGTTCAATTATCTCGCGTCGTTTTCGAAGTCGTGGCGTGGACCGGAGACGATGCGGCCGGCATTGCGGAGAAGACGTTTGCCTTGGAACGCGGTGAGGCGAAGTTCATCTTTGTGTTGTTGAACATAGACCTCGCGCGACGAACTGAAATCGAAATCCGGGCGTGGTCGGATACCAATTCGTGGGCAACCCGCCCGTTCTCGATTGACCTTTACCGTGTATCGCCTGATTTGCGCCTGGAAAGCGAGGCCACGCTTCACCGACGAATTGGAAATCGTTTCCGCCGAAAGAGACCGCAATCGGCGGTCTTTTACGAAGCGGAGTTTGTCGAATTATGGCTGTCCGTTGGCGCGGGGATTAGAGGGTCGGCGTATATTGATCTAACGCGACCAGAAGGCGATAAGATTGTTATCGAGATCCCGGAACTGGTCCGGGTGGCTCCGTTTGTGAGCGATGACGGCAGAGCTATTTTACCGATTATTTTTCCGATCCGACACGGCGGGACGGAACCAGTGGCCTGTCGTGCCGAGGCACGCATGGGCGGCGCGCGGCTGGAGGTAGGTTCGATTGATATCCCGGATCTCTACACGCAGTGGCTGGTGCGTCATGAAGCGGTTTGGGCTCGACCGTCGGGCGGCCTCCTGGAGCTTGAGGCGGGATCGGGTAGCGCAATTGAGGTTCGACCGCTCTCGCGGCGGTCGAGCGTGGACGGGAAACAGGAAGAAGCATCGATTGTGGGTTTCTGGTTGGATTTTCCGCTAGGCCCGGGGCTGCTCGAGTACGGTGTTGTAACCGGGCGATTTTTTCGTGATTCGAACTCGCTGAAGCTCATGGGCGGTTCGGTGCGCTTTCCTGCGGGGGCATTTCCGGCGCTAGCCTTTGCGGCGGCCCCGGAGCCGAGCCGATGGATTGTACGATCTTGCGGCCGAACCGTCGAAGTCGATCTCCAAGGTGCCGCGGGATCGGTAATCCTTGTCATGCCCGGATGCGGCGAGGCGGTTGTGCGATGGGAAGCACGACCCGGAGAAGACGCGGTCCGATACATTCTGGAGCGGGTTTTCGAGCGGATCAGGGCCCCCTGGATCGGTTAGCTCAATTGTTCTTGGGGCACAAGGAACCGCGATCCGGCGACATCGAAACCGGCGCCTCATTCGAAATCATCGGCGGTAACTCGGCTTCGCTCCGTGTGCCGACGCAGGGCGGTTCCGGGGCTGCGTGGGATCGGGTCTTACCGTCGATCACGAATTGCTGGCAAGTAAACCCGCGACAGAGTATTCGACATCCCGTCGCGGCAGGCACCAACAGCTGCCGATAGCGGGTCGAGAAGCCGCTTGCGGCGCCATTCGAAAACACCGGGAGCTTGTTGCATGAACTCCAAGCTGGGTAATTCCCGTGACCTGCGAACTGCCGCGGCGATCGGGTTCGCCCGGGTGTTGTCGGCTTTTGCCGTCGCGCTGATCGGTTTGGGTAATGTGCGGGCGCAGCAAAGCGCGGATCAGGCACCGCCGATAACCACCCTGCCGGGCATCGAGGTGTCGGCGACTCCGTACCTCTGGCTGCCGTGGATTTCCGCCGGCATTCGCCCCGCGAACACCCGGGTTCCGAGCGTGTCGAACACGATCGGCGCGGGCAGGGTGATCGACCATCTCACCTGGGTGCCGTTCATGGGTCAGGCCGAGTTTAGGAGTGGCCAATACGGCGTCGTTTTTGACTACATCCATGCGCCGCTGAAATCGGGGATCGGCACGCGCGATATCTTGTTTGGCGGCGGCACCGGCAATTTCACGCTGAACACCGGCAGCGCGGTTGTCCTGTACCGGGCGCTGGCGCTGCCGAACCAGAACGCCGATATCGGCCTCGGTTTTCGCGCCTGGGGGTTGGATGGCGAAATCGCCTTGAACCAGCTGAGGCGGCGAGTGCCGCCGGTAACGATAGCCAATGGCCTCGCCTGGGCCGACCCTCTGATTGCCGCGCGCTATCATTATGATTTTGGAAACGGCTTTGCCGCAACCGGTTACGGCGATCTTGGCGGCTTCGGGATAGGGGCGCATTTCGATTGGCAGCTGACGGGCACGATCGATTATGCGATGAGACCCGGACTTGACCTGCATGCCGGCTTCCGCAGCCTGAATTTCAGCTACGGGGCGCCGCGAGCAAATCTTAACGTCAACATGTACGGTCCGATCATTTCGGCCACGTACCGCTTTTGAGCAATGATCTGGCTCTCCGGCGGGACGCCGGCCGGTTAGCACGGGGGCGGCGCCGTTTTGGCCCGTGCCCGCGTCGTTGTGGCCGATTGATTCGCGTCAAGGAGACGAGATCGAGCACGATCAGGTCTGCGCGCTGTCAGATGGTCGCTCCGGCAACACGACAAACCACCGGGCCGCCGATGCCCTCACGGTCCGCACTCTTTTCGGAGATAGGCATGAAGCTGCGATTTGCCATTGTTCTCGCCGGATTGGCCGCGTGCGCGGTCGCCGGCGGCGTCCCCGCTCTCGCCCAGACGGCTCAACCGGCGCCGCCGGCGATCGGCGAAGAGGCCGCCAACGCCCTGCTGCAGATGGGCAAGACGCTGCAGGCGAACGACTTCTCGTTCAAGGCTCAGACCATCCGGGTCTACGAGGACCCCGACGCGCAGCCGCTCCACATCTTTCACACCATGAACGTACTCGTACGCCGGCCGAATGGGCTCGCCGTTCAGGTGACCGGCGACGACGGCGCGGCAAAGCTGTTCTACGACGGCAAGACACTGAGCGTTTTCAATGTCGGGAAAAACACCTATGCGAGCGTCGCGGCGCCCGACAATCTCCAGGCGATGCTGAAGGATGTAGTGGCTCGCTACAATGTCGACTTCCCGCTGGCCGATTTTGTCGCCGACGCGCCAAACAAGGCGTTTTTAACAGGCGTGGCGACCGGTCGAGAGGTCGGCACCGCGATGCTTGACGGCAAGCCGACGCGTCACCTGTTCTTCACCCAGACACCGGGGATCGAACTGGAATTATGGGTGGACAAGGACGAAAAAGCCCTGCCGCGGCGGCTGATCGTCACCTACCGGCTGCTGCACGGGCAACCGAGTTTTGTCGCCCAGTTTTCCGACTGGAACTTTACGGTTCATCCGACCGACGCCGATTTCGCGTTTCAGGCGCCGGCCGGAGCCGCCAAGGTCGAGCTGACCGCCGCCGGGGTGCAGCCGACGACGGAAGGGAACAAGTGATGAAGCAGCGCACGGCAATCGCCATCTGTCTTGGCGTTTTGATGCCCCTCGCGGCGGCCAACGACGCGTTCGCCTGGGGGTCCTTCCACGGAGCCTATGGTGGGGCCGCCTACCGCGGACCGATGGGCGGCGCCGCGGTCCGCGGTCCCGGCGGCAACTGGGCCGCTCGCGGGCCGGCGGGCGGCGCGGCCTGGGGACATAGCGGCTATCACGGCGCCTATTACGGCGGCTATCACGCGGGCTATTACGGCGGCGCGTTTTATCATCCCGCGTACTACGGCGGCGCGGTAG
>JADMIO010703243.1_pt1 | contig 43445 bp, 36 predicted proteins | sample 8958161 | NCBI WGS metagenome assembly JADMIO01 (sample SAMN16585339, study PRJNA669376) | soil metagenome | isolation source: Crop rotation soil | place: USA: Cullars Rotation, Alabama | collected 2011
CGCGACAACTTGTCCACGTGGAATTCTAAGCTTAGGATCCCAATGTGCTGGAAAGCGGGGTTCCTGGCCTCCACGGTAACAGATGCGTGATAGATCATCATGCGCTGTTCTTCTTCCTTCTCTTTCTTGTCAACGCCTCCGCGCACATTTGAAGAAGTACTGTAAGCGGCACATTTTTGGTGATACTGACAGCTGCTCAATAAAAGCACGCCGGCAAAAAGGGTAACGATCAGTTTGTTCATGGCTTTTGTTTTTAATGGTTTAGAGATCTGTTGTTAGATGACAGAGATGCGCTTTTTCCACAAGAAAATAAAGGTACGCTCCCCAATATTGAGGATATAAAGCAAAACAAAAAGAGGTAACAGCCGTTTAACGGCCCCTAAGGTAAGCGCTAAAGCAAGGGCTATTCTATGCTAACAGCTCACACCCAATTGGGTCCACAACGCATACCTTATCAGCAGGTCCATATCCGCTGTAAAGGTGCTTTCTTCCATGATATATAATCCACACGCTTCCATGACACAAAGTTACGGCACTATTTTGGGCTATAGCTTACTATTCGGTAATGGTATGCAGACTATGGCTTAGAGGGCAAAAAGGTTGCTTGCTCAATCCTTTTTTTGTTTCAATAATTCTTCCTCTTCCTTTTTCTTCAATCCCTGTAACAATTCTGCGTAAGGAGGGTAATTTTTTATCTTTTCAAAATCGCTGTCCTTTTCCAGTCGCGCGTAGGTCAAAAAGCCGGGCGATAAAGTGTTGAGGCATTTCAGCGCGCTGTCGCCTTCATTCTTCAGCGCGTAATAATTGGCCCGCGCAAAAACAACATGATCTTCTTCATCTTTGGTTTCCACATTTTTTTGTGAGGTCTGCAGGCTTGTCATTCCTTTCTCAAATTGTCCCATCCGCGCCAAAGCCACACCTCTGAACATCCAGTACGAATAATTATCAGGCTCGTAGAGAATGAGCGTATCTAATAATTGCAGGGCTTTCTCATTTTCGTTATCGTTGTAGCAGCGAAGCATTTTCGAGTGTAAGGTGCTGATCCCATGCACATCGGTGCAGGTGTCCTTCAGGTAAAGCAAGTAGGGTATACGGTCGCCGCACGGAGCCTCAATATGTTTTACATAGCGTTGGTTGGTAAGCTGTATGTAAGAGTTCTTCATTTTATAAAATGTAGTGCTGGCTTTGGGATGATCGGCCCAGGTAGGATCGAAGGCCACCCAGCCGTATTCCGGAAAAAATACTTCTACCCAGTTGTGATAAGCTATCTGCCCCCCGGTTTTAGGAATGAGTCCCTCTACAATACGAGCGGGTATCTTTTTGGCGCGACATAAAGTTACCATCAGCTCACTGTATTCGGTGCAGTCTCCTTTTCCTTCTTTCAGCGCTTGTTTGGCGCCGCGGTCCTGGAAATAAAATATCTTGTAATCCAAAGTGTCTGTCACGAATTGAAAGATGTTCTTCACGATCTCTTCGCGGGTCTTTCCCTTAATGCCTGCCGCCACCGTTTGTATGGCGCGCGATTCGGACCGGAAGTTCTCTTCATCTTTCAGAAAGCTGAGCGTGTCCCTGTCCTTTTTATCATGTACCGGTCTTTTCTTGGCGGTCTTGAGGTCGTAGGGCCATATTTTTATTTTCATACTCACTTCCATCAGCGAGTCTTTGAGTTGCCACAAGCTTACTTCGTTCCAGTGCAGGTAGGTTTCTTTGTTCTTATTGACAGTTACAAAATCGGGTCTCACGCCGGGATAGCTATAGTTGATCACTTCCTGCTTGCCCGGCCGGTTAACCGGTACCAGTAAGGCATAGGCGCAACGCTCGGTGTAGTAAGAGGTGTTCGGGCATTTTACCTGCAGTATACGGCGCAGCGTTAGTTCGCGCTGGGCACAGAGTGCATAGCTAAGTATGATAAATGATAAAGCAAAAAGCCTTTTCATACAAGCAATTTACGAAAAAGTCCGGATCCTGACCGAGCAAACGCTTGTTAACTGAAAGACTGCACGGCCTGTAAACTTTTCAGTATGGCAAGTTCTTCCTGTGTTACCACCCAGGTGTTCGACCACTTGTCGTGCCAGCCGCGACTTCCGTTTGCGCCACCCAGGCAGGAGAACGCTTCAAAAGGAACCAGGCGAAGAAGCGAACGAAGAGCGATGGTCCTTGCATCGGGTTTTTCTCCGTACTCGTTTATGACAATACATTTGGTGAGAAATTTACCCGGGCTTCTTTGCCAGGCGCTTTCAAAGGTAAAGTACATGAGCGGATAGATAAGGAGAGTAATGATCTGTGATAAAAACTCATAGGTACTACTAATAGCTTGTTGCTGACCCGTTACGGCAAGCACAAGCCCCATAGCGAAGCCGATGGCAATAAGAATGATCTGGAAAGCGATGTAATCAATGATAAAATGCCCGAAACGGGGGCCTGCGCCAACTGTTTTAACTTCCCGAAAGGCGGTATACTCTTCGCGACCCCGGGTTCTGTTGCCCATGGCGTCTTTTTTGGTTACGGTTCTAAAGCGCTTTTCTTTCAGCTCAGTGATCTTGATACCGGACATGGAGGCAAGTTACGAAAAACGCGTGAATTACTTCTCGATGACCAGTTTTCTTATGCTCAGGCCCAATTTGTTTTGCAAGGTAAGTGTATAAATTCCATCCGAAAGACTACTCGCGTCTAATTCTGTCGCGCCATTTATTTCTTTTGTAATGAGTGCCCTGCCATTCAGATCCAATACCTGTAGTTTTTGTTTTTCATTGCCGGTTTCAATTTTGAAAGTGCCGGATGAAGGATTCGGATAAATACGAATGGTGCCTTCTTTTTCAATTTCCTGCAAGCCGGTTATGGTTTTGAAATATTGAAAAGCACTATCGCCCTGATTCAGTGCGCCCGTGCTAAGATCATATTTCCTGCCAACAAATGATTCCTCAAAGTGGTTTGCGTCCCAAGTCATACCTTGTATATCGGAATTAACCCATCCGCTACCGGTCCATGCCTCATGTATTACTTGTATAGGATCATTATTCCCGCTATAGAAATAATTCTGTCGGCCACTGCTGTCCCATTGGCTATTATACCAAGTGTCAGTATAACATACAGTGGGCGCTCCGATGCCATTGACTATGTAATTTGTTTGAAAGAGGTTTTCCCATACCTGCAGGTTCACATTCCATTTCTGGTATAGCATATAAGTAAGCGCGTTATTAGTATTATAGGTGTAGAACGCCTGGGTATTGTTGACCCACGCATTATTGCTCCATATTTGGTAAGCATAGCTCAGACAGTTGTTATTCACGTCGTAAGTATAATTCGTCTGCGAATTGTTCTTCCAGGTGTTGAGCGACCATATTAGTTGCAGGTTATTGGTTATGTAATTACTGCCGTTATACGTATTGATCTCTATGAAACATTTGTCCCAGCCGCTGCCATTCCATAACCATCTTTCATGAAAGACCGCGCGGTGGTTTGCGTTATAGGAAAAACTGTCGCGCGCGAAGGGTTTTAGAACCCCGTTGATGAATTCGTGCCATTCCCCATACACCTGGTCATAATTAGAGTCGTAGATAATATTGATTTCTTTGGAGAGAGGGTTCCATACAAGGGTAGCTGTATCGAGCTTCCAGTAATAAATACTGTCGAGCAGACAAAACACTTGCTGCGTACTGTAGTTTTGCGTGTATTTTAGATCGGACTGCACGCCGCCAGGAGTGGGCAAACTGAACTGCGCATTTAATTTTAGGGCTCCGACCAGTAAGAATAGTAGTAATGATCTTTTCATAAACGGGTTATTTACCCAAATTTACGAAGGCAAAAGGGACAAAAGTAGTTGATTTGGTAAGTGGCAGCTTTTTATCAATAACTGGTTGATCTGCTATGGCATTCAAGATAGAATTATCTCTAACCTTTACCCTGGCTTTTTGGTTTCTCCTGAATGCTTTGATGTGACCGGCGCTCAAGGAAAAAGAATTGTAAGGCTGTTTGCAACGCTAGTCACGTCACAAATCGGCTACTTAAAAGTAAAACTCTCAAAATGCGTCCCGTTGTATTTGCACACGCCGGTGCCATTGGTACCAAACCAAAGCTCACCTTTATTGTCTTTGTAAATGCAGGTGATGTGATCGCTCGTCAGGCCATCCACAGTGGTGTAATTCATCATTTTCCTTCCGTCGTACTTCCAAAGGCCCGCGTCAACAGTTCCTATCCACATATTGCCATCCTTATCCTGGTTGATGGCAGTTACGCGACCCATTGTGCCCGGACCATCGAGGCCCCGCTTAATGAATTCGAGGTTGCTGAGGCCCTGTTCCTCCGTAATGTTCCAGAGTATATTTCCGTCGTAACGAAACAGGCCCTGGCCGTTGTTGCCAAACCACAGGCTGCCGGTCTTGTCTTCAAACAGCGCCAGCACGGCCGGACCTTTGAGGCCTTTTTCGGTGAGCCAGGTAAAAGTACTTCCGTCGTACATGCAAACGCCATTGCTTTGTGTACCGAACCAGATATTTCCTTTGCTGTCTTTCAGTATCGAGTAAACACCATAGGGCCCCGGTTTATCTGCCGGACTTAGGGGGAAGCCGCTGTCCTTGGGAAAAGGTAAATAGGTAAATGTATTCTTACCGTAGCGGTAAGTTCCTCCGCCTGCGGAGAACCAGAGATCGTCGGCTTCTTTCTTCCAGAGTTTTTCGGAACTGTCTTTGTCAGAGAAAGAGGTAAAAGTTTTTCCGTCAAAACGACTCACTCCGAATTTCCCTGTGCCGAACCAGATGTTTCCTGTCTTATCTTCTTGAATGGATAAGACCTGGTCGTTGGCCAAACCGTCTTTTGTAGTGAATTGCACCAGTTTTTTTCCGCTCAGGCGATAAACTCCCGTGCCATTGGTGCCGAACCAATAATTGCCGCTCTTATCCTGCAGCATGCTCTGCACACTCGGGCCAAGTCCGCTTTTTACAGTCGTTTGCGCTAAGGTGAAGAGAGGGGTGAGGAAAAGAAGCAGGAGTTTGCGCATAGAAAAATTTATTTAATTGAGTTTTTCCAGCTCCTGTTTTAAAGTGGCCAGTGTAGTTTCTTTGAACTCAAGTCCTTTTACGGTTGAGCTTGAGATCTTTGTCTCCTTGAAAGCTGTTTGCAGTTGTCCGTTGACGTTCTGCAGGGCAAAGATGGTAACTTCTCTTCCTATAGGTACTTTAGAGAAAGTGTATTTCCCGTCCTCTTCTTTGCCTAAAAGAACTCCATCTATGTCTTTGAATATCATTTTAACCTTCGTGTTTTTTCCGGCATCCACCATAAGATCTGTGGTTTGCTGTTCATTCCAGAAACGATCGCAATTGATCCAGCCCAGCTTACCTACGCTGAAAACATAATATTCAAGTTCCGCATCGTCCATGTTTCTAATAGGACGCTTTTCGAATTTTGAGTATTTGTTGTTAAAGGATTTCACATAATCTTCGCTTGTTTTATAAAGGGGGATGATATTGCCCCCGGAAATAAAAAAGAAACCTTTCCTCTCGATAACCTTTCCGTATTTGTTCTTGCCGGCCTCCAGGATAGGTATATTTTTAATAAAGGCTATGAGTTCGGCCTTGGCTTTGGCCGAGATCCTGGAATTTACTTTAGGATCGCGTATCTTTCCTTGAGTGGTTATCATCATTTCGCATTCTGCGCCATAATTATTGAAGGAGGAAGCCAATCCTTCTGACTTTGTTTTATTCAAACTCGATTCTATTTCCTTTTTTGTTTCTTCTGTGAAATTATGAGCACTCACATAAAAATCTATAGGATTCCAGTAATAACCGGTGTCAACATAACCCTTGGGAATAAAATCGTAGCCGGTAGAATCGTCCATTTCGGGCCATTCGTATCCGTAACTACCCAGTTTTAAGGTCTTCTTCACGAGGTTCACGGTATCCACGTTCCAGTTTGCAACAGAAGAATCAGTGGCTGATTTATCAGCGTAAAAAAGATCCATTTTTTTATAGCTATCCTCTTTTTTGGGAAAGTGTACGACGATCTTTTTACCGCTTTTCAGTGCCACAGGTTTGCCTTCCGATGTAGCAGCAAGGTTTAACATGCCCCCGGTTTCCAGAATTTTATCATCGGAGCGGGTGTAAAGATCAGCAAGGAGAATATCCGAGATCCTGTAGAACTCCTTTAACTCCATTTTGACCGGTCCGGTGACCGAAGAGCCATCCTCAAATTGAAATGTCTCTTTCTCGATAAAAAGACGCGTACCTTGCTTCCCGAACAAGGTGGTATCGTTGTTAGGATCTATGGTAAATTCATTGACTGGAAAGCTGATCTTTTCGGCAACGGTGATGGGTTTGTCCGTACTGCATTGAATGAATAGCGCCAAACATAAAAATGTCCGCGCAAAGAATTTAAGAGTAGAGTTCATAAATGCAAGTTACATATAAACTCTCGCATCGCAAAGCCAAGTGAGCAGGGAGTGTTCAAAGGCACCGCGTTTCTCTAAACGACGACCCTTGGTCTTCGAAGGATTAGCCGTTGTGAGTAGCCTTACACGTTCTTTTTCCTTGATGAAAAAGAACCAAAAAATCAAGACGGCACAATCCCTTCCGCACAAGGCACAACGCCATCGCGCGCCGTCATGGCCAACGCTCTATTCCTGATAGAGATTCCTCTAAGTTTTATCATTCAATTCCAGTGAAGTATTTTTGTGTTTTTCTGAATACCTGTATTTAATCAGCACTGGTGATCACTTTGTGGTATTCAGAATAGTCAAAAAGATCGCGCAGCGAAAAGAATTAAAATATATCCCGAATATTCGAAAGGATTGCGCGCTGCATGGCCGTCCGCGGCGCCGTGTGGCCCTGTGCGACCCGCCATCGGAACGGCCTTGATTTCTTTTGTTTCTTTTCTTCATCAAGGAAGAAAAGAAAAGGGGGCTGTTCACTGTACGAACACTCTTCGGAGAAATAAGCCGGTATTTAGTAAAGCCCAATGCGTTGGTCATATAAGCACGGTCACACGCATTGGTCAAGAGCAATCCTCCCCCTGTCTTGCGGACATCCCCCTCCGAAGGGGGACAATTTATTTCTCCGCCAGCAGTTTGTTCAGCTTCTGCCTCGTATCGGGCCATTCTTTTAAAGCAAGCGTTTTTTGGTAGTACTCTATCGCTTTCTTCTTATCGCCTTTGGCGGCGTAAAGATCTCCCATGGAATCGTAGCAGTTGAAACTTTTGGGATGATTATCAATATTCATCTTCAGTAAAGCGTAGGCCTTGTCGTAGTGCTTGCTCGTTATAAAACTGTATCCAATATCATTTAGCACGGGCTCAGGCGGAAACACCGTGCAGCCCATCTGTTTTGAAATGTTCTTGTAATGTGCGGTGATGGCCGAATCTCCATTGAATTTCGGGTCAGAAATACGGTCAATATCATTGAAGCGGTAATAATCAAAAAGAAATTTCAAGCCGTCGTAGGTGCAGGGCAGGGGAGCCGAGCCATGGGTTTCTTCTTCGTAGTATTTGTATTTGAACTTCAGGCCGCTCTTTTTTTCTTTGGCCAGGTAGGCCACGAAGTCTTTGATGGCCTTGTGGTGGGCTATGCCAGCCGGAACTTCGTTTGGTTCAATGTATGGATTTATCTTTGGGTCCATTGTATTAGCACGACCAATGAACAGTCGTGTATTACTAAGATCTTTTGTTGCTAGTACCTTCTGCGCTTTTTTTAGCATGAGCTCGTTATCCCAGGCAAGACTGGGATCGATGGCAATGTAATTATTGAAAAGTTCCGGACGATTCAAGAGCGTATTGATAACCGTGAGTCCGCCAAAGGAGTGACCTATAAGCGTGCGGTGCGGTATGGTGGGATAAAGCGAATCAATGTGAGGGATCAGTTCTTTTTGAATGAAGTCCATGAATTTTTCTCCTCCGCCGGTTTGAGCGGCGGCTGCGCTATCGAGATAGGGCGGGTATTGCGCGTTGGTAGGCGTGAGATCACGGTTGCGGTTGGTATTTGGAATGCCCACGATGATCATTTTGGGTATGGGTGTGTTGCGCAGCAATTGACTGAGATGGAACATAATGCCCATGGTAGAGAAGAAATGCCCGTTGCCATCTAATAGATATAGCACCGGGAATCTTTCCAACTCGTTTGTTTCGGGGTTCCAGCCGTTGGGCACGTGCACCCAGATGTTTCTGTTCTCTCCCAGGATCTTTGAATGCATATCGAAGAGATTACCTATGGTGATCTCGCCCTGACTGTTGCCGTTTTGGGCCGTGAGGGTTCTTGCTGACGCAAGGAAAAGAATGAATGTAGCTAATATTAATTTCTTCATTGTTTGGTTTATTAATGAAGAACAATAATAGGTAACAATAAAAGAGATATAAGTTAAATACTCTAAAATTAAGAAACGTTAACTTGGGATTTGTTAAAGGAGTGGGGATTGGAAATTCAATTGAACTGTAATCTTAATTTAGGAAAGAGAATACCAATCCAATACTTGTTTTTTTATGGTTTCCAGATATTTTTTATCCAAATTATATTTTTCCAAATAGGGGATATCAATATTGTATTTCTTTTCGAACTCAGTTGAATCCCCAATTAATTTGATGCACTTTTTATAATTTTCTAAAGCTAATTCTTCCTTACCTTGGCAAAGAGCAATATGACCTAGGTTACCAAATGCAATATCCATAGGTCGAATTTCTACAGACTGATTTAAATAGTGAATAGCTTTTTCAAGATCAATTTGACCTAAAAAATATATTCTGCCTATGTTATGAATAGTTTCATGATCCTTTTTATTTAACCTAAGAATTTTAAAGGAATAAGTTAAAGCTTCTTGATAGCGCTCCAATTCCTGATAAAAGTCAACCAAAAACCCCAGCGCATCAATATTCTCTGGTTCAATATCGACCACTTTTAGCATATATTCAATGGCTTTGTGTATATCCTTTTCTTTTTTGTTGAAGTATGAAGCACCTGCGCTAATAAGGTTAGAAACATTCTGAGGTTCAATTTTTTCAATTTTTAATTCATATATAAGTGCAGTATCATAGTCTTCTAGATCAGTATAATAATAAGAAAAGCCAGCCAGTGTTTTTACTTTTAGAGGATCCTTTTCCTCACTTTTTTTTAAATAAGTATAAGCTTCATCAAATTGTTTCAGTCTTCTACAACAGACGGCAATTTGAATCCAATTATCCTCATCATTTGGAGTTATACTCTCTATCTGTTTATGACATTTAAGCGCCGCGTAATAATCTTTTGAATCTAAATTTTGAAAACAAACTGAAAGGTTCCACAATATTTGTAAATCATTAGGTTTTATTTTATCTAGTTCTTGAAGTTTCTGAAGAGCTTCATAGTATTCGTTAGCCTCCATTAGTGCAAAGGCACTAAACTTTAATTCAAAAGTTTTATTAACTACAACATCTCTTAGTTTTGTATTGGCAATACTAAGCTGATTTTTAAATAGGTCAATTTTTAAATTTTCAGGATAATAAGTAAAAAAATTGTAGTATTCGCATAGTATATTTTGGTATGGATGGTAAGCTTCTGAAGTATTAAGAGCTTTTGATAAAGCATTAAATAGTTTTGTGTTCTTTTCTGTCGAAGTTTCTTGGATGTTACCATCCTTCATTGCAAGACACAAACTATACTTGTAAGAATCTAAAAAAGGTAGATTAGTTACATAGTTTATGAATTTTTCCGAGTCAACATCAGTTTCATTATGATCCAAAGCATCTTCTAAAATTGCATTTCCCTCATAAAAAGGCAGAAAGCAATTCATTGGTTGTTTAAAAAAAGGTTTCTCGAAAGTTTTCGGGGAGAAAAAGGAATTTTTATAAAGGTTTATTCGAAGAATAGATTCTATGTTATCTAATCCTTCCTGAACTTCGTTGATGCTTTTCAAAGTGGTTAGCCTCTTTTTTAACGGATCGAACCTATCCCACTTATTTTTATGATGCAGGAGTGAAATGACTAACCCCACAAGTGCTCTCTGCCAAACCTTATCTTCAAAATCTGTGAGAAAATCCAAGAGTATATTAGCTTTATGTTGATCAAATTTCTTATGGGTTAATAAGCTAAGAGTTAAAGCAGTAACTATAATAGATCTGTCATGCCATTTGTGATTCTTATGATCCTCCCTATATCGGTGAATATCTTGTTTTAGAATATTGTCGAGAAGTTCCGAAGAATATATTTTATTGAAAATTACATTTGAATACAATTCTTTTCCAGTATATTCATGTTTTATTTTTTCATCAAAATCACCAAATATTTCTTGATATAAATCTGTCCTTATTTTCTCTATTCTTTCTAAATCCTCTTTAGAGGATTTATAGCTTATTTTTTTTGTTTCTAATTTAAAAAGTTCAATTGCACTTTTTGTAGATTCAGAGGACGGTGATTCAAGATCGACCTTTATAGGATGATTAAACTTTAATTTGTCTTTATAGTTGTTTATGGTTTTTTGAATGCTTAATGCAACATCGGTAAACGCTTCATCAATGGAGGCCCAATTTTTTGCATTAGTGATGGCTTTGGCGTCAGTTGGAGAGATCAATAACTTGGAAAATGGGAGATCTTTCCATACGCAATCTCGAAGTAGAATAGGAATCACAACTGCTTTTCCTTCATCATGTTTTAGCATAGCATTTTTTAATTCCACATCATAACAGTACGACGATGATATGAAATCTGAACTAATGAGTAATAAAATAACGTGCGCCTCATTTAATTCTTGTTTAATCTTAGGGTCCAACTCTGTTCCAGCAGTAAGTTTTCGATCATACCAGACATATGTGGTGCCATTATTTTTGGTTAGAAATGTAAGATGATTGTTTAATTGGGTTCTTAGCTCTTCATCTTTATGTGAATAGGAAATAAAAATCTTAATTGTCTCAGTATTCAAAACGAGTAATTTTGGGTATTAAAAATACAAATTTATTTCTATTTTCTGTACAATGTTCTTAACAGACTATAATTTAAAAATGTTCATTTTAATGAGTGGAACAGTTTTTTTGGTGAATGTTTCACCAAGGGTTTTCCCTATTATAATTATAGGGGTAAGCGGGTTGAACCTTGGGGCTTTTTCGGTTGTTATGGCTGGGTTTACGGTAAGTCATTGGCTTATCGATTGACCTCACCCGCACTGTTTTGAGCCTATCGATGGACCTCACCCCAACCCCTCTCCTCATAGGAGAGGGGAAGAGCTGCTGTTTTTTATGCACAAAACCGGTTCTAAATGACTAGAAACCAGCGCTATTTCTGTTCATAACCTCTAAGGGTTTTACCCTCTAAAAACCGTAATTTCGCACCTTAATACAGCCCTCCCCTTTATCCCCTCTCGCAGGAGGGGAAAGGAAGCTTAAAAAGAAAAACATGTCAGACACTATGCAGGAAACGCTTACCACCGTAGATACCGCCAAAAAACTGGGCCTCTTGCCCGAAGAGTTCGAGAAGATAAAAGAGATACTGGGCCGCGTGCCCAACTTTACCGAGCTCAGCATTTACTCGGTGATGTGGAGCGAGCACTGCTCGTACAAGAACTCCATCACCTGGCTTAAAACCTTACCCAAAGATGGTCCGCACATGCTGGCCAAAGCGGGAGAAGAGAACGCCGGTTTGGTTGACATAGGCGATGGCCTTGGCTGCGCTTTTAAAATTGAATCACACAACCACCCCAGCGCTATTGAACCTTACCAGGGAGCGGCAACCGGCGTAGGAGGTATCAACCGGGATATTTTCACCATGGGCGCTCGCCCTATCGCGCAACTAAACTCTTTGCGTTTCGGCGATATTCATTCGGCAAAAACACAATGGCTGGTTAAGGGTGTTGTAAAGGGCATCGGTAATTACGGCAACGCGTTCGGTATTCCTACCGTAGGCGGAGAAGTTTTCTTTGACGAGTGCTATAACGTAAATCCTTTGGTGAACGCCATGAGCGCGGGCATCGTTAAAAAAGGAGAAACCGTTTCGGCCATTTCAATGGGCGAAGGCAATCCGGTTTTCATTGTAGGTTCTGCAACCGGTAAGGACGGTATTCACGGAGCCACCTTTGCCAGCACGGATATCACCGAGAACAGCGCCGAAGATCTGCCGGCCGTACAGGTGGGCGATCCTTTCCAGGAAAAATTATTATTAGAAGCCACTTTAGAGGTCATCAAAACAGGTGCCGTTGTGGGCATGCAGGATATGGGCGCGGCCGGTATCACTTGCTCCACCTCAGAAATGAGCGCCAAGGGCGAGCACGGCATGGAAGTGTGGCTGCACAAAGTGCCAACGCGTCAACAGGGCATGAAACCTTTCGAGATCCTGCTTTCCGAATCACAGGAGCGCATGCTTGTAGTGGTGCAAAAAGGAAAAGAAGACGTTGTGAAAAAAGTATTTGACAAATGGGACCTGAACTGCGAGCAAATTGGCGTAGTGACCAAAGGCGACCGTTTGAAATATTATATGTTTGATGAACTCGTTGCGGATGTTCCTGCCGGCACACTTGTGTTAGGCGGCGGCGCACCCGTTTACAAACGCGAATATAAAGAGCCCGCTTATTTCGCGGAATCACTGAAATTTAAAATTGAAGATGTAAAAGAGCCCGCCGATTATAAGCAGGTAATGGTGCATCTGATCTCTCACCCCAACATTGCCAGCAAGCGCTGGGTATATAACCAGTACGACAGCATGGTGGGCACCGTGAACCAAAGCACCAACAACGCCAGCGACGCGGCCATCGTGAACATCAAAGGAACCAACAAAGCCATCGCGCTTACGGTTGATTGCAACGCGCGTTACGTGAACGCCAACCCCGAAGTAGGTTGCGCCATCGCAGTCTCTGAAGCGGCGCGTAACATCGTTTGCAGCGGAGGAGAAGCCAGCGCGGTAACAAACTGCCTGAACTTCGGTAACCCATACAATCCTGAAGTGTACTGGCAATTTGTAGGCGCCATCAAAGGAATGGGCGCTGCCTGTTTGAAATTTGAAACGCCTGTAACCGGCGGAAACGTGAGCTTCTACAACCAAAGCTCTTACGAAGGTCCTGTGTTCCCAACGCCAACCATTGGTATGCTGGGGATCCTGAAAGATAAGTCGACACAAACCACGATGGATTTCAAGACCGAGGGCGACTGCATATACCTGGTAGGTGACTCGCAGAACGACATTGGTTCATCTGAATATGTTTACTCGTACCACAAAATAAAGAACACACCGGCACCTCATTTCAATTTGGATGAAGAGTTCAACGTGCAATTGGCCATCAGGAATTTGATCGCCGCTAAATTGATCGAGAGCGCGCACGATTGCAGCGACGGAGGTTTGTTCACCGCTTTAGCGGAATCATCCTTCAACAAAGAGTTGGGCTTCGATATCGCCGTCGACAAGAAAGTGCGTAAAGACGCGTTCCTGTTCGGCGAAGCGCAGAGCAGGGTAGTGGTGAGCGTGAAGAAAGACAACGAGATCGAACTCGTGAAGATGCTGAAGAACGAGAATGTAGCCTTCACCAAATTGGGCTTCGTAAAAGGCAAAGAGTATAAGATCGATGGAGAGATGTTTGGTACCGTGGCCGAATTTCGTAACTTGTACGATACTTCTATCGAGAAAATACTGAACGCCTGATCGACTCCCCACAAATACAAGATTCCTCGGTAACAGCTCCCCTGCGGGGCCTCGGAATGACACGTCCACTTTTTTTGTCATGCAGAGTCGGCTTTAGCCGTGTAGCTAACGAAGCATCTTGTATTCGTTCAGCGATAGTCCTCTCTTTGTGGTTTCTGTTGTTGTCGTCTGCCACTTCTGCGCAATCAGCTCATGAATTGTACGTTTCCGCACTCGCAAAAGACTCCGCCAAAGATTATACCGGCGCTTTAGCCGATCTTGAAAAAGCAATGACCTTAGGAGAAAGCGACAGCATCCACATCCTCCACGCCAAAGTAGAGACCGAAACCAATCACTACAAAGAAGCCTACAGCGAAGTGAACGATGTTTTGCGTCACAATCACACAAACTTCGACGCTTTTATGCTGCGTGGTATCTTACGCGCCCGTCAACAGAATTACGAGGGTGCCATTCACGATTTTGATAAGTGCATCAAGTTGAATCCCCAACACGCCAAAGCCTGGTACAACCGTGGTCTCGCGCATGCTTATATGGATGAGATCAAACAGGCCATTTCTGATTTCACCAAAGCAACCGAGCTTGATGATAAATATTCCATAGCCTGGTTCCAGCGCGGCTATTGGAAAGAGGTGAGCGGCGACCTGGATGGTTCGCTCGTGGATCTCAATAAAGCCAAAGAACTGAATCCCGAAGACAAGAACCTCTATGTTTCGCTGGCTGTTACCAATTACCGTCTCAATAAAAAAACAGAAGCCTGTACCTATTTGAATGAAGCGAAAACCCGCGGCGCAGAGAAAGCCGATGAATTAATTATGCTGATGTGCAATGAAAAATAAAAAGAATTATATAGCGCTTTTTGTTTTCATGTTCTTCGCGGTACTTGTTTCGGCGCAGCCCACTTTTACCATTTCTCTAAAGATATACCAGCTCGATTGTGAACTTTCAGCCGCCGGCATTCACGCATGGGGAGGAACCCCTCCCTACCAATACACCTGGAGTCACGGTGCCGTGGGAGACACGCTTTCCAGCGTACCGGAAGGCGGTTATTGGGTGAAGGTAACCGATAGTTCAACGCCGGCAAATGATAGTCTCATTGAGTTCTACGTTGACAAAATGGTTTGCAAGGTGGGTTTCGATAATCGCTTTACCCCGAACGGCGACGGCATCAACGATCATTGGGGTGCCGGCAGCAAAATAAAAGAATACCCGCACTTCCTTTTGCAGGTCTACGATCGCTGGGGACAATTGGTGCATCAGCAAAGAGAAAGCTATACACCCTGGGACGGCACGCATTTAGGCGTTAAAGTGGCCGAGGCCACTTATTACTGGATCTTTTTTTACAAAGAAGGCGACAGTCGCAAAATTGAAAAGGGCAACGTAACCATTATCCGGTGAGAAAGCTGTTTTACATAACACTGTTCTTGTTGTGCGGGTATTTTTTGCGGGCGCAGCAAACGCCTTCTTTCTCGCAATTCGTGATGAACCAGTACGCGCTGAATCCCGCCGTGGCCGGTACCAATATCGGTTTTGAAGCAACGGTTGGTACCCGTTTGCAATGGATAGGAATGCCCAACGCGCCAACAACGAATTTCGGAAGTGTTACTTACGGATGGAGAAAGAATTTTTCTTACAGGGGTCACCACGGCGTGGGTTTTTACGCCGAGGATGATCGCCAGGGCATGTTCTCTTCGAAAGCGAGCTATGTTTCCTATTCGTACCATCTGCGTATTTTCACGGGGCTTAATATAGGCGCGGGCATTTTTGCCGGTGTAAGGCGTTTGGCGCTTAACCAATTGTTGTTCGACCGAAATGATCCGGCTCTGGATTTTACGAAAGCGTATGGACTTTTATACCCGGATGTAATTCCCGGCCTGCGCGTTTACACCAAAAAACTTTATTTTGATGTCAGCGTTCGCCAGGCTTATGTGAACAAGATCAAGCAGGGCAATTTTAAATTTGGCAGCAAGGGATCTAAGCTCGATCCCACACTTATTGCTTCCGTGAAGCGTAAATTTGTTTTGGGCAGCAACGATTGGACCCTGGTGCCGGCTGTGATGATGCAATATGCCTTCAGAGAGTTGCCTTATGTGCAGGCCAATTGTATTTTATTTTACCGCAAAAAGATCGGGCTGGGCGCCTCCATGCGCGGCGTTTCTTTTGCCTCGGCCATGATGCAGATAAAATTGTTAAAGAATGTAGTGATGGGCCTGGCTTACGATTATCCTACCAATAAGCTGCGCGCGGCGGGGGCCAATACCTTCGAGATCATCTTCCACATGACCCCCGGCGGAGGCGATGATGCCGAGAACCGGCCCCGTATTAACGTGGCCCAATGCCCCGATTTTGATTTTTAGCCGAAAAAAGCGTAACTTTACCTGTCCGCCGGTTTTGGGAAATAAATAATTAAGACAGGCGGGCCTTAAACCTTTGTCCTTTAGGAGCATCAAAGGCTTAAAACAGATCAAAAATGACGAAGAAATTTGTGAATATGGCCACCGCGAGCTTAGTTTGCTGCGGCCTTTTGTTTACTTCCTGCAAGAAGAAAGAGGTAGAAGATAATGATGTGGGTGGGGCAGGAGCGCATGCTTTGGGCGAGACCTATTCGAACGATATCACCAATATAGGCACCCAGGCTTCTTACAATAACATCAGTACCTACAAACTCGGTGAGCCCGACCAGATCTATACTTCCTGCGCAACCATTAAGTTCGATAGCCTCAACAATACTGACGTGGATACTATGTCGGTTGACTTCGGAACAACAGGCTGCACAGGTGGCGACGGCCGCACGCGCAAGGGTTTACTTATGTTTACCTATACCGCGGGCAAGCACTACCGTGACTCGGCCTGCGTGATCAATGTTACTACGCCCGGAAATACCTATTATGTGAACAGCGACCAGGTGATCGTGAACAGCAAGACCATCACCAATATGGGCCACAGTTTAAGTAATGGTTATTTGACGTGGAACGTGAGCAGCAATATGCAGGTGAACCGCGGCGACGGTAGCGTGATCAGCTGGAGTGCGTCAAAGACCAAAGTACTTACCGCGGGCGAGAAACCCAATAATTTACCGATCGATTGGCTGCATGCTAAAGTGGCTATTTATGGTTCGGCTAACGGTACTTATACCAAGCAGGGCAGCCCGGCCGAAAGCTTTAACGTGAGCGTGCAGCAGGCCAAATGGCTGGTGCGCGATTTTACCTGCAGCGGCGCGCGTCGTTTCTTTGTGCAAGGCGAGTTAGAATTTACTCCCGGCAGCAAACCTACCCGTTACGTGAACTTTGGTAGCGGCAACTGCGATAACACCGCTACGGTTACTATCAATGGTAACGTTTACAATATTACCTTGCATTAAAATAACCCTTACTTGTAACAGGCCCTTCCCCTAAAAAAGGAAGGGCTTTTTATTTGGGCTTGTGCCGACCGAAAAGTTGCGGTGAACGATTGGCCAAAAGAATCCCTTTGTTACGGTTGTAACTTTATAAAAAAGGGAATGAAAAAATTCTTATTCTTTTTATGTAATCTTCCGCTTTTCCTCTTCAGCCAGCAATGGGATTGGGCGGTGACCGCAGATTCGGTTTATGGTAACCAGCAAACAAAGCAATTGTGCCGCAACGGCAATGATCTGTATGTACTCCTGCACCAGGATGGAAAGTCTGTGATCGGCGGAAATCACCTGGATACGGGAACGGTCATTGTAAAATTAAATACTTCGGGACAGATCCTCTGGGCAAAGAATTATCCGTTACCCCTTCGGTCTTTATGGGCGGGATACGACGGCAACCTTTATTTCATTGGTGAATTTACCGGAATTGCGCACGTTTATATTTCCACACTGGTTACAAACGGGGGGCGTGATATTTTTTTCGGAGCGCTGGATGGATCATCCGGAAACCCGCTTTGGATCAACTCCATTGGCGGCTATAATGATGACAGGGGCAATACCATCTGCATCGACTCCAGTGATCACCTCTTTATTGGTGGTCAGATCAAAGATGATTTCTATGCGAACCATTCTTATGTATCGGGGCTTATTGGAACCTATACGTACCTCGTGCGTTGTGATTTTGTTGGAAATTATATACAATCATTCCATGATAGTTCGCCGAATATGAACACGGGGCTGAACTTTAAGATCGATCCGCAGGGTACGGTTCACTTGTCAACTTTGTCGAACACGGATAACTGTCCTTATATCTGTTGGGGAACACATGTATTTAGAATTGACCCTCAAAATTTGTCGCCAACCCTAACCGCTACCCTTAACACGTACGAAACCTTGCACAGTTGGGATGTCAACGCAGATAATACGTACACGTTGAACTATAACACAGGGTCTCATTACATGACCACAACCGACGTGTTTCGGGTTTCTCAAAATAACGGCGCTTCCCAGTTGCGTAAAAGTATGGGTAACGGGTACGACGGAAAGTCAACTCCTTATCTCGTGAACGGAACAGGTAAAGAAACCATCATGAGCGGATATGTTCTAAAACCCTGGGGAAACAATCATAGAGATACAGTTTGGTATGACAGTTTCCCGGTGCTTACCGATTCGATGTTCAACACAGTGTTGTTGGGATTTGATACACTTAACCAGATCAACTGGCTTTTGCGTTCGTACGGGCATGGCGTAACCGTGCCCAAGGGCATTGAATCAGATCATCTGGGCCATGCCTATGTAGCAGGAGAATTTAATAGTCACGCGGAATGGTACAACCCGCCGGATCCCAGCCCTAAAAATGTGAGTTTTGGGACATATACTTTGACGGCTCAGGGTAGCAATTCGTCATTTTTTGTGGTGGGAGCGAGTTCCGGGCAAGCGATTTATGTTTCAGGTAATTTACCTGTGCCGGTCGCTTTGGTATTTTATCCAAACCCGAGCTCAGGAAAAATATCTTTCAGTCATGATATGCCTTTAAACGCTGTTTCGGTTTATAATTCACTGGGTGCAAAGGTAGGCTGCAATACCTGTGTGCGCGAATTGGATCTTTCAGGACAGTCGGCCGGGGTTTACTTCGCGGAATATGAATGTAACGGAATGCGAACAGTTAAAAAGATCGTACTTGAAAAATAATGCCGCATGAAGAAAATACATGATCGGATAAAAAAGGCAAGTCGCGTGATCTGCTTCTTGTTATCATTAAGCTCTTTTTCCCAACCAAACTTTCAGTGGGCCAACGGCTTTGGTGGAACCTATTGGGATGGGGGCAACAGTATTGTTACAGACGTATACGGAAACGTTTTTACATGTGGTCAGTTTGCCGGAACTATTGACCTCGACCCGGGCCCGGGTGTTTACACGCTCAGCTGCGGTTCTTCTTCCTGCGATATCTTTATCAGCAAGCAGGCCGCGAACGGAAATTTAGTATGGGCCAGGTCCATTGGCGGAACGCGTTACAATTCCGCTTACGCCATCGCAACGGATGCCGCAAGCAACGTATACATCACCGGAACTTTCATTCAGAATGTTGATTTTGATCCTGGCCCCGGAACTTATTTCATTAACTCCTATTCTTCGCTCAATGATTACAGCGCGTTCATCTGCAAGCTGGACTCATCCGGTAGTTTTCTATGGGCACGCGATATTCACGGACCGGGATACGAATGGGGCACGGCTATAGCGGTTGACGTAAACGGGAATGTTTATACAACGGGTTGTTTTCAGAATACTACCGACTTTGATCCCGGACCGGCTGTCTATAATATGAATACACTATACGGCTCGGTGTATATACATAAGCTCGATGTGAATGGAAATTTTGTCTGGGCAAAGCAATTGGCCGGGAACGCGGTGCCCAACGCCCTGGTGCTCGATGGAAAAAGCAATGTTTATACGGCGGGCAGGTTTTATCAATCCATTGACATGGATCCCGGTCCGGGTATCTTCAATCTTACGTCACAAGGTCTCAGGGATGTTTTTGTGAGCAAGCTGGATTCGCTTGGTAATTTTGTTTGGGGCGTACAGGCCGGCGGAAAAGGCAACGAGGAAGCGAAAGGAATTACCTTAGGGAACAGCAATACGCTTTATATTACGGGTTACTTCGAAGACACCATCGCTTTTCAAACAGGCAATGGTATGCAAAAGCTGGTCTCCGCAGGCAAGCAGGATATTTTTTTATGGAGAATGCACGCGTCTTCTAATTTTTTCTGGGCCAAAAGGATCGGTGGCGATAGTAATGATGTAGCCAACGCGATAACAGCTGATCCGCAAGGATTCATTTATCTTACCGGGGAATTTGGAGATACCGTTGACTTTGATCCCGGTTGGATGATCTCGAACCTGGCCTCCTCCGGACGATCGGACGTTTTTGTTGCCAGGTACAGCGGGATCGGAAAATTGGTGTGCGCCGGGAAGATGGGAGGAGCAGGACTTGACATAGGAACTTCTATCGATATAGATCCGTGGGGGAATATAGCGCTTACAGGAAAATTCTCGGATACGGCCGACCTTGATCCCGGGATCTCCGCCTATGACCTTGCTTCAGGTTATAACAGTGTTTTTATTGAATTGCTCGGAGACTGCGCTTTGCCTACCGGTGAGATCGAACATGCTGTCGATCCGAAAAATTCTTTTTACCCAAATCCTTCTAAGGGAAAACTATATTTGGGTGAGGATATCGAACCCGGTTCCTTCAGTATTTACAATTCTATTGGACAACCGGTGCTTTTTACGATCATTGGAAAAGAGATCGACCTCAGTTCACAACCCGATGGAATATATTTTATTCGTATCGGGAGCGAGCAGAGGTCGATCGTAAAAAAGATAGTACTAAGCAGGTAATTACTTCCCTTTTTCCGTATCGGCCCAGCCGAATACTTTCTTAAGGATGTCGTTCACGCGGGCCATAGGGTCTTTGCGGATCCTGGCCTCCTCATCAGCAACCAAAAGGAATAAACCGTAAATGGCTTTCTTCGTTACGTAATCATCCAGGTCAGGATTCTGTTTTTTAACGCCGGGTATCTTGTTGTATTTTTTAACCAGCGGGTTCCAGTTCTCGGTCACCTTTACTTTATTGATCGCCTCTTTTACGATAGGCTTGTATTGCGTATAAAGTTCCGGGCTGGTAGTTGTTTTTAAATAAGAAGTTGCGGCTGTATCTGCGCCTTTCAGGATCTTCATTCCATCACTCACGGTCATATTCTTGATAGAAGCGAGGAATACAGGAGCGGCAGTCTTCGCGGCTTCTTCGGCCGCGCGGTTCAGAGATGTTTCAAACTCATTCACTTTTTTCTCCATACCCAGTTTGATGAGCTTCTTTTTCATTTCGGTTGCCTCGGGAGGGAAGGGAATGAAAAGACGCGGGTTTTTGAGGTAGCCGTCCACTTTAGAAGTAGCGGCCGTTGAATTATTGGTTCCGGTGTTCAAAGCTTCTTTTAAACCGGCAATGATCTCTTCGTTGGTAGGGGCTTTTACTCCGCCATTACCTTTAATGGTTTCTTCGCCTTTTTTGATAGCCTCTTCGGCCTTTTTCTCATCTTTCTTGATCTCGTCCTTTGCTTTGTTGAACAGATCGCCCATGCCCTGGGCCTGCGCGCCTATAAAGCCTGCGCTTAGCAGGATAAAAAATAGTTTTCTCATATGAATTTATTGTTGTTGTTTATGTTTTACAAATCCTGTACCAAGATACAAAACCCTACTTATACTTGATCCTTACACTTATACTATTGAGGTTCAGGCTCTCGCTTTAAAAAAGCAAAACCGCCTTTCCGGTAGATCTCTTTTAAACCCGGGTGACTTTTCAGCATATCATCCGCTTCGTTTACCTTGATCGCGAAGTAAGCAGGTTTATCGATCTTCTCGCTCAGCATCCAGTTCATGCTCATCAGGTTAAAAGAGAACACGGCGGCATGACCTTCTTTCGCCATGCGTTTCTCGTTCTCCTTTATGTAGCAAAGCATGGCCCATGAGTTGTGCGCAGGCTGACGGTTGGTGTAGAACATATAGGCGTAGCTTTTGAAGCCGATCGTTTCCACATAACAATCATTGCCCTGCAGGTTCTCGTAGAATTCGATGGCAGGCCCTTGCGAGTATTGTTCAATTTTTGGAGTGATCATCAACATCAATAACCAAATAGTGAGAGTGGTAGTAAGGAAAAGCCCGATAGCCTCTTTTTCCATACTTCTTTTATAGAAACGGATCAGGAAGAAAAGAGCGCCGATCAAAAAGATCAGCCCGGCCAAAAATTCGTAGCCGCCCCATTCCACTTTGGTGCTTAGGCTGGCGACGGCGAAATCATCATCAATAAGTTTTGAATCGATGATCTGTTGTTTGAATTTTTCAATGAATGGAATGGCAGTGAAAACGATACCGGCTACGGAGATAATAATAACACCCGCGTAAAAAAGATAAAAGCTCAGTTTCTTTCCCTGGTTCACCATGTGGTAAATGCTATAGGCCGCCAGGAAGGTCATCGGGAAATAACACATGCTGGAGTAATGCACGATCTTGGTCCTTACGATCGTAAATATGATCAAGACCGTCCAGAACAAAAAGAGCATCCATTTTTTGGTGAATACCTGGTAGGGCGTATCGTTCTCAAATTTCCGGTGCGACGGAATGAAAAAAATGGAAGCGGGAAAACAGCCGATGAGCAGCACGATGAAATGATACAAATACGTTCCGCCATGATCGGAGTCTTCGGTATTGAATAATCTTGCCTGGTAAATCAAGAACTCTCTTATCACATCGGCATGGCCCGTAAGAATTTCGAAAATGAACCAGCTGAAACCGGTAAGGAGCAAAGTAAAAATGAAGAGCGCGAGGTTTTTGATATTCTCAAAAAGTTTGATCTTCAGCAAAAGCCAGGCCGCCGTCAGGGTGATTCCAATGATCAGCAAAGCAACCGGTCCTTTGGTAAGCACCGCCAGCCCTCCGAAGATACCCGCGTAAACCGGGCGCTTGCTTATTTTATCGGGAACGTTGTTGTTGAACCACTGAATGAGATTATAAACGCTGAGGAAAATAAAAAGATTGAACCAGGGATCGATGATGCCCGATTTAAAATACAGGAAAGGAAGAAAGGACCCGGCATAAGCCAGAGCCCAGAGCAATCCGAAACGATGATCGTATATTTTTCGGCCTATGCTGTAAATAAGATTTAAAGTGACGATCCCGCAAACAGCATCCGGAAGCCGCGCCGCGAACTCGTTCACGCCCAGTAATTTCATACTGAGGGCTTGTAACCAGATGAAGAGCGGTGGTTTTTCCCAGAAAGGCTGAAAGTTCAATTGTACACGGCTATAATCGCCGGTCACCAGCATCTCGCGCGCGCATTCGGCAAAATTGATCTCGTCCCAATCAAACAAATGTACTTTGCCCAGGAAGGGAATGAACAGTAAAGCGCTTACCAGCGTGATGATGTAATGCCAGGTATAAACCTTGTTGTCTTTCATCCAAATACTTTGTAAATGGGCTTATCCAGTTTATTGAATTTGTTGGCCACCTTAGAATGATAAAAGAACCAGCAAACGATGGTGGAAAAGAAAACCGCCACAAAACTTCCCGCTGTAATATCCTCAAAGAAATGCTGCGATAAATAAACACGTGAGAAAGCCACGGTCAGGGCCATGAAAAAGAAAAAGATCTTCGATGACATTTTTTCTGAAAGAAAGCTCAAACAAAAGAACAGGGCAAAAGCGGCCGTTGTGTGTCCTGAGGGAAAGCTGTGATGCAGATGCTGTTCTTCCAGCAGATCGGGAACTACCTGTAAAGGCACATAGATCTTTTCGAAATACAATTGCGGCCGGTCGGCATCCCCAAAGAAAGCGTATTTGATGCCCTGCGTAAATCCGGCACTCATGCCATAGGCCAGCAGGGTAGTGAGGCCCATGCGCACATTGAAGATGATGATTAGCGCGGCAATGCTTATTACAAAGATCCCATCTCCCAGGAAAGTAAAATACTTGAAGAAAAAGCTGAAGGTTGGCTGCAGCAGGCTGTTAAAATATAAATGCAACTGCACTTTATCGGTAAAAGCTATCACCATACAGGCCGCGCAAAAGATGATGGCGTAGGGAACGAGGAAAATTCTATTTTGAGAAAGCGTTTGGCGCAAAAATAAATTTTGCCTAAAGATACTCGTAAAAACTCAAAGCAATACCAGTTCTTTTATCAACTCTTTTTTAAGATACACGTTCACGTTCTTGATCAGCTGCGATCTTAAAAAATGGAGCTCATTCTTAAGTGCTGAAGAATCTACCTGCAGAAAAAGTGTGTGATCCTTAATGAACATGCGCTTGGTATGCTTCGCTATCATCTCGCCGGCTATTTCTTTCCAATGCACGCTCAGGTTCGAAGTGTCTATCTTCTTATCGAGGCGGTTCTGCTTTAAAAAAGCCTGTATCGCGTCGCCCAAACTGCTTAAATTCTGCTTGCTCATTGCAGATACTAAATTACCGATTTTGTTTGCCTTTTACAGACTTGTTTAAAAAGAAAAGTCCCGCCATAAGCAGGACCTTCTTTTATATTTTAGTACAGCTTATTTTAAGCCGCTTACTTTCTTAGCGATCTTAGATTTCAGGTTAGCCGCTTTGTTCTTGTGGATCACGTTGCGTTTAGCAAGTTTATCCAGCATTGCGGTAACTTTAGGAAGCAGGGTAGCCGCTTCTTTTTTATCGGTCGTGTCACGCAGTTTTTTCAGCGTAGAACGCGTAGATTTTGCCTGGTAACGGTTATGCAGTTTTTTAGTCTCTGTCTGCCTGATGCGTTTAATTGACGATTTATGATTTGCCATTGTTCTTAATTATAGGGCTGCAAAGATAGGGCTTTTATTCACATTGACAAGGGAATAACTAAAAAAACACCTAAGGTTTTGAGCCGATTTTTTCCCTTTTTTTGACCCTTATGAGGCTCATCTGGGGCATATTAGGCTTTTTCCCGTTTTTAACCGCCTTTGCACAGGTGGCTATAGATAAGAATCTGGTTCCCAATGGCAGTTTTGAGAATTATAAGCGTAAGTCGGATAATATCAAGAACGCCATACCCTGGCAGGGCATAGCTACCGTAGATTATTACCAGGGCACCCACCCCCAGGATACCAGTCGATGCCGCGGGGCCAATGCGGGCGAATGCTATGCCGGCCTGCGGTTCCAGAAGAAATACAAGGAATTTTTGGAGGTAAAACTGGCCGAGCCGCTCAAGCCCCGCCAGAACTACCAGTTCGAGTGCTACATAAAACTGGCCACCTGGAGCAACGCGCAATTGAAGTCCTTTGGCGTCTATTTTTCGAAGGCCGGCATGAAGGCCGTTTCTTACCCGGAGCGGGATTACATAGTAGATACAGTGTCGAAAAAAGGCGCTTTGGATGGAGGCTATTGCTGGTTCAAAGTAAAGGGAGTTTACCGGGCCGGCGGCGGAGAAAAATTCATTACCATTGGTAATTTCTCGCCCAACGTACGCAAGGATATGATGAAAATAACCTACAAACCGGGCTTCAAGGAGGCGTATTATTTTGTGGATGATGTGAGTTTGAAATGGTTGAAACCGAAGGACGAGGATGTGAAAATTGTGGACCTCGACAGCATGAAACGCTACGAGAAGGACTCGGTTTTACAAGTGAAGACCGACGCGCATGTAGGCGAGAAGATCACTTTGAAAGTCTCTTTTGAATTAGGGAAAGCATACCTTACTTCAGAATCGTTTCCGGAGCTGAATAAACTTTCCCAGTATTTATTCCGTCACCCAAATTTTGTTATTTCCATCAATGGGCACTCGGATAATACAGGCTCAAAACGCAAGAACCAGCGTCTTTCGGAAGAGCGTGCCAGGGCTGTTTTTGAATACCTGATCAACAAAGGCGTGCAGAACAAAATGTACTTCAAAGGCTATGGAGATACTGTTCCGGTGGCCGACAATTCGACGGATGAGGGCCAGGCCAGGAACCGCAGGGTGGAATTTGAGATCATGAAGGAGTAAAATTCGACCTATTAGCCGGGCAATTATTCATTTTTTTGCTACTTTAACGGCTGTATTCAGAACAACATGTCGACCGTAACCCAGCCTCTTGTGAGCAAGGAAGTCTCCACAGAAATATTGAAGAAGGCCTACAGCTTAATGTGTACCGCCAAGGCCATGACCGAGCTGTACGAGGCCAATAAAGAAGTTACCGCCAAATATGTACACGCCACTTCGCGCGGGCATGAGGCTATACAGATAGCTTTGGGTCTGCAGTTATTGCCCCAGGATTACCTGAGCGCTTACTATCGTGATGACAGTATTCTTTTATCGATAGGCATGCAGCCTTACGAATTGATGCTGCAGTTGCTGGCCAAAAGAGATGACCCCTTTTCGGGAGGGCGAACCTATTATTCGCACCCTTCTTTGCGCAGGGAGAATATGCCCAAGATCCCGCATCAATCCAGCGCTACCGGTATGCAGGCAATTCCTACAACGGGGGTTGCCATGGGATTACAGTATTTAGAAAAAGTATTTCCTAAAAAAGGAGTTACCGATCCTCCCATAGCTGTTTGTTCTTTGGGCGATGCGAGTATCACCGAAGGAGAAGTGGCGGAAGCTTTTCAAATGGCGGTGTTGAAAAAACTGCCGATACTTTATTTGGTGCAGGATAACGAATGGGATATCTCTGCCAACGCCAAAGAGATCCGCGTGCAGGATGCCAGCGAATACGCCAAAGGATTTAAGGGGTTAGAGACAAGGACCATTGATGGAACCGATTTCATCAAAAGCTATAAGACAATAGAAGAAGTAATTGAACTGATACGCAAAGAGCGCAGGCCCTTCCTGGTTCACGCGCGGGTTCCTTTATTGAATCACCATACATCGGGCGTTCGTAAAGAATGGTACCGCGATGACCTGGAAGAAGCGGCCAAGCGCGACCCACTGCCGAAATTAAGGAATCGTTTGATCCTTGCCGACGTGAGCAACGCGGAGATGAAGAAGATCGAAGAGGAAGCGCTTGCTTTGGTGAAAGCGGATTACGAGAAAGCCGTGCAGGCCGAAGACCCTCGTCCCGAAGATCTTTTCAAACATGATTTCGCACCGACTCCGGTAACCGAAGAAAAAGGAGAGCGCTCACCCAAAGGAAAACAACCCACAGTAATGGTTGACGCGGCTCTGTTTGCCATTCGCGAATTGATGGCGAAGCATCCTGAGTGTTTGTTATACGGACAGGATGTTGGAGCACGCTTAGGCGGAGTATTTCGTGAAGCGGCAACCTTAGCCCAGCAGTTTGGCGATCATCGCGTGTTCAATACACCCATCCAGGAAGCATTCATTATTGGTTCTACCGTTGGCATGAGCGCTGTTGGATTAAAACCTATAGTAGAAGTTCAGTTTGCCGATTATATCTGGCCCGCCTTGAACCAGTTATTTACGGAGGTGTCACGGTCCTGCTATTTGTCCAATGGCAAATGGCCGGTGAGCTGCATTCTGCGTGTGCCCATTGGCGCGTACGGAAGCGGTGGTCCCTATCACAGCAGCAGCGTAGAGAGCGTGGTTTGCAATATCAAAGGAATTAAAGTTTGCTATCCAAGCACGGGCGCCGATCTGAAAGGATTGATGAAGGCTGCGTATTACGATCCCAATCCTGTACTGATGTTAGAGCACAAAGGCTTGTACTGGAGCAAAATTAAAGGAACCGAAGAGGCCCGTACCATCGAGCCTGACGAAGATTATATCATTCCGCTTGGAAAAGCGCGTATGGTGCAGGAAACTGCAACCAGCAGCGAGTTCTCTACTTTAACAGTTATAACTTACGGCATGGGCGTTTATTGGGCGAAGAACGCTTCCAAGAAATTCCCGGGGCGTATTGAGATCGTAGATCTGCGTACACTTTCTCCGTTGGATGAAGAAGCCATTTACGCAACAGCGAGAAAACATGGCCGCGTATTGGTACTTACCGAGGAGCAGAAGAGCAACAGCTTCGCGCAAAGTGTGGCGGCCCGCATCAACGAGAACTGTTTTGAGAGCCTGGATGCACCCGTTCGTGTTCTTGGCGCTGAAGATATGCCGGCCATTCCGCTCAATTCTATTCTTGAGAAGACCATGCTGCCCAGCGTCGAGAAGGTAGAGAAGGCGATAGAATCGCTGCTAGATTATTAGTTGATTTCTTCTTAAAAAAGCCTCTTTTCGGCCCCAAAAATTCCCCTTATTTTGGCGGTATGAGCAATGTATTTAACGTGCGGGTTTACGGCATTTTAGCCCAGGATGGCAAGGTGCTGGTTTCCGACGAATACATCAAGGGCAAGGAGATCACCAAACTGCCCGGCGGCGGCCTCGAATTCGGGGAAGGCCCGGCCGATTGCATTGTGCGCGAGTTCAAGGAAGAGACCGATATGAAAGTTGCAGTAAAGAACCACTTCTATACCACCGATTTCTTTGTAACATCGGCCTTCGACGTAAAAAGCCAGGTAATCAGTATTTACTATGTTGTAAAAGCTTTAGAGGAACTAAAGGTTCCTGTAACGACCAGGAAGTTTGATTTTAAGAAAAAGGTAGAAGGGGCGCAGTCGTTTCGTTGGCTGGAAATTGATAAAATATCGGAGAATGATTTTACCTTTGTGATAGACAGAAGAGTGGGCAATATGATCAACGAACAAAAGAAGTTATTTTTATAAAAAAGAATGTCAGGTCGAGCGTAGTCGAGACCCTTGTACAATATCGCCACAGCGAAAGCCTGACCTAATAGAAGAGAGATGATACAAAGAATACAAAGTGTACTGCTGCTGGATGTAGTGATCGTTTCGACCCTGCTTTTGGTCTTTCCTTTTGTGAAGTACGAGAACCTGTTCAATGAATTTACTTTGCGCGTGTACAACCAGCCCTTTTGTGGTACCTGGTATTATGTGGCAGAGGGATTGAACGCGCTTGTTTTGATATTGGCCCTGGTAACGATCTTTATGTTTAAGAATCGCCCGCTGCAAATCAAACTGGCCAATCTTATTGCCTTGTTGAGTGCCGGTTTGCTTGCCGTATTGCTCTTTACCGACGTAGTGAAAGTAGAAAGCTTTCTGGGGGGCGATAAGCAAGTGCAATGGCCAAGTTATATGCCTATAGTTTCTATGTTCTCGGCATTCATTGCCGGGATATTCATTAAGAAAGATGAGAATTTGGTTCGTTCGGCCGATAGGATCAGGTAAAAACTTTGAACCGCAAAGACGCGGAGGCGCGAAGGTTGTTTTTGCGAATTATTTAACTTTGCGTCTTAGCGCCTTAGCGGTAATAAAACAAGTAAAATGACAGATATTTCAGATTCAACACAAGGCTCAGGAGGCAGTGCCATCACCCGTCCTTTCAATTTCACGAAATGGATAGAAGAGAATCGCGGCCTGTTAAAACCACCCGTGAACAACAAAGTGGTTTACAAAGACGCCGAGTTCATCATCATGGTGGTAGGCGGCCCAAATTCGCGCAAAGATTATCACTATAACGAAAGTGAAGAGTTCTTTTATCAACTGGAAGGCGATATTACCGTACAGATCCAGGAGAATGGCAAAGCAGTGAAAGTTCCCATCAAGCAGGGAGAGATCTTTCTTTTGCCTCCCAAAGTTCCGCACAACCCGATGCGCGGTCCGAATACGATCGGATTGGTGATCGAGCGTAAACGCCGCGAGAACGAAAAGGATGGCCTCTTGTGGTTCTGCGAGAATTGTAACCACAAATTATACGACGAGTATTTTATGCTCACCAATATTGCCACGCAGTTCCAGGGCGTGTTCGAGAAATTCTATACCAACAAAGACCTGCGTACCTGCAAAAAATGCGGTCACGTAATGGAACCACCGCCCGTGATCAAATGACGCGGCAATAAATGAAACGAGTCCTCCTCTCATATTTGCGCGATAAGCATACGCTCTGGTACAAGCTGGGGCTTTTGTTCGTATGCCTTGTGCTTATTGTCTTAATGCTTCCTAACCCCAATCGCTCCGAATATAAATACGAGCTGAACAAACCCTGGGAGCATGAAGACCTGATAGCGCCTTTTGATTTCGCGGTATACAAGTCGGAAGGTGAAGTGGGAGAGGAGCAGAACGCCATCAAAGAGAATTCGCCGCTTTATTATTCTGAGAATGACTCGGCTTTCAAAGCCAATGCCGAGAAATTCTTTGCCGAGAACAAGCTCAGCAAATCCGAAGAATCTATTGTTCGCTCAATTTTTGATACCCTGCAAAGAACCCGCATCATTCAATTGCCGGAGAACGGTTCATTGTCCTCTCCGGTCTGGATCCTTCGCGGCAAGACCGTTACCGAGCGTCGTTTCGACGATTTCTATACGCTTGCCCAGGCCGACAGTTTCCTCACACTTTCACTGGAAAGAAAGGGATTAGAACGCTTATTGACCTCTGCCGAGAATGTGCTCATCCACACCTTGTATTTCAGTAAGGCGCTTACCACGCAGAACCTTGACCAGGAACTGGGTGACATGGCTTTGATCAAGGATAAGCGTATTAAAGGTCAGTCTATCATTAACCGCGGCGACGTGGTTGACGATGTAAAGATGGCCATATTGAACTCGCTTAAAAAAGAACTGCAAAAACAGGAACGCTATAATACCAATACCTTCATCGCGCTTTTAGGAAAAGTGCTATACGTGGCTCTCCTGCTAGCCATGGTGTTCTTATTCCTTGGTTTCTTCCGTACGGGCATATTTTCCCAGAACACCCAGGTAACCTTTGTTTTCCTCCTCATCACGCTCTTTATTTTCGCTTCTTCGCTTTTTGTGAAGCATACCGAATTCAGCTTGTATGCTTTGCCCTTTGCTATCGCGCCCGTTATCATACGTGCGTTCTTCGACACCCGCACCGCGCTCTTTGTGCATCTCAATATTATTTTGCTGGCGGCCATTTTTACCGAGCAGAAATTTCATTTTGTGTATATAGAATTGCTAAGCGGCATCGCGGCCATCTTCAGCATAGCCAACCTCACGCGTCGTTCACAGCTTTTGATCACTGCTTTCGTTACGCTGGTCATCAACCTGGCGGCTTACTGGTCGCTGCACGCCAACGAGATCGGTACGGTGAAGTTTGCCGAAAGCAATCCTTTCTTCATTGCTTCGGCCTGTTTGCTCATTGCTTACCCGCTTATCTATGTGTTCGAAAAAATGTTCGGCTTCATTTCCGATTTTACTTTATTGGAATTGAGCGATACGGGCAATAATCCTTTGCTTAAACAGCTTTCTACCGATGCTCCGGGAACTTTTCAGCACAGCTTGCAGGTTGCGAACATGGCGGAAGAGGCTATTCGCTTAATTGGCGGCAACGCGCTTTTGGTGAGAACCGGTGCCATGTACCACGATATCGGTAAGCTCAGAAACACTTTATACTTCATCGAGAACCAAAGCGCCGGCACCAATCCGCACGAAGAACTTTCATACGAAGAAAGCGCCAACATCATCATAGGCCACGTGATCAAAGGCGTGGAAATGGCCCGAAAAGCAAAATTGCCCGAGCAGGTCATCGATTTCATTCGCACACATCACGGAACAACCCTCGCAAGCTATTTCTACTACAAGGCTAAGGAAGAAAGCGAAGGCGTGATGCCCGACGAGAAAAAGTTCCGCTATCCGGGCCCCATTCCATTCTCCAAAGAAACCGGGGTACTGATGCTGGCCGACAGCGTAGAAGCAAGTTCACGAAGCTTAAAGACCTACGACGCGGTGAGCATCGACGATCTGGTAGAGCGTATCTTCAAATACAAAATGGACGAGAATCAATTGATCAACTCCGATCTTACTTTGCGCGATCTTACTTTACTGAAGAAGATATTCAAAAAGAAATTAATGAATATGTACCACGTCAGGATAGAGTATCCGAAGGTATAGTTTGCTCTTCTTTCTGTTTCAGATCCAATACCACAAGCCCGGCAATGAATCCCCAGAAAGGCACAGAAAGTTTATCGGTATCCAAAAAGTTATTTAAGAACCCGTGAACGAAATAAGTGGTGAGGCCCAATAAAAGAACAATGGCCAGTATTTTTTGCGCCCGGTCCTTGGCGTTGTAAACGGTTCTGAACCCCATATTGAATACAGCAAAGAGCAGAACCAATACCATCAGGCAACCAAGCACTCCTTGCTCGCTCAGCGGGCCCAGGTACTCACTATGGGCATTACCATTATCGCCGGCGTTGGTAGAGATCAAAGATTTCTCGCTGGCTTTCTGGAATGGCGCGTACTGGAACATATAGGTTCCGGGTCCCCATCCCATCAAAGGCCTTTCCTGCCACATTTTAATGGCGCAGCTCCAGCGGTTCAAACGCTCCAGGTTACTATCGTCGGTTTTAATGTTGGTGATCGATTCTAAGTTCTGAGAAGCGTCTTGCCCCGAAGCGGTGCTGTTCTGGCCTAAAAAGATGAGGATCTGTGTTTGGAACACTAAGAAGATCGCGATCAAAGAAATGCCGGTTACCACCAATGTGCGGAATTTTATTTTCAACATCAGGAATACCAAAATGCCAACGGCTCCCGCCAATCCAACCCAGGCCCCGCGCGTAAAACTCAATATGGTTGCTGCGCAGATAACCACCAGGCAGAAAATTGTTACCAGGCGCTGGAAATACGTAAAACGTTTCAACATGAGGAAACCGATCAATGGCGGAATGTACATGGCCAATGCGGCTGCATAAGCAGTGTGGTCATTGTAAAATGGAGAAGGGATCCAGTCGGCCACATGCTCATCAAAATTATAGGCGGCGTGCTGAATGGTTATCCAAATGGCCACACCCGTTAAAGGAAGAATATAAAGCCAGAGATACTTGAAGATATTTCCATCCTTCTTATTGAAAAGGTAGGTCATCATGAAATAGGCCGAGCAGATGAACCAGAGGCGCGCGATCAGGTATTTGATAGAAACGATGGGCATCTCGCTGGTGGCACAGGTAATGGCCATCCACAGCAACTGCAGAAAGATGATGCGCGTAACAGGATGTGAAAGTACTTTATGACTTATGAATTTTGTGTAGAGTTGATAGATGGGAATAAGCAATAGCACGGCCGCCATGAAAGGTTCGGTAGGCAAACTAAGGTCCATCTCGGAGTTCACGCCCAGCTCTTTTATAGTAACAGCCAGCGGGGTGAAGAATACAATGGAGAAAACAAAAGTATCGAATGAAAAGAAGGCCACGAACAGCAGGGCTACGGCCAGCGGAACAAGACTATAAGGAATAAAAAAACTCTTGTAACGCAGCAATACCACTATGAGCCCGAGGATATAAGCCCCGCACGCCAGGTAAAAAAAGAGCAGTGTCTTATTTTTCTGAAGTAACTTGTTCATAGATCGATCTTAACCTGTCAACAAAAATGAAATAGAGGCAGGAGAGTATGAACACAGAGAGCGTGCTTACCAGCATGATCAAAGAACGTTTGGGCCAGCTGGCCACAACCGGGCGTGTTGGTTTTGATGCAAGCGATGTAAATGTAGTGTGATGATTGAACTCGGCCAGGCGCTTTTGATAATCGTTATTGGCCCAGGCCCATCCGCGCAATTGGTCGTCGAAGTAAACGGCAAGCTTACCTTGTTCTACTCCAAACTTCTTCATACTTTCAATGAGGTTGTTCAGTTCTTCGTTCTTGCCTCCCGTGGTCCATAATTTATACTGGTTCTTGGCGGCTTCTTTTAACTGAACACCTACGTTGATCAAACCGTTCTTTTCGCTCAGTTCGGTAAGTATCCTCTGGGCGCTGTCAACCTCATGTTTCTTGAACTCAAGGTATACGCGCGAGTTCTTCACGGTCTCCAGGTATTTCTCGCGATGTTCTTTTTCTATCAGCCAGTTCACGGCGTCAATTACGCCGGCGGCTATCATGCGCGCCGAATCCGGGTCGCTGTCCTCTACTTTGATCTCTATCGACTCGTATTTGGTTTGTGTGATACTCACTCTTTTTTCGTAGGCCTCGTCATAAGCAAATAAATAGATCCTGGAGGTGGTATCAATACGGTAATGCTGGAACAGGTTGTACTTGCGGGCCACATATTGCCTGATCTCGCTCGAATGGAAGAACTGCAGCAATTGCTCGGTCTGCGACTCTTCGCCGTATACAGAAAGGTTGGTTGGGTAAACAAAAGCGGTAGACCGGTAAACGGGTTTGATGAAATAACAGATACCGAAAGAGAGTACCATGGTTCCCAACGCCGCCAGCAAAATGGGTATCCTCTTTTTGTAGAGCTTTCTGAGTATGGTTATGTTCTGGTTCAACATTTCTAGAATTTCTGATTTTACTTCATATAACCTGTTCGGTTCCTTTTCTTCCTTTAATTCTTTTTTCTCATCTTCCCATTCAGGTTCTTTTTCCGGTTTACCTGCTTCCCATCCTTTACGGACAAAAACCGACTTTCATTTCGTTATGACCGGCGGCACCTTGATGCTTGCCCATACTTCGCGCATTCTTGCGGCGTAAACAAAATAAAGACAGGCTAAAACAAAGGCCGAGATCGCCGCTACCGCGGTGATCACGCTGCGCTTAGGCCAGTATTTGGTATCGGGTTTAGAAGGCTCAGAGGCCACGATCATATAAGTTAGTTTGCGGCTGAAATCGCGAATGGATTTAGAGAGGTCGTTCTCTACCAGGGCATACAAACGGGCCTCCTCCTGGAAAGCGTTACCTAGACGGAAAAGCTCCGGCCCGTGTTCGGCGATCTCGTTCATAGACTCCGTGATCTTTGGATTCTCCTTACCCTCGGCCATTAACTTGTAATAGTTCTGGGCCGCGTAACGCATTTGCGATCCCATATCGATCAGGTGGTATTTTTTGGTGAAAACCTCCATTTTCTCCTGCAAACTGTCAAGCGTCCTGCGGTGCTCGGTGAGGTAGGCGCGGTTCACATTCACAAACTCGTTGAATTTCTTTACGTGTTGTTTGGAAATTGTTTTGTTCACAGCGTCAATGATGCCTTGAGCTATCTTTTGCGCGGTATCCGGATCAGAGTCGAGCACGGTCAGTTCTATCGACTCGTAGCGGGTCTGTGAAGCTTTGATATTCTCTTCAAAGGCCAGGTTAAAAAGTGTTTTGAAGCGCGGGTCGGTAGTATCCAGGTCGTAATGTTTATCGAGATTATATTTTTTCAATACATCATTGCGAACGTCGTAAGAGTTGAAGAATTGCAGTAAAAGCTCGGTATGCGAAACGGCATTGTATTGTTGCTCCATGAAGAAAGGCACCATGTTGGCCGGGTAGATATAAGCTAACGAACGGTATTTGGGTTTCAACAGGAAACTTACCCCAAGCGCCAGCACGGCCGCGATGAGGGTCACCAAAAAAATATGCTTCCTTCGGTAAAAAAGAACCCTTAATATCTCAATGTTGGGTTTGTCCATGTTTTTCGTCTTTTTTTTGGGTTTGCTAAGATACTAAAATGTTTAATTATACTTGATAAAACGCATGATCGATTTTACGCTGATGAGTCCGGTGATAAGGGCCCAGAGACCCGAAAAAGCGCACATCACCGCTATCCCCATATACGGATTCTTAATGAAGGTGGTACTGATGAAACCCACGGTTGTTACTCCCGCGGCGAACAGCAAAAGAATAAGGATGATACGGTAATTTACGCGGAATTTAAAGATCTTATACGAGAGGAAGACCTGTATGCCGGCGGTAAAGAACTGGGTGGTGAGACTTGAAATGGCCGCCCCCATAGCCTTGTATTTGGGGATAAGAATGATATTGAGCACAAAATTGAGGCAGATGCCGATAATGGCCATGGTGTTGAGCTGTTTCAGACTCCCGTTGGCGGTTAAAAGTGAGCCGAAAATATAGGTAGTGGAAACCGCCACAAAACACGACATCAATATGGCGAAGATGTTGGCGGAATCGGTTACTCCGTAATTGATCAGGTACACCAGGTCGGTACGGTAAAAGATACTTACCGCGGAGGCTATGATGGCCGGTGTGATCAATAGGGTAAAGGACAATTTAACCAGGTTATCTATCTTTTCGCTGTATTTGATCATGCGGCTGAAGACAGGGATCAATTGCACCGAGAAAAGATAAGCTATCATATTGGCGGCATCCAGGAGCCTGAATCCTTTGGCATAGATACCTGCCTGGGCCGGGCCACTTGTGTTCAAACCTTGCTCGGCCGATAAAACAATGTTCTTTACCTCTGCCAGTTTGTAATAAGGCATGTGTTTTATTTTCTGAATTAAAAAGAACACATAGTTGTTCTTATCCGGCAGCAAACGCTCTATCATCACGGCATCAAGACGATTGTAAAAGGTCATTAAGAGCACCAGCACCGCGAAGGGGAAGCTTTTCTTCAATATCATCAGCCAGAAGGGCCAGTTCCAACTGATGGAGAAACTCTCTGTTTTTTTGAATACAACTATGAAAGCGATCAGCGCGGTGATCAGGTAGGCAATCGTTTGCGTGTACACAAACACCATGATGTCGATGTAAATGCCGGTAACGGTGGTCCACAGCATAAGGGCGCAGAAACTGATCATGATGAACCGATCGAGCACAGAGATAAGACTGTCGGTCTTGAACGCATGCAATCCTAAGAGATTAGAACGGAGATACAGGATCATGGAAATGAGAAACTGGTTTATGCCCAGCAGGAAAAGCAGTTTGAGATAGCGGGTGCTGTAACCCACCGAAAGACCTATGATGAGGGTAACGGTAATGTAAATTACACCCAGTAATATTTTCAGCAGGAACAGTCCCGAGAAATGTTTCTCCAGTAAATGGTTGTTCTGCGCGATGTTCTTGTTATTGAAATTGGTGATGCCGAAATCGAGCAGGATGTTGAGCAGGAAGGAGAAATTGAAAAGAACGAAGTATTCGCCATAGGCGGCGTTACCCACCTGGAATTGCACGTTGGGTTCTATCACCAGGATCCAGAACGGCTTGATGAGCAGGTTCAGGAAGATGAGGATGGCTAAATTGGTAACGAATTGCCTTTGCATAAAGGAGGGCGAATATAGCAATTAGGTTCGTAAATAGAAAGCTAAAAATCACCGTTTTACGCCTATTTTAATTAATTTCACGCCCACATACTATTTCGCTAAAACAGGCGTTATAGCATGTTATTTAATTGAAGATAGTTGTCAATACCCGTTTATTGCTCCCCGGCCGCCTCGATGGTATCGGTTGGTTCAGCTATCAATCGCTCAAACGTATCACGCAGCAGCATCCCGAGGTGCATTTTGTTTTTTTGTTCGACAGGCCTTATGACGGGCAATTTGTTTTTGCTGAAAATGTAACGCCCATGGTACTCTGGCCACCTGCTCGACATCCCTTTTTGTTTTACTATTGGATGCAGTTCTCGGTAAAGCCATTCCTCAATAAATTCAAGCCCGATCTTTTTCTTTCGCCCGATGGTTTTCTCGCTTTGGGAGCTACCTGCAAACAATTACCGGTGATACACGATATCAATTTCAAGCATTACCCCAAGGACCTTCCGTTCTGGGTGCGCAATTACTACAATCGCTTCTTTCCTAAATTCGCTAAAACCGCCACGCGCATCGCAACGGTTTCCGAATTCAGTAAAAAAGACATTGCAGAGAATTACGGTATAGCAAAAGAAAATATCGATGTGGTCTATAACGGTATCAACGAGTTCTTCGCCCCGGTAGATGAGATCACAAAAAAAGGTGTGCGGGATAAGTATGCCAAAGGCTGTCCGTACTTCCTGTTTGTGGGTTCTTTGAGTCCGCGTAAGAATGTTGCGCGACTGATCAAAGCTTTTCACGCTTTTAAAAAAGAGAGCGGCTCAAACATGAAACTTGTTTTAGCCGGCGCAATTTTTTGGGGAGAGAATGAGTTGGTGAAACTGATGAAAGAACTGGATATTGAGAACGAGATCATTTTCACAGGTCGCGTTCCCGATGGCTCCATGCGTGACATCGTGGGCTCTGCTTTTGCCATGACCTACGTTCCGTATTTCGAAGGCTTCGGAATTCCATTGGTAGAAGCCATGCAATGCGGGGTTCCCATCATCTCCGCCAATGTCTCTTCATTGCCGGAAGTGGCAGGTGAAGCCGCTCTTTATTGCGATCCCTTCAACGTAGAAGAGATCAAGAACTCCATGATCAAAATGCATCGCGACAAAGAATTGCGCGAGATCCTCATCCAAAAAGGACTCGAACAAAAGAATAAATTCTCCTGGGACAGGACAGCGGACCTGCTTTGGAAGAGTATCCAAAATGCGGGATAAAATTTTTTTGACGACGCGGGAGTTTGTGAAAATAAAAACTGAGTTATGATTAAGAACAACCTTTCATATCGGGTCGGCACAATTAATGACGTTGACCAGTTGCAGGATCTTGCGATCATGGCATATGGTCAATTTCAAAGCGCATTAACTACAGATAACTGGGAGATCTTCAACGGTAATTTGATGAACAAACAAAAGTTTATCGATATACTAAAAATAGCAAAATGCTTTACGTGCCTGGACAATGATAGAATAGTGGGAGTTGCATATATAATTCCAAGCGGTAATCCAACAGATCTTTTCAAATCAGAATGGTCTTACATTAGAATGGTTGGGGTTGATCCGGAATATAGAGGACAGGGGATTGCAAAAGCGCTTACGCAAATGTGCATTGACTTCGCAAAGCAGAATAATGAAAAAACCATTGCGTTGCACACTTCGGAGTTCATGGGCGCGGCAAGGCATATTTATGAAAGTATGGGTTTTAATATTCTTAAAGAAATTCCTTCTTTGTTCGGCAAGAAATATTGGCTGTACACCCTGGATCTAAATTGAAAGCGGTGTATCGTTGTTAAAGGATCAGAAAGGATACCCGATCCCGAAATTTGTAATAAAAGAAGAAAGCATCCCTCTTCCAAACATCCATCTTTGTCCTACGGGGTTAGCGGGGTTCCGTACCTGGAAAGCCCCATCAATACGTATAATGAAGAAGGAAAAGTCAGCACGAATACCTAAGCCGGTACCGCCCGCGAACTCGGTGTAAAAACGGGTAGGATCGAATTCTCCGCCGGGTTTACTCGCGTTCTTCTGTCGTAGCCAAACATTTCCCATGTCAATGAAGTAAGCGCCATTGATGAATTTATAGATATTGAAGCGGAACTCGAAGTTAGCCTCCAACTGTATATCACCTAATTTGTCAAACGTATTATCCACTACTGTATTTCCCTGCGGGTCGGTGTATTTTCCGTTATACGCACCCGGACCAACGGTCCTGGCTTTCCACGCGCGAATGGAGTTGGGGCCACCCGCGAAGAAACTTTTCTCGTAAGGAAGTACATTTAAATTCTGCAGCGCGTAACCCATTCCGCCGTAGGCGCGGAACACAAAGCGACCGAGTTGTTTTACGGTCTTGTACGTACGCACATCCAGGTCGCCCCGTAAGAACTGCGCGAAAGGCAAACCCAGCAAGTGATATCTTCCTAAGCTGTCTTTCTCGTTGTGCTGGAGGTTATTGATGCCCCGCAAAATATTCCCGGAAGACTCTAAGTTCGCTTTTAAATACATCGATGCCTGGAAAAAATTCTTCTCTTCCACGCTCTGGTTATTGAACATGAAAGAATAACGCGATACCGTTGTAACGTGGCTCACGAAACTATTCTTCAAAAAGAGATTCCCGGTGCTGCTCAATTGGTTATTGAAAGCCTGGCTTAAATTCGCTTCGATGAAGTTGACCTCCAGGGGCACCACATAGTGTCTTGTATGCACTTTTCCGTTGAATTGCAGACCATAATTAACACTGGAGAGTGTACGCGCGTATTGGTTGTTCTGCTGGAAGTTCAGCGAAGTACCGATGATGGTTTTCGGCTGCGCGTTCGAATAATAATCGATCAGGGTAAAAGGAAAGAGCGGTTTCGGTATGTTCAGATTCACCTCCGGACCAAACTGCACAGTGTTAAAGGCTTTCAGGAGCGGAATTCCAAATGTATTGTCCGATTCGTTCACGTTGAAGTTCTTCTGCGCTATCAAGCCTCCGCGCAATTTTATCTCCAGCAGCTCAGATCCGCGGAACGTGTTGCGGTTCTGGTAGGTCAAGCTCGCCGCCATTCCTAAGTTACCCGAGGTATTGGTTCCTTCCGTCTCAATAGAGAAGTTCTGTTTCATCAGCGGCGACATCAAAATATAACAATCCAGTTTATCGTGCTGCTGTTCGTTGATCTTGAAAGTTACGTTGATGCTCTTGAAAGCTTTCAAACCCGATAAGCGGTTATAGGTCTCTTCCACGATATCGTAATTGAATAACTGATCCTTATAGAACAGGATCTTGTTGGCGATGTCCTTGCGGCGATAATTGAGGTGTTTGTTATAAAGGAAAGTAACGTCCTTATATACCGAAGTGTCACTGTAGCTCGCGTTGCGGTTAAAGATGTCGTAATCGGTGATCACGTAAATGTTCTTGATGTTGAAACGGGTGTGATCGGCAAAAAGCACCGTATCGTTATTGTCTTCTGGCCGGTAGGCGTAACGTTTTACATTCACTTCCACATCCAGGTAATTCCCCTGTATGTTCGTATCCACCATCATAAAGATCGATTCGGGCCCAAAACGATAATACCCGTTATCGCGTTCAAAACGTACCATGCGGTCGCGCTCCTTGGTAAGCACATCGGCGTCGTAGCGCATCCCTCGTTTTAAAAGTGAGTGAATACTATCCTGGTAAACGTAATACTGCAGGTGCTGGTCTTCGATGTTATAAGTGATATTGCGGATAACAGTTGGCTGCCCCGCGTTGATCCGGTAATACACCTCGGCATCCTTGCGTTTGTGATGCAGTTTTACACTATCCGTGACCCGGGCCTGGAAATAACCTTTGCTATAAAGGAAGCGCTGGATATTATCACGGCTTAATTTGATCAGCGAGGAATCGAGTATGGCGGGAGGTTCGCCGCTTTGCACCCAGCTCTCGCGCCAGGTGGGTTCGTTCTTGTCTTTTAATTTGAGGGGTTTGAGTTTTTTTCCTTTGGCCTTGCGCTTTTCGTTCTCTTCTTCGTTCTTTTTCTTTCTTTTGGCGTTTATCTCATCGTATTTTTTATCCCGTTTTTCCTTATGCGCTTGCATTTTCACGGGATCGATGGAATTGTAAAGCCAGAGGTGATAGGGGAAAAGCTCGATCTTGAGCGGTTTAATGGTCAGGAGATAGCGGTTGGGCTGCTGGCGGATGAAGGGCATGATCTCTTCTTCCGGCACCTGGGTGGTATTGTTAGTGATGTAATTCTCGTCGAGGAAATATTCTCCTTCCTTGAGGTTCTTCTTGGTATTACAGGAAGAAAAAAACAGGCATAAGATCGCCAGGGGCCATATCGCCCCGTGTTTTTTTAGTATTTTGTACCCGCTTTTCACCTAAGAATTGCGAAATTAACGGCAAAGTGCCTATGTTGAGTAAGAACCAGGTCAAAAACATAAACAACCTGCACCTGAAAAAATTCAGGAGCAAGCAGGCTTTGTTCCTTGCCGAAGGCCCTAAGGTGGTTGAGGAGTTCCTGCATTCCGACATAAAAATAACAGAAATTTACGGCCTTGAGAAATGGATAGAGCGCAATATTACCGTGCTCATGCAAAAGGACTGCAAATACACGGTTATTGACGATAAAGAACTCGCTTCCATTAGTGCTTTACAGGCTCCTAACGAAGTATTGGCCATATGTAAAGAACCCGAATATGGCGTATCGGCCATTGATAAAAAGGCCAATATGTTCCTATACCTCGATGGCATCTCTGATCCGGGCAATATGGGCACCATCATGCGCATGGCCGAGTGGTTTGGCCTTACCCAGCTTTTTTGCTCTGAGAACTGCGCCGAGATCTATAATCCCAAGGTTGTACAAAGCACCATGGGCTCACTGGCAAGGGTAAAGACATTTTACATTGCTTTAGAGAAACTAAAAGCCCAATTGGGTGCCAAAAATGTACTTGGGGCCACCCTCAACGGCGAAAATATTTACACCTATTCGTTGCCCGAAAAGGCCATCCTCGTCATCGGCAGCGAAAGCCACGGCATTAGCGAAGAGAACTTGCAACAACTCTCTAAAAGGATCACCATCCCCAAGGCAAAGGGTGTACAAACCGAATCCCTGAACGCGGCAACGGCAACCTCCATTATTCTGTCGGAGTTCTTCCGAAAGGCTTTTTAAAAGATTTTTCCTCCCGAAGCTTTTCTTTATTTAATTTAGCTGCCTAATTAAAAAACACATGTCCTTACACACAAAACTCAAAGGAACCGGTGTCGCCATTGTTACGCCATTTACCAGTAACGGCGATATTGACTTTAAAGGATTAACGAACCTCGTTAATTTCCTCATCAAGGGTAAGGTGGAGTATCTCGTAGTGATGGGTACCACCGGCGAAAGCGCCACCCTTAACAAGGAAGAGAAGAAGCAGGTTATTGAATGTGTGATAAAGACCAACAAGAAACGTGTTCCGCTGGTATTAGGTATTGGCGGGAACGATACGCGCGATGTAATTGAAACCATCAAGCATACCAATCTGAAAGAGTTCGACGCCATCCTTTCAGTTTCTCCGTATTATAACAAACCTTCGCAGCGCGGTATCTACGAGCATTACAAGGCAATTGCCAAATCGACAAAAAAGCCGATCATTCTCTATAACGTTCCCGGCCGCACTTCTTCGAATGTGACCGCTGAAACTACTTTGAAGCTGGCGCGTAAGTTCAATAACATCATCGCTGTGAAAGAAGCTTCGGGTAACCTCGAGCAGTGCATGGCTATCATTGAGAATAAACCAAAAGACTTTCTTGTGATCAGCGGCGACGATAACCTAACGCTTCCTTTATTGGCATGTGGTGCCGATGGAGTAATTTCGGTTGTGGCCAACGCTTTCCCAAAGGATTTTTCTGATATGGTGCGCAGCGGACTGAAAGGTGATTTTACCGCAGCGCGTAAACTGCATTACAAAACCTTTGAGATCACCCAGCAATTGTTTGCCGACGGCAATCCCGGAGGTGTAAAACATGTATTAGGAATGTTGAAAGTGTGCGGACCCACAGTTCGCTTACCTTTGGTAGAACCGAACGAAGGCGTGCAAAAGCGCCTGAAGGAATTGGTTTCAAATTACAAATAACTGATCCTGTCACACCGAGCGAAGTCGAGGTGCTTGTACTAACCAAATACAGGGCCGGACATGGGTCTCGACTACGCTCGACCTGACATAGATTTATATAGATGCATATTTCTAACCGACAACTCTTCTTACAGCACGTAGCTCAAACGAGTCCGGCCCCGGTTGGGTTGGAGATCGTTTCCGCTCATGGAGTTTATTTGAAGGACGTGAATGGGAAGGAATACATCGATCTTATCTCCGGAATATCCGTAAGTAATGTTGGGCATTGTCACCCGGAAGTGGTGGCGGCTATTGAGAAGCAGGCTAAGACCTATATGCACCTGATGGTGTATGGCGAGTATATCCAAAGTCCGCAGGTGGAATTGGCGCAGGCATTGGCGAAGTTGTTGCCACAGAAATTAAGCAGTGTTTATTTTGTGAACTCGGGATCGGAAGCTACAGAAGGAGCGATGAAGATCTCGAAGCGTTTTACGGGTAGGAGCGAGATCATTTCCTGTAAGGATTCCTATCATGGAAGTACACAAGGAGCTTTGAGCATTATCGGGAATGAATTCTTCAAAACGAATTATCGTCCGCTTTTGCCGGACACTAAGCATATTACTTACAATAGCGAGAAAGATCTTGAGCAAATTACTTCTAGAACGGCCTGCGTTATTGTGGAGACGATACAGAGTGAGGCAGGAGTGATCGCTCCTAAGAATGACTGGTTAAAGAAATTGAGAGAACACTGCACAGCAACAGGAACGCTTTTGGTCTTTGATGAAGTGCAGGCGGGCTTTGGAAGAACGGGGAAATTCTTCGCATTTGAACATTACAATGTTGTCCCCGATATTTTGCTTTTAGGAAAAGGAATGCTTTCCAGCACAGTGGGATCCGAAGCTTGGAATTCACGTGACTTGAAGTCGCGGC
>JADMIO011153599.1_pt1 | contig 43428 bp, 31 predicted proteins | sample 8958161 | NCBI WGS metagenome assembly JADMIO01 (sample SAMN16585339, study PRJNA669376) | soil metagenome | isolation source: Crop rotation soil | place: USA: Cullars Rotation, Alabama | collected 2011
CAAGGTCTCGCGAGCAAACCGCAGCGGCTGGTTATCGGCGACCGCCTGGAGATCGGCGGCCAGTTCGGCGGCCGAGTTATAGCGATCGGCCGGGTCGGGCGCCAGGCAACGCTGGACGACCGCCTGGAATTCAGGAGGCACCTCCGGGTGCCGGTCGCGCAACGGGACAGCCCCCGCCCGCCGCTCCGCGGCCGCCCGCTGCAAGGTTTCGGCCACCGAGCGCGCGCGCCGGGGCGGCTCGAATGGCCGGCTCCCCATCGCCTCATAGAGCACGACGCCCAGCGAGTAGATGTCGCTGCGGTGATCGATGCCGCCGGGGTTGTCCGCGGCCAGCGCATCGATATGCTCCGGCGCCATGTACGCCAGGGTGCCCCCCAGGGTGGCGGGCTCGATCTCCGGATCGTCGATGCAAGCTTCCCAGGCGAGGTTGAAGTCCAGGAGCATCGGCAGGCCGTCGCCGGTGACCAGCACGTTTGACGGCTTGACATCGCGGTGCAGCACACCGCGCTCCTGCGCATGCTGGAGGGCCTCGGCCAGACGGGCGCCCCACCAGGCCATCGCGCGAACGTAAGTCCGACTGGCCAGCGCCACGCGTCCCGCTGCCTGGGGACTGGCGGCGATCCGGTGCGACGGCTCCAGGCGGTCCAGTGCCTCGAGGATTTCCTGGCCGCTCCGCGCGTGCCGAACCTGTTCGTCGGCCAGCAACCGCGCCAGGGTCACGCAGCCCAGATACGGCATGCACAGCAGGTGCAGGCCGGTGACCGGGTCGGTGCGCGAGGAGTGGACCGGCACGATGTGCGTGTGCTGAAGCCGCGCCAGGGTCTGAGGTTCTCGGGACCCGGTTCGCGCGACCTTCAGCGCCACCGGACGGTCCGCCAGCTGGCGTTCCGCGGCGCGGAAGACCCGCGCGAAGGCCCCCCGGCCCAGTTCCTCGACCAGCAAGAAGCCCGCGATGGTCTGGCCGGCTTCGGGGAAGGCCACCGTCGCGGACAGACCCGGCGGGAAGCTGCCCGTGCGGCCCGACCCAACCAGATCATGGATGGCCAGCACCCGCTTCAGACGCGCAGCGATCTCGGGATAGCGCCGGTAGAACTCGTCGGGGGCCTGGTTCTGCCCGGACTCCTCTGCCAGACAGAACTCCTCGTACACCAGCGCCACGAGGGTCTCGTCGTCGAGGTCCGGGTAACGCTCGAAATAGGCCCGGGCGTGCACGGGCTCGCCCGCCTCCCAGCACAGGTTCATTTCGGCCCGCAAGAGAGCCAGACGCGTACCGGAAGCGGCGTCGGAGGCGACATACTGCAACGGATCGGGGCGGCGGTGGCGGGGCGCTGCCTGCCAGTCGTGCTCGAACTGGCGCACGACCAGCGCCACGGCCGGCGTCGAGGCCTCGTCCCAGGCCGCGCTGGAGAAGGGCGCCGCCATCCGTTCAGCTCTCCTCGGGCGCCTCGGGTACCGGGTCGTCCATCTGGGCACGGCGCCGGAGGTCTTCGAGGACGCGCTGGACGGTCCGCTCGCTGATACCCAGGCGCTCGCCGATCTCGCGGCTGGACAACCCCTCGGCTTTCAGGGCCAGCACATCCCGCCGGTCGGCCGGGAGCAGGTCCAGGAGGCGGTCGTAGGCCTCGCGGGCCTCGGCGAGCTGGCTGGGCGTGTCGCCGGTGGCTTCGAGGTCGCGGACGCGGCCGCTCTCGGCCCAGATGGGTTCCTCGCGGTGCATGTCCTGCTTGAGGCTGCCGGCGCGGCGGTACTGGTCGATGACCTTGTTCCGCGCCGCGCGCGCCAGGAAGGCGACCAGATGTCGCGAGTCAGTGAAGTCCGCCGGCCCGGTGCGCATCTTCTGGAAGAAGTCACCCCAGACGCTCTGGAGGAAGTCGAGCGAATCAAATCGCGACCGCAAGAGGCGGGGTAACTGCCTGCGCACGACGAGCCGCACCTCGGCCTCGTAGCGGTGGAGCAGCTCGCGCGCGGCCTCCTCGTCCCCGGCCTGGATGCGGGCCAGGAACCCCGACAGGTCATCATCCCCTCCGTGGGATGGTTCCGGTTCCGACATGGCCTCAACTCCCTTGGGGCCGTTGTCCACCACCGCGAATCGTGCCTCGGGCACGCGCCTTGAGCGTCGGTTCGAACCGTTCCCGGTCGTGCCTCCGGTTCTCTCCCCGCAGGATCGGCTTCGCGTGTCCGGGCCCGTCTTTCTCGGCGAGCGCACCGCGCAGACCCTCGGCCGGGGAACTGGTCCGGACCGTGGACCCGATGAACAATGACGTATTCGACACGGACACGTACCCGCCTCAGGGCGGAGGGAATCCAGAGATGCCCCCGACCAGGACTCGGGGAGACTCTCTTGAGCGTATCCTCTGATAACGGCGATTGACAAGGCCGGGGCGCGCATGCCCTTTCGCGGACCGGGATATTCATCTGGATTACACATTGGGAAACCTGCTGAAGGCCGCGAGGCTGCGCTGGATACAAAGGCACGGTGGGTAGCCATGGACCGCTTGACCGGTCGGGAGCCGAAGGTCCGACTGGTCAGGACGGGGGGACCGGAGTACGCTGGGGGCGAGATGGTGGGGATGGTCTGCGCCGGCGTTGTCGGTCGGAGCGCGCCGCCCCGATCCAGCCAGGAAAGGCCGGCCGGGACGGGCCGGAGCGGGTCGATGGTCCAGGTCACGCTGCCGGATGGGTCGGTTCAGGAGTTTCCCGACGGCGTTAGCCCGCGCGCGGTCGCCGCGCGGATCGGCAAGCGATTGGCGGACGCGGCCATCGCCGCCGTGGCGAATGGCAAGATCGTCGATCTCGACCGGCCGCTGGAGACTGCCGACGCGACCGGCCCGATCGCATTGCGCATCCTGACCAGCAAGGACCGCGAGGCCCTCGACGTCCTGCGGCACTCGACCGCGCACGTGATGGCGCGGGCGATCATGCGGCTGTTCCCCGGCACGCGGCTGGCCTTCGGACCGACGACCGCCACGGGCTTCTATTACGATGTGGACATCGCCAACCGCTCGCTCTCCGAGGACGACTTCGCGGCCATCGAGGCCGAGATGGCAACCCTGGTCAAGATGGCCGAGCCGTTCGAACGGTTCGAGCTGCCGGTCTCCGAGGCGCGGCAGCTCTGCGAGGATCTCGGTCAGAACCTCAAGGTCGAGCACATCGACGACGAACTGAGCCAGGAGAAGTACGGCGGCATCCTTAGCTTTTATCGCCAGGGCGAGTTCGTGGACCTCTGCCGCGGCCCCCACATCCCCGACGCCGGCAAGATTGCCGCGTTCAAGCTCCTGTCGATCGCCGGCGCCTACTGGAAAGGACGCACCGACAGCCAGGTTCTCCAGCGCGTCTATGGCACGGCGTACTTCGACAAGAAAGAGCTCGACGCCTACCTGACCCAGATCGAGGAGTCCAGGAAGCGCGACCACCGCCGTCTGGGCAAGGAGCTGGGCCTGTTCACGATCTCGCCGCTGGTTGGCTCGGGCCTGATCCTCTGGATGCCGAAGGGCGCGATCGTGCGCGGCGTCCTGGAAAGCTTCCTGAAGGACGAGCTTCTGAAACGCGGCTACCAACCGGTTTATACGCCGCACATCGGCAAGGTCGATCTCTACCGCTGCTCGGGGCATTATCCGTACTACAAGGACTCGCAGTTCCCGACCCTCAAGATGCTCTCCGATCCGGCCATGGCGCTGGTCGGCGGGCTGGAGAAAGGAACGCTCGACGACCCGATGCAGAAGGTCCTGCTGACCGAGGCCCGCATCCCCGAGGGGGATTACTGGACGCGGGACACGGCCGGCCGGGTGGCCTATGTCGAGGAGCACGGCGTCAGCGAGGAATACCTGCTCAAGCCTATGAACTGCCCGCACCATATCCAGATCTTCGCTGCGCAGCCGCGCAGCTATCGGGATTTGCCCGTGCGTCTGGCCGAGTTCGGCACGGTCTATCGGTACGAGCAGTCGGGGGAACTGTCCGGGCTGACGCGGGTGCGCGGATTCACTCAGGACGACGCCCACCTGTTTTGCACCCCCGATCAGGTGCGGGGCGAGTTCCGCGCAACGATGGAATTGACCCAGTACGTCCTGGGCAGCCTCGGGCTGACCGATTACAAGGTGCGGCTTTCGCGCAGCGATCCGAACGACCCGAAATTCAAGGGCGCGGCCGGCGAGATCTGGCGGCGGGCCGAGGCCGATATCCGCGCCGTTCTTGATGAGATGGCCCTCTCGTATGAGGAAGCGCCCGGCGAGGCCGCCTTCTACGGCCCGAAGGCCGATTTCCTCGTGCGCGACTGCCTCGGCCGCCAGTGGCAACTGGGCACAGTCCAGCTCGACTACGTCCTGCCTGAGCGGTTCGGTCTGGAATATGTCGGCCCCGACAATCAGCCGCACCAGCCGGTGATGATCCACCGGGCGCCGTTCGGGTCGATGGAGCGGTTCATGGGCATCCTCATCGAGCACTTCGCCGGCGCCTTTCCGCTCTGGCTGGCGCCCGAGCAGGTGCGCGTCTTGCCGATCTCGGAGAAGGTCGCCGACTACGCCCGCGAGGTCCTCCAGGCCCTTCAAGGTGCCGGTTTGCGCGCGACGGCCGACGTCCGCCCCGAGAAGATCGGCGCCAAGATCCGCGATGCCCAGCTTGAGAAGGTCCCGGCCATGCTGGTCGTCGGCGCCAAGGAGGCCGAAAGCGGTCAGGTCAGCTTCCGCGACCGTCTCACGGGTGATCTAGGCGCGATGCCTCTGGCCGACGCGATCCAGCGGCTCGATACCGAGAACCGCCACCGCACCATTCGCCAGGTAGTCGCCCCGCCAACGGCCTCGGAGACGGTCTCGGACGGGCAGGAGCAACACGAGTACTGATGTCGAGTTCCTTGCGATCACTTGTTAGGCTGCTCGTGCCGAGGGCTCAGGGGTGTGAAAGGCTGGCGGCTCTATCTGTCAGTGGTGTTCTTCCCCCTCTGCCTTTGCGGAGTTTTTCTTCTCATCGCCGCAAGGAATATGGCAACCGTCGGGATCGCCCCCCGTGGGGCAGTGATCGCTGTGGGTATGCTACTCATTGCACCGATGACAATCCTGATGTTCCTGACCTTACCCTGGCATGAACCCGAGCCAGAGATTGAGGAAATGGACATCGAGGGAATGGATATTGGGGAAGGTCCGAGCACGGCCCCCCGAGTCAATGGCCCCGGGTAGCCCCGGTTGCTCGCAATCGGGACGGCGCAGCCGTACGAGGCGGTGGGGAAACCGAGGCTGGACAACTCGCCTCTTGTCGCGGCGTGACTCCGATTTCGAGCAACCGAGGCCACACGCGGAAAGTCCGGGCTCATACGGATCAGACGAACTCGGTCACGCCCGGCACGGGCACGGGGCGATTCGGAGCGCTGCCCCAGGAGAAGGCATCGGGAACGAGCTTCTCGGTCGAGGCGGCCATCTCCTCGGGGGTGATCACCTGGCCAGTGTAGGCAGCGGCCCGACCCATTAGGGCGAGCAGGGTTGTCTTGCCGGCGTGCTCGGCGTTGTTGATCGGCTTGCCGGCCCGGAGCGCGGCGTACATCTCGTCGTGCTCATGCTGATACATGTCGTACTTGTGTTCGCTCCGGAACCGCCAGTCCCCGGCGATCACGTCGCGCCTCCCGGCGTAGGTTTGACCGCTGATCCGGTTGCCGAAGACGTCGGCGACGCCATACGAGCCGAGGATGAAGTCCTTGACCCGCGTCGGCGTGTTCAGCCAGTGCCGGCACTGGTGGTAGCCGCGCACGCCGCCCTTATATTCGTAAACCAGGGCGAAGTGATCGTAGATATTCCCGTACTTCGGGTCAGTCCGCGCCTGGCGGCCACCGACGCCCCAGCACCGTTCGGGCAGCTCGTCGTTCATCGCCCAGGCCATCGTGTCGAGGGCGTGAATCGCCTGCTCGACAATGTGGTCGCCGCTGAGCCAGCAATAGTAGTACCAGTTGCGCATCTGGTACTCCATGTCCGAACCGCACTCGTCGCGGCTCTTGCGCGGCTCCCAGACGCCCTGACTGTCGTACGTCGTCTCGATGGAGACGATGTCGCCAATCGCGCCTTCAAGGACGCGTTTCATCGTCTCCCGGCGTGGGATGTGGTAGCGCCAGCAGAAGCCGTTCACGATCGAGAGGCCCTTCTCCTTCGACGCCCGAGCCGCCTCCATGTAGGCACGCAGGCCGGGGCCATCAACGGCCATCGGCTTCTCGACGAAGCCGTGCTTGCCCTTCTCGACGAGGTATGCAAAGTGGATCGGCCGAAAGCCGGGCGGCGTGGCCAGAATGGCGACGTCCACTTGATCGATCACGGACTTGTAGGCGTCAAAACCGATATATTGTCGGTCGGCCGGCACATCCACGCGGTCGCCGACCGGCGAGTTCTTGAGGGTGCTCAGACTGGCCTCAAGGCGATCCTGGAAGGCGTCGGCCATGGCGACGAGCTGGACGTTCGAATCGGCGGTGAGGTTCTGCTCGGCCGCGCCGGTGCCCCGGCCGCCGCAGCCGACCAGACCGACCTTCAGCCGATCCGAACCGGCCGCGTGCGCCGTCGAGAGAAGATCCAGATGGGCCACGGCGGTCGCGGCGAGGGCCGTGCCGGTCGAGTGCATCAGGAACGAGCGGCGGGAGGAGGAGGGCGAAGCGCGCATGGCAGGGCTCCGGCAGGAAGGTTCAGGAGGGATTGGTGCGGCGTGGGCCGCGCGATCCGGTCATTGTGCCAGTCGCCGCGCGGATCGACAACACCCCGGCTCGCCGCATGCGACGGCCGCGATGGACCGGACTCCGTTGAGCGAGTAGAATAACCCGCCGTGTTGAAGACGTGAGTCCGGCTACAATCGGTTTTTTGAGCGAGAGTGGCGGAACTGGCAGACGCGCAGGATTTAGGTTCCTGTGCCGCAAGGCGTGAGGGTTCGAGTCCCTCCTCTCGCAATGGGTAAGGAGAGTTGGGATCCGGCAGGGAAAGGAGGCCGGCGCCGCTCGGGGTCGGAACGTGCGAACGCCGGTCTGGACATGGAGTTCGAGGAGACTCCGGTGCGGGGAGACTCCTCGAACGTGGGGCTAGGCCTGGAGATCAATAGCGGCTGCCCCGGCCGCCTCCTCCTCCGTAGCCACCGCCGCCCCCGTAGCCACCGCCGCCTCCACCGTAGCCGCCACCCCCACCGCCGTAGCCACCACCACCACTGCGGCCCCTGCCACCGCCGCGGTCCTCGCGGGGCTTGGCCTCATTGACGGTCAGGCGCCGACCGTCGTAATCGCGGTCATGCAGCGCCTCGATGGCGGCCTGCGCCTGCGCCTCGGTCTCCATCTCCACGAAGCCGAATCCCCGACTGCGGTTCGTCTCGCGGTCCTGCACGATCTGGGCGCTCTGAACCGTTCCAAACTGGGAGAACAACTCTTCCAGGTCGGACGCGGTCGCCTTAAAAGTGAGGTTGCCAACATACAACTTCTTGCCCACTGCGAATCTCCTGCAGGCAAAGCCATCCGACCCGGGAGACACTTTCTGGGTCGTCGAGAAAGGGGCTCACTCGAGCCCAGTCGGTGGGAAAGGCGAGAACGGGAAGCAGGACGTGGTTCGAGAGGAACCCATTGTGCTTGCTCGATCGTCCGACCAACCGTCCTGAAGTTTAATCAAGAGTAGACGAAAAAGATACCGAAATCTCGACTCAATTCCACAAGTAGCGCGCGAGCGTCAGACTGCCTGTCGGAGAAAGACGACACCATCCCGGAAGTCGAGGCGGCCGAATCACTTCCCCGCTTCACCCGGGAAGGCCGAATCACACATGCTGACGACCTGCGCTTCACGGGTCAGCGGTGCAGAGCACACTCCAGAACTCAGGGCTCTGCTGGCGGATGGAGAGGGTGAGCGATCCCGACCCGATCAGGCCCGGGCGCGGGCGTCCGGATCGAGCGGCTTGACGCGGGCCGGGAGCACGACGTCATCGTTCCGGGCCGGATCGCGGTCGCGCAAATTGGGCCACGGTGTCGGCAGAGGAAGTGCGGTTGGCTTCGTTTTGGTCACAGGCTCAGGACGAGAGGCGACGATCGGAGGAGTGGACGGGCGCGCAGAAGCCGACAGGGTGGCCGGTTCGGGCGGAAGGGGACGCGCCAGGAGCCGCGCCAGGCCACTTTGAAACATCTGGTCAGCCGCTGCGCCCAGACGCCGCACCTGGAGGACTTCGGAGCTGGTGTCGAAGCGGGTATTGGTTTCGAGCAGGACATAATCGACCTTGTCCCGCTCGAACCGCCGCTCGGCCAGGTCCTTGAGCGCGGCGATCTCCTCGGCGATCCGATCCGCCAGGGCCTGCCGCGCGTCGTCTGCAACCTCCGGGTCGGCGCCGGTGGCGCGCTCCCAGAGCGCGCGATAATCCAGCGCCCAGGCATCGAGGTGTCGCTCGTCGGGATGCACGCCCAGCAGGTCGAGTGCGCGGGCGAGATCGTCTTCATTCCAGATGCAGACGCCGCCGTCGAGGCCGCGGGCGAGGTTCTCCCAGCGATCCACGAGCCAGTCGCAACCCACCGCCGTGCGCCGCAGGCGCAGGACCGTCGCCGCCGGATCCTCGGCCAGGCGTGCGCCCAGGACCTCGGCAGCCTCGGCGCGGTCGCTGTCGAAACGCTCCAGGTCGCGCTGACGGTTCGCCTCCGTCAACGTCATCTCCAGGTGAAAACACCGTTGCGACCGCACTGCCCCGAGGGCTATCCGCCGCACCAGTTCGCGCTCGACCTCGCTCCCCGGCTTCAACTCGCGCTCGAAGGCCGCTTCCTTCGCCCGCACCTCGGCCTCGACCTCGGAGGGTAAGACGACACCCGCACCACTGAGTCCATGCTTGAGTGCGTTGCCGCGCGAATGGGCCTTCCCGTTGGCGGACCTGGGACCTGTGCTTTTCCTGGCATTCGCGCGGTTCGCAGCCAGCCTCGCCTCGCTGCACGCCATGGTGAATCCTCCGGCTGAGAAAGCTGTTCGGTTGTAGCCGGGGATCGGTCAGGAGGATGGGTGGAGTTGAGGAATATGCTTACTTTGGCTAGAACCGGATCGGGATGGACCGCTCCTGCGTGTGGTCCGGACCGGTCCGTGGCCGGTCTTCCCGTGGCAGAACACTCGGGGCTGACCCCTGACGGCCCAGGTCCGAGAGGTCGGTGACGACCACGAACGCCTCTTCTTCCAGTTCCGCCTCGACCGCGCTGGTGAAGAGGCGCACGAGATCTGCGCTGGACGGCCCGATCGTGCGATTGGCTTCGGAATGAGGTGCCGGGGGGCTTGTGCCCGGCTGGACGTGGCCGACGCGCAGCGCGACGAAGGACAATCCGAACGCCGCGGCCAGACCGCGGCCGAGACGTTCGCCCATCAGCTTCGAGGCGCCCAACGGTGTGATTGGCTGCGGTGGTCCGTCCTCCCGGATCGGACCGGACGTGCCCCCGGCGCGGTGGCCATCCGTGACGGGGTGCGCGCTGGCGAACACGACGCGATCGACGCCCGCTTGCGCCGCGGCCAGAAGGACGTTGGTCAGAGCGTCCAGGTGCGATCGGACCAACTCCGGCCACGAGGCCGATTCGCCCGTTTCCGCGTCCAGGAATACCACCGTATCGGCCTCGTCGAACAGGGCCGTCCACGACTCGTCCCAGTCAGCGAGATCCGCGACGATGAGGTCGGGATCGTTGGGGTCGTCGTGGCGGTCGAGACGGATCAACTCGTAGCGGTCGGCCCAGGCGGCGCTGAGCGTCCGGCCGACGTCTCCGGCCGCGCCGGTGATCAGCACGGTGCGCGGCGCGTCGGCGACCGCCGTTTCCTCGTCGGGATCGAGAATGGGTAAGTCCGAGTCCATTGCATTCGTCATGAGCGGGTCGTCCCGTCCGAGTTGACCGCGGTCAGGGCCTTCAAATAACGCAGGAGCCGACGCCGGGTACCAGATCACCGCACAGGATCATGACGCCGCGGGCGCGGCATTGAGGATGCGAATGAGTTGCTCGATCGGCAGATTGCCGCCGCTGAGGACCAGGCCGACCCGCTGGCCGGTCAGCTCCGCACGACGCTGCCAGGCCGCAGCGACGGCCGCGGCCCCAGCACCTTCGGCGATCTGACGCGTGGTGGCGACCAGAAGCCGGATGGCCGTCTCGATCTCGCCATCGCTGACCAGCAAGATCTCATCGACCAGATGGGGCAAGAGCTGCATCGGCAGAGCGAACGGCTGCCGCGTCGCCAGGCCCTCGGCGAAGGTCGTCACGCGGTCGGTCTCGATGTACTCTCCTCTACGCCACGAGTGGAAGACCGCCGGAGCGCCTTCGGCCTGAACGCCGATGACGCGGATCGCCGGGTTGACGGCGCGGGCGACGATTGCCGTCCCGAGCACCCCACTGCCGGCGCCGACCGGGACAAAGATCGTATCCAGGTCGGGCGCAATTTCCAGCAGCTCAAGAGCGTAGGTGCCGACGCCTGCGATCAGCAGCGGCTCGTTCGCCGAATGGATATAGCGCCGACCGGAGTGGTCCGCGTCAGCCTCGGCGGCCAGGCGGGCCGCGTCGAAATCGGCGCCGATCAGGACGACCTCCGCGCCGAGGGACCGCGTGGCCGCCACCTTGACCGGATTGGCGCCCTCCGGCATGAAGATGCGCGCGGTCGTCCCGAAGAGACGCGCGGCGTAGGCCACCGATTGCGCGTGATTGCCCGTCGAGGCCGCGACCACACCTCGCGCCGTCTGCTCAGGCCCGAGCGTGGAGATCAGATTGATCCCGCCCCGCACCTTGAACGCGCCCGTCGGGTTGAGGTTTTCGCACTTCAGGACAACGCGACATCCCAGCGCGCGCTCGAGTTCGGGCGGCTCAAGGGTGGGCGTGGGCCGCAGGTACGGTGCGAGCGCCCGACGGGCACGCAACACGTCGGCGAGGGTGGGTGTGGGCCAGGACATCGGTTCGGGTCAAGCGGGTCCAAACACGCTTCAGGATAGCAGATTCATGATCGCCGGATCATCGAGATGCGGCACAACGAGGTCGGCCGCGGCGAGAGCGGCAGCCGGACTCTGGTCGTGGGGCACGGCGACGGTGAAGGCTCCGGCGGCCTTCGCGGCGGCGACGCCCAGCGGGCTGTCCTCGAAGACCATCAGCGCGGCGGGAGCGATATCGAACTGCTCGGCCACGCGCCGATAGATCTCGGGGTCCGGCTTTCCCCGTGCGACGTCTTCGGCCGTGAGCAGGAAGGCAAAGTGGTCGAAGAGGTGGTGCTGACGCAGAAGACGCTCGGTGTACTCGCGGCGGGAGGACGTGGCAACCGCGTGGGGAATCCGGCGGTGCTCCAGATGGGACAGCAAGGCGAACAGCCCGGGGGCCGGGTGGACCGCCGTGTCCAGAAGGGCCGCGAACCGGGACCCGGCCTCGATGACCAGCTCGTCAAGGGACTCGGTCAACCCGGCCATCAGCTTGAAGGTCTGGGCCGCGGCCGGCCACGGCCGGCCAATCAGCGCGGCGACCATCTCCCGCGTCAGAACCTTGCCCCGCGCGGTCAGCATCTCACCGGCAACGCGGTAGTACAATGTCTCCGTGTCGAACATCACCCCGTCAAGGTCGAGGGCCACGGCACGGATCGTCGGAGGCGGGCGCTCACTCATGACTGGATGGCCTCCTCCACGAGGGTCCGGTGACTCTCTTCGTCTGGCGGCCTTCGCCGACCCGCGACGAAGATGGAACCGGGACCGGTGCCGAGGATTTCGGGGCCGATCATGTCGCCGAGCTCGCGTTTCCGCGCCTCGACTTCGAGCGCCGACCGGACGTCTCCAGGACCATATTGTAGAGTCGCGTCCAGCTCGCTCGCACGCCGAAGATTCGTCTCGCGGCGGGCGAGCCAGAGCCGCCGCGCCTCGGGGTCGTCCTGGGTGGTGACGCTCGGCGCGAGTCGCCCCAGGGCGGCCGCCGCCCGCTCCGGGCGCACGGCTGCGCCGCAGGCGCCGGTCCGTAACGCCTCGTCCACCGACATGAGAACGTCATCGTTCGAGGTCAGCGCCGAGTGCTCGACAGGATAATAGTAAGTCGGTACCGCCGCGGGCGCACCGTCCGGCGTGCGGAGCGGACCCAGCGCCAGTGGGACGCTGCCGTCACCGTCGCGCGTGATCGTGTAGGAATCCAGGTCGTTCAAGGCCGCGACGTTCCGGATGCCTGTCACCGTCGGCTGGCCGAACCCGGCCAGGTAAATCATCCGCGCGGGATCGATCACCGTGGCAAGCTGGTCGTGAAGCGTCCGGGCGCGGTCCAGGTGCCGCTGCGAGACGCACAGACCGGCGTAGGACTCGGCCCGGTACAGCGGCTCCACCGCCGGCAGGACGCGCGGCGACGGCATCATCTGGTAGAGTCCTGGGAAGGTGTGCAGAATCGCGAGCACGTCCTCCCGATCGTGCTGGCCATCGAGCCGTTCGAGCAACTGGACCGTCTGCGCCAGGCCCGTGAGGGCCTGGGGGATGAGGAAGGCCCCGTGGTTGGGCGTCCCCAGCATGACCAGCCGGCCTCCGGACGCCTGGGGCGCGGCCATCTGCCAGCGTGCCGCATGGTTCTTCAGAAACGCGCGCGCGACCAGCCCTCCCATCGAGTGCGCCACAATGTGAAACGGCTCCTCCGGACCGAACCAGGTGTCCACCTGCTTCCGCAGGGCGTCGGCCGTGACCTCCAGGTCCTGCCGCCAGTCGAACCAGAAGGCGCGCGCGTTCCAGTTCTGCCCCAGAGTCACGAGCAGCTCGCCGTAAAACCAGGTCAAAAGACCCGTCGCCTCGATGCTTATCTGCGGATCGAAGGCACGCCGGCCGTCTTCGTCGAGTCTCAGGTACGCGATTCCTCCCCGATGCAGTCGCCAGGGGTCGAGCCAGACGCGCCCCCGCCAGCCGTCTCGATTCTCGGCGGTCAGCGTGCTGCCCATCAGACCGGGAATGACCACGACATTGCCGCGCGGTCCCGTGAGGGCCTCTACCTGCCGGGTAGCCCCTGCGGTCAGACGGCGCAGATGCTCGAACCGATCGGTGCCAAAATAGGCCCGCAGGACCCGTTCGGCACTGCCGGACGCCGTCTGCACCCAACCAGCCAGCTCTGCGGGATCGCCGTTCTCAATCCGCGCGATCAGGTTGTCCTGGTCCACACCCGTTCCCCCGTCTTGGTCCCGACCTCGATAAACCGTTGCCCGGTAATATCGAGACCGGCCACCGCGTGCTTCTCCGATCTGTGCGGCGGTGTGCCAATGACGGGTCGACCCACTCCCTACCGATGGGTTTCCGTGAATGAAAACCTTTGTGGAAGCCCGAGTTGTGTGCGCGAAACCGGCGAGTCCCGTTTCAGCGTGGCTTCGGCGCCGTGACGGGCGGCTCGGGGGCAGGTGGATTGGCGGGCAGCGCGTCACCGGCGGGGTGGGGGACGGTGATACCTTGCGGCAACTCGGAGCCTTCCTTGGCGGCTTCCGCCTTCTTGCGGGCGGCGAGCTCGGCCAGCGTGTTGGCCAGATCGGTCGTGATCGCCTGGGTCTCGTCCTCGATCCGCACCCCTTCGCCCTTGGGTGGCTCCCAGGAGAATTCGCTCGGGTCGACCTTGGGGTTAAGCTGGAGATTGGAATACACCAGGACGATCTCGCTGGGATCGACCCGGGACGCCGGCGCCGGTCGGCTCAGGGCGCGGCTGTCGGTACCGATCTCACGCAACGGATTCTGGGTTTCCATGATGCTCGGAGCGCGGCCGGTGAGCTTGACCCGGTGGGGCCAGCCGCTCTCCTGGTCGAGCCAGACCTCGGCCAGACTGGGCACATACGGCGGCAACGGCCCCGTTGGGGGCAGCGGCGGCTGGTTCGGGCTGGTCAGACGATCGCGGTCCTTCCAGCGGCCCCGGATGATCCAGACCTTGTGACTGTCCAGCTCACCGTCCTCGATTTGATCGAAGCCGATCGCCTTGCGCAGGCCGGACAGGAGCGCTTCGGGACCGGAATAGCCCAGGGTCGAAAGGACCTTCTCGCGCAGTTCGGCATCGGCCTCGGGCGTGTTGAGCTTCTCCAGGATCGGCTTGAGCTGGCGTCGGCGGATCTCGGTCGAGTCGAGCAGCTTCTTGTAATCCCAGAAGGTCTCGCCGTCGCTGATCTGGAGCATGGTGCCGGTGATATTCGAGAGGCCGACGACATCGAGCCGGAGCTTGACGCGGTAGCCCGGAGCGCGCAAATACTGGCCTTCGACGCGATACTGGATGCCGAGCATCCGTACGTCCTGGCGAATCTCGGTGGAGAGGGTCTGCACGGTGCGGACCTTGGCGATGGCGTCATCCAGGAGCTTCTCGGCGGCGGTGGGTGGCGGCGGCGTGGTGGCGGACGCCGCGGCAGCGGCGGGCGGGGACGTCTGGGCCCAGGCCAACAACGGCACGCACAGCGCCACCGCCAGGGCGGGAAGGAACCGGTATGTGGGCATGGTGGGGTTGTGCCGCTTTTCCTCAAGGGTCCGGAAGGGATACCCGATCCTATCGCTAGGCGTCGCGGGACGCAACCCCGACGGTGGACGACGCCGCGCCGCGCCGGTCGTGAGCGCGCACGCGGCAATCACGCCAGCCGTCCTCGGGGGCCGGGTCGGTCCGCGGTCTTCCCCACGCACAAGGATTGGCGTGTCCCTTGCAACCGAAGTCGGTCGCAGGGGGCGGCAGGCAGGAGGTCTGGATGAACACGATCGGTGTGGTCCTGCTGGCGGCGGCCACGGCCACCAGCGGCATTGGCCAGCCGCATGCTGGCGGTATCGGCTTGTTTCGGGCGCACGCGGTCCAGCATGGCCCGGCGCCGGCGGGCGGCCCGATCAACGGTGCCGCCATGGGCGTCGGTTCCGGCCCGGGTTTCGCCGCGAACCGTCGCTTCCCCAATACGCGCAGCCAGGTCTTTTTCGTCGATCCGCCCGGGATGAAGATCGCCTGGCAGGCCGGCGGGCCCAGCGGCGAACGCGTCTACCTGCCGCCGCAATTGGCCGTGCCGGCGCGGTACAACTTCAACCAGGGCTATATTTATCGCCTCAAAATCAGCGATATTCCAGGCCGGAAGGGGCTGGTCCTCTATCCGACCATCGAGGTCGCGCCCTCGACCCCGGCCACCGACGCGTTTCTGACGCACAACCCGATTCCGTGCCAGTTTACCGAGGAGGACTTTGACCAGGTCACGGCCGGCAACTTCGTGACCAAGGTCGTGTACCTGCCCGACCCGAAGTATCAGGAGCTGGCGATCGCGGGTGTCGAAACCCTGGTCTCGACCCGTCTGGAGCCGGGTGTGGACCCGATCCGCGAGGCCGACCGCCGCGGCACGATCTTGATGATCATCCGCATGGGCATGATCGATCTGGAGATGCCCGCCGGGGGTGCGACGTCGGTGGCGCCGGGCATGGTGCCAATGACCGGTCCGACGACCGCGCCGTTCATCGCACCTCCTGTCGAAACCCAGCCGATTGACGTGGCTCCGGTCACACCGGCCCCGGTCGCGCCGGCCCCGGCCGGGACGGAGCCGGCCCCGACGCCACCGGTCCCAGCTCCGGTGATTCCGGCTCCCGTTGCGCCCGAACCGGCCCCGGTGGTTCCGGCTCCTGCTCCCGGGAACGTCGACACGGGGGTTCCGGCGGTCGTCCCGGCTCAGCCGGAGGTTCCCAACCCGGCGGAGCCGCAGGCGGCCCGCGCCCGGCGGCTGCGAAACGCCCCTCTGGCTGATTTCCCCGCCGTGCAGCCGGCCTCGGTGTCGTCCAGCGACCTCCCACCGCTTGATTTGCCCGCCCCGGCCCGGGCACCGAGGTAACTCAGCCCCAAACCTTCTCGGGCCAGACGGCGGAACCCACCACAGAGGCACCGCGTTCTCGGTGCCTCTGTGGTGAATCCAATTCGCGTTCCAGGGATATCCGGACAGCCTCCAAGGCGGCGGCGCATCGTTACGCGGGGATGAAGCCATGAGCCGACACGGATGGAGCAGGTGCGGCGCGCAATGCCTGGCCCTGCTGCTGGTGGGAACCTGGACCGGCGGAGCACGGGGCCAGGCGGGGCCGCCTCCCAGTCTCCCGGTCGAGGCGACCGCACCCGGCGTGGCGGTCCTGACTCCAGAGGCGACGCGGCCTCTGCTGCCGCCGGAGATCCAGATCGTCCGGTTTCAGGGGCCTCCGGGTGTGAACGTCGAGGTCCTGGGACCGCCGCCGGAGGCGGTTCCCATCGGCGACGGCCATGGCCTGGCCACGTTCGGCCTGCGCGTCGGCGTCGGCTATCAGCTCCGGCTCTCGAACCTGCCCGACCGCCCGGGCGTCGCGATTTACCCCTATATCGAGCTCGTTGGGCACCTGCACCGTCCTCCGGGTGTCGATCCGGCCCGGTTTCCGATCCGGGTCCAGTTCACGACGGACGACTTTGACGACGTGATCGCCCGGAGTCGTCTGGTCACGCAGGTCGTGTATCTGGAGGACCCGAACCAGGCCCTTCCGCTGCATCTGCCCAAGGATGAGATTCCGCTGGTAAGCCTCAGCCCGGTCGAGCCGCCGATCAAGGTGGCGGCCGCGCTGGGACGGATCATGGCCATTGTGCGCATCGGCACGCGCGCGCCCGGTCCGGAAGATTTGACGGGAGCGACCATCTTCTGTGGTTCGGGGTCCCTGCCGCTGCCCACGGGGCTCAGGCCGGGCGACCACTGCCCGTTTCTGGTCCCGGACGTGGGGCCGTGTACTCTGCCGTGCGGACCGGTCTGCGAGACTCCTCCACCGCCGAGTCGGCCCTGGCTCCCCAGGGACGAGTTTCTCTGCGACGGCGGCGACTTCGGCAAGCCGGCCGGCCTGACGAGCACCGGCGGACTGGCGGGCGTCGATCCGCGCGACGCGGTGATGACCTTCAGCCGCGCGACGATGCTGCAACTTCAACCTGAGCTCGACAAGCTCCGGAATGAGATGGACGCGCTCGGCCAGCGTCGGGATCGCCAGGAGATCAGCGCCAGCGACTATGAAAGCGGCATGCGTCGCCTGGAGATCCAGGCGCGTCGTCTGCGATCTTCCGCCGCGGATGTGCCCAACATTCGCGTGCTTCCGACCAACGTCGTTTGCATCTACGCACCTCGGTTCGCGGCGGTCCGGGTGGGCCTGGGACCCAACGAGGCGCGCACGGTCGAGTATCTCAAGGGTGCCGAGACGGTCGAACGGCAGGTGACTGAGGGTGCGCGGGTGGGTCCGCAGAAGCTCACGCGGAACCAGACGGCCGAGATCAACCGGCACCGCAGCCGCGCCTCCGGGCTGGTCGCCCGCGAAGGAATCGGCCGTCATATCGAGGTTCGTGTTCTGGCCAGCGCAGACCTCGTCGAGCACATCGCCGGCCACGTTGTGGTGCAGGGTCCCGAAACCCGGGGCAACAAGGTTTTGCCGCAGGACGCGCACAACCGTCTCCGCCTCGGCGGCATCAAGAGCGCGGAGGGCGTCGTGGTCACCGGCCTGGTCCAGGGCGCCGGCGAGCAAGTCATGGCCTGGAAGCCGCAAGAGCTCGCCACTGTCGAGCAACCTCCCAACCGGCCGGGCGTGGTGATCGTCAAGCAGGTGGACCAGTCCGAAGCCGAGCCGGGCGACGTCGTCACCTACACCCTCACGTATCGCAACATGGGCAACGTACCAATCACGTCCGTCTCCGTGGTGGACAGCCTGCTGCCGCGTCTCGAATACGTCAAGGGCAGCGCCCGGGGACCGCAAGGCGCGGTCTTCACCGCCGCGGAGAACCAGGCTGGCTCGCAAGAGCTGCGCTGGGATATCGGTACCCTGGCGCCCGGCCAGCAGGGGGCCGTGTCGTTCCAGGCCAAGGTAAGGTAACGCAACGGCGGCTGTTGCGAGGCCGCGTCGTGGTGCGGCCCGTCGCCCTCAGGGCCGGGCCGTTCCGACGGTCTGTTCCAGGTGGTTTGCGCGGACCAGTCGTCGGATGCTCTGCATCGACGCGAAGACGCCCACTTCGGGGAGGCTGTTGAGTTTCAGGCGGCCAACGGCCACCCCGACAAGGGATCCGTCGGGTCGGAACAGGCCGCCTCCCGAACGGCCGAACTCGGGGGCCTTGGTCGTGACCGTGAAGACGCGCGGATCGCCGGGCGACCCCCGATGCGTGAAGGTCGCCAGGTCGATCCGCACCTGGCCCTGGATGTCGGTGCGCCAGCCGGTCAGATCTGTCCCCGAGACGAGGCCTACGGAAGTCAGGATATCGGCTGGAGCCGGTTCGTTTGCCTCCAGATCGAGACGGGCGACGAACGGCAGTGCGGTGCGGGCGTGCATCAGAACCAGGGCCACGTCGGCCGCGTTGTCTGCCGCAACGATCTCGGCCGGGACCAGGCGCGGCCACGACGTGCCCGCCAGCGCGCGCTCGTTCTTCTCGATGCCGAGGTTGTACGGGTGCAGCTCGATCTCCATGTCTCCCGGCACCGCCACGACGTGCGCCGCGGTCAGGATCAGCGTCGCGCCGGCTTCCGAGCGAATCAACGTCCCGCTGCCCCGGCCGTTTCCTTTGCGAATCGTGACGGTGGGGCGGAAAAACCCGTTGAGAACCTCGGTCGTCAGGAGCGGACTGGTGCGCCGGCTGGGAAGCCGCGCCGAGGCGCGACGAGGCGTCGCTTCCTGGGCCGGAACGAGGGCCGAAACGTGGACCAGAATCACCAGAAGCAAGGAAGCTGTCCGCATCGGTCTGTTGTGGTTCCTTCGGACCGGGCTCAGGTTAGATGAGCAATTCGAGGATCGAGAAGTCGTCGTTGAAGCCATCCTTGCCAGAGAATTCGCGGATGAAGCGCATGAGCCGATCCATGTCCGAAAGATCCGGCTCGGAGGGCTGGGCCATGAGCTCCTCGAACGCCTCGAACGACCACATCGAGCCGTCCGGGCGGGAGACCTCGAAAACGCCGTCGCTGTAGAGGAAGATCTTCGAGTTTGCGTGGGGCGTGCAGATCTCGGTCGTGTAGTCGATCTCATCGAACGCGCCCACCATGGGCCCGGTGGCCTCCAGACGCGCGATGCGGTCCTTGCTGGCGGTACACTCGGAGATCATCAGGGCAGGGGGGTGACCACCGCCGGCATAGGAGAGCCGGCCATTCTTGAGGTCGAGGACGCCGTACCAGGCGGTGAAGTATTTGTCGGCCTGCTGCGACATCTGGAATCGCTTGTTGAGCGCCGTGACCACCTGACCGGGATCGGTGAAATCCGTGTCGGGCAGGCTGCGAGAGCGGACCGCGTTGAGAACCGAGACAGACAGCAACGCCGCGCCGACACCGTGACCAACCACGTCGAAAAGGTAGAAGCTGAAGTGACGGTCGTCGATCAGCTCGTAGCCGAACGTGTCGCCGCCCAGAGTGGCGGAAGGAACAAACCGCCAATCCACCTTGACCGGGCCGTCGCCGAGCTTTTCGGGGAGCAGGGAGCGCACGTAGAGGGCCGCCTCATCCACGTCATTGGCCAGTTGCCGCTGGCTCTCGACGAGAGCCTGGAACGCCTCGTTGCGCTGGAGCAGGTTGATGTAGCCGCGGGAGTGGTGCCGGATGCGGGCGATGAGCTCCAGGCGATCGGGAAGTTTGACGATGTAGTCGTTGCCTCCCAGGGCGAACGCCTCGGCCTTGGTGGCGGCTTGCTCCTTGGTCGAGAGGACGATGATGGGCACTTCCTGCGTCAGCTCGTGGGCGCGGAAGCGCTTGACCAGCTCCAGGCCGTCGATCTCGGGCATGACGAGATCCTGGAGAATGACGGTGGGCCGGACCTTGTCGGCGGTCTCGAGGGCCCTGGTCGGGTCCTTGCAATACTGAAAGACGATGTCGTTCTCACCGCCCAGCATGCGGCGGACGGCCTCGCCGATCAAGGGTTGATCGTCGACCAGGAGCACGGTGATCCGGTGCTGGCTAAAGGCCGGTTGCTTGCTCATGGAAGGCTCGCGATCAGGCCGTCGGTCGCTTCAGCAGGCGTCCAAGGATCGACTGGGCGATGTCCAGGGGCGACAGGACCTGGGCAACGGCGCCGATCTCGCAGGCCGCCTTGGGCATGCCCCAGACGGTCGAGCTCGCCTGATCCTGCGCGATGGTGTGCCAGCCCGCTTTCTTGAGGGCGTACATCCCGTCGGCGCCGTCGCGGCCCATGCCGGTCAAGAGCACAGCGACTCCCGGCTGGGGCCAATGCCGCGCCAGACTCTGGAAGAACACATCCACGGAGGGGCGGAAGCACTGATCCCGCGGTTCGGCAGTATACCCGAGGCGGCGGTTCGGCGTCAGGATCAGGTGGTCGCCGGTTTTCGCCAGCAGCACCTGCCCCGGCACGGGTTCCTGTCCCGGCGCGGCCAGGCGGACGGGCAGCCGCGATTGCTGACCCAACCAGGTGGCCAGGCCGGGAGCAAACGCGCTATCGACATGCTGCACGACAATCACGCAGGCGGGAAAGTTCCGGGGCAATTCGGACAGGATCAGCGCGATGATCTTCGGGCCGCCGGTCGAGGCGCCGATGGCCACCAGGGGGACGGCGATGGCATCGCGGGCCGAGGTCATCACGCGGGTCGGCATCTCGATCCTGGCCGACACCGTGGGCGGGGACGCGGCCGCCTTGTTTAGGAGCTTCTCGAACAGGTTGAGCTTGTGCAGCAGCGCCGAGGCGCCTTCGAGCTTGCCGCCGATGCCGAGAACGGGCGTATCGACCGCGTCGAGAGCGCCATAGCCCATCGCCTCGTAGACCTTCGAGATGTTGCCGGTGACGGAGCTGGTGACAACCAGGATCGCGCACGGTGCCTCGGCCATGATGCGGCGGGTGGCCTCGGCGCCATCGACGCGGGGCATGATCAGGTCCATGAGGATCACGTCGGGCCGGTCCTGCCGCGCCAGATCGAGGGCCTGGGCGCCGTCGGTGGCCGTCCAGACGACCTTGTGGCCCGTCGCGCTCCCGAGCACGCGCCGCAGGGCCTCGCAGGCGAGCCGCATGTCGTTGACGATCCCGATCCTCATTCGACGGCCTCCCCGATCAGGTCGACCACCGTGTTCAGGAAGGTCTCGTCGTGGAAGCTGCTCTTGGTCAGGTAACAGTCCGCGCCCGCCTCCAGACCCCGCAGACGATCCTCGGGACGATCCTTGTACGAGACGATCACCACCGGCAACGGTTTGAACCGCGGATCCATCTTGATCAGCGTCACGAGCTGGATGCCATCCATGCGCGGCATGTCCACATCGCTGACAACCAGGTCATAGTGTCCGGTGCGCACCGAGTTCCAGCCGTCCATGCCATCGACGGCGATATCGACTTCATAGCCCCGGCTCTCCAGGAGCTGGCGTTCGAGCTCGCGAACGGTGATCGAGTCATCGACCACCAGAATGCGCTTCGCGGTCTGGTTGTCCTCGCTCCGGGCGGGGGGTTCGCCCGCCGCGTTGAAGACCTTTAGCCGGCGTCCGCTCAGGAGATTGTCGATCGATCGCACCAGATCCTCGACGTCGATGATGAGCACCGGCCAGCCATCTTCCAGGACCGAGGCGCTGTTGATGTTCGGGACCTTTCCGAGCCGCGGGTCGAGCGGACGGACGTCCAGATCGCGCTCACCCAGGAACTCATCGACGACGACGCCGAAGATATGGCCGCGGTCGCTGACCACCACCACCGGCATGACGCCGCCGTGGACCTGCGCCGGTGGCCGTTCCAGCACCTGGGCGGCCGAGACCAGGCCCACCGACTGGTCGTCCATCCGGAAGAACTGGCGGCCCTCGATCATCTCGACGTTGTCGACCGGGACCGACTCAATCCGCTCGATCCGGGACAGCGGGAAGGCATACGGCTCGCCGCCGATCCGGACCAGAAGCGCCCGGATGACGGACATGGTGATCGGCAGCAGGAGGCTGAAGTTCGTGCCCTGGCCGAGCTTCGTCGTCACCCGCACCGTGCCCCCGACCGACTGGATCATGCTCTGCACGACGTCGAGTCCGACGCCCCGACCGGAGACTTCCGTCACCTGGGTCTTGGTCGTGAACCCCGAGAGGAACAGGAACTCCATCAGCTCGATCTCGCTGAGCTGCTCAGCCATGGCCGCGCCCACCAGACCGCGATCGATGATGCGCTGGCGGATCTGCTCGGAATCGATTCCCCGACCGTCATCGCTCAGGGTGATCTGGAGCATGCCCGCGACGTGGCGGGCTTCCAGATGGATCGTGCCGGTGGGATCCTTGCCCGCCGCGGTGCGCTCGTCGGGCGGTTCGATGGCATGGTCGATGGCATTGCGGATCAGGTGCGTCAGCGGCGATTCCAGCTTTTCGAGGATGTCCCGATCCACGCCCGTCTGTTCGCCCTGGACCTCGAAACGCACCTTCTTGCCCAGTTGACGCGACAGGTCGCGCACCATCCGGGGGAACCCGCGCACGCCATCGATCAGGGGGCGTAGACGGCTCGAAATGACCTCGTGATGGAGCCGTTCGGAAAGATCCTCGTTGCGCCGGGCGTGGTTCTCCAGACGTTCGATCCGCTCACCCAGCAGTTCCAGACAGCGAGTGGCTTGCTGCTTGGCCTTCATCAAGAGCTCGCGCTCGCGGCTGGTGTTCAGGTCGGGACGGCTAGCCAGGCAGTCCTCCAGCGCCTGAAGCCGGTTCCAGAGCTCGTTTTGACTGTTCTTGACCGCATTGAGCGCATCGACGATCGGCCGCAACTGCCGTGCTTCGACCAGGGAGGCCCCGGCCAGTCCCATGAGCCGGTTCAGACTGTCGGCGGTCACGCGGACGACGCGGTCGGTGGTCTCCACGGGCGCGGGGGCGCGGCTGGCGGGGACCGCCTCCACCGTCGGGGCCGGCTCGACGTCGGCGGGACGAGCCGGAGTCGGCTCGACCCGCGGCAGCACCGGGGAGGGCGGCTCAAGCGCCGGAGCGACCGCCGGCGCGGGGGGGAGCGCGGCTACCGGAACCGACGGTGGCTCCGGCGGCGCGCTCGGGACCGGTTCCTCCGCGGTTGCGGGTTTGGGCGCGATCCGCTTGCGGCGGCGGGGCGTCGTGGACCGCCGGGCGGCGGTCGTGGATTCCTCGGCCGGGGCGTCCGGCGACGCCTCGGAGGGCGGAGCGGCCGGCACGGGTGCCGGCGCGGTCGGTTCGGCCGCGGCGGAGGCCGACTCGATCGCCTTGAGCTTCTCGGTCGCTTCGACGATGCGCGGGCCGAGAGTCTCCTCCCAGTTCAGCAGGTCGGCCTCGGACATCTGCGACGTCTCGTTCAGGAGATCGACGCAGCCGAGCAGGACATCCACATCGCTGGGACGCAACCGGATCTGGCCGTGCTGCGCCGCCACGAACACATCTTCCAGGCCGTGGGCCACCTTCTCGACGGCGTCGAGGCCGACGATCCGGGCTGCGCCTTTGAGCGAGTGCGCCGCGCGCATCAACGGCTCGATGGTGGCCGGGGTGCTGCCGGTCGCCTCCAGGGCAAGGAGGCCCGCCGACAGCGTGGCCACCTGGCTTTCCGCCTCGGTCCGGAACAGCTCGATCAGAGAAAACCCGCTCAGGTCCTCGCTCACTGACAGTGGCTCCGCAACGAGGTCACCAGGCGGTCGGCGTCGAGATTGCCGACAGTATGGCCCTTCCAGTCGAAAACCGCGTGCGTGTGACTGTTGGCCGGCATGTACGTCGAGGGGACCTTGCGCAACAGGCCAGCCGAGAACCGATGGACGCCCAGCACCTCGTCGGCGAGAAAGACCCACTGCTCGCCGCGATGCTGGAGGACCACCATGCGCGAATACGTCGTATGGCCAAAGGTGCCGTGGTGCCCGGCCTTCGTGGTGCCCAGAGCGCCCGGCACGGTGGAACCAACCCCGAGCAGGCCGTGCAGCGAGACATACAGCCGGAGCTGTCCCCGGATGTTCACCAGGCCCAGCAGCACCTGGTTCGAGCGGTGCGGGATCGAATGCACCGTATGCGGGTCGGTAATCTCGACCAGATGCGTCGTGCCCAGTGCCAGGTACTCGGTCTGGAGCCGGAAGATAACTACGCTGCGCAGGTCTTGCGCGGTTTCCACCTCGGGCTGCGCCAGGCGACGTGCCCACTCGGCCAGGTAGTCGTCCGGCGGGGGCCGGTCGAAGAAGGCCCGCGCCGTCTCACTGACCGCCGCGACGGCGGCCGCCGGGGTCTCCGGCGGCGCGGCCCGCTCGAGCGCAGTCGCCGCGCGGCGGTCCTTATGGTGGTGGTGACGCGAGTGCGACCCGTCCGACAGCAAGGTAAGACTGGCACTCATGACATCTTCCTCTGCCGGGCCCGCTCGGCGCGGCGCTGGTAGTTGGTCGCGGCGGCATGATCACCGCGCCGCCGCGCAATCAGCGTTAAAGCCAGCAACGCCTCCTCGTGCTGGTGATCCAGATAGAGGGCCTTGCTCAAAAACTGTTCGGCCTGGACATGGTCGCCCAGCGCGTGCCGGATCATCCCCAGTAGATAAAACGCCGGCGCAGAGGGACCCCGCAGCCGGATGCACTGCTCGCAGAGTTGCAGCGCCTGCTCGTAGTCGTGCCGGTTGGCCAGATCCGTGGCGCGCTCGATCAAATCCGACTGTGCCGACGCGGCGGGTGGGAGTGATTGCGGACGAGCCTCATGATTGTGCGGCGCGATCGTGGGCACGACTCGATCAAGCGGCCCGTTTGCGGTCGTCTCTCGGCCCGGTGCAGGGGGCGGCTGCCACGGTGCGAACAATGCCGGCTTCGCCACCGGCGCGAGCCGATTGGTCCCGACCGGGGGGAGCGTGTCGTTCGGCGACGGCTGCCGCTGATAGGCAAAACTGCCCCGGAACTTCACCGGTGCAAACCGCGCTTCCAGTAGCGGCAACCGCTCCGCGTGGCCGACGAACAATAGACCCGTCGGACCCAGGAGCCGGTCAAGCGTCTGGACCGCCCGTTCCCGCGCCGCATCCGTCAAGTAAATCAAGAGATTGCGACAAAAGATGATCTGGTACGACGGCCGGACCATCAGGGTCTCGGGCTCGACCAGGTTACCCCGCGTAAACCGCACGGTTTGACGGACCTCGGGAGCGACCTCCACCCCGTCCGGGTGCGTGCGGAAGAAACGCGTTTTTAGACGGGGTTCCACGACGCGCAAGGCTCGGGATCCGTAAACGCCCCGCCGCGCCCGTTCCAGCGCGCGGGCGCTGATATCGACCGCGTCGATCTCGAACTGCTCGCGGCTCAGGCCCACGTCCAGCAGAGTGATGGCGACCGAGTACGGTTCGTCGCCCGTCGCACAGGCCAGACTCAGACAGCGGAAGAGCGGACTCGACGGCGCATTGAGCCAGTCGCCGGCATGGTGGCGTAACAGAAAAAAGGGTTGACTATCGCGAAAAAACCAGCTCTCCGACACCACCAGTTCTTCGATGAGCTCCTGCAGCTCGTCGGTACCTCGTTGCAGCCGCGCAACATAGTCCGGCTCACGGGCCAGGTCCAGCGCGCGCATACGACGCTGGACTGCCCGCAAGAGCAAGGTCGGACCCAGCGAGGAGGAGTCCAGGCCAATCGTCCGGGAAAGCATCTCTTCCAGGGTTTTCTGCCACGTCATGATGGCAGTCCTAACATCCCACAAAAGAGCATATCACGCAGCGAATCGACCAGGATCCGCTCCACGACGATCATCTGGACGAGCTCCTCACCCACCTGGAGAATCGGTCCCAGGTATGGCGCGTGCACCGGTGGAATCGACTGCACGGACATCTGCTCATCGCGAATCGGCTTCAGATCGGTCACGTCTTCGGCAATCAAACCGAGGAGGGCCGTGCCGCGGCCCTCAACCGGGTAATCGACCACGATGACACGGGTGCTCAAACGGGCTGGACTGATTCGGTCGGAGAGCAACTGCCCCAGGTCGAGGACCGGTACCACGGCCCCGCCATGGTTGAACAGGCCGGTCACAAACGCGGGCGCGTGCGGGATCGGCCGGAGCGGAATCCGCGGGACCACTTCCACCACACGATGCACGTCGACCGCGTAGCGGCATCCCGAAACTCCAAACGTCAACAATAGCATGCGTCGCTCCCCACGCCCAGAGGCGTGGCGATGACTCAACTTCAGAAAGACGCCCGGACCGGCCAACAGACGGTCGGTCGGATCAGGTCGTGAACTTCGAGATATCCTGCTTCAGGCTGCCGACGGCCTCGCGGAGCTGATCGGTGGCCCGGTTGAAGTCCCGCAATGAGTCGGCGGTCTGGCTGGCGCCCTCACTCAGGTGCGACATGGCCTCACGGATCTGCTCGGCGCCCTGCGACTGGGCTGACATGCCCTCGGTCACCTGTTCGAACCGGGGGATCAAGACCTGTACCGAGCGGATGATCTCGCTGAGCTGCTCGCCGATCCGTTCGACCTCGCCGACGCCCTGACGGACCTGTTCGTTGAACTTGTCCATCTCCATGACGCCCGCCGTGACGCTGTGCTGCATGTCCTTGACGATCCGCTCGATGTCGAGCGTGGCGACCGCGGTCTGGTCAGCCAGGCGGCGGATCTCGCGGGCGACGACCAGGAAACCCCGGCCGTACTCGCCCGCTTTCTCGGCCTCGATCGCCGCGTTGATCGAGAGCAGGTTGGTCTGGTCGGCCACCTTGGTGATCGTCGTCACGACCAGGTTGATGTTGTTCGCCCGCTCGCTGATGACCGACAGCCGCGAGCCGATCGAGCCGGTCGATTGGGCCAGACGGGTCATCGTGTGGTGCATGCCTGCCAGGCTGGTCTGTCCCGTGGCCGCCAGATCGGCGGCGCGGCTGGCGGAGTGGTTGACCTCGCTCATCGTCTTCAAGAGGCCCTGGCTGGTCGCCGAGATCTGGTTGACCGCGGTGGCCACCTGTACGGTGGAGGAGCCGTACTCGTTGACCGTCTGCTGCTGCTGCCGGGCGGTGCCCGCGATCTCGGTCGCGGTGGACATCAGCGTCACGATCGACTGCTGGGTGTGGCCGATCAGCAACCGCAGGTGCTCGGTCATCTCCTTGATCGACGCGACCAGGTCGCCGATCTCGCCCGCCCAGTGATCGTGGATCTCGACGGTCAGATCGCCGTCCGCGACGCGCCGGGCGATCATCGCGGCTTCCTGGATCGGCCGCGAGAACGACCGCGCCAGGACCAGAGCCGCGATGACCACGACGAGCGCGGTCGCCACCAACAGCCCGGCGCTGATCCAGCCCTGGAGAGTCACACTCCCGTACGCTTCGTCCTTGTCGATCTTGGCCACGAGGCCGAGTTGCAGATCGGGAACTCTGGACCAGGCCGCCACGCACATGATGCCGCGATAGTCCGTGTCCTCGCCCGAAGCCACCCGCGCGGCGGCCAGCGCTTTCTCCATGAGCCGATCTTGATTCTGAGACCGATCCGCGTAGGAGGCCTCTTTCAGGGGCGAGATGTAGACGATCCGACCGTCCGCGCTCACCCCGCCCTCGATCTCGCCGGTGCTGCCCAGGCTTTCGTAGTTCTGGAAGTAGGCGGCCAGATCCTCCTTCACTATCGGCGCCCCCAGCACGGCCAGAACCCGCTCCTGCTGCTTGATGGGAACGAGGCCAAAGCCGTAGATTTCCTGGTCGTGGCCGTGGCTGCTGGGATGATACGACAGCATGGGCAAGACCTGCGCCTTGCCGCTACTGATGGCCTGGGCCAGCGCCTTTTCCCCCGCCGTCGTCTCCGCGAGGCGTTTTGACTCCTCCACCACCCCGGCCACCAGGACGATCAGGGCGGTCCCGTCCGGGGCAAACAGGTACAGGTTCGGCGCGCCCAGCGCCTCGGCGTCCGCTTTCAACAGCGCCCGCAGGCGGTCCTCGGCGCTGCGGCGCTCGGTGGCGGCCCCCTGACTACCGACCAGCAGGGCCAGGTCCGCGAGCGGCAGCGTCCCGGCGATCAGTTGAAGCTGGCGCTCCCATTCCTGCTTGTACTTGTTGATGGCAACCACGCGCGAATCGACGATCAGCTTCAGACGATCCACCACCGACCTCTCTATGCCATGACTGATCGTCAGGTACATCGTCACGATCAGCAAGACGCTCGGGATCAGTGCAATCAGCAAAAACCAGATCGTCAGGCGCCCGGCGATTGACTGGGACAGGTTCGAGCGGTTCGACATGGGTACGGCGTCCTGGCCCGCTCGGCATCGCAACACCCTCCCGAACCCCCGAAGCGGATGCCGGGGCGCGGGACTCCATCGGTGACTTATCTTATCTATCTACCCTACGCTGCGCGCAGAAGCAACTTGGCCTCCGTCCGAGGAGGCATCGCGATTTGACCTGGGTCACTGGGACTGCCTAACAATATAACGAACGCGGCCAGGGCGCGGGGCCCTGGCCGGCGAATCTCTCTCGATAGCTCGTCGGGATGGTGGTGCTACTGGCCGGCGTGCTTCGCGGCCGCCGCGGCGGCATCGCGGATGTACTGTGGCGCGTCGGACTTCTGAACGCACTCGTAGATCGTCACGGCGATCTCCCGATGTCCGTGCGCGGCCTGGGCATCGGCGCAACGGAGCAAACCCTCGCAGAGGGCCAGGCGGGTGGATCGGGGGGCCTCGTCCAGACTGCCTCGCAGGGCCTTGATGGCCTCCACCGTACCGATCTTGCCCAGTGCCCGCGCGGCGGCCCGGGCCACGGTCGTGTCGGAGTCGTTCAGCCGCTTGGCCAGCGCGTCGACCGCCTTTTCGTCGCGTCGGACACCGATACTGCCGATCACGCCGACCAGCGGGCCGCCCTCCAACCTGGCGAGCGCGGCCCGCAGCACCTCATCGACGGACGGGGCGGGGTTGGGCTCCAGGCCGTAGCGGGCCATGTGCGAGAGCTTCTCATCGCCGAGCAGCGCGGCCAGAGGCGCCACGGCGTCCTCGCCGCCGTACACGCCGAGCTCGCGGCAGGCGTCCGACTTCTCCTTCAGACCCGCGTTCGACTTCAGGACCGCGATCAGCCTGGCCTCCCGCTCCTGGTTCTCGTCCGCTCCGAGTGCCCCCGCGCCACTGGCGCAGACCAGCGCCGCGGCCAGGGCGGATTTCGTGCCGGGATTGGTCATGGTGCGCTTATCCTTTATCCTTGTGCGAGAAAATGATCGGCATGGAGAATCAGTAGATATACGGCTCCCGCTGCGCCCGCGAACGCAGCCGGTTGGCCTCGTCGTCGTGGACGAACTCCTGCTTGGCCGGGTCGTATTTCATGTCGCGTTTCAGCCACATGCAGATGTTGGCGGCGTGGACGGTGCTCATCGAGTGGTGCATGACCGACGGGTTCGCCACGGTCTGCTCGCGCGACTTGACGCAGTCGAGGAAGTTGCGCACGTGGTCGAGCGACCGCCCGGTGCGCTCCTTGTACTCGGCGATCACCTTGTCGAAGTCCTCGAGCAGGGAGGGTGAGGAGGCCTCCGGCTTCTTGTAATTGTCGGCGCAGGAGACCCAGCCCTCCGTGCCATCGAAGCGCATTCCGCAGGAGCCGTGCCAGTACACCTCGCCGCGCGACAGGACCATTTTGGTGCCGTTGGCGAACGTGGTGATCATGCCGTCGCCCGACGAATTGTTCACGTACTGATACTCGACGGGCGACGTGTCGAGCGCGTCGAGGCCCGCCTGGGCCTGGGCGAAGGTGTGCGCGCCCCATTCGCCGATGCAACTAGTGTGGAAGTCATAGAAACCGCGCCAGCCGCCCTTGACGTAGGACGAGTTGTAGGGCCGCCAGGGGCAGGGGCCGAGCCAGGCGTTCCAGTCGACAACGTCCTTCGACGGCTCGGGCTCCGCGGGCATCCAGCTATGACTCATCTGGGCCGTATCCCACGGGGCGATGTGGGCGTAGGCGGTGTGGAGCTTGCCGAGCTTGCCCTGGCGGGCCATCTCGATGCAAAAGACGAAGTTCGGCTCGCTGAGGCGCTGGGTGCCGGTCTGGTAGATGCGGCCGTATCGCCGCGCGGTATCAACGACCGCCTGCCCTTCGGCGATGGTCATGCACGAGGGCTTCTCGGTGTAGATGTCCTTGCCCGCCCGCATGGCCAGAATCGAGATCATCGCGTGCCAGCGGTCGCCCGTAGCGCTCAGGACGGCATCGATGTCCGGGCGCTCGGCGAGGAACTCGCGCACCTCGGGGTACATCTTGCAGTCATGGTTGCCGTAGTGGTTGTCCACAATCTTCTTGACGGCCTCACGGCGCTCCTTGCGCAGGTCGCAGATGGCGACGAACTGGACATCCTCGTTGGGGAGCATCCATTTCAGGTCGAAGGTGCCGCGGGAATTGATCCCGATCCCGCCGACGACGATGCGCTCACTGGCCGCGACCGCGCCGTTGCGTCCCAGCGCGGCGGCCGGAACGATGGTCGGCACCATCCAGGCGGCGCCGGCAGCGGTCGCCGCCTTGAGACACTCGCGGCGGTTCAGGGTCGTCGCGGGCGCGGGTTTCGTAGGCCGTTCGGGTCCACTCATGATGTCATCTCCATCGCGATCACGATCCAGAACGCCGGGTGCCGCGGCTTCGTCTGCCAACCCATGCGTGGAGAACGGCGCCACGCCGTCTCATCACCAATTGGAGTATGACCTTGGCAGGCGCCGCGCAGCAAGCCCCTTTCTCAACTCTTCTTAATCCTCGTTTCCACTAATTCAGAACAAAAGAAATATTTTTGTAAATCAATTCGACTCACCCCGACCCACCATCACGGGCCGGATTTCGCCCCGGGCGTTTCCGCCTCGGAAGCCCGCTCGTCGAGTCGCTTCGACTGCACGAGCATCGTGCCCCGGGCGCGGGCCACGGTCTGGCCGGCGGGGTTGGCCAGATCATTGTCGATGGCGACTGACCAGCCGACAGACCGCCACTCCTGCGTCTCCGGGTCATAGGATTGCTCACCCGTCACCGTGTACGCGCCGTCCTTGATGAACCGGCCGGCGACGATTCCCTCGGCCTTGAGCGTCCCCGAGACCTTCACCTTCACGAGTCCCTCCGTTGCGGCCAGGCTCGCCTTGTCCTTCTCGAACCGAAGAGTGCCTCGCGCTGTCTGTCCGTTCCCCATCGCGAGCTGGGTCGGGGCCTCCCATACGTCGACGTTGTGCGGGATGGGTGTGTGGATGGACAGAATTGTCTCGACGAGCGCGTGGAACGGCGCGTCCGTCCAGAAGTTGCGGCCGATCACCCGCGCGTCCTCGTCGAGAAGCAACGTGGCCGCGGTCACGTCGAAGGTCCTGAGCGTCTCGTTCAGCCGCGGCGGGGCGTTGTTCGCGGTGACATCGATCGGCGGCAGCCCGGGTTGAAGCTGGCCCTGAAACCGCGCGCGGCTCATCCGCACGTCCATGACCGGCTGGCCGTTCTGACGGAGGGTCACCTCGGCGGCGTGGATGGAGAGGTCGATCCGGCCGGCCGTCTTCACGGTGATCGTCTTGCCGGCCTTCGACTTGACCTTCACGGCGGGGGCCTTGCGCGTCGTCGACTTCGACCCGGCGCCGGCGGCCTTCATCGCCTCGTCCCCGATCCGGGTCTCGACGAGGTACTCCACCCGCGCCTTGTAGTCGATCTTGACCGGTTCGAGCCCGGCCTGGGGGGCAAAGGCGACGGTGCTGTCCCCCTCGATCGTCAGCACGTGCGGCCGGCCCGGAGGAGCGGCGCCCGCTGCGGCGAGCAGCACCGCGGAAACGAGAAGCCCGTACGTCAGTGGGAGCTTCATCACGCGATCTCCTTCACGACGGGAGGAGGCTGGGTAGAAGGACCGGCCGGCCGACATCGCCGGTAGCGACGTCGTGGATGCCTCGTGGTGACGATACTCGACGCGATGGCGCTCGTTCATCATCGAGACCAACGTGACCGATGCGGAAGCGCATGCCAGCGGTCAGGCCACGTTTTCCTTGAGTTTGTCCCAGTCCACAAGATCGATGCAATCCAGGGCGCGTTGAAGATTTGCGCCGTAGTCGAACCACTCGCGATCCTGTCGCGGAACCAGAACACCGCATTCAATCAGCGCACTTTCCAGCTCCGGCACGCCGCGACCCCGACCCGACGGATGCGACGCCTGCACGATAACTCTTCGTGGAATCCCTTTCCTCCAGTCCTTGCCACGCCAGTACTCACGCACGGCGAGCGTGACCAGGAGCAGTTCATCGTCAAGTGAATCGACCCATGTAAGCAGTGGATCGCGATCCGCTCGCTTGATGATCCTTGGGGGAGGCTCACGCTTGAGCATCGAGGGCACACACCGTTTCATGTAGATTTCGTCATCGTCGATGATTTCGAGGTCTTCCAGGGTGGCTTTGAAGGCCTCCGTCAGGCGACGTTCTTTTTTCGGGACGGTCTCCTTGTCCTTGGTCTCGACCGGATTTGAGCTGGGCAGGCGAAGCATCCGACGCAGAGGCTCCGGCGGGAAGAGCCAGAGAAGAATCGTGATGACGAGTCCGAGTACGCCCAGAACGAATTCCATCGAGACCACCTTGAGTCAAGAAGAGAGCACACATGATGGGACACGAGGCCGGTCATTCCAGCGGAGATCGTGCGGCGCGGTCCCGGAAGGACCCGCCGACCTGGCGCAACCACTCGTCGGGGGGGATCCCGTAGGGACGGAACTTCTCGATCAGGTTCTGCTCCTCGCTGGCGAACAGGGCGCGATGCGGGCCGAGTCGGCTGGCCTGGGGCGAATCCAGCAGATGACCCGAATCGGTCGGGCTCATCTGGAAGAGCACGCGCATCTCGAACTCGCGGATGAGCTGGTGGGTGAAATACCGGTTCAGATTGTTGACCGTGTCACACCAGAGGATGGCGTGGATGCCCAGGTTCGGGCCTTCGCGCAGGATCAGCTCAAGATGGTCCGAGGGGCTGGCGGCCTCCTCCCGGCGCCCGAAGCCGAAATCGTCTTCGCGGCGGCGCAGGTCGCGGAACCGGGGTAGGTCGTGGATGAACAGGAAGATTTCGGGACCGTCGCCCCCCTCGGTCTGCTGCCGGCGTTCGACTTCGGCGGCCACCGCGGCGAGGAAGCGCGCGGCCTCTCGGTAGTGACCGATCTGGACACCATGCGGCAGGACGGCGGCCACGCGCGTCAGAGTGCCGGCTTCGGGGTGATCCTCGGGGGTGCCATCGAGCAGGAAGAAGCGCGCGCCGGAGCGGTCGGTGTCGGAGCCGGCCGGCGGATACTGCGTGGCGAGACTTACGAGGGCCGCGGCCATGACTCCCATCGCGGCGGCCTCGTTCGGGCCGACGATCAATAGATGATTGCCGCCTTGCCGCCGGAAGAGGGCGGCGGTCGGGTCCTTGATCGCCACCGCCTCGCCGAGCCAGGCCCGCGCGGATCGGGGCGACTCCGGCCAGGAGATGGCCTCGAGACGCTGGCGCAGAAGCGGGTTGCGCGCGATTTCCGCCGGAGCGTTCCCCTCGAAGACGATCGGCACGCGGGCTGTACCCGGCTGACGCTGGCGGGCCAGCGCGTGCAGTTGCTGGAGGTAGGCCTCACGGCGCTCATCGGGGAGCCAGACGACCTGGAAGAAGTGATTGCCCTCCGGCGCGCCGTTGGCATCGTTGTAGATCGCCTCGCCGGGACGCGACAGTGAGCGGGCCGCGGCGTTGTTCTCGCTGAGAATCAGATGCGAGTCCACCTCGCTGCACTGGAGCGCGATCCGCACGGCCATCTGGCCCAGCGTGCTGCGGGCCAGGGTAAAGGCGCCGCCCAGACTTTGCGATCCCAGGTGGACGTGGATGCCGAACGCGCGGCCTTGCCGCACCAGGCGATCGAGCAACAATGCAGCTTCCTGTGCCAGCTTGTCCTCCTCAACGAAGAACTCCTGAAACTCATCGACGATCAGCAGGATGCGCGGGAGCGGCGGCGCACCGGGCAGGTTGCGGTAGCCCTGGAGGTCCTGCACGCCGGCCTCCCGGAACCGATCGGCCCGCAGGCGCATCTCGGCGTCGATCCGTTGCAAGACGCTGATCCCGAACTCACGTTCGCTCTCGATGGCCACGACGCTGGCGTGGGGCAGCTCGTGCGTCGCATACACCTTGAACTCGACGCCTTTCTTGAAGTCGATCAGGTACAGCTCGATCTCGTCGGGGCTGTAATTCAAGGCGAGGTTCGTGATCAGGGCGTGCATCAACGTGGACTTGCCCGAGCCGGTGCGGCCGGCAATCAAAACGTGTTGCGACGTGCCCTGGCCGAGCGCGAGATGCTGGCGACGAGTCGCGCCGGCCTTGCCCAGGGGCACATCGATGCCGGCGCGGCTGTCGCGGGACCACCAGGCGTCAGGCGCCGGCGCGATGAAGTCGAAGGGGACCTCGACGCGGCGGGCATCTTTCGCCGCGGCGCCGACCTTCTGGATCTGTCGCGTGGCAAACTCGGCTGGCGGCGGCGGGTCGAGAGTTAGAGGCCAGTGTCCCAGATCGGGGTCATCCCAGACCAGGCCGGTGCCGTTCCAGGTCAGATGGGCACACGACGAGCGCAGATCATCGAGGCGGAACTCATTCGGCATCGGCTTCGTCGGATCGACGGCGACGAGCGTCAGCACGCCACACGGAAGGCCTCCCGCGGCGATCGCGGCAAGGCGGGCGGCGGACTTCTCCTGAAACTGGCTCGGGAAATCGGCCACGACCAGCACGCGGTACGGCTCGGCCACCTCGCCGGCCACGGCGTTGTACTCCTCGATCGTTGCATATTCATTTCTCAAATATTTCTGAGTGACCGTCTCCATGTGGGCTGCCAGCTCCGCCAGCCGCTCCTCGATCTGGCGCGCGTCGGTCCAGACCTGGCTCGTGACGAGTGCGGGATCGAAGTCGGACAGGTGCATGAACGCGCCGAAGTTCCGGCCGATGCCGATCGGGTCGATGATCGTGAAGCGCACCTGGCCGGGCGGCAAGCTCGTGAGGAGCCGGAACATCGAGGCGTGCAGCACGGCGAGGGCGGCGGCGCGGCCCTCACTCGGGGCCTCGATCAAGAGATTTGCAGTCTCGGGAAACGCTCGCAGCGCGGGGAACTGGAAGGCCGTCGTGATGCCCGCCATCAGGTCGGGATCGGCCGCGATTCCGTGCGGTAATGCGGCCAGATCGAGCGCGACCGTGCCAAATCGGAGCACGGGCGGAATACGTTGCGGAACGGGGCGATCGGACCAGGAGGGATCATCCCAGGCAGGACCGAAACCATCGACCGCGCGATGGATCGCCGCGAGGTCCGCGGTCACCGCCTGCATCCCCGCACGCCACCGGTCCGCCAGCGCTTGCTTCGCGGTATCGTGTCGCTGCCGGATCTGGTCCTTGAGGGCCTGGTAACTCGCATCGAGCTTCTGGAGGCTCGTCGCGGATTTCTCCTTCAATTCGGCCATGCGGCGGTCATGCGTGTCGAGCGCCTCGCGGAGATCGCGGGCCTGCTCCGTCTGGACATCCACCATGCGCTCGGCATAGATCGTGTTGATCTTGCGAAGCTGCTCGTCACGGGTGGCCTCGCCGACCGAGACCGCCTGGGCGCGGGCCTCCTTGGCTCGCTTCAGGTCCTCGTCGCGCTGGGCGACATGTTGCTGCTTGATTTCCTGAAAACGGCGATCGGCCAGGACCCGACAGTGCGCAATGAGAGCGTCGGTACTGCCGAGTGCGTGCCGGAGTGGGTCATACTCGCGTACCAACTGGGTCCGGGCGAGCTTCCGGAGCCAGATGCTCAGCCCGATCCCCAGCACGAGTCCGACCACGGCCGCCGCAATGCAGCCACTGGTCCCACCGCCAGCGACCGCCGCGCCCACGACCAGGAGCAGGATAATCCCCAGGATGAGCCCGATGGCGCGGCGGCCTCGCATCACCTTGGGAATGACCAGTCCTTCGAGCAGCTTCAGCGCGGGCTCGATCCGGTCCAGACGCCGGAGGACCTCGAAGACGGGATCGTCGAGTTTGGCGTAGGATTCGGCCGGTGGTGGCGGGATGGTCGGGTCGAGTCCGAAACCGCGGTAATCCTCGGCGATCTGGGCCAGACGCTGGCGGATCGAGTCGGCGATGCGAGTGGCGTCCTGAATCGGCTGGAGCGCCTGGACATGGGTTTTTTCGGCGGCTCTCCGGTTGGTCTCGAGACCGGCCTCGGCGCGCTCCTTGGCCTGGCCGTATTCGGTTTTCGACCGTTCCCGGGTGGCGTCGAACGCCGAGGCGATCCGGCGGCTGGCGGTGGCGAATTCGGCTTTCGCCTGGCCTTCGCCGGCCATCGCGGCCGCGACGATGTCGCGCCGACGCTGCTCATCGTCGGCGCGGGCAGTCTGGTCGAGCCGTCCGGATTTCTCGATCAGGCCCTGACGACGCTGCTGGTACTCTGTGTCGGCCGTGGTGTTGTTGGACGTCCAGGCGGATTCCAGCGCCGCCTCGGCGGCGGCCCGCTCGGCCACCAGGCGCAGGATCTCGTGCACATCGGCGCGTTCCCGGCGGAGGATCTCGGGCTCGGCGGGAGCCCCGGTGGTCACACTGAGCTGCGGCTCGGCCGTCGTCCGCAGGGAAAGTGACGTACTCACAGCAACTCGCTCCCATCGGAGCAATCGTTCCGGAGCTGACCGAGCACCTCGGCCAGCTTCTGAATCCCGATGACCGCGGCGTCCACGGCCGGGTCCAGGGGATCGAGATGTCGATTCTCGAAGCGCCGCCGGACCACGTCAGACCAGGTGGCCTCCGTGATGCACCACTGGTCCTGCAATGCGCGGATGGTTTGCTTCAGACGGCTCGCACCCGCAAGAACCTTCGCGTTGGCCATGCCTGGTTGCCTTCAACGAGCGCGACGCGGCGGTGCGGGGGAGTGCCCTGGGACCCGCGGCCAACGCTCAGGGAGATGGTTCGGTCCCGGCTGTCACAACAGGCGCCACGGATGAGGGATCGGCGTTCTCGGCCGGACGGTCCGTGTTTTCACCGGCCTCGGTGTCCAGAACGGTGGTCGCGATCGTCTCGAACTGGGTCGTTGTCAGTCCCGGCGCCACCGCGCCGGACCCGGACGGCGGCGCCACCCGAAGGTAGGACTCCAGGGACTCGATGATCCGGCCCAGCAGAAGGACGGCGCGGGGCACGCCGCCCGCGGCCAAATCGTGGAGGCGTCGCGTGCTCGCCTGATATTCGAGGACGACCTGCTGGAACGCTTTCTGCCATTTGCGGACCATCTGGAGACGGCGTTCGGCATCGTGCAGACTGGCCTGGGCCCGTTTCAAGTTCTCGACCTGTTCGCTCATCGCTGGCGACGAGCCCGCCGCATGGGCCAGCTTGCGGCGAAAGACCTCGGCCTGGGCCGAGGCCACCTGCTCGCGCCGCCTCTTGATCTGCTCCTGCCAGAAGATGGGGCGCTCCTGATGCAGCCACTGTGCAGTCCGACGAATCTCCGCATCGATCGCGCCCAGAGCCGCGAGCGTGTCCTCACCATACAGGGCCAGGGCGGTCCGGAAGTTCTTGAGACTCTCGATCGAATGGACGGCCGCCTGGGAACTCATGGAAACCGTCCTTGCGCCCGCTCCGAATCGACGACCGATCCCGCCGACAGGGATCGTGCCCTGGAAGTGAGCCTATCACATGACTCAGGAGCGGTAAAGAAGTTGGTGAATGCGGGAATGCGTGTCCGGATGACTGTCGGTCAAGTCCGGCTCGATCCCGCGGAGAACTCGCTGCAAGGAACGTCGCCTCGGTCGAGCCATCAGGGACGAGGTCCCCTCGTCTCCGCCGGCTCAGGACAGAACCGAAGATCCTCGGTCGATCCGCCCCGAGAGGGTGTCCCTGGTTCCGATCCGCGGTGTGGCCCGGGCTCGGGCCGATACCAGGAGGGGGGGTAGGCATAGCGGATCTCGACCTCGGCGACGGGCAGCCGTTCCAGACCAACGTCGACCACATCCACCTCTCTGCGCTCCGAGCGGCCGAGACCCGTTGCCGCGCGGCCCTCGTCGTACTCGAAGCTCCGTTCCCCGCCGCGTCGTTCCCGGAGGCTTTCAGCCGCTGCGGGCGCTCGGAGCGGCTCCGGTGCGCCCCAGTTCTCGCGACGAGCCGGGAAAAGCGGGCCCGGTCGCGGGCTGATTACCGGGGGCGACCCCCGCTCGCGGAAGAAGACGGCCCGGATGGCGCCGAAATCGGTCGGGCGGCCCAGTCGCGCGGCGTACGAGTCCCGCTCGGTCGTGAAGTAGAAGCGGCGGGCGCGCTCCGTGCTGACCTGCCAGCCGCTCACCGTCAGCGTCTGGTAGGGTCGGATCAGCCACTTGCTCGCGTCCCAGGCGTCGGACTGCCGGGCGTCAATCGCATTCAGCCCGTCCACCGAGAGTGCCACGGCCACGCGCGCCGGCAGCGGGTTGGTGATCCGCAACGTGTAGTCCGCTCCCGGCACGGCGTCCACGAACCGACGGCCGCCGATGCGGCGGATGGGCAGGGGACGGCCATCGACGAGCACCTCGACGTCGAATCCTCGTTCTTCCGACCGGGTCATTCTCGCGGTCCGGTCGCGCTCCGCGCCTGTCTCCTCGTCCGACACGGCGGGGTCCGGCAGGCCGACGGCCGGCAGAACCACGACGCCCAGGATTGCCAGGAGTGCGCGCCTCATGTTCCCCTCCTTCCCGGGTCTCGGACCTTCTCCGGACGGGGCGATCTGGGGCTGTCCTCGGAGATCGCTCCGCTCCTCGGGAGCCTCGCTGGGATGCTTCCCCGGCGGGCCCCGGGAGAGATTGGTCTACAGGCCCGACTTGCCGGTCTCATTTCAATCATAACGGAGCGGAGGTCGGGATGCGATCGGTCGGCACTCCTTGGCGCGGCGACCGGTGGGTAAAGTGGACCCCAAAAATGGGACTACCGGCGATGCCTTGCCTCCTATAACGTGGATCGGCTTCATCCGTCGCGGGACGATCAAACCCAACCGCTATTGCTCGGGAGGTCGGGATCTTGAGGGCCTGACGAGAGAGCCGCGAAATGACCGCCGTGATGTCGGTTCGACAATGGGGTCCACCTCATCTCTTCCTGGTGAATTCATGAACGTCGAGGATATTCCGTCGGGTCGGGCCGCTCTCGTGCGTTCTGCCTGGCTGGCCGTCGCGCTGCTCACGCCGGTTGCCTTGCTCAATTACCTCGACCGCCAGATGCTGGCCGCGATGAAGATGTCGATGATGAACGACATTCCGGACATCGCCACCAGGGAGAACTGGGGATTCATGCTGGGGTCGTTCAAGTGGGTCTATGCGTTTCTCAGCCCGGTGGGCGGTTACCTTGCCGATCGGTTCAGCCGCCGCCTCGTCATCGTCGCGAGTCTGTTCGTCTGGTCGGCGGTGACCTGGTCGACCGGCGCCGTGACGACCTACTCCGAACTCGTGACGGCCCGGGCGCTGATGGGGATCAGCGAGGCCTTCTACATCCCGGCCGCGCTGGCGCTGATTGCCGACTTCCATCCGGGATCGACGCGCTCGCGCGCCGTCGGCGTCCACCAGATGGGACTTTACGCGGGGATCATCCTCGGCGGCTGCGCGGGCCATGTGGCGGACCACCCGGGTCTTGGCTGGCGGTTCGCGTTCCAGACGAGCGGGCTCGTCGGCGTGGTCTATGCCTTGCCGTTGCTCATATTCTTACGCAACCCGCCCCGGCCGACGAGCGCGGCGCCGGACCGGCCGTCTTCACCGGGCGCGGCCGTGCGGGAACTGACTGCCAACCCGGCTTATCTCCTGCTGGTCCTGTACTTCACGCTCCCCGCCCTGGCCGGGTGGGTGGTCAAGGATTGGATGCCGGACATCCTCACGGACCGGTTCCACTTGAAGCAGGGGAGTGCCGGGGTCTATGCCGTGTTGCCCGTGCAGTTTGCCTCGCTGGTGGGCGTCGGACTCGGCGGCTGGATGGCGGACGCCGCCATGCGCCGCTCCGCGCGCGGCCGGATCTACGTCAGCGCGTTGGGGATGACCCTGTTCCTGCCGGCGTTGTTCGGAGTCGGCCTGTCGCCGTGGCTCGGTCCGGCCATTGCCTTCCTGATCCTGTACGGCCTCGGCTGGGGATTCTTCGACTGCAACAACATGCCGATCCTCTCGCAGATCGTGCGACCCGGGCTGCATGCCACCGGCTACGGCGTGATGAACATGGTGAGCATCAGTTGCGGAGGCTTCGCCGACTGGGGCTTCGGCGCCCTCCGGGATCGTCATGTGCCCCTTTATATCATTTTCGGCGTATTCGCGGCGATCGCGTTGATCTCCGTGGCGATCGTGCTGAGCATCCGGCCGAGACCGGAGCTGACGTCCATGGCTCCCGAGTCCTGACGAACCGGCTGCCCAGACGGGTCGTCGGGATCAGGAGCTCTGTCACCCGTCCCGACTCAGGAAGTCCATCGCCCGGCCAATGGAGCGTACGGCTCGGCGATGGACTGAAAGCGACCGACCCGGACGATGTCCCGGTCGCGTAGAGACAGCACGGGCATCAGGCCGCGATCCAGGATGATCCGGGCCGCCCGCTCGCTGAGCACCAGTTCGCTGCACGGGATCATCTGGGACTCACCGTCGCGCCGGATCACGGAGATGGGAAGGTCATCGACCTGGTTGATCTCGCCGGGTTGCATCTCCCAGCCGGATTGCTGGAACGATCGGCCCAGCAGTTCCGCCAGGAGGAACGCCGGGTTGCCCCAGAGAAGGCTCTCGTGATCGGCCGTGTCGTCCAGTTCCTCGAAGGCGAACGATTCGATCGAGTCGCCATCCCGGCCGTACGGACGGCGCAGCAGGAAGCGGGGCAAGGCCAGGCCGAGATAGGCCGCATCCGGGTGACGCCGGAGGGCCTCCCAGACGTCGCGGCGCTCCGGCTCGTCGGCCGCCGTCCGCCACTCATCAGGGTCCGGGGTGAGAGCCAGGGAATCGCAGCCGAGCGATCGGGGGCTGGCGGCGGCCAGGAAGGGAGCTCCGGCCTGACGGGCAAGCGTGGCCAACCGATCCAGCAATGCCGTGTCGGATGGACTCGGCTCGAAGCTCATACAGCCGATCAGAACGGCCCAGGGCGAACGGCTGGCCAGGAGCTTGTACGTCCCCGTCGCACTCAGGTTATCCGCACCAATCAGGTCCGCCGCCAGTTCGGCCGGGCTCACATCGAGCAGGGAGATCGTCAGTTGCTGGTCCGTTTCGAGCCGGCGCACGAGGAAGAACAGTGCCCGCCAGGCCGCCTCCAGCGCCTGGAAATCGGGGTGGTGCAGGATCGACCGCATCAGCTCGGCGATCGTCGTGTCAACACTGGCCACCAGTTCGGCCTGCTGGGGATGGGTCTGGGCCACGCGCGAGGGGGCCGTGATCCGCTCCAGGAAGGCCGCCCAGGGGCCTGCCTCCGCTACCGGCGCGGAGGACGCAGGGCGACCACGGGTCTCTTCGAGGATCTGCTCAAGCAGGTTCTCGGCAGGGGAAGCCGGAGCCTGACTGGTGGGCTTCGGGACCGCGACCGGCGGGCCCGATCCGAGGTTCGCTCCGATCTGCCTCGCAGTCACCTCGAAGGTTGCCGGATCGTCGAGTTTTCGCCGGATCTCCCGGAGGGCCTGGAAGGCTTCGGTCTGCTGATAGATCCGATCCGGGTGGAAATCGTCCAGCTCGCGAAACCGAAGCCGGATCGGGGTGTGCTCGGCGCCTGGGAGGGCGAGATGGAGCTCGACCTTGAGAGCGGCCATCACCTCATCGTAATTGTCGCGATCGATCTTTTGAGGCCGACGGCCGGCCAGCTCGGTGCCGTTCTCCCCCAGAGAGCGGTTCGTCCGGCCGCGAAAATCGCCGAGGACCGCGATCTGAAACGGTGCCTCGGGATCCCGCGCGGTGGAAGCTGCCGCCATGTCCGGGGATTCCCGCAATTCGACCTGAACGTGCTCACGTGAGCGTCCCATGTGGTCCGCCTTCCTGGAACGGCTGCTCGCTCGATCTCGCGGCCCAACAGTCAGCCCGCGCCGACACCAGCGTCTCCACCTCGACCATCACCAGACCGGACGTCCGAGTCAAGATCCGAGAGATGACAGCGGCATGATGGGTCTGCGTCGTTGAGGGAACGCACGGACACCGTTTGACAAAGATCCAAATAATCGCAATCATTCCGGATAGCATAGGGCCACAGACGGGGGATACAATCCTCACCATGATGATTCCTACCCAGACGATGCCTGCCAAACCTCTGATTGCCCCACGCCAGCCGGCTAACACCGCCCCGCTCCGACCTCAACGGGAGCGCACCCGATGATCAAGAAGCTTGCGGTTCATCGCGTGGTCGGCGCCCTGGCGCTGCTCGTTCTGATCTCGCCCGCGTGCCTGGCGGACGCCGAACCCGAGGGCGTGCGGGACTTCCTGGACAATTACTGCCTGGGGTGTCACGATCCGGCCGCGAAGAAGGGCGGGCTCGATCTGAGCGCGCTGGAGTTCAATCCCACGGTTCCCGATCAGCTCGCCCGGTGGGTGATGATTCATGACCGGGTGAAGGCGGGAGAGATGCCGCCGAAAGGGCAGACGCGCCCGGAGCCCGCGGAGGTGGAGACGTTCACGGGATCGCTGGCAGCGGCGCTGGTCAGGGCCGATCAGGACCGGATGGCGCGGGAAGGCCGCGCGACGCGGCGTCGTCTCAATCGGTACGAGTACGAGAACGTCCTGCGCGATCTTCTGCACGCTCCCTGGCTGCAAGTGAAGGACGCACTACCGGAGGACGGCGAGGCCCATCGGTTCAACAAAATCGGCGACGCGCTCGACGTCTCGCACGTTCAAATGGCGCGCTACCTCGCAACGGCCGACGATGCCCTCCGCCAGGTGGTCGCGAGCCAGGTAGAGCGTCCGAAGTCGCGTACAGTGCGTCACTACGCGCGCGATCAACGCAGCTTCACTGGAAAGATGAAGTTCAACGTGTTTAACACCCGGCCCGAGCGGGCCACGTTCCCGTTGCTCGGCACACAGGGCCAACCCGACGTGCGGTCGGGCGAGGCGCCGATCTCGGTCGGCGAGGACGACCCGGTCCAGCGGGACCGTGAGGCCGTGGGCGTGGTGGCGAGCACGTACGAGCCCCTGGAGATCCGGTTCAACACGTTCAAGGCACCGGTGTCTGGCCGATACCGGCTGCGTCTCAATGCGTTTTCGGTCTGGGTCGGGCCGGGCAAGGGCCAGAGATGGTGGATTCCGGATCTGGACAACGTTGCCGCGGGGCGGCGATCCGAGCCGGTGACACTCTACGCGGAGACCCCGCCGCGGTTGCTGCGCTGGCTCGGTTCGGTCGATGTCGCGCCGGAACCATCGGTGCACGAACTGGAAGTGTGGCTGCTCGCGGGGGAGACGATCCGGCCCGATGCCGCCCGGCTGTTCCGGTCACGTCCGCCCAACTGGCGGAACCCGCTCGCGGAGAGGGACGGTTGTCCCGGTGTGGCGTTCCGCTGGCTGGAGGTGGAGGGGCCTCTCGACGAGGACGAGCCGACGGCCGCGCGCCGGCTGCTGTTCGGCGCGTTGCCGCTCGCCCCGTCGGACCGATCGGATCTGGCGGTTGACGTCGTCTCGGCGGACCCGCACGGCGATGCGGAGCGCCTGCTTCGAAACTTCGTGCGGCACGCCTATCGCCGGCCGGTCGCGGACGAGGAAGGGATCCCTTTCCAGCACAGTGGGATCCGAAGCTTGGAATTCACGTGACTTGAAGTCGCGG
>JADMIO011222160.1_pt1 | contig 43418 bp, 40 predicted proteins | sample 8958161 | NCBI WGS metagenome assembly JADMIO01 (sample SAMN16585339, study PRJNA669376) | soil metagenome | isolation source: Crop rotation soil | place: USA: Cullars Rotation, Alabama | collected 2011
ACAACTTGTCCACGTGGAATTCTAAGCTTAGGATCCCAATGTGCTGGAAAGAGGATCGCTACATCCGTGCGGTCGAAACTAAATGGGTTGCGCGCCGGTATGTCCGTCCAATCTGAAACGGTAGTTGCCGGCAGCACACCATTCATCGCAACTATCGGGAAGGTCTCTCGGTTGGGCTGAACGGCGGAAACCTGGTGCTGCGATTCAAACGCTTTCCAGTCTAAGCGGAGTTTCAGTACACCGAATATCAAAAGTGTCAATAAAGCGAGATCAAGAAGAAGGATTCGTCTGGTCATGGTAGCGGGCTTTATCCTTTTCTCGAAGGCGTCGACAAAATCGCACTCAAAGTCAAATTGACGTGAAGTGTCTTTACAAAATCCTCGTTCTTAGGAGCTTCGCTGACGATTCGCGCCGGTTGGACTTGGGCGCTTCGAATGATTACGAACTTCGGCGCCATTCTGATTTCGGACAGAAATGTTGCCAATTGATTTGGCGTACAATCGAGGGACAACGCCATCGTAATCTCATTAAAAAATTCATCCCGCTTGCGTGCTGGAGTAACGCTTCTCGGACCGAGAGGTATTTCAAGTCTCTTTGAAATATCTTCGACAATTGTTTGAAGCTCGACAGACGCCAATGATGCGTTATCGCCTCGAATCAAATGTCCTTCCGCTTCGGCCGCGTTCTTTCTAGCCTGTTCCAGCATCTGCGAGTAGCGTCCCTTGCGTACAATGGCGCGACGATATTTCTTAAGCTGTTCTTCCTTTTGCGCCATGTCTCCGGCCGCTTCGCGCAATTGGCTGAACTGAGGAAGTAACACTCGGGAGATGAGTCCATACGCCAAAAGCGCAACAGCCAAAACCAAAATGGCCCGGCGATCTCTTTGGCGAATTTCGATCTTCATTTTTGAATTTCCATACTTGCTTTGAGCGTAAATCGATCCTTACCGGTGGTATCTCGTGTCAACGAAGATGTAAATTGCACGTCCTTAAACCACGGACTGTCTTCAAGCGCTTTTTGAACTTCCGTTGCACTGCCTGCAAATCCTGAAAGAGCGATGCTCCCATCCTGATAGCTGTAATTAGAAAGAAAGGCGGAAGAGGGCAGCACTCTCGCAAGCTCCCGTAACGCCTCAAGATTGAGATCGCGACTTTTGAAGTAGTTATCCAGAGTTCTGTACTTCTCCGAAAATCCGTTCAACTCGGCTTCCTGCGCAGATACTTCCTTCGCTTCGGGCGCTAACTTCTGTATTTCCTTTCCGAGATCTGAAGAATAAGCCGCTTGTTGATAGGGCTCGCGTGCAGCCAGTACCAAACCGAGAAGAAGCGTAATCCCGATCAAGAAATAAGTCGGAATCAACTGGAGCTGATTTTGCCGATAACGCAACGATTCCGGCATTAGATTCAGCTCAAATCCTGTCGTTTTGAGTCCCAGCAAAGCCGCCGCGATAGCGCCAAACCCATTGCGCGGGGCCGCGCCTGCATTTTCAAGAGGTAATTGAACCGCTTCAACAGCTTCGAGAGCTGCCGCGGAAGATCCCGTCCCAATCAGTCGAACAGACTCAACAGATGATATACGCCCGGAAGATACCAACCTTTCGATAATGCCTTTCGCCACTATCCCGGTATTGGCTCCTGTGGCTGCGGCAGAGCTGAGACGATTTCCCCGCACCAGGCAACCTTCGACATAGTCCCGCTCGCACGTAAGAACAATCGTTGCTCCAGGTCCAGGCCACAGAGCGGCAACCCCATGAGCAGAAACCAGGGAAGACAAAGAAACTCCGCTTAAGGGCAACTTCGTTGATTTGAAAAACTCAATCCACGGATCCACAGTAGCTCGCGGGATGATTGCCACATGAACATTGAATAGCTTCGCGCCGCTCTTCGCGGGTTCCAGCGAGAAATTCCAATAAATCTCTTCCACCGGCCAAGGCGACAACGATTCCAGCTGTAATTCCAAAGCGGCTCTCACCTTTTCACGAATTTCCACAGGGAATTCAAGCGTTCGCAGGACCCCGTGATCCTTAGAAAGATTCAGGAATATGCGTGACGTGGGAATCTTGCCGTTCGCCACAAGCTTCGAAAGCGCGGTCTTTTGATCCTCTTTCGATAATCCCCAAAATCCAGGCACCGTAAATGAACGCTCCAGTCGAAGCCTTCCCAAGGATTGCCGAATAACAGCGACACGAAGATCGTCACCAGAAAGTTCGATCCCTATACCGGTCCTCATTACAATCATTCGTAGCGCCACCGATCCATCCGAACCTGCCGGACCTTTTTGTATAAAAGTGGGACTAGAGAAATAAACTGGAGCTTCTCTTCTGAAGTGAGTAATAACCGAACGGTTCGAGATACACCCGACTTCTTCATAACCGCTCGAGAGACAAGCGCAACCGGAAGCGGATTATCGAAACGCAAATAGGTTATCGCGGGATTCTCCGTCAATTGCGGTAACCGCCCCATCAGATCCTCTTTGCTTGAAAACGGACGTCTTTCCCTTTCCTCGATAACCTGCGCAACACTATCGGAATTCATCTGTGGCAGCGCAGACAATACTTCCACAGACGCTTCATTCGGATTTACTCCTTCGCCCGAATTGACAGTCAAGATTTCACGAACGCCAGGAACTTTCCGATACCGCTGCGCAGCTGAATCAAAGGCGAGGGAACCATAGAAAATGTCAGGCGTCATATTTTTCACCGATAGCAATTCGTCAATTGTTTCGAAGGATCCGTTACGGGGAATCGATTGCAGGATTCCCGGACTCATCGACGGGCGCCTGTAGTCGCCAGATTCAGCCCCATAGAGATGCGGAATGTCGTCATCATCACGCCAATCGAGAATGGAATCGACCAACCGATTCCGCAATTCCTGATTGACTCCGATGGAATCGAATACCGAAGCGAGCAATTGATCGGATGCGGCATTGATATCGATCTTTCCAGCATTGGATTCCAGTTTTACACGCGCTTCTCCGGAGTCGAATGGGAATATGTACTCGCCATTTTCAATGCGAACCGGAGAATCCTCCGGTAAATCCTTTTTTGCCGAATATAGTCCAAAAAAAACTTCGGCGGCACCCTTCGCCATAAAAAATGCGCGCTCGGAATCGAAAGACTGCTGGGTAGCCTCAACTTCAACTCGCGCTGCCGAAGCCAGGGTGAACGAAATGAGAGTCAAAACGAAAACGACCCAGAGAACACTTATCAAAACCATTCCCTGCTCATTGCGCCTTCGCTTCATCGATTCACCAGCGCAATAACGAATGTATCGTCGTCAATCTCGACCTGAACCGCTGCCGGCAGGCCCATATCGGCCTTCCAGTCATCAACCCATTCGGGTTGGCCTCGTTCATTGGTCCCCAGAAAGTGGAAAACTAGCCGGCTAAAATCCCCCAGAGGTGCAGTCGGCGGGTCTTCCGTGTCACTCGGAACATAGGTGATAAGATTTTTCTCGGCATAGCGGAACCAGCCGTCCTGAAATGCATAATCGATCTTTCGAAAGTCCCCTGCTCCATCGGCTAATGAATAGTCGGAAATAAATTCAAGGCGATCCTTCGAACCGCGAAACATCGTTATTTTCCTGTCTTCGATAGCGAATTCCATTCCTTTAGCAACCGCCAACTGGCGATTCAATAGCCGTTCAACCGTTACCCTGCGATCGATCTTATCCAGTGCGCGTGTCCCTTTTTGCCAGCTGTTCAGCCCCACTCGCAAACCCGAAAAAGCGACGCCGACGACGATCGCCATGATGGTCATCGCAACCATAACTTCAACAAGCGTAAAACCTCGTCTAGTTTGGAAAAACACTCTCGATTGCCTTTTGAAAGTCGAAGTCCGCGTATGAAATTGAAGCCGGCTTGATGGTTTCGAGCATGAGGCGCTTTTCTCCGGAACTTGCCAGCCATCGAACCTCAACATCAATCTTCATTACGGCATCTCCCGGCTTGTTTTTCAAATCACTCGGCATCCAGGGCCTGATATTCACGACCCAATTCGCATCTACATGCTTCAGGGTTCCTTCGGCCCTTCCAGCTGGAGGAAGCGGGGAAACCAGCAATGCGCGATTCATCACTTCCTCTCCAGCAAGTTCATAGCGGTGCAAGTCTTCAATCTTCCGAACGTTATAAAGAGACTTCGAAAGCAGTCCGAAGAGTGCACTCGCAGCAATTCCAAGGATAGCTGCCGCAACCATGACTTCGATAAGGGTGAATCCACGCCGGTCATTGGATTTGCGCGGTGTGGTCACTGTCCCATCAATTCGACTTGAACTTCGCCTACGCGCCCTCTAAGTCGAACAGATTCCCCCCTGACAAGCCCCGACGGTGAGACATACAAAATGCGACGGTCTGTTTCCGCATCGAATAGAAAGTCGACAGTGGAAGGCATCGACTCCTTACGGAGGACGGTCATTTCGGGAGCTACAAGCTCCACTACATGTTTACCTTTATCCAGAACAACATACTGCGTGCGGTCGGAGCGCTGCGCCTGGAGGCGGGCAAGCTTTATGAAATTATGAACGGTCTGCGAGGCCTGATTCAGCTCAAGACGGCCAATCCCCGCCCCAATTCGAGGACCAGCCAATCCAAGAGCAATGGCGATGATCGCCATGACAACAACAACTTCGATAAGAGTAAAACCGCGACTTCCGGTCATAACAATCAAGACGCGGCATTTTAAGAAAAAGACGAAAAGAAATACGCCAGGCGATTATTTCCAGCTTGAGATGTCCGACGCGTACGCCTCCCCGCCTTCCTGGCCGTCCGATCCCAGTGAAAACAGGTCATAATCTCCATGCTGTCCCGGGGCGCGATAGGAGTATGGATGTCCCCATGGATCCAGGGGAATGTCCTTCTTCAAATAAGGTCCGTCCCAGTTCTCGATGCTTGCGGGCTTAACCTGCAGCGCCTGAAGTCCCTCGGCGGTGGTCGGATATCGTCCGGTGTCGAGACGAAACACATCAAGCGCACTGCCGAACTCTTGAATCTGGCTTTTTGCCTGAGTCTGACGCGCCTTGTCCACATTCTTGAATATCTGTCCGCCGACAAGCGTGGCAAAGAGGCCTAGGATGACCATCACCACAATCAATTCAATCAGCGTAACGCCACGATCGCTTCTCTTATTCTTTTCGCGCATATCTAAAATCCAATATCGTTGATGCTGAAAATAGCCATCAGCATGGAAAGAACGACGGTCCCCACAATCAGCCCCATCACGAGTATTATTGCGGGTTCAAAAACAGCAGTAAGGGCCTTGACTGACGTTTTCACATCCTTCTCATAAACATCAGCGATCTGCAGAAGCATCGTATCGAGCCGGCCCGTTTCTTCCCCGACCTCAACGAGATGCACTGCCAGTCCGGGAAACACACCGGAATCACGCATCGGCTTCGCGACGCCCTCGCCCCTTCGAGCCCCCGCAGATATCTTCGAAATCCCCTCCGAGACGATCTGATTGTGGGCGATATCCTGAACGATCCGCACTCCTGCAATCAAAGGTACCGCGCTCGCTATCAGCGTCCCCAACGTTCGTGCAAACCGCGCAACTTCGATCTTCAGTACCGTTGCTCCAAAAAGAGGAAGGCGAAGCTTGATCACGTCCCAAGTGCGGCTGCCCTTTGGAGTCCGAAGCCATGCCCGGAAAGAAAAAGCGATTGCTGCACAGATCAGGACGACGATCCACCAGTAGCTTTGAGTGAAGCTGGATATCTCGAGAAGTGCCATCGTTATCGGAGGAATCGGCGCTCCGACGTCCTTGAAGATCGCCGCAAATTTGGGAATGACGAAATACAAAAGCGTACCGACCGATATCAGCCCGACAGCCATCAACAGGCACGGATAAATCAGGGAGGCGATCAAATGACTTCGTAATTCGTCTGCGGATCGTTCGAACTCCACAAGCCGCTGGAGAATGACATCGAGCACTCCTCCCGCCTCCCCCGCTCGAATCATGTTGATGTAAAGGCGGGAAAAGTGTTTCGGATGGCTTGCAAGAGCTTCTGCAAGAGACTTCCCGCCTTTGATCTGCTTCAGAACATCGTTGATGACGTTCTTTAAAGCGCGGTTCGACGACAGTTCCGCCGTAATTCCCAGACTTCTGTCTAGCGGCAGACCTGCATGGACCAACGTCGACAATTCTTCCGTAAAGAACAGAATGTCTCGATGACTGATCCGTTGAAGTTGCAGTCCGGAAAGAATTGACGCACGTGTATGCGGCGGCTCCTCGATCGAAACCGGAATAAGTCCCATGTCCTGGATCCGGACAGCGGCGGCACGCGTATCGCTTGCCTCCAGGCGGCCTTCGGAAAAGCGCCCCTGATTGTTCACCGCCTTGTACACAAAAGTCGCCATTTACACTTCCTGCGTCACGCGCAACACCTCATCCGGTGTGGTAATTCCCGCCAGAACCTTGTTCCATCCGTCGTCCTTGAGCGTCCGCATGCCTGAACGGATCGCCTGACTTTTCAATACATTGGAGTCTGACTTTGTAACCATCAAACGACGCATGTCTTCATCAATGTCCAGCAATTCGAAAATACCCAGACGGCTTTCATACCCGGAATAATCACACACAGCACAACCCCGTCCGCGCTGAAGTTCCACCGTAGAAATTCCACTCTCCACAAAAAAACCCGATGAGCGGAGACCGACGGCAGGCATTGCCTCTGGAGTTCTGCATTCCCTACAATTCACGCGCACAAGGCGCTGAGCAAGGATTCCAATCAGCGACGATGCCAGCAGATAGTCCTGGACGCCCATGTCGACAAGTCGTGTGATAGCACTCGGAGCGTCGTTCGTGTGCAGTGTACTGAATACGAGGTGGCCGGTTAAAGCAGCCCGGATGGCGATCTCAGCAGTTTCAAGATCCCGGATTTCACCAATCATGATGACGTCGGGATCCTGGCGGACAATATGACGGAGTCCGGCTCCAAACGTCAGCCCAATCTGAGGATTGACTTGGATCTGATTGATTCCATCCATTTGATACTCCACGGGATCTTCAATCGTGATGATCTTCTTGTCCGGAATGTTGATCCGCTTCAACGCACTATAGAGTGTCGTCGTCTTGCCGCTTCCTGTCGGCCCGGTAACAAGGAAGATGCCATGCGGTTTCGACGTCATCTCGCAGACCTTTTCATACGAGTCCTCCGGAAATCCAATCCGGCGAAGGTCTATCAACGACGTATTCGATTTGTCTAGAATCCGCATCACTACACTCTCTCCATACATGGTGGGAAGCGTGGATACGCGAAGATCAATTTCCTTGCCGAGGACTTTAAGTTTGATCCGGCCATCCTGCGGCAATCGGCGCTCTGCGATGTTCAATTTCGCCATAAGCTTAATGCGCGAAATGAGAGCGGCCCGAAGCTGGTTGGGCGGCGGATCTATGCTATGTAGCACCCCATCCACCCGATACCTCAACCGCAGGTCTTTCTCGAATGGTTCAATATGAATATCGCTAGCACGCGATTCGACAGCCCGCGAAATAATCAGATTAACCATCCGGATGACGGGAACTTCGGAAGCGAGATCCCTGAGGTGCTCGATATTCTCATCCTCACCGAAGCCTTCACCGAGCGTTTCAATCAACTTCTCAGAAGTTGATTCTTCTCCACCATAAAGCCTCTCCAGTTGCTCAAGAATCACGGATTCGGGGGCCAGGTAGACAATCAGATCGAAACCCGTCCGCAATCGGATCGCCGATTGGGTTTCGACATCCAGCGGGTCCGCCATGACGATACTTAACGTCGCATTCTCCAAATGAACCGGTATTGACGGGAAAGCACGAAGAAACCGATGCGGGAGTTTTCCGGTTTCTATTGGAACCGCAGGATACTCGCCGGTGAAAAGCGGCACGCCAATCTGGCCGCTCAGTATCGCAAGTACATCACGCTCCGCTACATAGCCGAGATCTACTAGGATTCGTCCCAGCTTGTCTTTGCGCTCCTGTTGAAGCGCTAATGCATTTCTCAAATCATCATCGGAAATTAGCCCGCGCTCTTTCAGGAGTTGGCCCAACGGCTTCGTCTCGACAGCCAGCAATGCATTCATCAATACTCCCGAATAGTCACATGAGTCGGATCCAGCTTTTTCGCGGTGAAAACAATCTGGGCAGGCAGTTTTGGGAGATCTACCGGATTCGCGTTAAAAAGATAAAGCACCAGCGCCACAGACTCATTGGTTCCGATCGACTCTAAGCTCACTGCACGCTGCTGGAGAAGGCTTTCAAATTTTTGCCGTATCGTGTCTTTGCGTTCATTCACCAGCTTACGCACAGCTTCAGGGCTCTCGGGACCGCTGAAAGGAGTTCTTGTCGGCGCAAGAGACACTTCGACCGTAACAACTATTCCAAATCCATCGAGATATGTTGTTTTGGCGGGCTGCAACACACCATTTGCAGACACAGACGCGCTGGCTACATCATTAACGGCGGACTGCAATCCCTTGGCTTCCTTCTTAAAAGCATCGAGCTGAGGGGTGCTTTCCTGCGCAAAAGCCGCAATGGCAAACATCCAAATGCAAAACATAATTCGAGACATACACTATTCCTCAGACGAAGATTTCATCGCCAACTGTTGAGTCCAGGATTTTGTTTCCATCGCATCCCGTTGCGCGGCCAGCTGCTGCCGCGCGAGTAAATCGACATCGCCCCTCACACGCTGAATTTCTCTCATCTCCGCGGATTGCTTTTTTTCCAGTTCAACGGCCCATGCCTGAAGACGTTCATAATCGGCTGTCGGACGTGCCGAAGGTTGTTCTACAACAGGTAGCGAGGCAGCAACAACCGGCGCCGAAGCGGGCACCGCAGCCGGCTGACCGGGCGTCATGAACATCGCTGTCACAATCGAGGCGGCGACCGCCGAGCCCATCGGCGCCAGCCACCTCCAGGCCCAGGAAATCCGAGCAGGACGGGAAACTTCAAAGATCGTCTGCCGAGGAGGATCAACATCCAGCGACATTCGCAATATCGCCTTGGTTTGTTCAAATTTCCCGACCTTATCGCGGCAGTCGGCACATTGCTCCAAATGCCTCTGAGCCTCAATCCGTTCCGCCGTCGGCATCTCATCAAATACAAATGCTGCGATGTTTTCGCCCAGATGCGACATAAACTTTATCTCCCGTTTTCGCTCAAAATCGATCTCAACTTCTCAAAACCCATATATAGCCGCGACTTCACCGTGGACACAGGCGATTCCTGAATCACGGCTATTTCATCGAATTTCAGACTGTGAAATACCTTCAGCACCACAACTTCCCGCTGATCTTCCGGCAAATGCTGGAGCGCTTTCTCGACCGCAAGCTGGTTCTCAATGGAACTCCTCGTGGCTCGTGCTTCCGGGTGCAGTTCCACGAATGTCTTTCCGATATCTTTCCGCAACCTCGAGTAGCATGTGTTGTGAGCAATTCGATAGAGCCATGCGGAAAATCGGTCCCGGTCCTTAAGATTTTCAAGTTCCCGATACGCCTTCATGAAGGAGTCCTGGCAGAGGTCCATCGCTTCATCCCGATTGCCGATCATCCGGAAGATGAAGTTATAAATTGGCTTTTCCCACTGCCGGACGAGGAGATTGAAAGCTTCCGTATCTCCCTTCAGAACCCGCTCAATGATCCGTCGATCATCAACCGGCTTTAAGGCCCCTGGTTTCAAACTTAGCCCTCACACACTTAAAGACTCATGCAGCCCGAAAAAAGACGAATGGCTTGTATTCTGACAGCGAAAGACAGTCGCAAGTTCAACTATCGGTAGATCTTTACTCGATCTCGGAAGGGATGACGCAGGAACTCAAAGCCAAAGGAAACGAAACCCGTGAAGTTATTCCAGTCGATGGCCGTAAGTTGCCGCAAAGCCACCAAGAGAGCCATATAGAAACAGGAAAATAAGGCAAAATCCGCCGTCAGCTTCAGCGGAATGAGAAAACGTGAGGTATTCCATGACATCACCATCGGAACAACATGATGAAAGCTGCTTACCGCCAGATCCGCAAAAACGCCTGCGGCAATTGGCCGGATATAGATTTCACGAATTATCGTCAAGGGTGAACTCTCAAGATAATTCCGGTGAAATGTAATCAGGAGGTAGAGAGTTGCGCACATTAGCGCAAGAGACGTTCCCATCGCCGCGCCCGCTGCTCCAAACTGGCGAATAAACACCAGACTGAGTATCGGATTGAGCACTGTCAACAGGACTGTGCTCCTCATATCGAATTCCGGCCTTCCAACTCCAGCCCCTGTTTGGCTTGCCGCACCGCCTAGTACGTTAAAGCCATATCCGATCGCAAGAATCTGAACAAGCACTACAGATTGTTCGAATCCCTTTCCCAGCCACAAACCAAGAAGCGATTCGGCCTCAAGAACAATGAAGGCGACTAGAGCCACCGTCAGCATTGCAACGTACTTCGATGCGATCGAATAAGCCTTCAAAATTCGTGCGCGATCATTCCGGGCCTCCAGTTCGGACGTTGCCGGAATAATCGCGGAAATCATCACCAATGGCCCTGCACGCATAAAGAGAGTCAGCCGGGAACTGACCTCATAAAACGATATTGCTCCGATCCCGAGAAATCTTGGGATAATCAGCTTATCGAATTGAAAACATATCCGGCTCGCCAGCTGACTGACCTGGATTTTGAGACCGTATCCAAACATCTCCCGCAGGAGTTTCGAATCGAAATGAAAACGCAGCGCAAACCGCGGCACAGTCCGCCGGGCAGCAAACCACGCCACAAAAGTAGCAATGATTGAAGTGATCAGAGCGTTCAGAGCAAGCCCCTGCAGACCGAAACCATAGTGCAGGAAAAATACCGTTCCCACCACATTCACAAGACTCATTTGAATCTCGATCGAATTCGACTTGTCCATCCGTTGAATACCCTTAAATACGGAAAGGAACATGGAACCGATATTCTGGATGGCGCTTGCAATGAGAATAAGGAGGTACGGGCGGGAGGCATCCTGAATCCCGAAGAAATTGAACAGGGGACTTTCGATGGCAAGACCGGCGCCGAGGAGAACAAAGCCGAATAGGGCGTAAAAAGACAGTCCTGAAAAAACTACTTTATTAATACTCTCGTAGTCTTCGTGGGTGTAGTAGGTCGAAATGAACTTTACAAATGAAGATCCAAGTCCGAGATCCAGTAAAGTGAATGAACTAATGAATACACTCAAAAGAACCCAGAGACCGAATTCCTGAACGCTGAGATGCGAGAGAATATAAGGAGTTAGAAGAAGGGTAACAAGAAAACTCCAAAGACGGCCGAAAACATTGAAGAGAGTATTGATTGCGAGTTTCCGTGAAAACTCTCCCAGGAAGGTAATAGATTGGCCACCAGTTTCTGGCGAGCTTCTATTCATGCCTTTCTATTGGCAAAACCTGGCACTCTTTCCTGCCCGACATCTCCAAGACGAGAACCGTGGTTCGCCCTCTGAAATACCCCGGCGCTTTGAAGATACTGGCGATAGCCGAGAAAAAAATGATATCGAATTGCCCAGTAATAGTGTCGATCCAATAGGAACGCAACGTCGCCAACGCCCTGTTTTTCTTCCCATTCTTCAAGCATTGCGTTAACTGGAGAAACCGCAATGGAAAAAACCCTGTAGAGATAATGGAAGCGCTTGAGCAGCCATGTCCACTTTCCATTTTCGACAAAACGCTGTCTTAACTCCGGATGAAGCTCCAGCATTTTGCCTAAAGAGAACCCGGCTTGCTGGCATCGGCCGATGAACTGTGCGTAGCTGGGAGAATATTGATGCAACGCTCTAGCTTGCGATCCGGGAACCATACGGCTTCCCGCCTTTTGCAGGCGATAGCCCAGTTCAATATCTTCCATTCCATAAACAGAAAATTCCTCGTCGAAACCACCGACATCGAGAAGAGTCTTTCTATTAGTGGACACGTTACCGGTGTGGTAGTAGGCAAAATCTATTGGTCCGCAAGCAATGCTGTACGGATTGTAGATATTCCTATCCCGAAGATATCTGAGGAACGGATTCGTTGTCTTATCCCAGGGTGTCATAATGACACCGATAATCGACGCACCCGGATTTTTTTGGTGATACCAAAGGTGTTGTTCGATAAGGTCCGTTTCTGCCTGGATGTCATCATCGATGAACAACACCACATCGCCGTCAGCCTGACGAATACCGACATTTCTCGTTGCAGCAGCGCCACGCTGCTTCAACTGCTCGTAGACGCGGAGATTCGAATATTTGAAAGACTTTTGAGCCAGCACGTCTCGAGTGGAATCTTTCGAACCATTATCGACAACGATAACTTCGTAAAGTTTCCGGTCCACCGTCTGTTGCTCAATCCGCTCTATGGTTTGAGCAAGCAAATCGGCGCGATCTAACGTCGGAATAACGACACTGACCTTGTGCACTCCGCAAAAATCCTTTACTCAGGAGGGTTAACTAGACAGTGACGTTTCCTCAAAGCGGACCCAAGGGTGGTTCTGCCCGCTCCATTCGCCTCTTGTCTGCAGCAAATACGGAATATATCGAATGTGTTCGAGCAAAGCAATCGTGAACAAAACCTTACTCTTAACGGTGTATGCCGACGAAAAAAATCTTTTCAAAAAAAACCTTCGCAGAGTTGGCCGCTTCTCCCATGAACCGAAACGATAGAAGAGAAATAGCGAATTTCGGAAGGTAAAGTAGTTCTCCGCTGTACGCCTTTTTCCTGGTGTCAAATCCTGCGTGAAGTGCTGCACAACGGCCTCCCGGATGTATATACATCGCCATCCCTTCAACCAGAACTTCCAACTCAGATCGACGTCCTCGCAATACATGAAATACAAGCGGTCGTCAAAACCGCCAACTTCCTCGAAAGCCGTTCGTCGTATCAATGCCGCTGCCCCCGAACACCAAGACGTCTCACCAGTTGCACTGTCAAAAGTCTTTGGATGCTCCCGGGGCGACTGCCGCGCTTCGCATATTCCTATCCGGCAGTCGGATTCCGCACGCGATACGAGTAATTCCAGACAGCCCTCTTCGATCTCCGTATCCGGATTGAGAATGAAAATATAGTCGGCATCGCTCTGCTCAGCCAGAAGGTTCATTCCCCTTGCAAACCCGTTATTCTTCGTGGACCGCAAAAGGGTCGCGGGAAAAGGTAAATCCGGAAGCGAACGGGCTACGAAATTCGGTGAATCATCCTGAGAATTGTTGTCGAGAAAGCGAAATCTGACGGGAATCGAGATACGTTTCAGGCTTGAGAGAAAATCCGGCAGCGACATCCGGCAATTGTGCAGGATAACGAGAACGTCAATTCTGGACATCGCGATTGCCCTCGAGATACGCAGTCCAGACAAGAAGAATCGCAAAACGCAAAACGAACGTCAGGACCTTAACGGGTAGCAACAGCTTCTTCGACGACACTCAGAAAATCTCCAGCCAGGTGATCCCACGAAAACCGGCTCAGGATCATCCGACGTGCAGCTTCACCGATTTCTCTTCGGCGTTCCACAGAACCAAGCAGAAGGCTCAGTGCGGCCGAAAACTCTTCGACTGTATTCGCAATCAAAGCTTCTCGACCACTTTGAATCGGAAAGCCCATTGCTCCTGTCGTGGTCGTAATCACCGGACAGGCCATTGCAAACGCCTCGAGTAACTTTACTCTCTGACCCGTTCCCGAAAAAAGCGGTGCCAATACAACTGTATTAGGACGGCGGTGGAGGTCACGTGTATCGGGCACATAACCCGCCCACGACACATTCGCCGTGCCGGAGTATTGGAGTAGATCGGGTGAAACCCAAGTGCCGGAAAAAACAAACCTGATTTCCGGAAAACGGGGAACGAGATTTCCCAGAATGAACTTCGCCGCTTCTACATTTGGGAAATGACGAAAATTACCGACAAACAAAACCTCCTCCGGCCGCCGAATATCCTCCGCAAATGGCTGAAAGTGCGATGGGTCGACTCCGATCGGAACCGCCCGGATATTCGCCTTTGGTGAATAGGATTTGAGATATGCGGCATCTTCGCCCGTCATTGTTACCGTACGGTCAAAGGCACGTGTTTGCATCACCTCGTAACGCATCGTCTGCATCCACCGATAGAAAAGCCTCAATTTCTCCAATGCATCAACTTCCCGCGTGAAAGCGTTATGCGCATTCCACGAGAGCGATTCGTGCAATGTGATTACCGCCGGTATTCCCCGCCTTCGAAACTGTGCTGTCTGCAGGTATTCACACTGAAGGACATCTACTCTTTCCGTCCTAAAGACATCATCGATGGCCCGATACATTCCCGGCGTGCTGAATTCCCGTACAAGAAATGGGAGTATCGAAAGCCAATGAGGCCTGAAATCCGGAATGCGGGGAACGGCGGTGACCGATTCGCAAATCGATCGAACCATTTCCAACCGCTGACGGTCTTCATCGCTCTCCACGAACGAAATCACCTTTACCCGATGCCGGGAAGAGAGAATCCTGATGTTGTGGTACATGCGGACACCGCCGCCGTGCATTTGCAGTACCGGCGGATAGGCGGTAATTACCAGGATATTCACGACGTGTGCTTCAGAATGTCGCGATCCCCAACGCGGCATTCCCGAAGATTGGCGAGACGCCGCAGGACTGCCTGCGGAAGCCGCCACAACGCATGACTGAAAGCCCAAAATTCAAAAGCGAAACCTTCCCGTTCAATTCCGGAGCCGTGAATTCGAGGGAGCTGAAGAAGGTGTCCCAGAAACATTCCGAGATCCGTAAGATTTTTCCAGACGAACAAATAGTGATTCCGCCGGACGATACGGTTCACAAAATCATCTCCGAAACGCGGTCTGCTGGTGCCTCGATGCTTATGAATCACGTGGCTAGCCGGAACCAGAAGAGATTTCCAGCCCCTCTTCCACGCCTGATAAGAAAGGTCGGCATCTTCCACGTAAAATGGATCGTACAGTTCATCGAAGCCGCCAAGCTCCGCCAATCTTCTCCTGTCTATCGCACAGGATCCACCACCAGCCCACGCTACCGCTATAACTTCGAGACGTTCAAGCTCTTCCGGAATTTCCTCATGCCACATGTAGACCATGCCACGCTCATATCTCATACGTGTATTACCGGTTTCTTCACGCCTTCGGGAAGTGTCCGGGAAAAAGATCTGAGATGTCACCGCAAAAACCTCAGATGCGGCAAATGGTTCAAGTAGAGGCTTGAGAAAATCTCGCTCCACGAGCATGTCATTGTTGAGCAAGACGACGATGTCTGTGCGAACGTGCTCAAATCCTCGATTGTTGCCAACGGCAAAACCGTAGTTGCGGTCGAGCGCGACAATCCGGACCTCCGGGAAATGAGCTTGAAGAAATTCGATACTTCCGTCGCGGCTACCATTGTCGACAACGACAACCTGATGCCCGCTCGCCGCCTCCAAAACGCGCGGGAGAGACTCCTTAAGGAGATGCATTCCATCCCAATTCAGAATCTGAATCGTCACGGATGAAGTGTCGGCCGGAAGAATCCTACTGCCTCGAACCGGCAGAAGACGAATAAACGAACCGAACAGCTCCGCCGAAAGGAATACACAAGCGGCAACAAAATCCAGGGGCAGGAAAAGAAGAACAAATGGAAGCAGGCGCAATCTCGCCAGATTCATTCCTTCCCGCTCACGTCCGGATATATCTCGTCAAAGCATCCCGCCAATGCGGCATGTGATTAAGACCCATTTCCTGAAGACGGCTATTCGCCAGAACAGAATATTGCGGGCGCAACGCTGGAGCTTTGTAAAGCTCAGAGGTTGTGGGAGCGATATCCGCCTTGATTCCCGCTATTTCGCAAATTGCGGCCGCGAATTCATACCATGAACACTGCCCTTCGTTCGTCATATGGTAGAGCCCATAGCGTTGGGTCCGAACGAGTTCGGCAATCTGCTCCGCAAGGCTTGCAGTCGACGTGGGGGTCACGGTTTGATCGTTGACGACACGCATCGAATCTCCGGACTTCGCTTTTTTTAGAATCGTTTCGACAAAATTCCCGCCTTTGCCTCTGGACCCGGCCTTTCCATACAAACCGCAACTGCGAATGAGAAAGTATTTTTTTGCCGTAGTGCGCACCAGGTACTCCCCAGCCAGCTTGGAGTTTCCATAGATGCTGAGAGGAAATGGCAAATCGTCCTCGGTATATGGACTTCGTTTCCTCCCGTCGAATACGTAATCCGTACTGATGTGCACCAATGTGGCATTGAGTTCGTTGGCGACACGGACAAGGTTCAAAACAGCAAATACATTCGAGCCATATGCGAGTTCAGGTTGAGTTTCGCAGTCGTCGACTCGATGATATGCGGTCGTATTCAGGATTAATTCGGGCTTTACATCTATAAGAGCAACTCTCGCGGCAACGTGATCGGTGACGTCAAAATGTTCGCGCGTGAACACACGTAAATCGTGCTCGCTTAGCGCGATTGTTAAATCGTTCCCTAACTGTCCGTTCGAACCGAGAAGCGCTATCCTCATAGAATCCCACTCCTGCCTGCACATCCTAAATGATGGCCTTCGGGCCGAGTTAGTGTATCTTGAAATATTAACTTCATGAATGGGAGGCTATTCGATGGCTGCGTTCGTTTCTCAACCTGCTCCGGATTTCAAGGCTCAGGCATACGTGAACGGTGAGTTCAAAGAAGTGTCTTTGAGCCAGTACAAAGGCAAAAAAGTCGTGTTGTTTTTCTATCCGCTGGATTTCACCTTTGTGTGCCCCACGGAAATCCTCGCTTTCGCGGACAGCATCGACGAATTCAAGAAGCGGAACACCGAGGTACTCGGCGTGTCCGTCGATTCCCATTTTACGCATATGGCCTGGGCGAATACTTCCCGCCAGGAAGGTGGTATTCAAGGCGTGAACTATCCGCTGGTGTCCGATCTTAGCAAGCAGATTGCGAGGGATTACGGAGTGCTCCTGGAAGCGGGCATTGCGCTTCGTGGCCTCTTTATCATCAATAAAGACGGCGTCCTGAAGCACTCCACCATCAACCATCTCGACCTTGGCCGAAGCATCGACGAAGTCTTACGCCTTCTGGATGCGGTCGACTATACCGAAGCTCACGGTGAAGTCTGTCCCGCAAACTGGAAAAAAGGTGATAAGGCAATGAAACCCACAGCCGCCGGCTTAAAGGAATTCGTCAAAAAGTAGCCTGTCTATTGTAATTGCAGCACAAACGGCTGGCCTCCCGATGTCGAAGACTCTAGGGTGCCAGCCAATGGCTGCCCCGCCGCTCCGAAGAGAACGTACTGAGTCGAGTATCCGCCACCGTCGGGAATATGAGGAAAATCCATTTCCGCCGTCGATGAAGTACTTGCTTCATCGACAGGAGGTACGGTCGTAATCAGAAAATCCCCTCTTTCGTTGTAGCGGCCGCGCAGTCCCACCATCGTAATCGTCGACGCGCTAGTGACTCGCAAAATACCATTGAAAGGCGAAGAAAGAGTGGGAAATGCCTCGTTGATAAATTGCGCAGTCTGCCCGTTCGCCGGCAATGTAATTGTTTTCGTCAATCCTGTCGATGAACCGTCGAGACGCCCGAGATCCAGCGTCACCGTAGCCTGCTGACCGGTGGTGTTTGCAATTGCAACCCCGGGTTGTATCGTTCCGATTGTTGCAAGCGTGCCTGAAAATTCCGCGTACATCCGAAAGTTCTTTCCCTGGCCGCCAACCAGCCCTGCTTGGCTGACGGTAATCCCATTTCGCTTATAGGAAAAAATACCGACCGCAATTGGAGCCGGCACAACCAAAGAGCCCTACTGTGGCTGAATCGATTGATTTTCCGTTAACAACCGGTAGAAGATGACTGCCGACTGCGCGCTCGGGTTCGCGATAGCGACTCCGGTGTTCACACTGCCATTGATTTCGGCATACAGGTTGCCGAGGACAGAAGCGGCGCGGACGGAACAGTCGCTTCCGAAACAAGCGTCGATCCCTGACGGAAGGAAAAAATTGCAAGGCCAGACGGTGTTGCATTCGGAGCCGTTGGCAAAATGCGCGTATAACCCGTTCCAACCGTTGATGCCGAACCGGAAGTCTGAAGTGAGACTCCACCGCCAGTCACGAACGAAAAGCTTGTCCGCGAAACGGATGGATCAAGACCGCATAAATTCAGGGGGGATTGCAATGTACGCGGCAGCGGCGTCACCAATACAAAATCAACACTGGAATCGTCCGTATCCGTACATCCACCATCGGCCCGAATCAAAGAGGTCGCGTCCTGCAACGCTGGAGCGGAATTGACACAAACGGAATTGCCATAACTGACGAAATCCACCGTTCTCGTCGAAGCGGGACAGTCCACATCCAACACTGCGGAGTCGCTGACCAATGCAATGCGCGCCCCCAAGGGATCGAGCCTCACATTGCCTTTTCCACTAGCCATATTCGGTTCAGGTACAGCGATCGTTCCACCGGAATCTCCGCTTTTTACAAGAAAGTATTGTCCGGGATTAATAGTGCCGGAGAGCGGAATCGCGTCCCAGGTAACGTCAGAACCCGGGCCTATCTGCAGCGTCCAACCGGACATGTTGACCGGAACATTTCCGACATTGAAAAGCTCAATGAAGTCATTGCGCAGCCGAATTCGATTTTCAGGAGACGAATAGAATTGCGCGGAATGAACTTGGCTAATAACGACTGACGTCGAGCGAGCTTCGGCAAATTCACCAAATAATAAAAAAACCACAAAGAGAACCAAAAGGCGGCTTCGACACCAGTCCATAAACGCGGTCTCCTTTTAGAAACAAACAGTTAGAGCACGCCTAGTATAGACAGACTGTCACCTAAAGCAACACCACACTCTTGGTGTTGATCTCAATCCGCCGACGGCACCGTGGATTGCTGCAGCTGACAACATCGTCGGTTCGAATCATGTAGTCGCGGGCAGCCTTGAATCGCGCACGATCGTCTTCATTCCCGCCGGGAGGAAGAGAGGCCTTCTTTGTTCGGCGGAGCCACCGGACTTGATATTCGGCAGTTTGCCGACAGGACCCGCATTGCAGCGTCTGCGGCCGTGTTTCCGTCTTCTCTGTAAAATAATCTCGCTCTTGCATTATTCACCCTTAGTAACGTTTCCAGGTTTTGTCATTCGTAACGGATCAAGGATTTTGCCGAGCCGCTTTCCCGTCATCAGATTTTTCTCCCCCGCGATCTGACGAACAGTTTTCCCGGTTGAGGTTGCTTCTTTCGCTATTATCGCCGCACCATCGTAACCAATTTCCGGAACGAGTGCGGTACACATAGCGAGGCTTTTCTCGATCATCTCCTCACAGCGCTCGGCATTCGCCTGCAATCCGGAAATACAGCGATCTGCAAAATTGTTGGCCGACGACGCCAGCAGACGGACGGACTCCAGAATATTGTGCGCAAGAAGAGGCATCATGACATTCAACTCAAACGTTCCTGCCTGTCCGCCAATGGTAATCGCCGCATCGTTTCCGATCACCTGAGCTGCCACCATTAAAACCGACTCCGCAATCACCGGATTCACTTTTCCCGGCATGATGGACGATCCGGGTTGCGTGTCCGGAATTCGAATCTCTCCAATGCCGCACCGGGGACCCGAGCCGAGCCAGCGAATATCATTTGCAATCTTCGTCAAACTAACCGCAATCGTCTTCAGAGAACCGCTGGTTTCGACAATGGCGTCCCGGGCGCCTTGGGCTTCAAAGTGGTTTTTTGCTTCTCGAAACCGGATTCCCATCGAGTTTGACAGCTCGCGGATCGTAAGCCGTGCAAATCTGGGATCGGTATTGATCCCCGTCCCAACAGCAGTTCCGCCAAGCGGTAGTTCCAGCAAAGAATCCAAGGCTTTTTGCAAACGCTCGAGGCTGAGTTCAACCTGCCTTGCATAACCCGAAAATTCCTGACCCAGGCGAACCGGAGTTGCATCCTGAAGATGCGTCCGGCCAATCTTCACTACCGCGTCGAACTCCTTTGCTTTCGCGCTCAGCGCCGCATGAAGTTTACGAAGCGCCGGAATAAGGGCTTGCATGATGGATTCGGAGGCAGCGATGTGGATTGCCGTTGGGAATACGTCGTTACTCGACTGGCCCATGTTGACATGATCGTTGGGATGAATAGTTCGGGAACCGGCGCTGCCGCCGAGAATCTGCAGTGCACGATTCGAAATAACTTCATTTGCGTTCATGTTTGTAGACGTCCCGGAACCGGTTTGAAAAATATCAACCACGAACTGATCGTCGTGCTTGCCGTCGGCGACCTCTTGCGCAGCCGATCGAATCGCAGCGCCGGCCTTTCCTTCAAGCAGCCCCAGTCCCATATTCACCTTCGCCGCGGACGTCTTAATGACACCCATTGCGCGAATGAATTCACGGGAAAAGCGCAAGCCGCTAATCGGGAAGTTGTCTACTGCACGTTGAGTTTGAGCACCATAGAGCGCGTCATGAGGAACACGCACCTCCCCCATGGAATCTCTTTCCAGCCGGAATTTTTTGATTTTCATGGCTTCTCAATATTAAAGAACCTCGTCTAATTTCTTCAAATTGTGGATAATTCCCACTGTTTACGGACCTTAATCCGCAAGAAAGGTAATCTCTGAATGGTTAGTCTGACACCGAAAGAAGGCGGAGGCGTTCCTCCGTCAGCCCCTCGTTCCGGAATCACCTGGGTTCCGATTGCTCTCGTTGTCGCTCTGGTCGCGATTGCCGGCGTCGCTTACTCCCAATATTCGGCCAAGATAGTACTTGAACAGCGTATTGCCGCACTGGAAGACCACGTTGAAGAAAACATCTCAAAGTTTCAGAAAAGCACGACTGCACTGACCGCGGACATCGACGTTGTAACAAAGAAAATCGGCGTTACATCGCAGGAACTGGCGGCGTCGCGAGAATATGCCGAAAAGCTTCGCGTCGATCAGGAAAAATCAAAAGCGCAACTCGCCAGCGAAATCGCGACGAAAGCAAGCACAACGGACGTTGCTGCTGTACGTGAGGAGGCGGCGACCAAGGTCGCCGAAGTCGAAAAAGCGGCAGATACGAAGATTGGCTCCGTTTCGGGAGACGTGAAGACCGTGGCTTCGAATCTCGAATCGACGAAGCAGGATCTCGCCGCGAGTCGCCGCGAAATCAGCGACGTAAGAACGACGCTGAGTGAGCAGATCGCAAGAAACTCATCGGAACTGTCGGACTTGCGCAAAAAAGGCGAACGCGACTATATCGAATTCGACATTCGCAAAGGAAAGAAAGGAACAATGTCGCGCGTCGCAGATATTCAGCTCGAAGTTCGGGATACGGATACCAAGAAACAGAAATACGGAATCGTGATTCAGGTGGACGACAGCAAACTGGAAAAAAAAGATCGGACCGCGAACGAGCCGGTCCAGTTTCTCGTCGGACGGGACAAACTGAGATACGAGATCGTTGTCAACACGGTCGACAAGGACCGTATTCGTGGTTACGTCAGCCTACCCAAAGATAAAGCCCTTTCGTCGGAAAAGCCGACGTTCCGCGAGTAGGGGATCGGGGCAGAGCCTAAATTTCCGAATTGAGAGCTCTGTCCCTCAAATCCTAACCAAATACAAGACCATGTCCCATCACGGCCGCCGCAAGAATCGTCAGGCCCGCCATAATTTCCAGAACCAACCAGCTCGCGGGGTAGTATTCCTGCCAGGCATCGCTACGTGCTTTATACGAATATCGGAGAGCGGCAAAAATAATTACGATAAATCCACCGGCTAGTCCAACGCCGGCATGTGCCGCGCCCGGAGCCGTTTTGATGAGATTGCCCACGATCTCCATACCGGTCACTATCGCTACAACAGAACCGGCGGCCGCCCAGAGTGTCAGTCGATAACCGACAGCATGCAGGTCTGGCTGACCGGAAAAGCGCGCTCGAAGGTCGCAAATCACGGCGATAACAATCAACGCGACCGGAAAATGCACGAAGAAAACATGAAGTGGAAAATCGAACATGAATTCAGCGCACGATTATACCGCCGTATTCGCGGCTATAATCACCCTCTATGGCATTGATTTCGAAAAGGCAGTCTGTATCCGTAAAAGTCGGATCGATATGGATTGGAGGAAACCATCCCGTCGCGGTGCAGTCCATGACCAACACGGATACCGCCGATGTGGCCGGAACTGTCGCGCAAACCCAGGCTCTGGCCAATGCCGGCTCGGAATTGGTTCGCATTACCGTAAATACGCGCGAAGCGGCCCAGGCGGTCTCTGAAATCGTCGCGCGGCTCCGAGACAAAGGCGTCCTCGTTCCGATTGTTGGGGATTTTCATTACAACGGCCACATCCTATTGCGTGAGTATCCCGATTGCGCCAAGGCACTCGACAAATATCGGATCAATCCGGGAAACGTCGGAATGGGAAAACAGCACGATGATAATTTCCGATCGATCATTGAAATTGCGCTTGAGCACGATAAGGCTGTTCGTATCGGAGTGAACTGGGGGTCGCTCGATCAAACGCTCGTCACCCGCCTCATGGACGAAAACTCGCGGAATTCGAATCCGGAACCTGCAAGCCGGATCATCATCAATGCCATGGTACTTAGCGCACTCGAATCCGCAGAAATGGCCCGATCCTATGGAATGGGGGAGGATCGAATCATTCTGAGCGCTAAAGTTTCCGGTGTTCAGGACCTGATTGATGTCTACCGCATTCTTGCGGCAAGATCACGATACGCCCTTCATCTCGGCCTCACGGAAGCAGGTATGGGACGCCGCGGAATCGTTTCAAGCGCGGCGGCGATCTCAATTCTCCTACAGGAAGGAATCGGCGACACCATCCGCGTGAGTCTGACTCCGCAGCCTGGCGGCGACCGCACGGAGGAAGTGCGGACCTGCCAGGATGTCCTGCAAAGTCTCGGTATTCGTAGTTTTTCGCCGCAGGTCACCGCATGTCCGGGATGCGGTCGAACAACGAGTACGGTGTTTCAGGAGATGGCGAGCGACATTGAAGCTTATCTGGCGCAGCGAATGACCGCCTGGAGGCCGATGCATCCCGGCATTGAAGAATTGAAAGTGGCCGTGATGGGCTGTATTGTCAACGGACCAGGAGAATCCAAACACGCCAACATCGGAATTTCGTTACCCGGCACCGGGGAAGATCCGAAAGCTCCTGTGTATGTAGATGGCCGCCTGATGACAACGCTTAAAGGACCGGCGATCGTGGACGACTTCATGAAAATTCTGGAAGAGTATGTCGAACAGCGATTTCCACAGGAGATGAATAATGGCGCCGACCGCTGAAGACCTCAATTTCAATCGGATCGTTTCTCAACAGTTCGATCGCGCAGCAAAATACCTCAAAATTCATCCCGCGCTGCTGTCTCAGATTAAAGCGTGCAACAACGTTTATTACTTCCAGTTTCCTGTCCGTTTCGGCGGAGACCACTACGAAATCTTTGAGGGATGGCGCGCGGAACACAGCCAGCATCGAAAGCCGGTCAAGGGAGGAATTCGCTTCAGCGAAATGGTGAATGCCGATGAGATTATGGCTCTCGCGGCTTTGATGACCTATAAATGCGCCATCATCGATGTGCCCTTCGGTGGCTCCAAAGGGGGCGTCCGATTCAATCCAAAAAAATACACACCGGAACAGATCGAAAAAATCACAAGACGGTTTACGGCCGAACTGATTCGCAAAGACTATATCGGACCTGGCGAAAATGTTCCCGGGCCTGATGTCGGGACCGGCGAAAGGGAAATGGCATGGATGGCGGATACTTACGACGCATTCCATCCCGGTGGCCTCAATAATTTGGCCTGTGTTACGGGAAAACCCGTGGGATTGGGGGGTATCGCCGGCAGGCGCGAAGCGACAGGACGAGGCGTTCAGTTCGGCATTCGGGAAGCGTTTCTACAGGCCGACGACATCAAAAAGCTCGGATTGACTCCCGGACTCGACGGGAAGACGATCGCTATTCAGGGGTTCGGCAATGTCGGATACCACGCTTCAACATTTCTTTCACAGGAAGATGGCGCCCGGATTGTCGCGATCGGCGAATGGGATGCCTGCATCTACAATGCGGCCGGTTTGAACATTGCCAAGCTGGACCAGTTTCGAAAAGACACCGGATCGATCAAAAACTTCCCTGACGGAAAAACTCTGGAGCGAGACGCCTTCTGGGATGTCGAATGCGACATCCTCATTCCCGCCGCGCTGGAGAACCAGATCACTCTCGCAAATTGCGACCGGATTCGAACCAAGGTTCTGGCAGAAGCCGCAAACGGGCCGACCACACCGGGCGCGGAAGAATCACTGCACAAACGCGGCGTCATGATCATTCCAGACATCTTCCTTAATGCCGGTGGAGTAACAGTTTCCTACTTCGAATGGGGAAGAAATCTTTCACACATGAGGTTCGGCCGACTGCAGAAACATTTGGAAGAAATCCGAAATCAAAAACTGGTTGGCTCCCTCGAACGTGTAATGGGACAGCAGATTCCGGAGACCGATCGCAGATTCCTGACTCACGGACCGGATGAAATCGATCTTGTGAACTCCGGCCTCGAAGAATCCATGATCCACGCGTACCACCAAATTCGCAATGTCCACCACACGCAAGCGCCGCAGGAAAGTATGCGAACGGCGGCCTTCATTATCGCCATCGAAAAAGTGGCGCATACGTACGAACAGTTAGGAATATTTCCTTAATTTCATCGGAATCATTTCCTGCTCCGTCACCGCTTTTCCCCAAAAAAGTCCATCGACCGCCCTTAAACTGGCAAGCCAAAGTTGATCTGTGATAGGTTGGCCGCGCTTTTCAAACGTATCCACAATTGGAGGAGTGCAATAGATGACGCCCTGGCCGCAGGTTTATGCACCGTTGGGACATTGGTTTCTCTCGGCTCTCGCAGCAATGGTGCCGGTACTGCTCCTGTTTTATCTGCTTGCCGTTCGCAGAACATCCGCACCGGTGGCAGCGGCAGGAGGGGCGATCGCAGCCATTCTTGTTGCCATTTTCGTGTGTGGCATGCCTGTCCCTCTGGCGACAATGGCGTTCCTGGATGGCGCAGCCTACGGCTTATTTCCGATCGGATGGGTCGTTTTTGCAGCCATATTCCTTTATCAGATATCGCTCGACTCAGGCCAATTCGCAATCATGAAGTCTTCCATCGGAACGCTGACAACCGATCGCAGGCTCCAGGCGATTATTATCGCGTTCTCTTTTGGCGCGATCATCGAAGGGGCGGCGGGTTTCGGAACGCCCGTTGCGATTTCAGCTGCGCTCATGGTTGGTCTGGGATTTCAGCCCTTTTACGCCGCTGCACTGTGTCTTATCGCGAACACTGCGCCGGTCGCATGGGGTTCGATTGGGACACCGCTGGTCATGCTTGCGAATACCAGCGGACTGCCGCTTGCAGATCTTAGTGCGATGAACGCGCGGATCCTTCCCTTAACCTCCATCATCATCCCATTGTGGCTAGTGCGCGCGATGGTGGGGTGGAAACAAACACGTGAAGTACTTCCAGCGGCCCTCATCTGCGGAATATCGTTCGCCATTACGCAATTTCTCTGGGGAAATTACGTGGATGCGTATCTCGTCGATATTGTGGCAGGCATGGTATCCCTCGTCGTCACGGTGATATTCCTGAAGATCTGGAAACCTCGAAGTATCTATCTATTCGATGAAGATCATGGAGCCCGGATGGAAACCACGCACTATCGTCCGGTCCAGGTACTCTACGGCTGGACACCGTTTTTGATCCTCGGTGTCTTCGTTCTGTTCTGGGGATCTACAACGATCAAAGCAAAGCTCAATACTCTTGAAATCGGTCCGGTTAAAGGATCCTATCTCGTCGATGTTCCCATCCTGGACAGAGCAGTCGTTCGCATCCCCCCGGTAGTCAAGCAGGACACCGCTGAACGGGCACAGTTCACGTTCAACTGGCTCTCCGCAACCGGCACGGGCGTCATGCTTGCGTCAACCCTGACCGCAATCGTGGCAGGTTTTTCTTTCCAAAGGCTATTTGAAAGCTTCAAAAAAACGTGCGTCCGAATGATAGTTCCCCTGCTTGCAATCGCACCAATGCTCGGGCTTGGATATATCACCCGCTATGCTGGTATCGACGCGATACTCGGTTTGGCATTTACGCGAACTGGTGTCTTTTATCCGTTTTTTGCCGCATTTCTCGGATGGCTGGGCGTTGCGCTGACTGGAAGCGATACCTCATCAAACGCCCTTTTCGGAAGTCTTCAACGCATTACCGCAGAACAGCTCAAGTTGGACCCTGTCCTAACCTGCGCAGCAAACTCCGCCGGCGGAGTCATGGGAAAAATGGTGGATGCGCAAAGTATCGTCGTGTCCGCAACTGCGACAAATCAGGTAGGAATGGAAGGTCTGATATTCCGATTTGTCATATGGCATAGCCTGGCACTGGCAACGATCGTCGCGCTGATAGTCCTGATCATTGCTTACGTCTTTCCCGGCTACGTTCCGCACGACGTCAAGTTTATTCAGTTCTAGCCGTATCCGAAGGCTTAATCCGCCGTCTGATCTTTGTCGATATCGATTGCCATGAAAAACTAGCCGCCCTGCCAGGTAAAATTGTTATGCTTCGCGCCGGAGAAACGGAGAAGTCTATTAAAGTCCAGCGGTGGGCACAGCCGCTCACGCTTGAAACGAACGGTTTGCGGAGTTTGTTAAGTTTTGGTAAAGTTCAGCCACTATCGCAATTAGAGGAGTTCTGCTATGAAGACAATGGCAATCACGGCACTATGTGTGGTTCTTGTCTTAGGTTTTGTATCTATGGCAAATGCCCAGTTGATCGCGGGCAGCGAGGAAGACAAGGCTTTCACAAAGATTAATGAAGAAAACAATCCCGATGCCAAGCTGGCGCTGCTGGATGCCTTCGAGAAACAGTTTCCCCAGTCGAAAGTATTGGGAGACGTGTATGCGATGATCATCTCGATTTATCAGCAGAAGAGCAACAACGCCAAGGTAACGGAAACAGGCGAGAAAGCGATCAAACTCGATCCGGACAATATTACGGCGCTTATGGCGACCAGCCGTGGCTATGCGTTGGGAACGCCCAAGAATCTTGAAAAGGCAAATCAATATGCCCAGCGCGCCGTCGATGCAGTTTCGAAAAAACGAGCACAGCCGACGCCCCCCCAGTATTCAGACCAGCAATGGAAAGATTATCTGGATGGTAACGATCAAGCTGCGAAACAGTGGCTGACTTATGTCAAAGCGCTGAGGTAAATCCTCTTAAGAGGCGGACCACTCCGCCTCTTCTCTTGTTCCTGCCTCAGTGGACGTGTACCTATGCAAACTGATTTACAAAATGCTCGGGATTCAGCGGTTCCCCGGTCGCATGCCGTAGCATTTCGTTCCATTGGAATCGTGCCCCCGGCTTGAAGACTTTTTCCTTCAAATAGAGTCCGACTGATGTATGCCCCACGTAACTTTCCGAGTTTACGACTTCCTTGTGGATAAACCGCAGGACCTGAGATGCCATCAATTCTCCGAGAACATAATTCTGATAGTAGGCAGGACTGCTGGAAAGGTGTGTTTTCGAAGCCCAATCCGGCAGATTCCGATCTGAAGGCGGCGTCACCTTCTGATATCGCCGCACATTACTCCACCATAGGTGGTTAAGGTCCTGTTCCGGATCCCTGTAAAGTTCGCGCTCGAAACGAACGAGCGTAATTGCCCACCGGAGAAAGATAAGCATCTCCGAACGAAGGACCTTCCACGCCGAAGTACTCAGGCGATTCGCTTCGCCGGCGGTGAGCCCTCCGATTTTAACCAGCCACTCGGGATTCTTCGACATACGTCCATTCAGCATCGCGATAGCTTCCGTGGACAGAATATGCGCCGGAGTCCGCAGAAGAAACGGCATCGATTTGTCGTTGAACTTGTCGTAGACCGCATGGCCGAACTCATGCAGCATCGTGCTCATCCACCGCTCGTTTTTCGCGATATTGCACAAAACACGGACGTCGCCCTCATGATCGACATCAAGACAGAACGCGTGCTGGGACTTTCCCTCGCGCTCGTAGAGATCGGCCGTTTTGAGAAGATCGGTAACGTCAAGGCCAATACTCAGGAAATGCGCTTTCGTGAGCGCTTCGATGTCCTTGTCCTTGAAAATCTCGTCGAGGGCCTCGCCGCCGCCAGCTGCAGGATATTCCTGAAAAAAGGGGTCGCTATACAACCAGGGATGGCAGTCTGTTTCGTCGACGTTGTACTTTTTTTTCAACGTGGCATCCAGGTCCGCCTTCACCGAGGAAAATGCTGTTTCGGAGAGCCGCTCCAGGTTGTCAAACAGCGAAAAGACCCACTGAATATCGAGTTCCTGAAGGTCGAACATCATGGTGTAGTAATCGGCATAACCCAATTTTCGCGCTTCCCGGTTCCGAACCCGGATCAACTCGAGAAGCTTCGGCGCAATCGCCTGACCGACCTGCTTGCTCGCTTCCCAAGCAGCCTTGCGACGTTTGATGTCGGGCTCCGATTTGAAGATCTGACGCAGCTGATTATCCGAAGCCTTCCCACCTTCGAAATCGGCCCGAAAGGTATTGAAGAGGTTTTCGATCTGAGTTTCCCGCTCGACAAGGTCGCGCAGAACGTCTTCCTCGATCTGATTCGGAACAAATGTGTCGTAGATGAGCTTGAACTGACGGGCTTCAAGTTCAGGGAGCGCTTCACTTGCCGTTCGCCATTCCTGCAGTTGGCGAAACTCCGCACGATTGTTGTAAACGCTGAGATACCGCTGTTTCGATTCGACGAGAGCCTTCTCGCTCTCGGAATCTCCCTTCAGCGAAAGGTCCCAGAATTTCAAACTATAGTCCTTATACAAAGGACGAATCGTTTCCTCGTGCTGTTTGATATAGCCGCTGATTTCGGACATATAGCCCCTATGACGTCTTCTTTACCGTAATTCCTGCAAGATCCTCAAAGATTCGCACCAGGGCGGAATGATCGGAATTGCCCATTCCACGCGCACGCAATGCCGCAAGAAGCTGTTCGACCATCGCAGCGCCAGGTACCGGCACACCGGCCGCCTGGGCCACGTCATGAACGAGATTGAGATCCTTGTAATGCAAATCGATTTTGAACCCTGGCGTGAAGTTGCCCGCGATCATTTGCGGCGCTTTCTGATCGAGACATCGGCCGGACGCCATGCCGCCGGACAATGCCCTCACCAGCTTTTCTGGATCGACACCCATTTTGGTTCCGAAAACCAGCGCTTCACCAATTGCAGCCAGATTCAATCCAATGACAATTTGATTCGCCAGTTTGGTAAAGCCGCCCGAGCCCAATGGTCCAAGATGTGTGATCGTCTTGCCCATCGCTTGAAAAACCGGCAATGCTCTTTCAAAATCAGACTGCCCGCCGCCCGCCATAATCGATAGTGTTCCGTTGATCGCGCCGATCTCTCCACCGCTGACGGGAGCGTCCAGCATGGCGATACCGGCCGGTTCCAGGCGCTTTCCAATACTCTGAGCAACGAGAGGATTAATCGTGCTCATATCGATAAAGAGTTGTCCCTTGCGGGCCGCTTCTTTTACACCGTTCGGCCCTAGCGCAACGGATTCGACGTCAGGGGAATTCGGAACCATCGTGATGACGATATCCGTTTGCGATGCAACTTCGCGCGGCGAACCGGCGGCTGTTGCCCCTTCGCCAGCGAGTTCATCCACGGAACCACGGCTTCGACTGTGCACGACCAAAGGAAAACCGGCGCGCATCAGATTGCGGGCCATGGGCTTTCCCATGATTCCCAGACCGATAAATCCGATTCGGAGGCTCACTCCTCTTCCTCTCTTAATTTGGCCATTACGGAGAAATCCTCGAGCGTGGTCGTATCGCCGACAGTAGCGACTCCCGAAGCCAGGTCGCGTAACAATCGCCGCATGATTTTTCCGCTTCGCGTCTTGGGCAAGGCATCCGTAAAACGAATTTCGTCCGGTTTCGCAAAACTACCGATCGACTTACCGACGTGAATCTTCAATTCGTCCTTTAACCCGGGTTGTGGGGAATGTCCGGCAGCCAGGGAAACGAAGGCAACGATCCCCTGACCTTTCAAGTCGTCGGGACGGCCAACAACGGCCGCTTCCGCTACGGTCGGATGGCTCACCAGCGCGCTTTCCACCTCCATCGTTCCAATACGATGCCCGGAAACGTTCATCACATCGTCAATACGTCCCATGATCCAGTAGTACCCGTCGTCGTCGCGCCGTGCACCGTCGCCCGTGAAGTACATTCCTTGAATTTCGCTCCAGTACTGACGCTTGTACCGCTCGTCATCGCCATAGATAGTGCGCATCATGGCCGGCCATGGATGCTTGACGACAAGAAAACCACCCTCGTTTGTTCCGACGGAATTCCCCTGCCGGTCCACAATATCGGCAACAATTCCCGGAAGAGGCCGGGTTGCGGAACCTGGCTTCGCCGGTACGGCGCCAGGTACCGGAGCGATCATGATGGCGCCGGTTTCGGTTTGCCACCACGTATCGACAATTGGGCACCGATCGCCACCGATATTTTTTCGATACCAAATCCACGCTTCAGGATTGATCGGCTCGCCCACAGTTCCCAGAAGACGCAGGCTCGAAAGATCATGCCTGGCGGGCCATTCGTCTCCCCACTTGATAAATGCACGAATCGCCGTTGGAGCCGTGTAGAAAATGTTGACCTTGTATTTGTCGATGATCGACCAGAAACGGTCGGGAGTCGGCCAGTTCGGAGCGCCCTCGTACATTAACGACGTGGCGCCGTTAAGAAGGGGACCGTAGACGATATAACTGTGTCCGGTCACCCATCCGATATCGGCTGTACAGAAGTAGGTGTCTTCTTCCTTGAGATCGAACACCCACTTCGAGGTGATATACGCGCCGGTCATGTATCCACCGGTCGTATGAACAACGCCTTTTGGCTTCCCGGTAGTTCCACTCGTGTACAACATGAATAACGGATGCTCGGCGTCCAGCCTTTCCGCCTCAAATTTATCGGACGCCTTGTCCATTAATTCATGCCACCAGAAATCCCGGCCATGCATCATGTTGACAACTTCGCCGGTACGCCGGTAAACGATCACTTTCTCGATCGTCGGCGAGCCGTTCAAGGCATCGTCGGCATTCTTCTTCAATGGAACAACCGTTCCGCGACGATATCCGCCGTCGGCAGTAATCAACACTTTCGACTTCGAATCGTTAATGCGATCTCTGAGCGCTTCCGCGCTGAACCCTCCGAAAACCACATTGTGCGCAACACCCATACGTGCACAAGCGAGCAACGCGATGGGGAGTTCCGGAACCATCCCCATGTACACTGTCGCGCGATCGCCTTTCTGCACGCCAAGAGACGTCAGGACATTGGCAAATTTGCATACTTCGCGATGCAGCATCTGATAACTCAAAGCTCGAACGTCGCCCGGTTCGCCTTCCCAAAGAATGGCGACCTTGTTTTTTCGCGGGGTACTTAAATGCCGATCCAGGCAGTTATACGCAATGTTGGTCTGTCCGCCGACAAACCACTTCGAGAAGGGATAATTCCATTCGAGGATCTTGTCCCATTTCTGAAACCAGTGCAGTTCCGAAGCGATTTCAGCCCAGAATTTTTCGGGATCGGCAAGCGCACGCTTTGAAAGCGCTTCATAGTCTTCCAGTGTCCGAATGTGTGCCGCGGCGGCAAATTCCGGACTTGGTTTGAATACGCGCTGTTCCTTCAGAAGGGATTCAATATTCTTGTCTGTCATGAAATAAGACCTGTCTGCAGAAATGAGAAAGGCCGCAACAGACGTTGCGGCCTTGATCGAGATTTCGGATGAACTGCCGACTACTTCGATTGACCAAAGTGTTCGTAGTTCATCGGGATGTAATGCGCCCACTGCTCCGGAACGTTGTCTTCCGGGAAGATCGCCGTGACCGGGCAGGCTGGCTCGCAGGCACCGCAATCGATGCATTCGGCCGGATTAATATAGAGCATGGTCGCCGCTTCGAAATCCGCCTCATCCTTTTTGGGATGGATGCAATCGACCGGACAAGCGTCCACGCATGCGGTGTCCTTTGTGTTGACGCACGGTTCACAAACGATGTATGCCATGGGAACTCCTTTAAATTTGTAGTCCGTTTAAAAAATGAAAGAAGGATTATACATTCCAGCAAAGTGAAATCAAGTACGTATAAACTTCCCTAGGCAATCAATGGCTCGATTGCCGCCTTCGCCTTTGATGCTACCTGGAACGGATCAAGATCCGCAATCACCGCCGTACTCATCTGGAACAACTCCATCGATGCAGGTCCGGAATAACCTTTCCGCTTCAGTATTTCGATAATGCGTTTCAGCGGTGCCGCGCCTTCGCCGGGGAACGTCCGATTGGCCTGACTATTCAGCGTCTCTCGCGGAGGATCCGCTGGAATGTCCTCGAAATGAAGATGTGCCAGTTCGCCGTTATTCAGCAAATCGAGATCCTCGAACTTGCTGAAACCGGCCCAGAAATGGAATGTATCCAGCATCGCCCGCGCATTCGGATGATTCGCCTCGCGGATAATCTTCAAAGCGGATGGCAGCGTTCCCGCCAGCGTGGATGTCTTTGCAAATTCCAGCATAAGGGTTACACCGAAGGTTTTTGCTACCTCTGCACCCGCGACCATGTTTTCCGCGCCGCGTTTGTAGTCGTCCAGTGTCTTGTTTCCAGTAGAGGTTGAGGGACAAACGATGCGATCGCATCCCATGGCCTGCACAACTTCCAGCTTCGTTTTCAACTGATCCAAAAGTCCCTGGAACTGGGCGGATGTTGCATCAACAAAACCCAGATGATTGCTCGATGAGACGGCCTTCAAACCGAGATCGTCTATGAGCTGCTTCGCCTTGGGCAGCGACTCGGCCTGCGCAAACTGCTGAACTTTCGCAATATCGATTTCAACCGCACGGACACCTGCCTTGGCGATGCCCTCGCACGACGCCTTAAAATCGAACTTCGCAGTACTGGCTTGATGAATGCTGACGAACATCTTGCCGGCCGCAACAGGTGCAGTGTTTTGCGTGCCACGCCCCTGCGCCAGGAACGGCATCGCGGCCGCAGTCATCAGGAATTCCCTTCGGTTCCGAGGTTCCATGGACACCCTCCTTTGGGCGCCGGGAATATACAGCAAATCCGGCGTCACAAGTGTACATCCACTCGCTTTTGAAAGGGATCAAGCCGAAGGCTTTTCAACCGGCAGCAGCCGTTTGAGCACTTTTCCAGTAGGAGTTCGCGGAAAATCTGGAACGATTTCGAAATGCTTAGGCACCTTGTATGCAGCGATTTTCTCGCGACAGAAGGCACGCAGTTCGCGGTCCTCCACGCTCATGCCTTCATGCACGATCACAAATGCCTTCGGTACCTCGCCACGCACTTCGTCCTTGACGCCGATCACGGCCACTTCTTTTATCTTCGGATGAAGTGCCAGAACTTCCTCGATTTCGCGGGGATAGATATTCTCGCCGGCCGATATGATGAGATCCTTTTTTCGACCGGTAATCGTGACGAAACCATCCGCATCAAGTTTTCCAAGATCGCCCGTATGAAGCCATCCATTGGAAATTGTCTTTGCGGTTTCCTCGGGAAGCCGGAAGTAACCTTCCATGACATTCCCACCGCGAACCATGATTTCGCCAATCCGTTCCAGTTCCAATACATTCTTTGCATCGTCCCAGATCGCGATTTCGACGCCAGGCAACGGGAGTCCAACGCTGCCTAGTTTACGTTTACCCGGAACATTCAGTGTCAGAACAGGTGCTGCCTCCGTCTGACCGTATCCTTCGCAAATCGGAACACCGAAGCGTTTCTCGAATGCTTCGGCGACTGCAATCGGCAACGGTTCGCCGCCGGAAATCGGAAACCGCATGGAATCGACTTTGAAATTGCCTTCCGCAGCGGCAAGCACGCGGTACATCGACGGAATTGCAAGAAACACGCTGATGGCATGCTCTTCAATAAGTTTAAGAACCTTAAGAGCCTGAAAGCGATCGACAAGAATCACCATCTTGCAGCCGCTTAACAGCGGCAGAAGAATTGTGCCGGTGATGGCGTATGTGTGAAAGAAAGGCAGGAGACAAAGGAAACTGTCGTTGTGATCGAATTCGCCGGCACGCTGGCAGGACTGCACATTATGGATCAAATTGTCATGGGTGAGAATTACACCCTTTGGCCGGCCGGTTGTTCCCGACGTGTAAAGATACAACGCCGGATTCCGGAATGAAGACGGAACAGGGGCAGCGGTCTCTTTCGCGAAGTCTTCACCATCGGCCATTAACAGGACACCTTTGTCTCCGAACAACGGCTTTACGGCAGCAAGAGCCTGAGCGAAGAACTGGGATGAGACGAGGGCAGACATTCCGGAATCTTTAATGATGAATGCCAGTTCCTGGGGAGGCAGAAGATAGTTCAGTGGTACGACGGATTTGCCGGCTTTCCACGCGCCAATCAGGGTGGTGACATACTTGTGCGAATTCAGAAGGAGAAGGCCGATCGTATCTCCAGGAACGCGTTCCCGGATTACAGCTGCTGCGCGGTCTACCTCTGCCGCAAGTTCCGCGAAAGTCCACTTGCGGCCTTCCTCGACCAGCGCGATGCGGGATGAGTATTCTTTCGCCGCCTTGTCAAAAACCTCGGTCAACCAGGCCATGCAATCCTCCTTCGAAAACGAGGGAGTATATCAGTTTGCAGCCTTTGCGGCAGGGAGCGACTTTTCGATATCGACGTTGTTTCGCTTGAGCGTCATTCCGACCGCTCGATCGTAGTCGACAAGGGCCTTTGTGTAGTTCACGAGAGCGGCAATCTCGTTGGTCTGGGCTTGAGTCACATTGCGTTGCTCCTCGAGAACAAAACGGATCGTTGAGGCACCCAGGTCGAACTTCTTCTGTTCCGCATCCAGACGGCGCTCCGACAATTCGCGCGCTTTGATAGCTGCGTCGATTCGCGCTCTGTTCATTTCGACCTGCGTCACGGCATTCCGTACTTCAAGCGCGATCTGCTGCTGGGTTGACCCCACGCGGCTTTCAGCAATCCGTTGATCCGTTTGCGCACGGGCATAATCCGCCTGCTGTGCACGATTGCGAAGAGGAATTTGCACGTTTACGCCGACGCTGTATCCGGTGAAGTCGTACCCGAACAACTGACCGAATGCATCGCCGATGCCTCCACGATTGATTGCAATGATGGGAGCATTGGCCCCAAAGCCATTGCGCAGCGTCTCGATACCGCCGATTCCGTTCTGGGTATAGGCAGCAGACAAATCGACCACCGGCAAAAGCTGATTTTTCGAATATGCCACATCGAGTTCTCGATTCTTAAGATCGAGCCCCGTCTGACGCATCTCGGGCCGATTTTCGAGTGCCACGCGAATCGCTTCCTCAACCGGCAACACGTCGCCAGGCTGCGGACGGCGCGCCGTTTGCGTCGGGGAAAGCTTTGCAAGCACGAGACCAGGATCCTTCTGATTGGTAACGAGTTTCTTGATCTGGTCTTCAATCTGGGTTTGCGAATATGTCGCGACAATCAACTGTTCCTGCCGGGACGCCATCTCCGACTCAGCCTGAACGGTATCGATCGAAGCCAGAGCTCCAACGTCGACCTGAACGCGTGTATCGGCCAGGGTCTTTTCGGCAAGATCCATGGAACGCTGCTTAACCTTTACATCTTCCGCCGTAAAGACAAGATCCCAGTATGTCTTCTGCGCCTGCGTTACCAGATCGATGACCTGCCGCTCGAATTGAATATCGGAAATCTCCTTATTGTTCTGCGCAATCTTGATCTGCCGATCATTGATACTGCGGCCTCGATCCTTCAATAGATGTTGGCTCGCAGAGTAACGAACAGTGCCCTGCCATGCGGGGTTGAATGTATTGAATGCGTTGTTTGACGACGTGCGGTTCATCGAAAAATCCACAGCAAGTGTTGTCCCCGTCTCCAAAGTCTGTCCGAATCCAACCGTGTAGCTGTGCGACAGCTGACTCAACGATGGCGCGCCACTCAATTGGGAAGTGCTCGGAGAGGTATTACGCCCGATCGAGGCGGCCACACGCACTGTCGGTTCAAAGGGACGATAAAACGTATCGATCAGCCATTGCGTGGAAAGCGGGGTTAGCCGATTTACTCCAATGTCGAGGTTGTTCTGCATCGTCAGGTTGATCAGGTCGCCGATCGAAAGCGGCAAAGTCCCGCTGCGAATCAGATTGGCCAATGCATCCTGACTTGCCGGAGCCGGGAAACTCACGGGGATACCCCGGTAGCGCCCAAATACCTGCGCTGTAAAACCCGGTCCCGCAAATGCGGCACTGGAGGAACCGATGGCAAAACACACAACGAGGAACACTTTGATTTTCATGAGAACTCCTCAAAGGATCAAAAAACGCAACTTAATTATTCGTAACGCAGGGCTTCAATGGGATCCAGAGCGGCGGCCTTATGAGCCGGATAATAACCAAAGAAAATGCCGATTGCGGTGGAAAACCCGAACGCGATCGCAACAGCCAATCCTGAAATGCTTCCAGGCCATGCCAGGTATTTCAGAATACCAGCGGCAAGGCTGCCTCCGATGACCATGCCGATAAGACCGCCAGCAAGGCTCAGGACAACGGATTCCGTCAAAAACTGAAGCCGGATGTAGTTCGGACGCGCTCCAACAGACATTCGAATTCCGATCTCGCGCGTACGCTCCGTAACAGAGACGAGCATGATATTCATGATGCCGATCCCTCCCACAAGAAGGGAAATTGCGGCAATGCTTCCGAGAAGAGCTGTCATCAGCGTCGTAATCTGCTCCGACGCGGCCGCGACATCCGCCATATTGCGAACAGTGAAGTCGTCCGTTTCCCCTTCGGCAATTTTGTGCCGTTCGCGTAAAACGACGGCAAGTTGGTTCTGCACCAGACCAGTCGCATTCTGGCTGACCGCGGAAACCATCGCCTGATTGATGGAGGGAATCTTCTGGCCGGACAGTTTTTTCTGAACGGTGGTATATGGCATTACCGCGGTATCGTCCTGATCGTTTCCGAATGTCGAACCTTTCGCGGACAGCACACCAACGACGCGAAACGACAGGTTCCGAACGCGAATCGTTTCTCCTACCGGGTCCGCTGTACCGAAAAGTTTGGTGGCTGGAGTCTTGCCCAGTACAACGACCCGGGCTGCGGAGAGCACATCCGCATCGGTGAAGAATGCACCCTGATCCACAGGCCAGTTTCGGATCTGCGTGAATTTCTCATTGGTTCCCTGGATTCTCGCATTCCAATTCTGATTGCCATTTACCATCTGCGCCTGAGAATTGACCACCGGAGAGGCGCCGGCCACCCCCGGAACCTCGCGTTCCATCGCTAAGACATCTTCTTCCGTCAGAGAATTCGCCGCGCCCAGACCCATTGATGCGCCGCCCTGCGCAACGCTACCCGGCATGACGAACAACATGTTGCTTCCCATTCCGTTGATCTGGTTCAGCACCATGGCCTGTGCGCCCCGCCCAATTGAAACCATTGCAATCACCGCTCCCACACCAATGATGATGCCGAGCATGGTGAGTGCAGACCGCATTTTGTTACGCGCAAGCGCGCGAACAGCGATTTTAAAGATTGCCCAGAGATTCATTCGTCATCCTTATCTGCCGCGGGTGCGGGAAGCGTCAACAACACTTCGGACGCAATTTTACGATCGGTAACAATGGTGTCCGCATCAATTCGCCCATCCCGCACATGAATGTTGCGGGCGGCATAGAGAGCGATGTCCGGTTCGTGGGTGACAAGAATCACCGTGAGATTGCGCTCCCGGTTCAGCCGTTGAAAAATCTCCATCACTTCGACGGAGGTTCGGGTGTCCAGAGCGCCAGTGGGCTCGTCCGCGAGCACGATCGACGGATTGTTTACGAGTGCTCGAGCTAATGCGACACGCTGTTGCTGACCGCCGGAAAGCTGGTTCGGCATGTTGCGCTCGCGATCCGAAAGACCGACGATGGCCAGTGCCTCGCGCGCCCGCCGGGAACGTTCCGCGGCGCCGACTCCGGCATAAAGAAGCGGCAGTTCGACATTCTCAAGCGCTGAAGTACGCGATACCAGATTGAAGCTTTGAAAGACGAAGCCGACGCGCTGGTTTCGAATGTCGGCAAGATCCGCCTTGTTCATCGTGAACGTGTCCACGCCCTCAAGAAGGTAGCGGCCTTTCGTCGGACGATCGAGACAGCCGATGATATTCATCAACGTGGATTTTCCGGAGCCCGATGGCCCCATGATCGCTACAAATTCCCCGCGCCGGATCGTGAGAGACACCGCACGCAACGCATGAACCTGAATGTCCCCAGTCTGGTAGATCTTGCTGACCTTTTCGATCCGAATAACATCGTCTCCGGCGGCGAACGCCGCCCCGGAAGACATGTTAACGTCTGTATCGAGATTTGCCATATTCTACCGCCGCTGACCCTGCCCAAACCCGGCGCCAGCCTGAGCATTTCCGACCTGGGTGCTGTCGCCGATAATGACCTGATCAGTATCCTTTAGATCCCCTGCTATTACTTCCGTCGAAGCGCCATCGGATATTCCGAGCGTGATCTTCTTCTCAACAGGCTTGCGATCCGGACCGAGGACCCAAACGCGTCCAGGTCGTGGCTGAACCTTCTGCGGAACGACAAACCGGAGTTTGTCGTTCGGATTCCATTTTTGGCCCGGTGCCTGAGGAAGGGCGGTCGCTACCGCGTCCTTGCTGCTCGCTTCAGGTGCCGCACGAGTTTCAATCGCTGCCGGCGCCGCGCTTTCCTGTTCAACCGGCGTATTCGGAGGGCTGTATCGCAATGCCGCATTCGGTACTTTCAGAGCGTTCTCGCGCTGGTCCACCGCAATCTTGATATTGGCGGTCATGCCGGGTTTCAGCTTCATGTCGGGATTCGGAATACTGAGAATGACGCTATAGGTCACAACATTCTGGACCGTCTGCGGGCTCAGGCGTATTTCGGCGATTTTGCCATGAAATGTATCGTTGGGATACGCGTCGACAGTGAAAGTAACATCCACATTCTGTGAGATGCTTCCGATGTCGGCTTCATCCACATTTGCATTCACCTGCATCTGACCCAAATCAGTCGCGATATTGAACAGCACTGGCGCGGACATGCTTGCGGCAAGCGTCTGCCCGACATCGGCCGTTCTGGATATGACGACGCCATCTACGGGAGAGAAAATATTGGCGTAACCGAGATTGATCTCCGCTCGGCTAAGATCGGCTGTTACCTGCTGGAGGCCGGCTTTGGCCTGCGCGATTGAAGCTTCCGTTTGCCCGCTTTGAGCCGTAACCTGCTGAAGAGATGCCTCGCCTTGTTGATAGCGGGCAACTGCGGAATCGTAGCTGGCTTTGGCGGTATCGAGGTCATTGGCCGACGCCAGGCCTTTTGCCTTCAGTTCGTTTGCGCGATCCAGCTGAAGTTTCGCGTTGTCGCGAGTTACTTTTAATGCATTGAGATTCGCCCTGGAATTCTCAACATTCGCGGCCTGGGTTTTGATTTCCGCTTCGGCGCTGCGAAGACGCGCTTCAGCGGCGGCGACGCTTGCTTTGGAATTGGCAACCTGGGCCTCGAGATTTCTGGTATCGAGCTTGGCAAGAAGCTGGCCGCGTTTGACGACAGAGTTGTAATCTGCATACAACTCTTCGATCTGACCGGACACCTGGCTGCCGACCGGCACCGTAACAACTGTCTGCACAACCCCGGTGGCGTTGACGACTTTCTTCAACGCGCCACGGGTCACAGTCGCCGTGAAGTAGTCGCTGGGCACGCCGGCGGCGTTCCGCCGGCGTGCTAGCGACACGCCGGCAATGATTACGATAATAAGGATTAGCGGGAGTCCGATTTTAAGCCATCGTTTTTTCATGAAATCCATTCATCCATTCGCCGTTAATCGGCTTTCAAAGGCTCTGCCGCTTCCTGTAAAACAGGGGCGCGATGAAAACGAGCCACGAGATCATCCAATAAGGAATACGCGACGGGCGTAAACAATAGAGTCAACAGCAAGCACAACAACTGACCACCCATCACAACAACTCCGATGGGAGCTCGAGAACCGGACCCGGGCCCACGGCTGAGAACGATCGGGATCATGCCGGCGACAATCGAAAAGGTCGTCATAAGAATTGGACGGAGTCTTGCGCGATTCGCCTGTATCAGCGCTTCGTACCGCTCCATGCCCCGGGAACGCAGGGTGTTCGTATAGTCGATTTGCAGAATCGAGTTCTTCTTAACGATACCAAACAAAAGCAAAATGCCCAGCCCGCTGAAAAGGTCGAGCCGGCTGTGCGTGATCCAAAGCGAAAACAGTGCAAACGGAATACTCAGCGGCAGGGACGCCATGATGGTAATCGGATGCAAATAGCTTTCGAACTGCGCCGCAAGAACCATGTACATAAAGATGGCTGAAAACAGGAACGCAGTCAGGAAGCTTCTCTGAAGTTCCGCCAGAGTTTTCGCGCGGCCCGTCCATTCCGTCCGGTAACCCGGCTTCATTTCGATGGTCGCAAGCTGTTTGTCCATTTCAGCAACAGCGTCACCGATGCCAACGCCGGTTTTCAAGTTCGCGACCAGCGTGACCTGCCGTTCACGAGCCATGCGTTCAATCTGAGCAGGACCGAGGTTGTTGTCCAGGGAGGCGAAATTCGAAAGCTGAACGGAACCCTGGCGCGTCGATGGAATCCACAAAGTCTTTATTTTTTCAGGCAGATCCCTGTCTTCCGATGCAAGGCGAAGCCGCACGGAGTACTGGTCTTCGCCTTCCTTGAATTTCGATACTTCTTCGCCGGCAACCATCGTTCGCAACGCGCTCGCAACATCGTCAGGCCGGACGCCAAGATCGGCGGCTTTCGCGCGGTCGAGACGGACGTGAACCTCGGGATTGCCGATATTGAGCGTCGTGTCCTGATCGACCATCCCCGGAGCCGCTTTCATCATCGTTAATATCTTGTCGGAATACCGCGAAAGCTCGTTCAAATCCGGCCCTCGCACATTTAGTACGAGGGCTTGTGCCCGAAAATTACCACCGCTCACGTTCTGTGAAGGCTGGACGGCGACGCGCAAACTCGGAAATTGCCTGGTCATCATTTGCCGTGCGTCATCCATGACGTCGAACTGGGAATATTTCCGCTCCGTAATATCGATGAGTCCGATATAAACCGAGCCATCTGTAACGCCGGAACTGCCGCCGCCATTAACAGTGGAAAGAACATGCTTTACGCCACGAAGTTTCCAGGCCTCTCGTTCAATGTTCTCGATGACGGCCTGCGTCCCGGCCAGCGACGTTCCGTCCGGTGTCTTGAATACAATTTCGAATTCGCTCTGATCGTCCTGCGCAAAAAAGTCGGTGCCGACCAGCATGAACATGGGAACGATGGACACAACGACGGCGAGAAAGACTCCTACCATAACCACACGGTGATTCAGAGCCCATTGCAGCATCCGCGTGTACGCCTTGTCGATATGAACATAGAAACCGGAATCCTTCGACTTATGCCCGCCTTCGCTTCGCTTCAGCCACCGCGAACTTAACATTGGAGTAAGCGTGAAGCTGACCAGCATCGATACCATGATCGAAACCGCCATCGTCAGACCGAAACTCTTCAGGAATCGGCCCGGGATGCCACCAAGGAATGCAACCGGAACGAAAATAACGACAAGAGAGAGCGTTGTCGCCATGACGGCGAGCCCAATTTCTTCGGTTGCCGCGATTGCCGCCTGGAACGGGGGATAGCCTTCTTCCTCGATATAGCGATAAATATTCTCGAGAACGACGATTGCGTCATCGATAACGATTCCGACAGCGAGAGTCAGCCCCAGCAATGTCAGGTTGTTCAATGTCATGTCGAGTCCGCGCATTGCCGTAAACGTCGCAATGATGGAGATCGGCACCGCGAGGCCGGAAATAATCGTCGACCGTAAACTCCGCATAAATAGAAGTACGACTACTGCGGCGAGAAGACTTCCGACAATCAAGTGTTCGTTGATGGCATGGACGGATGCTTCAATAAATCGTGCCTGGTCCCGAATGACGTCCGCGTGAACATCAGGAGGAAGCTGAGTCTTTAATCCTTCCAACTCCGATTTGATCGTGTTTGCCACGGCGACGGTATTGGTTCCGGATTGCTTACGAACGAGCAGCGAGACGGCAGGTTTGCCATCCTGGCGCGCCATACTGCGGGCTTCTTCAACACCGTCCTCCACCTGTGCCACATCGCGCAGGTAGATCGGTGCGCCATTAAGGCTGGCCACCACCACTTTTTCGAAATCACGAACCTGCTCTATACGTCCGATCGTGCGGAGAACCAGTTCGTTCGGACCTTGATCGATGCGGCCTCCGGGAACTTCAGTGTTCTGTGTCCGGATGGCATTCCGAATCTGATCGATAGTCAGCCGGTAGGCTTGTAGCTTGCCGGCATCCATGCGAATTTGAATTTCACGCTTTTGTCCACCGACAATCTGAATGGAGCCGATGCCTTTTACAGATTCGAGCCGTTGTTTAATCTGCTTGTCCGCAATCTCGGTGATCTCTCGAATCGGACGGTCGCCGTAAACGGATATCGACAACACGGGCGCGGCATCAAAGTCGACGAGTTCAATAATTGGTGCAGTCGTATCTTTGGGCAGGCGGCCGACCACCGTCGCGACCTTATCTCGGACTTCCTGGGCGGCAACGTTCGCATCTTTGTCTAAGCTGAACTGAACAACGACAATCGAGGTTCCTTCGAGCGTCGTTGACCGCAGCTCTTCAATATTGCTGATCGTATTGATGACTTCTTCGATCGGTTTCGTTACCTGAGATTCAAGTTCTTCAGGGCTCGCTCCAGGAAGAGACGTCTGCACGGTGACAGTCGGAAGGTCGATCTTGGGGAACAAATCGACTCCCAATTGGGTGTAGGAGAAGATGCCAAGAACCACGAAGACCATGACCAGCATGGTCGCGAAAACGGGGCGTCGGACACAAAGTTCAGCGAGTTTCATCGGACGCTGACCTCCCGTCCCTGCTGCAGGTTACCAAGGTTCGACGTTGCGACGACGTCGCCCTCCTTTACACCTGCGACGATCTCGACGGCGTTATCGACATGGGATCCGGATCGTACGACATGTTCGGCGACCTTGCCGTTCTCAATCACGAATAACTTTTCGAGACCCGCGAAAGTAAACAACGCCGAAGCGGGAACGACGAGCGCCTTGTCGCGGCGGTCGGTAAGAATCGTGACGCGTGCGAAAAGTCCTGGCTTTAATGCACCCGCTGCGTTGTTTACAGCAGCCTCAAGCCTCAGGGTTCTCGACTGCTGGTTCACAGCCGGAGAAATGCGCGAGATTTTTCCTTCAAACATCTTTTCGGGAAAAGAATCGACGACGAATTGCACGGACCCTCCTGTACGTACCGCGTCGATGGCGGTTTCAGGAACGTCGAAGTGGAGTTTCAGGGAACTCGTCTGCACGAGCGTGATGACCGGGCTGTTCGCTTTCAGATACGCCCCTGCCGAAACCTGCC